>Ga0307281_10000336_pt1 | contig 12212 bp, 7 predicted proteins | sample ER_DNA_120_FD_194486 | JGI IMG/M metagenome (GOLD analysis project Ga0307281, IMG submission 194486) | Bulk soil microbial communities from the East River watershed near Crested Butte, Colorado, United States - ER_DNA_120 | ecosystem: Environmental > Terrestrial > Soil > Floodplain | place: USA...
GTGCGGATTCAAGGCGGGGTCGAGCAGATCCTTCAGCAGCAGGCCCTCGCCGGGCCTGCTCTCCAGTACCTCGTAGACCCGCAGCGGCCGGCTGGCCATCGCCTCGAGGTACGCTCTCTGGTCCGGTGAGAGCGCTGGCCCGCCCGGCCCGAGGACCAGCTCCATCGCCCGGGAGCGGGGTGCGTCGTCCCCCTCGCCGAGGTAGATCTCTCCCTCCGCCAGCACCCACTCCATGGCGTTGAGCTCCGCCACCTCGCGCAAATCTTCCGGCAGCGCCCTGAGCAGCTCCCACCCCTCGTCGTCCAGGCTCCGGTAGTAGCCGTCCTCGATGGCCTCGGCGAACCCGTCCGTGTGTTGGCTCATGAGCCACGCCGCGGCCGTCGCCACCGCACGGCTCCGATCCAGCGCGCGGCCGGCCTCGGCCTCCTGGCGGCGCAGGCAGCATTGTTTGTGCTTCTTTCCGCTGCCGCAGGGGCAGGGGTCGTTCCGCCCGGCGGCGGTCACGAGGCTACCCCTGACCCTTCCTGACGAGCCCACAGGTCAGCGGTCACTTCTCACCCGCCTGCGGCCTCTCGTTTGCTTCGTCGCTCTGCGTGTCCTGGCCTCCCCGCACTCGGTGGGCATGAGTCGTAGCCAGACCTCAATCGATCGCAGTAACTCGCAGAACTCAGGTTCTTCCTGCGCCCAAGTCACAGCACTGGACGCCCGGCCCAAGAGTGTGCCGTCCGCCACCTTCTTGTAGCCGGGCTTGAGCGCCTCGAGCACCTCAAGGGGGTCGCGGCTGCGCCAGTTCGCAGGGCGTGGCCGGCCGATGACCTGCTGGACCGCGTCCCGGTCAGCCAGCAGCCAGCGCTCGAACTTCGGACTTACGACGAAAACCCCGTCGGCTCCGCAGCTCGTGAGCCGCTTCCGCACGACCTCGGCGGACCGGTACTTCTCCTGGTCGGCCACGACGGCCACATGGTCGTGGTGTCCTTGGCGCAACTTCGTGACCTGCTCGGCGACCCAGTCCTTGTTGCGAATCCGATCTCCGCCGTCGGGAGTGATCCGCCCGAGCGCTTTGTCCACTGGTAGACGTGGATTCTTGCTCTGCAGATGGCGTCGCAGCATATCGCGCAGGACAACCTCTTCCGTGCGACCTTCGACAATCAGCCCGACCTTTGCCACGGAGGTCACGGCCTCCCGCCCAGGTGCCCTTCCCTCCACAACTCGCCCAAGCGGTAGCTTTCGACCCAGTCCGACAGGTCCTTGTCGCTCGCGAGCGGCCTGAGCTGCGTCTCGCCACTCTGCCATTCCTTCTCTACCACGACGACGTCCTTGGACGTCATCTGGTCCACGATGTCGGCGGAGTGCGTGGCAACGAAGAGCTGGCGTGCGCCGCTCCGGGTGGCAGTCCGGAGCAACTCGACCACGTTGGACGCGACCGCCGGATGCATGCCCACTTCAGGCTCGTCGAGGATCAGCACAGGGCCCGATTCCGGAGACAGCAGACTCACGGCCAGACAGAGGAACCGGACCACGCCGTCGGAAAGGTTCCAGATCGGCACGTCGTCGGAGGCGCCCGTGACCCTCGCCCGTGTCACCCATTGGTTCGTGCCGACGACCGGGCGCACGGCGAGGCCCTCGATCTCGCGAAACGCCGCCCGTGTCACCCGCTGGATCTCGTCAAAGACTGTCGGCTGCTTTTCCTGGAGGTACCCGAGCACATCGGTGAGGTTGCCGCCGTCCTGGTCTAGCCGGGCGGACTCGCCGAGCGTCCTCGGCAAGCGCACCTTGGAGCCCGGACGGGTGTCGACACGCGCGAATGACAGCACGGACCAGGACCGGATGGCTTCCTGCGTCCGGCTGGCCAGGGAATAGTAGCGCGGGGCTCGAAAATGCCCGAGGAATGTCTCGCGGGGCCCAGGACCTGGCTCGCCTTTCGAGGGCACCTTGTCGGGAGCCCGCCTCTCGGCGTTGTAGAGATTGCCGCGGCCACCGACGTTCTTGATGTACTCGGCAGGCTTTCCCGGGCGCGTCTGATAGGGCTTGAGGAACTCTTCTGCCACGACATAGGAAGCACCGGACGCCGCCAGCTTCAGTTCGTACCTCAGGGCGAGGGCGTCGGCCTTGGAACCTACCCGCAGCCGAACTTTGACCGAGACCTCGGCCCCAGGCTCGCCGAACCAGCGGATCTCGTGGTAGCCCTGCCGCTGGTTGACGAACTCCGCCAGCTTCTCGCTAGCGGCCGCCCGCAGGAACTCGAGGATCTCGAGGATGTTCGACTTGCCGCTCCCGTTCGCCCCGATGAGGCAAGTGATCGGGCCCGGCTTGATGGCCACCTTTCTGAGGCTCCGGTAGTTTAGGACCTCGATCTGATCGAGCAAGGCTCCTCCTGAGTGCGCGCGTCACGGCCGGCGCGACAAAGGTAGCAGACGGGCAGCTTCAGCGGCAGAGGAGGGTGCCGACAGAGGAGGGTGCCGAGGCGGTCCGGAACCCGGCCGCTCCTTGCGCGGCCTTCATCTTCCTGCCCGCTGCCGCAGCGGCAGGAGTCGTTGCGCCCAATCTCAGTCCCGTCAATCCACTTAGGAAAGTTCAGCATGGCCGACTGAACGCAGCCGGCAAGACCGGCGGGCGGAGGGGTTGCGAGCCGGCGCGGCGCGCTTAGCGATGGGACTACGAGCCGGGGCTGCGATCAGATCGTGCGGAGAGATCCGACCGTTCATCACCCCAACCCCGCACGCGATCACGCCCGGCACCGCCTCTCGCTCCCCGAGCGCCGCCTGCACGTAGTCGCGCAGCGTGCGCGTGGCGAGGCGGCTCAGCAGCCCCAGCCGCCGCCGGTGATGGACGAAATACGCTCGCAGCCGCTTAGGCAGCGTCAGTACCACCTGCCGGTGCGGCACCGGCGCCAGCAGCCGCTCGTCCAGCCACAGGCTCCACTCCGCCAGCCGCCGCGCGTGACACGACGGGCAGAAGTGTCGCCCCTTGCACCGGAACGCGACCAGGAACTCGGCCCAGCACGCACCACACCGCACCCGCGCAAAGCCGTGCTCGAGCAGCCCACAGTCGAGGAACCGGCTGGCCGCCTGGCGCGCCGCCGCACGCAGGGGACCGTGCGTGGGCTCGAAGCGCTCCTCGTGCACGCGCTCCAGCGCCGCGAAATGATCGGCCAGCACCCGGTAGAGCGGCGAGTCCTGGGGGGCGCCGCGGCGCATAGGGCCGCGCGCACTCCGGCGCCGGGCTCGCACCGGGGCCCGGGCGGGGCGCGGACGGCTCCATGCCCGGCGACCACGTTCACGATCGGGGCCGGCGCCCCGGGCCGCCGTCCGCGCCGGATCACGCCCCGCGCGTCGCGCTCGCCGCGGTCCACCGCGGCGTCACCTCGAAGCGATCGGCGACACCGGGCGCGTGGGCTCGCCCCTGGGAAAGCAGCCACGTGCGGGGAACGAGCGCAGATGATCACACCTCCCCCGGCGCCTCCTCCCCGCCCGCACGCAGCGCAAGCTCGCGCGCGAGGGCGCCGGCCGCCGCGCAGAGCGGCCCGAGGAGTTCGACCGGGCTCTCCTCCAGCGACCACGACGGAGGCGCGCCGAGCTGGCGCAACAGCGCTCCCGCCGATGCCGGCGGCTCGATGCGGAAGCGCACGTGCCCGACCGGGCCACGGAACCGCTCGTAATCCTCCGCCACCCGTCCCGCGAGGGAGACGGTCGCGATCGCCTCGTGACCCGACACCGCCGCGCCCGCCGAGGCCGGTGCGCCCCCGCCCTTCGCACGCCGCTTCCGCAGCTCGCCCAGCACCGCGTCCTTGCCGCGCCCGCGCAGCTCGAACAGCAGGAATGGATCCTGGTCGAACGCCTCGCCCAGCACGTAATGCGTGGCCGCGACGTGCTTGCAGGGGTTGGCCCAGTCGGGGCACGAGCAGTCGGTCTCGAGGTCCTTCGCCTTCGCCGGGAACAGGCTGCGCCCGCTCGCCAGGAACGCCTGGTCGATCTCCTTCGGCATCTGGCCCGCGAGGAGTTCGGCAGCGAAGATGGCCTGCTTCGCCATCTCGGCGATGGCCGTGTCCCAGGCCGCGGCGTTGAGCACGGCGATGCGTAACGTGACCTTGTAGGGCGTGGGGTGCGAGCCGGTCACGCGCGCGGTCACCACGCCCGGCTCGACCTCGAGGTCGTGGACGCGCCCGGCCCGGGCGTAAGTGCGCCCGCGCGCGAGGCGGTTCGAATACTCCGACGAGAGCTTCTCGAGCGCCTCGATCCAGCGCTGGCCCCACCAGGTGGCGCCGATCTTCTTGACCTTGATCCCGTGCCGGGGCGGCGGGCGCTTGGGCGGCCGCGGCGGGTACCAATCCCAGCGACTCCAGCGTCTCATGCGCACACCTCCACGGGCGCCCGCTTCCGGGCGCGGCGCCGTGGCGCCCGCCCGGACACGCCGACAACATCTTCCTCGTCGGGGCCGGCCTCGTCGCCGGCGATGACGGCGTCGGGCGCGAGGGAAAAGAGGTCTCGAAGCGCCGCGTCGCCGAGCTCGGTGACCCACTGCTCGCCCGGGCCGACGATGCGCGAGGCCAGGTCCCGCTTCTTCTCCAGCATCTGATCCACCTTCTCCTCGACGGTGCCGGCGCTCAGGAGCTTGTGCACCTGCACCGCGCGTTTCTGCCCGATGCGGTAGGCGCGGTCGGTCGCCTGGTCCTCGACCGCCGGGTTCCACCAGCGGTCGAAGTGAAAGACGTGGCTCGCAGCGGTGAGGTTCAGGCCCGTGCCGCCGGCCTTGACCGAGAGCACGAACACCTGCGGCCCGCGCGGGTCCTCCTGGAACCTCCGCACCATGGCGTCGCGCGCGGCGCGCGCCACGCCGCCGTGGAGGAACGGCACCTCGGCCCCGAACGCGCGCGAAAGCGCCGCCACCAGCCGGTCACCCATCTCGCGGAACTGCGTGAACACCAGCGCCCGGTCGCCGGCGGCGACCGCCTCCTCCAGCATCTCGTGGAGGCGCTCGAGCTTCCCCGAGCGGCCGGCGAGCGGGCCGGACTCGCCCAGATAGTGCGCCGGGTGGTTGCAGATCTGCTTGAGCGCGGTGATCAGGGCGAGGACCATCCCGCGGCGCTGGATGCCGTCCGCGGACTCGATCTTGCGCATCGCCTCGTCCACCGCCGCCTGGTAGAGCGACGCCTGCTCGCGGGTGAGCGTGCACACCACCTTCATCTCGTGCTTGGGAGGCAGGTCCTGGATGACGCTGGGGTCGCTCTTGAGCCGGCGCAGGATGAAGGGCCGCACGACGCGCCTGAGGCGATCGGCGACGTCGTCGCGGCCGTAGCGCTCGATCGGAGCGGCGACTTCGCGGCGGAAGGTCTCGAGCGGCCCCAGCAGGCGAGGGTTCAGGTACTCGGAAATGGACCACAGCTCGGCCAGCCGGTTTTCCACCGGCGTGCCGGTCAGCGCGACGCGGAAGCCGCCGCGGAGCGCCCGCGCCGTTCGGGCGGTGCGGGAGGCGGCGTTCTTGATGTTCTGCGCCTCGTCGAGCGCCGCCACCGACCAGTCCACCCCGCCGAAGACCTCCGCGTCGCGCCGCAGCAGCCCGTAGCTCGTGATCACGATGGCGCAGGGGGGCGCCGCTTGAAGCTCTGCCGCCGACCGCGCGCGGTCTGGCCCGTAATGCCGCACGACCGGCAGCGAGGGTGAGAAGCGCGCGATCTCGCGCTCCCAATTGCCGACCACGGAGGTCGGGCAGACGATCAGCGCGGGGCGCCGGTCCCCGGGCCGCGCCGCGCGCCGGTGGAGCAGGTACGCGAGGAGCTGGATGGTCTTGCCGAGCCCCATGTCGTCCGCCAGGCAGGCGCCGAGGCCGAGATCGGACATCTGGACGAGCCAGCCGAGGCCGCGCTCCTGGTAGGGGCGAAGCCGGCCGTTGAAGCCCCGTGGTGCTCCGGCCTCGCCCGCGGCCGGGGCCTCGCGCAGCCGGGCGAGGAGGCCGGCGAGGGAACCCTCCGCGATGACCTCGGTCGGCAGCGCGGTGTCCGACCTCTTCACTTCCTCGCCGAGCGCCGCGGCGAGAGCTTCATGGGCCGCGAGCGTGCCGCCGCCCGCCGCGAGGAGCCGCCGGGCCTCCGCAAGCTCCGCCGGGTCCACCGCCACCCACTGGCCGCGGAACCGCACCAGCGGGGTCTTCATCCTGGCGAGCTCGACGAGGTCGCGCTCCGAGAGCGCCTCGCCCGCGAGCGCCGCCTCCCAGCGGAACGACATCACCTCGTCGAGCGACAGGCCGCTCGCCCCGGACACCGTCCCCGCCGCGCCCTTCGCGCCCCCGCCGACGCGCATGCGGAGCCGCAGCCGGCGCTGGCCGGACCGCGTCAGCTCCGCGGGCAGGATGACTCCCATTCCCGCCTCGGCGAGGGCCGGGGCGGCCTCGGTGAGGAAGGCCCAGGCCTCCGTCGCACTGAGGAGCACTGCCTCGGGCCTCGCCTCTCGCAGACCCCGCTCGATGGGAGCGAAGAGGCGCGCGCCCACGGCGAGAGCGCGCAGCAGATGCTCCTCGGCCGCATGGAAGGCGCGGCCCAGCCGGCGGAGCGCCTGCCCGCGCCCGCGGAAGACCTCGCAGGCCGGGACGAGCAGGCTCGGGTCGTCGGCCGCCTGGAGGAAGAACCGGAGCGGGAAGGCGTCGTCCGCGCGCCGGCGCCGCGGCGGCGTCGCACCCACCGCCTCCGGAAGGTCCAGCCGGAAGCAGGCGCGCGGCGCTCCCTCTTCAGCGCCGAGCGCCGGGCGAGCCCAGGCGTCAAGCTCCGCGAGCAGCGCTCGCTCCTGAAAGCCCTCCGGAGCGAAGGCCGCTTCGGGGCCGGAGAGCGCGGCGACGAGGCGCCGCTCCCAGGGGGCGTGCGCTGCTTCCCTGCGGCCCGCCCGCTTCGGGGCGCGGCGTGCCGGCGCAGCAGCGGGCGCCAGCGCGGCGCGGTGCGCCACCGTCCCGGCGCGCGACGCCACTCCGGCGCGAACGAGCGCGTCGGCCGTCGCGTCGAGGAAAGCGCGAAGGAGGGCCTCGGGGTCCCAGATCTCCGCTACGCCCTCCGCCGCCTTCTTGCGGCTTCGCGTGCGGGCGCCGTTCGCGGGCGGCGTGCCGAGCTGCGCGGGCACGGCGTGGGCGGCGAGCGGGAACACCTTCGCCAGCGCCGCCACCCGCCCGACGTCCTCCGGCATGGAGAGGGCAGCGGCGAACCGCGCCTCGGTGCCGCCCTCCGCGCGCACGACGCGCGGCATTACGCGCTCGCGCGCCACGAGGTCGAGCGCCAGCTTCGCCGCCAGGCTCCAGGCGGCCACAGACGCCGGGGCGTGCTCCATCTCTGCGGCGGTCGTCGCCGCGAGGACCGCCAGCGCGTCGAAGAGCGGGATGGCGATGCCCGCGAGCTCCCGCGGCGCGAGCGTTTCGTCAACCACGAATACCTTCTCCGGCTTGCCGCGGACGGAGAGTGGTGATGCCAACGCGCCGGCGCCCCACAGGAAGAAGCGCGGGGCCCCGCGGTCGGGAAGGAAGACGAGATGGAGCTCGCCTGCGCCCGCCCACGGTTGGACTGGGCGCGCCTCGATGCCCCGCGTCGCTCGCGTCACGGCGCGGGATACTACCTGAAAGGCGCGCCGCGGCCGCTCAGCACGGATCGCGTCTTCCTGCGCGCAGATCATCCAGGTGGCAGGTGAAGCGTTGGCAGAGGCCTGACCGCGAAGCATATGCGATTTTGAGGGCGGTGTAGGATGGGCATCCTGGGCCGCGCCCGCCGCAGGCACGGAGCCCTCACCAGGAGACCCTTCACCCCAATGCCCGACTCCAAGAAGCGCGTCACCCTCGGCTCCGCCTGGCGCGATGCGCAGTCGCTGATCGCCGCGCACCGGAAGAACCTCGCGATCGGCCTCGGGCTCATGCTCGTGAGCCGGCTCTCGGGGCTGGCGCTGCCGGCCTCGACCAAGTGGCTGATCGACGACGTGATCGGGAAGCGCCAGCCCGACCTGCTCCTGCCGCTCGCGCTGGTGGTGGGGAGCGCGACGCTGATCCAGGCCCTGGCCTCCTTCGCGCTCTCGCAGGTGGTGGGCGTGACGGCGCAGCGCGCGATCACGGAGATGCGCAAGCGCGTGCAGGCGCACGTCACGCGGCTGCCGGTGCGCTACTTCGACTCGACCCAGACCGGGATCCTGATCTCGCGCATCATGAGCGACGCCGAAGGCGTGCGGAACCTGGTCGGCACCGGACTGGTGCAGCTCACCGGCGGGATCGTGACCGCCGTGATCGCGCTCGGCGTGCTCCTCTACCTCAACTGGCATCTCACGCTGGTCACGCTCGTGGTCCTCGCTGCCTTCGGCGGGTACATGTCGTTCGCGTTCGCGAAATTCCGCCCGCTGTTCCGCGAGCGCGGCCGCATCAACGCCGAGGTCACGGGGCGCCTCGCCGAGACGCTGGGCGGCATCCGCATCGTCAAGGCCTACGTGGCCGAGCGTCGCGAGCAGCTGGTGTTCGCGCGCGGCGCGCACCGGCTGTTCCGCAACGTCGCCCTGTCCATCACCGCCGTTTCCGGGACCACCGCGCTCTCGACCGTGCTGGTGGGCGTGATCGGCGTGGTCATGATGCTGATCGGCGGGCGCTCGGTCCTGGACGGCACGATGACGGTGGGCAAGCTCGTCATGTACGTGTCGTTCACCGGGCTCATGGCGGGGCCGCTGGTCGAGATGGCCTCGATCGGAACGCAGATCACCGAGGCGTTTGCGGGGCTCGACCGCATCCGCGAGATCCTCGGGTCGAACACCGAGGACGAACGCGATGCCGAGCGCGCATCCCTCGACCGCCTGCGCGGCGAGGTGGCGTTCGAGGGCGTGACCTTCGAGTACAACCCGGGCGTGCCGGTGCTCAAGCGCGTCACCTTCCGCGCGCCCGCCGGCAACACCGTGGCGCTCGTGGGCTCGAGCGGCTCGGGCAAGAGCACGCTGGTCGGGCTGGTGCTTGCGCACCACCGCCCGATCGCGGGCCGCGTGCTGGTGGACGGGCGCGACCTCGCGTCGGTCAAGCTCCGCGACTTCCGCCGGCATCTCGGCGTGGTGATGCAGGACAACTTCCTGTTCGACGGCACGATCCGCGACAACATCGCCTTCTCGCGCCCCGAAGCCACGCCGGAGCAGGTTCGCGAGGTGAGCCGCATCGCCCACTGCGACGAGTTCATCGAGCGCTTCGAGAACAAGTACGACACCATCGTAGGCGAGCGCGGCATTAGGCTTAGCGGCGGCCAGCGCCAGCGCGTGGCGATCGCGCGCGCCATCCTCGCCGACCCGCGCATCCTGATCCTCGACGAGGCCACCTCGAGCCTCGATTCCGAGAGCGAGGCGCTGATCCAGGACGGGCTGCGCGCGCTGCGTCGCGGGCGCACCACGTTCGTGATCGCGCACCGGCTCTCGACCATCCGCAGCGCCGACCAGATCCTGGTGTTGGAGGGCGGCGAGATCGTGGAGCGCGGCACGCACCAGCAGCTCATGGCTGCGAACGGGCGCTACCGCCAGCTCCACGACCGCCAGTACGACCTCGAGCAGGACCGCTTCATCAATCCCGGCGAGGACTTCATCCCCGTGCCGGAGCGCGCCCAGGCGATCAGCGAGGTCGAGGAGGCCCGCCCGCCGGTGGCGTAGCGCGGGGGGCGCGTGAGAGCGGATCTCGCCGGTACCGGCCCCCGAGAACCGCGGTGAACTCGACCACCGGCAGACCCGTCTGTTCCCGGAGAAACGACGGCAGCTCCTCCCAGTAGTTCGCGTACGCGTGGTCGAGCGGATCGAATCCGAAGCGGCGAAAGAACAGGGCCCGCGATACCGGCCAGGTGAGCAGGTTGGGATTGATCACGCAGAGGTCCGACCGCCGGTGCTCGAGAAGACGCAGGATCTCGAGACGCGCGCAGCGATCACCGAGCCAGAGGACGATTCCCCGGTCGAACGGAATCGACTGCCACGCGGAACGGATCTCGCGATCGGCGGCTTCGAGCCGATCGCGCTCGCGTACCGAGCGATCGAGCGACCACCGCCCCGGCGCGGCCACTCCCACCAGCACCAGCGCCGTCGCGACCACCCCGAGCCCGCGCCGTGACGCCGCCAGCAGCAGCGGGACGGCGACGAGCGAACCGAGCATCAGCACCGGACCGAAGTAGGCCGCAGGATCCGGAACTCCGTAGAGGAACACGAAGCCCGCGAGGAGGGCCGCGCCCAGCAGCGATGCCATCAACCACGAGCGCAGCGCCGCCGATCGCGCGCTCAGTGCCCACACGCCCACGATCGGGAGCGTCACGAGGAACGGGGCAACCGCGCCGCGGATCATCTCGAGCTCTTCGCCTCGCGGGGCGAATTCGCCGACGTAACGGACGTACATCGATCCGCTGACGTGACGCCATACGCCGGCCCACGAAGGATCGATCGGCCACTGATAGGGCGCGGGGTGAAACGTGCGGTACGCGACGAAGCCATACGCCGCGAGCGGCAGCAGAGCGCCCGCGCCCCACGCTCCCAGCAGCGAGACGCGCCAGCGGCCCGAGCGCGCCAGCGCAACCACCAGCGCGGCGGTCAGCGGCAGCAGCATCGCGCCCGCGATGAGGTGATGCGCGGCCGATGCGGCGCACAGGAAACCCCAGGTGCATGCCGCGCGAGAGTCCGCGGCATGCGCGCGCCCGCGGGATTCGAGCGAATCCCCGGCCGCCGCGAGGCGCACGACCTGCTGCAGCGCGAACAGGGCCGCAGCCGCGCTCAACGCGTACCACATCGCATAGACCTCGGCCTGGGTCGCCGCGGTGAGCCACACCGGGTGGAAGACCATCGCGAGGGCCGGGGTGATCGCCGCGAGCCATCGTGCGGGCAGGCCGGCGGCGGCGCCCCGCGGAATCGAAACGCGCACCAGCTCGAGCCCCAGGCGCGCATGGAGCGCCACGGCCAGGGCGGCGGCGGCGGCGCTCCACGCGTTGGCTGCGGCGGGCCACGACCATCCCAGCCTGTGCAGGAGGAGCGCGAAGGGATGGCCGAGCAGAACGTAGAGCGGATATCCGGTGGGGTGCGGGACCCCCGCGACCGCGAGCGCGATCGTGAGCTCCGCGCTGTCGCCCCTTCCCGGAACGGAAGGCAGGACCGACAGGGCGACCGCGAACATCACGGCGCCGAGGAGCGCGGGGACGAGGAGATGCTCGCCACCCTCGAGTCGCCCCAGGACCCCGCCGGGGAGCGCCGAGCCGGAGCCGACCTCGTGGTCGCGAGATGCCGACTCCGGTTGCTCGCGAACGATCTCCGGCGCCGTGCTCATACAGCCGGTGTTCGACCCGGCACCGTCCCTTCTTGAGGTGGGGATTCGTGTGCCCTGCGCCCACGCCCGACGGTGCTGATCCCAGGACGGGCCGCGCTCGCTGCGCCGCAGGCGCACCACGTGATCGCGCACCGGCTTTCGAGTCCCGGGCGCCGCGCACGCCGGACCGGGATTTGGGGTTCTCCCCTTCGGCGTTCAGGAGTAGGCTTGTACGCTGTTCGGGCAGGCACCGGAGAAGCATGGTGGACCGCGGCAGTCGAATCCTTCTGACTTTGCTCGTCGCGTGGGGGCTCGCCCCCGCGCCGGTCTTCGCCGCGCGCTGGATCCCGCTCGCTCCCCCCGACGGCACGCGCCCGATCGGGCGGTTGGCTCACGCCGCGGTCCTCGACGCACCGGGCCGGCGCCTGATCGCGTGGGGTGACCGCATCCCGCCCGGCGAGGTATGGGCGCTCTCGCTCGACGGCCCCGCGGTCTGGACCCGGATCGCGACGCAGGGCACCCCGCCGCCCGCGCGCATCCTGTTCTCCGCGGTCTTCGATCCCGTCCGCCGCCAAATGCTGATCTTCGGTGGCGGGGTGTACGAGACATCGATCGCGTACCGGAACGACGTGTGGGCGCTCTCGCTCGACGGACCGCCGACGTGGACCGAGGTGACGCCGGCGGGGACGCCCCCCACGCCGCGCCAGATGCACGCGGCGGTTTACGACCCCGTGCGCGACCGCATGCTCGTGTTCGGCGGCATCTCGAGCGCGAGCCCGCCCTACGTGGAGTACGAGAACGAGGTGTGGGAGCTGACGCTCACGGATCCGCCGGCGTGGAACCAGCTGGCGCCCGCGGGCACTCCGCCGGACGGGCTGCTGGCGGCGTCGATGATCTACGACGCGGTCGCGGATCGGGCGATCGTCTTCGGCGGCGAGAACTACACCGACTACTCGAAC
>Ga0307281_10000337_pt1 | contig 12204 bp, 11 predicted proteins | sample ER_DNA_120_FD_194486 | JGI IMG/M metagenome (GOLD analysis project Ga0307281, IMG submission 194486) | Bulk soil microbial communities from the East River watershed near Crested Butte, Colorado, United States - ER_DNA_120 | ecosystem: Environmental > Terrestrial > Soil > Floodplain | place...
CTGAACTTCGGCGCCCTCCTCAACCGGTCCCGTCGAGGACGAGGCCGTCAAGCGGCCGATAGACCGACACCCAACGGTCCTGGTGGATGATCCGACCGCTCGCGTCGCGGACCGTCCGGGTGACGATCACCGTCATCCCGTCGCTCGCCGGCTCGACGCGCCGCTGCTGGCCCCGACGCACCGACGCGCTGCGGACGTGTCGAACATGCGTGTGCCGCTGCCAGTGGCTGATCGTGGGTGGGCTGAACGTGACCTGGCGCCCGGCAGCCGCTGCGGCGAAGAGATCGACCCGGGCGATCCCCGACGTGCTGACGGTGCGGATCAGGATCGGCTCCGACGTGTCGTTGCGGAAGGCCATCGTCTGGCGCGAGCCGTCGCCCTTGGCCACGGCCGCATCGAGCCCGAGTGGGTACTTCGCCAGATATCCGCGGTGGCTGGTGCGGCTGACGATCTCGAGCCCAGCCCTGGCGGCGGCATCGAACAGCGCGGTCGAGACCGTGCAGATGCCGCCGGCGAGAGCGCCCGTCGGGTCGATCCGGCCACCGACGAGGATCCCGCCCCGGCGATAGCCGGTCCGCCACGACACCTCGCCGATCGCCCGCCAGAAGTCGAAGGTGGCGTTCGGCGCGATGACCAGCCGGTCGAGACGGTGGAGGGGGATCTCGATGTTGGCTCCGTGGCCGTTCTCGGGCCCGACGGCATAGGCGATCCTCGAGCTGCCGAGCAGGACGAGGTCCGGGTCCGGCGCCAGGTCCGTGCGGTCCATTGGACCGGCGATCGGGCGGGTCGATGGCGTGGAACCGACGGCTGCCGGCGTGCCGTGAGACGGGGCCGCGGCGCCGGTGGCGACGGCCTCAGCGGCATCGATGACCGGGTGCGGCATTAGAGCCGGGATCGACGCGGCCGCACAGATGAGGGCCGCAACCATTGCGAGGAGCACCTGCGGGCCCGAAACGTGTCTGGCGGCGCGATCGATCGTCATGCCGGTATGACGCGCGTCTCGGCGAAATGGCTCACGACTTGCCTACGGCTGGTAGAGGACCGCCGATGCGACACCGACCCCGCCGCCGTTCCCGATGTCCTCACCTCCGGCGATGAGGACCCGGCCATCGTCGAGGAGCGTGGCGGTGGCGCCATCACGGGGCGTCCCCATCGAGCCGATCGGGCTGAAGTTCCCCGTCCGCGGGTCGTACATCTCGGTCGAGGAGAGAACTCGCCAGTGCTGCCCGTCGCTCCAGTAGCCGCCGGCGATCAGGACGCGGCCATCGGCGAGCAGGGTCGCGGTGTGTTGCTGTCGACCCTCACCCATCGAGCCGGCCGAACCGAACCTGCCGGTCGCGGGGTCGTAGACCTCGGCGGATCTGTAGACCGAGTCCTGGGGAGACCGGCCGCCGGCGACGAGCACGCGGCCGTCCTGGAGCAACGTCGCCGTGTGCAGCCAGCGGCCGGTCTTCATGGATCCGGTCTTGGTGAACCTGCCCGTCGCGGGGTCGTACAGGTCGGCCGAGGAGACGCTCGCATACCCCTCGCCACCGCCTCCGACGACGAGGACGCGGCCGTCCTGGAGCAACGTGGCACTGTGCTGGTCACGGATGGAGCTCATCGAGCCAGTGCGGCTGAAGGTGCCGGTCGCCGGGTCGTACAGCTCTGCGGACTTGAGCACGATGGCGGAGGTTTCCACGAGTCGATACGAGGCGAGGCTGACTGCCGTGCCTGTGGTCGGGCTGGCCCCGGTGACGCCTCCGGTGATGAGGACCCGACCGTCCTTCAACAGCGTTGCCACGTGCTGCTCACGCGGTGTCTGCATCGAGCCGGTCAGGCTGAACGTGCCGGTCGTCGGGTCATAGAGCTCCGCCGACGCCCAGATGCCCGAACTGTTGGCGTCGGCGCAGTCGCCGCCGCCCGTGAAGAGGACGCGACCGTCAACGAGCCGTGTCGCGGTCGTGCCGCCACGCGAGGCAGTCATCGAGCCCGTCGGCGTGAACGTGCCGGTCGTCGGGTCGTACAACACCGCGGCCGTAGTGCAGCCCCCGGCCAGGAGCACGCGCCCGTCAGCCAGCAGCGTGGCCGTCTCGCCGACGGGACCACCATCCGGGCTCGGCGTCGAGCCGGTCCAGCCGAAACCTGGCGACAGCGGCGGGGTCGGTGTCGGGCTCGGCGTGGGCGCGGGGGGCCCGACCGCGATTCCTGTCGCAGGCGTCCATGGCGGGGGCACGATGGCGGCTCCGCCGGTTGGCTGCCAGGTCGGTCGCGTGCCTTGGAGGTCCGCGGCAGCGACACCGATCGCCGCCACCGGCACGAGGACGGCGGCGTTGGTGCCGTCAGCGTCCATCGTCCACCAGCCCGGAGAACCGCCGCTGCCGGATCCACTCGATCCTCGAGTGAACAGGATCCGTCCGTCGGCCGCCCAGGTTGCAGTGGTCGAGGTCGCGTCGGAAGTCAACCGACGCACGTCGGACCCATCCGGACGGACCGCGTAGATGTCCTGATCCGCTCCGGTAACCGGCCCTGACTCGAACAGGATCCGCGCACCATCCGGCGACCACTCGGGGTATTGGGCGGCGAGCGTCATCGGACTCACCTGGCGCAGGTTCTGGCCGTCGGCGTCGACCATCCAGACCGCGGATAGCCTCGGCGGGACCGGACCGCCGCCGTCCTTTTCACCGAAGCGGAAGAAAACGATCTGCTTCCCGTCGGGGGACCAGGCGGGTGCCGCCGTGGCGTCCGACGACGTGGACGTCAGCTCCGCGACCCGACCCGTCGCGAGATCCATCGTGGCGACCATCGTGACGCCCGAAGAATCACGGATGAAGACGATGCTCCGCCCGTCGCTCGAGAAGGCGACCTGCGAATCACCAGTGCATGGAACGGCACAGCCGGTGCCCACGGGCTGCGGCGGGCTGCCGCTGGCATCCGTCACATACATGCTCCCGTCGTCCGAGTAGAGCAGGCGGGTGCCGTCCGATGACCAGGCCAGGTCGCCCTGGTTGGTCACGCCATCGGGGAAGAGCTCGTGCGCGTCACGCCCGTCGGCGCCGACGATCCATAGTCGCGATGTCGGGCATGTCGCCGTGCCGCGGAAGCACGCTCGCTTCTTCTCGACGGTCCGGATGAAGGCGATCGACGCGCCCGGCCGAAGGGGTGCCGCCGTCGGCGATGGCGTCCCGGACGCCGGCGCCCCGGACGGCGCCACGACCGCGACGTTCGGGGCGGGTGTCACCCTCGGCTTCGGGCGCACCAGCCCCGAACCGACCGCCAGCGCCCCGCCGACGGCCAGCACAGCGGCGACGGCCAGCAGGGTGAGGCCGCGCCGCCGGGTGAGGGGTCGACGGACGAGCGGGGTCGTGGCCGGGATCGCAGCGAGGCTCTCGCGCAGGTCCGCGGGCGCCGTCTCGATTCCGCCGACCTCCGCGACGTACCACGCGCGCAGCCGCTGCTCGAGCTCTCGGTCGGTCATCGGACGGTCCCCTTGGTGTCGGCCGCATCGATCCGGTCGTGCAGTCGCTTCAGCGCATAATGGAGTCGCGACTGGACGGTCCCGCGCGGGATGTCGAGCCGGCGGGCGATCTCGTCCACGGTCAGGTCGCGGTAGTAGCGCAGTGCGACGACGACCTGGTGATCGGGCGACAAGCCCGCCAGGGCGGCGCCGATGACATCGCGATCCGCGCTCGTACCCGAGTGATCGCCGGTCACGAGCGCGACCTCCGCGGAGATGTCGGTCGCCTGCCACCGTCGGGACCGAAGTCGATTGCGGCAGGTATTGACGAGGATGCGATCGAACCACGGTTCGAACCGGCTCGCATCACGCAGCGTGTCCCACTTGCGCCACGCCTGGACAAACGCGTCATGCGTCGCGTCCTGGGCCTCGGCCGGCTCGCGCAGGATCGCCCGCGCGAGCCGATACGCCTTGTCCAGGTGCTCGTCGGCCAGCCTGACGAAGGCGACCGATCGGTCGCTTGTGTCGCTGGCACGCGTAGGCACTCGTTCCGCCAAGTCGATGACCTCGGACGATCGGTTCACGATGACATGACACGCGGGCGGCGCGAAACCTTCACTGGTGCCTCAGGGCGTCCCGCTATTTCGGTCGCATCCATCGAGCTCAACGCCCAAACCCGAACTGCTTCACCACGGCGGAATAGGCGTCGAGGGCGTCGGTCCCCGTCACGTCGTCGATCTCGATCGCGAGGGTCGCGCCAGGCGTGACCGGACTCTCCAGGAGGTAGAGACGCATGCTTCCGCCTGGGTTCACCCCGTGTTCGAGGCCCGACGGCGCCTGACCGATGATCAGACATCGCCCGTTCGACCAGTCGACGACCCGCTTGAAACCCTTCGCCAGCGTGACGTCGAGGACGAGGCCGTCGAGTCCGCCGATCGAGGCTTTCCTGGGTGTCGTCACGGCGAGGTTCCGCTGTCCGGCAAGCCACTTTCCGATCCCGGCGGGTGTTGTTCCGGCGCCCGGTGCCGGGCCCGCACATTCCTCGGTCTCGGCGACGACATGCGTGTAGACGCCGATGTAGTCGCTGGTCCCGGCGTCGCCACCGGCCAGATCGAAGCCAGGCGGGAGGAGCTCGAAATTGCCAGGCAGGTCCTCGTAGTTGCCCCAGCCGGTCGGCAGGACATAGGTGAGTCGAGGCTGGAAGGTGCGTGTCGAATAGGTTCCAGCCACCAGGGGCCTGAGGCACGTTCCGCCATCGCGATTCGGACATGCTACCTGCGGCGACCCAGAGGGTGACGGCGCCGGGGTGACCGCCGCTGACGGAACCGCCGCGACTGGGGACGGGACCGGAGGACTGGTCGTGGCCGACGGACTGGTCACCGCCGTGGGGCCGGCGCATCCCGTGATCACCAGCGTCAACAGGACCACGAAACGGGCAGCCCACATGACGATCTCCTCCTTCTGGTTGATGACTAGACACGCGAGCGGAGCGAAACCTTCATCGATGTGTTGACACGGGGACGCGCCCGACCTAGCATCAACGAAGATTGATATAAACCGTGGTTGATGTGCCACGCCGCACCAACCCCCAGCCGGAGCCCCAGCCCTGTCCCCCTCGCCTGCCCGGGTCCGCGGCACGATCGCCGCGGCCGTCATCCAGCCCGACGACCTGCGCCAGCTGCGCGCCTTCCACAAGGTGATGGCCGACGTGAACCGCCTGCGCATCGTCCGGCGCCTGGCGCACGGTGATGCGACCGTCGCCGAGCTGATCGCGCATGTCGGTCTGTCGCAGCCGCTCGTGTCATGGCATCTCGGCCGCCTGCGCACAGCCGGCGTGATCGAGACCCGCCGGCAGGGCCGCGAGACCGTCTGCCGCCTCCGCGAAGAGGCATTCACCGAGTTCGCGGCCCGCGAACGAGCCATCCTTGGCGTCGCGGGCTGACCGCAAACGATGACCATCTCCAACGAATCCCGCGGCCGGATCAAGAAGGTCTTCGAGCCGATCGCGCTCGGGATGGGCCGGCTCGGCCTGACCCCGGACGGCCTGACCGTCATCGGCTTCGGCATCACCGCGCTCGGGGCGGTCCTGCTCGGCTTCCAGCTGTGGCTGGTCGGCGGGCTCGTCGTCTTCGTCGGCGGCGTCTTCGACATGTTCGATGGGACGCTCGCCCGAGCGACCGGTCAGGTCAGCAAGCTCGGCGCGTTCATGGATTCGGTCTTCGATCGCTGGGGCGAGGCGATCGTCTACCTCGGGATCGTGTGGGGTGCCGTCCTCGCCGGCTCCGAACCGGTCGCCGTCCTCGCCGCAGCCGCGATGGGCTCGGCCTTCATGGTCAGTTACACGCGTGCCAAGTCGGAAGGGCTCGGCTTCACGGCCGGCACCGGGATGGCCGCCGTCGGCGTCATGCCCCGCGAGATCCGCCTCGTGATCCTGTCGCTCGGCCTGATCGTCGCCGGTGCGACAGCCAACCTAGCCATCCTCGCTGCCGCGCTCGCGATCATCGTGATCGGCGCCACCCTCACCGTCATCCAGCGGATCCTCCATGTCCGCAGCCAGGCCAAGTCGGCCGCCACCCACCAGGCGAAGTAAGCAGCAACGGAGACACGATCGTGGCCAAGAACGGAAGCAACGGCAAGAACGGCGCCGGCGGGGCCAGCGCCACCAACACCTGGGCCGGCGCCGGGCGCCGCGGCGACGGCAAGATCCGGGTCGCCATCGTGGGCGTGGGCAACTGCGCGAGCAGCCTCGTCCAGGGTCGCTACTACTACCAGGACGCCAAGAAGGACGACTTCGTCCCGGGCCTGATGCACGTCGACCTCGGCGGCTATCACGTCCGCGACATCGAGTTCGTGGCCGCCTTTGACATCGACAAGAACAAGGTCGGCAAGGACCTGTCCGAGGCGATCTACACCAAGCCCAACAACACCTACGTCTTCCAGCAGGTCCCGCACACGGGCGTGACGGTCGAGCGCGGGATGACCCATGACGGGCTGGGCAAGTACCTCAGCCAGATCATCGAGAAGGCGCCCGGCCCGACCGCCGACATCGTCAACATCCTCAAGGAACGCGAAGTCGACGTCATGGTGAGCTACCTTCCGGTCGGGTCCGAGGAAGCGACCAAGTGGTACGTCGAGCAGGCGCTCAGGGCGGGCGTCGGGTTCATCAACGCCATCCCGGTGTTCATCGGCCGCGAGCCGTACTGGCAGCGCCGCTTCGCGGAGGCTGGGCTGCCGGTCATCGGCGACGACATCAAGAGCCAGGTCGGTGCGACGATCACGCACCGTGTCCTGACCCGCCTGTTCATGGACCGTGGCGTCCGGCTGGACCGCACCTACCAGCTCAACTTCGGCGGCAACACCGACTTCCTCAACATGCTCGAGCGCGAGCGCCTCGAGTCCAAGAAGATCAGCAAGACCAACGCCGTCACCTCGATGCTCGACTACGAGATCGATACCGACGACATCCACGTCGGCCCGAGCGACCACGTGCCGTGGCTGCTCGACCGCAAGTGGTGCTACATCCGGATGGAGGGCACGACCTACGGCGATGTGCCGCTCAACGCGGAGCTCAAGCTCGAGGTCTGGGACAGCCCCAACAGCGCCGGCGTCATCACCGACGCGATCCGCTGCCTGAAGCTCGGCCTGGATCGCGGTCTCAAGGGCACCCTTGTCGCGCCGGCCGCCTACTTCATGAAGAGCCCGCCGCACCAGGTCCATGACGACATCGCGTTCAACCGCGTCGAGGCGTTCATCCGCGGCGAGGACAACGAGACGCTGGTCGGGACCGAGGCGCCGGTCGAGAAGACCGTCCGCCGGATGGCGGGCACCAAGGCCAAGGTGGCCGCCGCCGCACAGTGACCGACGGCGAGCGAGGTCTCGAAGCGCCGCACCGGCGCGGAGGCGCCAGTCCGAGGATCGTGGAGCGGTCGGCCGTGCTCGGCTACCGCTCCGCCTCGTGGTTGCTGCGGACGTTGCCGGCGGGGCCGACGGGCGCCGTCCTGGGCCTCGCCTCGCAGGGGTCGTACCTGGTCTGGCCGAAGAAGCGCGACTGGTCGAACCAGAACTTCGGGCACGTCCTCGGGCTACCGCCCGACGACCCCCGCGTCCGCCGTTTGGCACTGCGGGCGTATCGCGAATACGGGCGCTATCTCGTCGAGCTGATGCGCGTCCCGCACCTGCCCGAGGAGGAGGTCGTCGCGCTCGTCGAGCCGCTCGACGCGGTCCAGATCCAGCGCCTGTTCGACGCGTCCGACGTCGGCGGCATCATCGTGACCGCGGCCCACGTCGGCAACAACGACCTGATCGGGGCAGCCATCGCCCATATGGGCCTGCCGCTCAACGTGGTGGCCGACGATTCGTCGTTCCCGGAGCTGTTCGACTACCTGCGCCGGCAGCGCGAGGAGTGGCACGCGACGCTGATCCCGTGGCGAAACCTGCGCGCGATCTTCGGGGTGCTGCGGCGCCGCGAGGTGCTCGGGCTGCTGGTCGACTGGGGCTACCGCAGCGACGGGATCCCGGTCCGGCTGTTCGACGGCTGGACGACGTTGCCGGCCGGACCGGCGACACTGGCAGCCAAGACCTCGTCGCGGATCGTCCCGCTGATCGCCCACCGGCTGCCCGGCGGCCGGCTGCGGGTCACCCTGTGCGGCCCGATCGCGGTCGCCTCTGGCGACCCGGCCGAGCTGCAGCGCGCGACCCAGGCCATCGCCGATGCCGTGGCCGACGCCATCCGTCCGGCGCCGGAGCAGTGGTACAGCTTCAAGCCGATCTGGCCGGCCTCGGCCACGGAGGCAGCCGACCTCGAGCGCCGCGCGCTCGCGATGCAGGCCGGCCAGCCCGACCCGGGTCCGTCGCGCGGCCTGCCGCGCGACGAGGCGGACCAGGTCGAGGCCGGGGTCGCCCGATGACATTCCGGGGTCGACTCCTCCTGGCCGCCTCGTGGCTGGCCTGCCGCCTGCCGGAGCGGCCGGTGTTCCGGGTAGCTGGCCTCATCGGCGACCTCTGGTATCGGCTGGCCCCAGGTCGTGCCGCGCAGGCCAGGCGCAACCTCCGGCGGGTCTGCCGGTCGCTCGCCGCCTCTGGCCGCGGGAGCGCCGCCGTGCAGGCGGCCGCGACGGATCCGGTCGCCCTCGAGCGGTTGGTCCGGTCGGCGTTCCGGCACCAGGCGCGCTACTACCTGGAGGTCGCCCGGGGACCGAGCATCACGCCCGCGTACGTCGACGAGCGGCTCCTGCTCGAGACGCCCGAACTCATCGGCGCGGCGGTCGTGCCGGGCAAGGCCGTCCTGTTCGTGGGCCTCCATCTCGGGTCGCTGGAGCTGGCCGTCATCTTCCTTGCGTTCCGGGTCGGCGAGACCGTCACCCCGATGGAGACCATCGACGACCCCGGGCTGCAGGCCTACTTCGAGCGGACCCGGGGCGTGGCCGGCGTCCGGCTCATCGGCCTGCGCGAGGCGCGCCGCGAGCTGACGCGCGCGCTCGCGAACGGCATCCCGGTCGGGCTGGTCGGTGACCGGGACCTGACCGGTGGCGGTATCCCGATCGAGCTGTTCGGCGCGCCGGCGACGATGCCGATGGGCCCCGCGATGCTGGCGGTGGAGACGGGTGTGCCGACCTACGCGATGACCGTCCGGCGGGCCGGGGCGGGTCATTTCCGCGGAAAGATCATGCCGATCGACGTCGCCACCGGCGGGACGCGGCGTGAGCGCGTCACGACCACGATGAACCGCCTGGCGGCCGCCTTCGAGACGCTCATCGCCGACGCGCCGGATCAGTGGTGGGCGGTCTTCTTCCCGATCTGGCCTGATCTCGAGTCGGAAGCCGGCGGGTCCGGGGGCGCCCGGAGCGCCGGCGGGTCCGGCGCCGGGGGCGCAGGCGGAACGGGCGAGCGCGGCACCGGGTCCGACCGCCACGGAGCCGCGGCATGACCGTGCAGCCCGACACCGCGGTCCGTCCCGGTCGCGCCGACCTCCACATCCACACGCTGGCGAGCGACGGCACGGCCGGGATCGAGGCGATCCTGGACCACGTCGAGCGATGGACCGACCTCGACGTCATCGCCATCTCGGACCACGAGCGGATCGATGCGGCCCTCGCGGCCCGGGCGATGGCGCGGGATCGTGGCCTGCGCGCGGAGGTGGTCATCGGCGAGGAAGTGACGACGCTCGGCGGCCACCTCCTTGCGCTCTACATCGACCGGCCGATCAGGCCGTTCCGCTCGTTGCGGACGTCGATCCTGGCCGTCCACGAGGCCGGCGGCCTGGCCATCCCGGCCCACCCGCTGGTCCCCCTCCCGCTCTGCGCACAGGGCTGGATGCTGCGCCGCCTGCTCGACGATCCCGATCCGGCGGCCCGGCCGGATGGGCTCGAGACGTTCAACCCGACGAGCCTCGGCAAGCCGTGGCATCGCCGCGTCGTCCGGTTCGCCGACGATCACGGCCTCGCTCATCTCGGCAACAGCGACGCGCACGCGCTCGAGGCCATCGGCAGCGGCTGGACGACGTTCCCGGGTCACGATGCCACCGAGCTCCGGCACGCCATCGAAACCCGCGCGACCGAGCACGGCGGCACGTTCCACGAGACCGCCGGCCAGCTGGGCACGTTCGGGCAGCAGCTCCGCAAGCGCGGCCGCGACGCGCGTGACGAGGTCGCCGGCCGAGTCAAGCGTGACGGCACGGGCCGCGACCACGGCTACCCGGGCGGCCGCCGGCGGCCACCGCGGTTCGAGACCGCGGACCCGAACCCGGGCACGGACCGATGAAGATCGGGCTCGTCTGTCCGTACATCTACCCCGAGACCGGCGGGGTCGCCCAGCACGTCCGTCACCTCTACGAGAACCTCCGCCTGCGCGGCCACGACGTCAGGATCGTGACCGCCAGCCATGGCCCGCAGCGAGCGTCCGAGGGCGACATCCTGCGTATCGGGGTCGGCTTCAGCTTCCCGCTCAACGGGGCGGTAGGCACGCTCACCTTTTCGCCGCGCTACCTCGGCCAGGTCCGTGAGCTGCTCGACCGAGAGCGGTTCGACGTGCTCCACTTCCACGAGCCGTTCGTCCCGTTCCTGTCGCTCTTCCTGCTGCGCGAATCGAACAGCGTCAATATCGCGACGTTCCACGCCTATGCCGGCTTCTCGCCGTCGTACGAGCTCGGCAGCCGGGTGATGGTCGGGCACGCGGCCCGGCTCCACGGCCGGATCGCGGTGAGCGCCGCAGCGCGCCACTTCATCGACCGGTTCTTCCCCGGCGACTACAAGGTCATCCCCAACGGCGTCGACGTCCCGCGATTCGCCGGCGCCGTCCCGCTGGCACGCTGGCAGGACGGCACCCCGAACGTGCTGTTCGTCGGTCGGCACGAGCCGCGCAAGGGCCTGCTCGACCTGTTGAAGGCGCATCGGATCCTGCGCCGGACCGGCTACGAGGACCGGCTCCTGGTCGTCGGGTCGGGGCCGCAGGAGCGAGAGGCGCGTCGGTACGTGGCGACGCGCGGCCTCAAGGCCGTCGAATTCCTCGGCCGCGTCAGCGACGCCGAGAAGGCCCAACTCTTCCGGACGGCCGACGTGTTCGCCTCACCGGCGACCGGCGGCGAGTCGTTCGGGATCGTCCTGCTCGAGGCGATGGCGGCCGGCGCCCCGATCGTCGCGTCCGACATCCACGGCTACAAGGGGGTGGTCCGGCGCGGCCGCGAGGGGCTGCTGGTCTCGCCGCACGACCCCAAGGAGCTGGCAACGGCGATCGCTAAGCTGCTCGACGACCCGGACCTGCGCGCATCGATGGGGGCCGCTGGGCGCAGCCGCGCGGATGAGTTCAGCTGGCCGCGGGTGACCGCCAAGGTCGAGGACTACTACGGGTTCGTGATCCGGCGGCTGGCCGCCAACGGCCCCCTCCCCACCGACTTCCGCTCGCCGGTACCTCAGGCGCCGCCGATCCGGGCGAGGCCCTCCGCGTCGTCGGACGTGCCGGCCGCCGCCTTGGCGTCGGCGAGTGCGAGCCTCCACACCCAGGCCGAGTAAGCGACCACCAGGCAGGTCGCCGTCAGGGCCACCAGCAGGATCGCCAGCATCGGGGTGAAGATCGGCGTGTCCGTGCTCCGGGTGACGGTGCTGACCGGGAACTGGAAGGCGTAGAGGTAGGTCGGCAGGATCCCCTGGTACGCGGCCACGACCGCCGCCGGGAGCGGCAGCGCGCTGATATTCGGGTAGAGGATCGCGAACCAGCCGACGACCGCGACGATGAACCCGATCACGAACCGACGGGCGTCCCGTGACGCAAAGATCTGCAAGCCGAGATAGCCGAGCGGGATCGCGATCACCAGGGCGATCGGCTCGACCGGGATGTTGGTCAGGGTCAGGATCGCCGTCTCGGGCAGGAGGAGCCCGACGATGTAGAGGGCCGCCACGATGGCGGCTCCGGTCACCATCAGCCGGATGAACGCCGGCGTGGCGACGGTCCGGCCGTCGTCGAACGGCTCCTCGGCCTGGAAGGCGAGGAAGCCACGGACGATGAGGATGAGGCCGATGCCGAGGACGATCGCCAGCCCGGCCGTCCGCTGGGTCAGCACGAAGTCGGGGATGACCGCCGGGCAGGCCTGCGACCCGGGGTTCACCCGGTCGACGCCGACGAACGCGCACAGCGGGCGGTCGAGCAGCCACATCAGCGCCGGCCCCGCGATCGCGATCCCGGCGGCGATCCGGGCCAGCGCCCAGCTGTGGCGCGACGCGCCGTGCCACAGCTCGGCCATGAAGTAGGCGAGGGCCATCACCACGAACGGCAGG
>Ga0307281_10000338_pt1 | contig 12192 bp, 12 predicted proteins | sample ER_DNA_120_FD_194486 | JGI IMG/M metagenome (GOLD analysis project Ga0307281, IMG submission 194486) | Bulk soil microbial communities from the East River watershed near Crested Butte, Colorado, United States - ER_DNA_120 | ecosystem: Environmental > Terrestrial > Soil > Floodplain | place...
GCCGGTCGCAGGCTCGACGAGCGTCGAGTCCTGGTCGCCCTCCATACCCGAGAGGTACTTCACGGCGAGCCCCCGCAGCACGCGTGGCGAACTGAACAGTCCGCTCTTCAGCACTTCATCCCAGGCCCGGCTGACCGCCGGGTGGTTGCCGCCGACGCCGCGCGCCCGCCAGCGAACCCAGTCGTTCCAGTAGAAGTGGGAGGGCTCGAAGGAGAGCGCCCGATGAAGCGGCTCGGCAGCCGCCATTCTGGCGAAGCCCGGCGCGGCCGGCTGCTCGAGCTTCGCGAGGCCTCCCGTGGCGCGGTGCAGGAACGGAGCGCCGACGAGCGCCAGGTCGAGCGCCATCACGCCGATCACCGCGGCGCCCGCGAGCGCTCGACGGCGGCGCCCTGTGAGCGCCACGAGACAGAAGGCCGCGGCCGCCAGGCCCGCGCGCAGGGCGAGGTCGAGCGCGGCGCGGTGCGCGGCGGTCTCCGCCATGCCTGCCATCGCGGGCCGCGCCGCCCGGGCGCCCCATGCGCCCCCGACCGGCAGCATCGCCAGCAGCCCGGCCCCCACCACCGCCGCGAGCGCGAGCCCCCCGACGATGCGGGCCTCGCGCGAGAATCCCGCCGGCGTCGCGCGCAACGCCTGATCGACTCCGCGAGCCGACAGCAGTGCGGCGCCGAGCTGGGCGAGCAGCATCGCGTTGACGGCCACCCGGAACGACGACCACATCGGCAGCTTCCACAGCAGGGCGTGGAGCGGACCGAGGCGCACGCCCAGCGCGAGGAGCGCTCCGGCGGCCGTCGCGATCGCGAACAGAATCGCCGCGCCGCGCGGCTTCCCGCCAAGCCCCTTCGCCGCGAACAGGAGCACGGTGGCACCCAGGTAGGGCGGAAAGTCGGTGGCGAACAGGCCGCCCCAGTACGTTGTCCCGCCGAAGCCGACTGCCCGGGGCCAGGCCGTGGCGGCAAGGTCGTGCCACGCGAGCGGCGGCGATTCCGCCGCCGCGCACGGAATGCGCGTTGTAGAGAAGGCCGGGCCACCACACCGCCGCGCCGATCGCAGCACCCAGCGCGACGCCACCGGCGACGAGCGTGAGGCGCCCGGGGCGGCGGGCCGCGAACGCCCGCTCGATGGAAAACGGCACCGCCGCCGCCAGCAGCAGGAGCACGACCTGAGGGTAGGCGGCGAGCAGCAGAGCACCCACCGCGCCGGCCAGCGCGATCGCCGCGCCGCACGCAGACCGCGTCGCGGAATGACCGATGGTCCGATCGATGCCCAGCAGGACGGCCGGCATCAGGCTCGTCGCCATCAGCTGCGCGTCGTGACCGAACGAGAGCGGCACGATGAGGTTCGGCATCAGCCCCCAGGAGAGGCCGGCCCACACTGCCGCGACCGTGCCGACACCCCAAAGCGAGCACGCCAAGGCCGCGGCGCACCACATCCCCATGAGGTGCGTCGTCAGGGGCACCGCGAGCGGCGGTCACCACGGCAGGCGATGGACGGCGTCGAACGCCGTCAGCAGCACATCGGGCAGGTACTGGGGCCGCGCGTCCTGCAGGCTCGCCGTAGCCGGGATTCCCGTGAACAGGTAGGGGTTCCAGTGCGTCCGCTCGCTCTGGTCGAGCCAGCGCGCCCGCGAGAACTCGCCGAACGCGCGCAGCGAGGCCGCATCCCCGATCACGAACGCGCGATTGCGAAGGAGCTGCGGCGCGAAGAGCAACACCCAGGCCGCCGCGAGCACTGCGGCCACCCGCCCGAAACGAGCGGGTGGGCCGGCCGGAATCGGATCGGAAGTCATCGCGCGCGCGGTGACCCCACGCGCGGCAGGCGGTCGGCCCGGCCCCAGCGAGGTTCGCCTCGGCGGCACGTTCGAGGGCGACTTCGTCACGGCCCATAGCATAGCCAAGACCAGGCGAGATCGGGTCCCTTTTCGACCGAGGTCGATCCGCGACGGGCGTGGCGCGGGCGCGTCCCTCGCCTGTCAGGCCGGTACTTTCGCCCGCTCCAACTCTCCGAGCACGAGGTCGCCAACCGCGCTGGTTCCGAGTCCCGAGTCCGAGCCCAGCGACGGGATGCGCTTGGAGCGCAGCAGGCCCGCCACCGTCTCCTCGATGCGCTGCGCCGCGCGCTCTTCGCCCAGGTAGTCGAGCATCATCTGCACCGCCATCACGGTGGCGATCGGGCTCGCCACGTTCTTCCCCGCGTATTTCGGGGCCGAGCCGTGGATGGGCTCGAACAGGCTCACGCGCCCGGGGTGGAGGTTGCCGCTCGCGGCGACGCCGAGGCCGCCCTGGATCATGGCGGCGAGGTCGGTGAGGATGTCGCCGAACATGTTGCTCGTCACCACCGTGTCGAACCACTCCGGGTTCTTCACGCACCACATCGTGGCGGCGTCGATGTAGGCGTGCTCGCGCGCGATGTCCGGGTACTCGCGGCCCACCTCCTCGAAGGTCCGGGTCCAGAGGTCCATCGCGCGCACCGCGTTCGCCTTGTCCACCAGCGTGAGCTTCTTCCTGCGACCGCGCCGCCGCGCCAGCTCGAAGGCGTAGCGGATCACGCGCTCGGTGCCCTTGCGGGTGAAGAGGATCTCCTGGGTCGCGATCTCGTCGGGCGTGCCCTTCTTGAAGTAGCCGTACATCCCGGCGTAGGCGTCCTCGGTGTTCTCGCGCACCACCACGAAGTCCACGTCCTCGGGGCGCTTGTCCTTGAGCGGGCAGAGGTGCTCGGCGTAGAGCTTGACCGGGCGCAGGTTCACGTAGAGGTCGAGCCCGAAGCGCATGCGGGCGATGATCCCGAACTCGAGCAGGCCGACCTGGATGCGCGGATCGCCGATCGCGCCCAGCAGGATCGCGTCGTGGCCGCGGATCTCCTCGAAGGCGGAATCGGGGAGGATCTCCTTGGTCTTCAGGTAGTGGTCGGCCCCGAACGGGTAGCGGGTCAGGGCTACGCCAAAGCCTTCGACGGCGGCGACGCGCTCGAGGACGCGCAGGCCCTCGCGCACGACCTCGGGGCCAATCCCGTCGCCCGCGACCACGGCGATCTTGTAGGACTTCGGCATGCGCGACTCCTGGTTGTGAAGCGATGCACTCTCGCGAGCGCGAGAGAAACCCAGGATCAAACGGCGCCGCGCAGTCTAGCGCAGGACGAGAGGGCCGCCCAATCGCGGCGGCTGTGGCGGCTCCGACCCCGCGCCAGCGCGGGGAACCCAGGATTTGCCAAGCCCGGGGCTCGCCGCCATACTGCGCCGCTTCGAATTAGCCGCGGTCGTCCACCGGCCCATCGGGAGCCGGTGTGCCGCTCAACGCGGGGTCCGCCCCGCACAGAGGAGGAAGCATGAAGCGCCTTTCGCTCGCCCTGGTCGCTCTGGCCATCGTCGCTGCTACAGGACCCGCCGCCAAGGCACAAACCGCCGACACCACCGGAACCGTCACTGCTCCGCCCGTCGCCGCCCCACCCGTCGTCCCTCCGCCCGTCGCCCCTCCGCCCGTCGCTCCTCGGCCCGCCGCGCCCGTCGCATCTCAACCCATGGCCTACCGCTACGGCGGCATCTCCGGCCTCTACACGCTGCCGCAGGGGGATTTCGACAAGGTCGCCGGTTCCGGCTGGGGCATCCTGATCATGGGGGAGCAGTTCGTGAACCCGAGCCACATGGTCGCCATCACCAGCGACGTCGGCTACCTCGACTTCGGCAGCAAGTCGGTCGGCAGCACCAAGACCGACTTCAGCATGTTCCCGGTCCAGGCCGGACTCCGCGTCTACCCCATGATGCAGAAGAAACCCGATAGCAAGATGCAGCTGTTCGGCGAGGGCGGGCTCGGCTTCTACTACACGCGCACCGAGGTCCAGACCCTCTTCGGCTCGACGAGCGAGTACGACTACTTCTTCGGCACGAACGCGGGCGCCGGCGTCAGGATCTCCGCCAATCCCAACGTTGCGTTCCTGTTCGATGCCACCTGGAACTGGGTGTTCGCGAACGACCCGGATCCGAATTACCTGGCCCTGCGCGGCGCGTTGATGATCCCGATCGTGCGCTGAGCGGGAGCGTGCCCGAGCCGCTTGCTGCGAAGGGCGCGGACGGAGCGCGGGGAGGCGGCTATCCGCCGACCCGCGTTTCTGCGTGCGCCGCGAGCGTGGCGCGGATCTCGTCGTCGGTGAGCACGCGGTCCACGGTCTTCGCGCGCTCGAACACGGCGCGCACGCGCTCGGGCGTCGGTTCGATCCCCCGCTCTTTCAGCCAGTGGATCACGTTGCTTTCGCCGCTCATCGGGCCGACCTCGATCGCCTGGCGGCGTCCGACCCAGCTCGCGGGCACGCCCGAGTAGACCCGGTCCGCGAGCCAGTCCTCGCCCTTCTTGAACGCCTTGATCACGGCCGCCGCGTGGACGCCGGTCCCGGTGCGGAACGCGTCGCGGCCTACGACCGGGTAGTTGGGCGGGATCGGCACGCCGGTCGCCCGGCTCACGCGCTCGCAGTACTCGGGGAGGGCTGCGAGGTCCTGGTCGATCCAGCCCAGGAGCCGGAGGTTCACGAGGAGCTGGTCCATGGGCGTGTTGCCGACGCGCTCGCCGATCCCGATCGCGCAGCCGTGGACGCGGGTGGCGCCGGCGCGGATCGCGGCCAGCGTGTTGATGACCGCGAGCCCGCGGTCGCTGTGCCCGTGCCAGTCCAGCTCGACGTCCGCGCCGCTCTCGCGCACCACCTCGAGCGCGAAGCGCACCAGGTTGGCGGCTCCGGTGGGCGTGGCGTGCCCCACCGTGTCGCACAAGCACAGGCGGCGCGCGCCGCAGCCGATCGCGGTGAGGAAGAGCCGGCGCAGCGTCTCGGGCCGCGCCCGCACCGTGTCCTCGGTGACGTACATCACCGTCAGCCCGTGCGAGACCGCGTAGGTCACGGCGTCCTCGGTGTGCTGGAGCATCATGTCGGGCGTCCAGTTCTCGGCGAACTGGCGGATGGGCGATGAGCCGATGAAGGTGCAGACCTCGATCGGGAGGCCGACCTTCTGCGAGATCTCGATCACCGGCGTGATGTCCTGACGCACCGTGCGCGCCGCGCAGTTCGCCTGGATCCTGAGCTTCGAGTCGCGGATCTCGCGCGCGAGCCGCGTCACATCCTCCACCACGTGTGGGCCCGCGCCCGGCAGCCCGATGTCGGCGGTGTCCACGCCGAGCCGGTCCATGAGGTGGAGGATCCGGATCTTCTCCTCGATCGGCGGGCTCTTGACCGAGGGCGACTGGAGGCCGTCGCGCAGCGTCTCGTCGTCGAGCTGGATGCGGAAGGAAGGCTTCTCCCAGCGCTCGCCCGCCTCGTTCCAGTCGTAGATCAGCTCGCGGTCGTCCATGCGCGCGAGGATGACGCATCGCCTTCCTGCGCGGCAAGTGAAGGCGGGGCAGCGCGCCGCACCGGAAAGTGAAGCGGCCGGCCCGGGTGTCCCGGACCGGCCGTCCGCGCGTCGCCGGCGTCTACGTCCGCTCGAGCAGCATCGCGATGCCCTGGCCGCCGCCGATGCAGGCGGAGGCGATGCCCCAGCGCTTGTTCCGCTTCGCCAGCTCGAGCAGCAGCGTGTAGACGAGCCGCGTCCCGGTGGCGCCCAGCGGGTGCCCGAGCGCGATCGCGCCGCCGTTCACGTTCACCTTGTCGCGCGAAAGCCCCAGGTCCTTCTCGACCGCCAGGAACTGGCCCGAGAACGCCTCGTTGATCTCGAACAGGTCCACCTGGTCGAGCTTGAGCCCCGCGCGCTCCAGCACCTTCCGGATCGCGGGCGCCGGCCCGATCCCCATCGTCGCCGGTTCCACGCCCACGCTCACCCATGCGCGCACGAAGCCGAGCGGCTTCTTGCCCGCCGCCTTCGCCTTGGCAGCGCTCGTCACCACCACCGCCGCCGCGCCGTCCACCACGCCCGAGGCGTTGCCGGCGGTCACGAACGACTCGGGCCCGAAGGCGGGCGGGAGGGAGGCGAGCTTCTCGATCGTGGTGCTCGGAAAGAGATGATCGTCCTTGTCCACCATCGCCGTCTTCTTGCCCTGCTTCACCTCGACCGGGATGACTTCCTCGGCGAAGCGCCCGTTGGTGTTCGCCTCGTTGCCGAGCCGGTGCGAGCGCAGCGCGAACTCGTCCTGCTGCTCGCGCGTGATCCCGAACTTGCGCGCCAGGTTGTCTGAGGTCTGCGCCATGAAAAGTCCGCAGAAGCTGTCCCGGAGTGCTACGAACAGCGAGTCCTCGAGCGTGCTGCCGGGGCCGAGCCGGATGCCGGCGCGCGCGCCGCGCAGCACGTGAGGGGCCTGGCTCATGTTCTCCATGCCGCCCGCCAGCACCCACGAGGCCTCGTCGAGCTGGATCATCTGCGCGGCGTTGGCGATGCTCTGGATGCCCGAGCCGCACAGGCGGTTCACCGTGAGCGCCGGAACTTCCTTCGGGACGCCGGCCTTGAGCGCGACGTGGCGCGCGCCGTAGATCGCATCGCCCGAGGTCTGGAGCGCGTTGCCGAACACCGCGTGGTCGATGGTCTCGGGCGTTACGCCGGCGCGCGAGAGCGCGGCGCGCGCGGCCGCCGCGCCCAGATCGATCGCCGAGACGGAAGCGAGAGCGCCGCCCGGCAGCCCGTCGCCCCGTTTCCCGCCGATCCACTCGGCCATGGGAGTACGCGCGCCGGACAAGATCACGACTTCTGGAAGTCCATTGCTGGACACGGGATAGCTCCTTGGGTTCGAGGAAGTTCGTATGGCGGGCGGGCCCTGCCGCGAAACGTTGGATGCAGCGCGCGCTGGTGCGGATTTGCGGAGCCGAGGCGACGCTAGCAGAGGGGGAGCGGCGTCCTCAAGCGGGAGCATCGCGCGGCCCTCCGGCGCCTCGCACAGCGGATCGAGCGCCGGCACGCGCCCGCGCGCCAGCACCTCCTCGATCATGCGCATGTGGAACGCCGAGTCGGCGACCCGCTCGCCGCCCGCGCCGGTCGCCAGCGGAGCGAGCCGCAGCGCCAGCGCGATCGCGAGCGCCAGCGCCAGCGCCGCCCCCGCGCGCAGCACCGCGCGCGCGCCCGGGGACACCGCGGGCACGGCCCGGCGCCCGTGATAGTCTCCGCGCCTCTCGGGCATGGTCGTGGCACTATCCGTTTCGCTCCAGTCCGATTCAAGGCGTTTCCAGTTTCGGGGGCCGAAGTCGCCATGAAGTCCCGCACCGACTACCTGGTCATGAACCTGCCCTCGCGCCGCGGCTTCGTGAACATCACGCCCGAGGTCGAGCGCGTGGTGCGCGAGAGCGGCGTACAGGAGGGGATGGTCCTGGTGAACGCCATGCACATCACGGCGAGCGTGTTCATCAACGACGACGAGGGCGGACTCCACCACGACTACGAGGAGTGGCTCGAGAAGCTGGCGCCGCACGCGCCCGTCTCCCAGTACCGCCACAACGACACCGGCGAGGACAACGCCGACGCCCACCTCAAGCGCCAGGTGATGGGACGCGAGGTCGTGGCGGCGGTGACGAAGGGGAAGCTCGACTTCGGACCGTGGGAGCAGATCTTCTACGGCGAGTTCGACGGCCGGAGGAAGAAGCGCGTGCTCATCAAGGTGATCGGGGAGTAGGCATCGTGAGCGACACTCGAAGAACACGAGGGACCGCGGGCCAGGAACGCGGCGCGACCGGGAGCGCGCGTGGCGAGCCGAGCGCGACGAGCCGGGGGGGCGCGTCCGCGAGACTCGTGATCCGTGCCGCCAAGCCGCAGGACGTCGGGCGGGTGTGGGAGCTGATCCGCGGCCTCGCGGACTACGAGAAGCTGGAGCACCGCGTCACCGGCTCGGCCGAGCGGCTCGCGGAGCATCTCTTCGGCGCGCGCCGTCTCGTTTCCTGCTTGGTCGCCGAGCAGGGAGGAGACCTCGTCGGCTTCGCGATCCACTACCTCATCTACTCCACGTTCCGCACGCAGCCCATGATGTGGCTCGAGGATCTGTTCGTGCCGCCCAGCCACCGCGGTCGCGGCATCGGGCGCGCGCTGCTGCTCGCCACCGCGCGCGAGGCGGCGCGCCTCGGCTGCTGGCGGCTCTCGTGGGCGGTGCTCGAGTGGAACGAGCCCGCCATCGGCTTCTACGAGTCGCTGGGTGCCACGCGCGAGGAGGGCGGCTGGTACGTCTACCAGTTCGACGAGACGAAGCTGCGGGCGATCGAGGGGGAGACGCCGGGAGCCTGAGTCAGCGGGAGGCGGCCTTGCGCGCCACCGCCTCGAGACGCGCGGCGAGAGTCCCGGGCAAGGGCTCCGCGAGCAGGCGAGCCACCACGCCGGCATCCGCTCCGCGCGCAGCGAGCCATTTCATGAGGCGCTCCGACTTCTCTTCCCGCCCGAGCAGCGCGTAGGCCACGGCCCACGCCTCGGGGCTGCCGAGCGGAACGCCTTCCGCGCGGGCGCTCACCACGGTCGGAATGCGCACGACGCCCTCGCCGGAGTGGATCGCGAAGCCGCAGATGATCTCGATCGTCCCGCCCGCGAGCCGGACCTTGTGGTCGGCGTGGATCCCGGAGGAGCCGACCCGCTCGATCTCGATTCCCGTGAGCTGCGCCGCCACCTCGTCGGGCGTGGAGTCGGTCGTCAGGTCCCAGTCGTGCGCCTCGCTCGCGAGGCCGAGCGCCCCGAGCAGCCCGCTGCCGCCGAGCGCCACGACCCGCCCGGCGCTTTCCAGCCGCCGCACCGCTTCGAGCATCGGGTCGGAAGGCGGCGCGGACTTCAAGTGAAGCATGAAGGAGACTCCCTTTCTCGTTGAAGCGCTTGGTCGCCGCGTCGGCGCTCCCGCAGCGGCCCGACCTCCTCACCTGGCCGGGCCGCCGCGCCCCGCCTACTCCGCGACGCGCACCGCCTCGGTCGCGCCCTCGACCAGTTGCTCGTGCAGCGTCCCGGCGATCTCGGCGAGCGCTTCTCCGGCCCCGGCGGGGGCGGCCATGTGGCGGGCCGCGGCCTCGCCCAACCGTTGCGTCACCGTTGCCGCGCCGGACGCGCCGCCTGCCTGGCCGATCGCGCCGTACTCGGCGTAGCGCTCGGCGACCTGCACGCGCCGCTCCACGGCGCGCGACCGCGGCTCGCCGACCGCGGGCACGCCCAGCACGCTCTCGTGCAGCGCCTCGATCGCGGCGCCGGTCTCGCGGTTGAAGCCGCCGGCCGCGACCAGCGCGCGCACGCAGGCGTAGAGCGCGAAGCACTCCCATTCGTCGCGTGCGCGCCCGCCGGCATCCGCGCCCTCGGGCAGAGCGCCGGACTCCTCGAGGTCGCGGAAGAGCCGGGGCGCCACCGCCCGGTAGAGCTCGGCGAGCGCATGACCGCGACGCACCGGGTCCGCGATCACGTGCGGCTCACCGGGAGCGCGCGGCCGGGGCGCACCGGGTCACCGATCACGCGCGGCTCTCCGAATCGACGATCGGTGGCGTGCACGATCATGCCGCTCAGCTCTCGAGCAGCTCCTTGGCGCGCTGGGTCGCGCGCACCACCGCCTTGATGAGGGTGACGCGCAGCCCGCCCTCCTCCAGCTCGAGGATGCCGTCGATGGTGCAGCCCGCGGGCGTCGTGACCAGGTCCTTGAGCTTGGCCGGATGCTCGCCGGTCTCGAGCACCATGGCGCCCGCGCCGAGCACGGTCTGGGCAGCCAGCTCGGTCGCGACGTCGCGCGGGAGCCCGACCTTGACTCCGCCCTCCGCGAGCGACTCGATCACGATGTAGATGAAGGCGGGTCCGCTTGCCGAGAGCCCGGTCACGGCATCCATGTGCTTCTCGTCCACGGTCACGGTCCGGCCAACTGCGCCGAAGATCGAGCGCGCGATCTCGAGGTGTTCGGGCCGGGCGTGCGTTCCCGGGCAGATGGCGGTCATGCCCTGCTTGAGCAGCGCCGGCGTGTTGGGCATGGCGCGGATCACCGGGACCGGGTGGTCGAGGTGCTTCTCGATGAAGCCGGTGCTCACCGAGGCCGCGACCGAGACCAGGATCTGCGGGGGCTTCAGGGCGCCCCGGATCTCGGACAGCACGAGCGGCACCTGCTGCGGCTTCACGGCGAGCAGCACGAGATCCGCGCCGCGCGTGGCTTCGAGATTGCTCGCCGCTCCGCGGACGCCGAGGTCGGCGCGGAGCTTCTCCACGCGCCCGGCGTGGGCGGCGGTCACGGTGACGCGGCTCGCGCTCACGACGCCCGCGTCCAGCAGGCCGCGGATCAGCGTTTCGCCGAGCTTGCCCGCTCCCAGCACGGCGAGCGAACGGTCGTTCAGCATGGCATGCACTCCCTTCTCGTGAGCGGCATGGGTCGGCCGCGGCGGCCGCGCGTCACTACGATGGCGGGTTCGTGCTCCAGTCGTAGAAGCCGCGGCCGGTCTTCCGCCCGTGGCGTCCGGCCAGCACCATGCGCTTGAGCAGGGGCGGCGCCGCGAAGCGCGGCTCCCTGAACTCGTCGAACATGATCTGGGCGATGTAGTACGTGGTGTCGAGGCCCACGTAGTCGCCGAGGAGGAGCGGCCCCATCGGGTAGCCGCAGCCGAGCTTCATCGCGTTGTCGATGTCGTCGCGGCTCGCGAGCCCCTGCTCGTAGACCCGGATCGCATCCAGCATGTAGGGGACGAGCAGTCGGTTCACGACGAAGCCGGTGGAATCGCCGACCGTGACCACGGTCTTGCCGATCGCGCGGCACCAGCCGCTCGCATCGTTCACCGCCTCCGCGGAGGTCTGGAGCGTCTTCACCACCTCGACCAGCTTCATCAGGGGGACGGGATTGAAGAAGTGGAGGCCGAGGAAGAGCGCGGGCCTCTTCGTCGACGTCGAGAGCTCGGTGATCGAGAGGCTCGACGTGTTCGAGGCCAGCAGCGTCTTGGGGCTACAGGCCTTGTCCAGCTCGGCGAACAGCTCCTTCTTCAGGCTCAGGCTCTCGGCCGCGGCCTCGACCACCAGATCGCAGTCCGCGAGGTCCTCGAGCCGGACGGTGCCCTTGAGATTCGCGAGCGTCTTCTCCATGTCGGCGGCCGCGAGCTTTCCCTTGTCCACGCCACTCTGCAGGAACTTGCGGATCGCGCCCATGCCCTTCTCGAGGAGCTGAGGCGAGACCTCGCGCACCACGGTCGGGAATCCCGCCTGGGCGCTCACCTGCGCGATGCCGCTGCCCATGAGCCCACAGCCCACCACACCGACTTTGCGGATTGGCATGACGCGCACACCTCCTCGAACGCTCGTTGGGTACACCCGGGGTCCGCGCGGAGGATAAGGGGAGGGGTTGCCGGGCGGCAAGAAGAGGCGCCGCGCTCGCAGAGCGCGCGCACCCGCCGGGAGCACGCGCGCTCACGGCCCGGCGGCATGCATTCCACACGGAGCCTCTCGAAAGGTCGTGGTGCGGGACATTTGCACGGAAAACCCCGGGACGGGACGGAATCCAAACCTCTGCGAAGGCATCATCCGCTTGACCGCTCTCGAAGGCGGGGACTAACGTCGCCGAGCGCTTCCGGCGCGAGGCATGGACGGCCGCAGAGCCACAGGGAGGACGCCATGAGCATCCATCGTGGAATCCTGATTCACGCGCTGGCGATGGCGGTCGCCTGCGCGCTCACCGCCGCGGGCGCGAACGCGCAGCCCGCGCCCGGCACTTCCGGCGGGCCCCGCGAGACCATCACGGGCACGATCTCCAGGGTCGATTCCCGCGCGGGGACGTTCGATCTCCTGACCGGCGTCGGGCACTCGGTCCGCGTCCGGCGCGTCCGCTACGCCGCCGATCTCCGGGTGATGGCCCGCCGCGCGGAGGCGGGGATGTCCGCGCTCGTCCCGGGCGCCGTCTGCCGCGTCGAGTGCGAGTTCGCGGCCGCCGGCGCGACCGCCACCGGCGTCGAGGTGCTCAACGCCGCGCCTGCGAGGACGCCGTGAAGGCCGCGGGCCGGGCGCTCGTCGTCCTTGCCGCGCTGAACGCGCTCGTCACGGCGTCATCGTGCCCGCCGCCGGTCAAGCCGGGCGATCCGCTGCGCGGGCTCACGGCCGAGGAGCTCGACCGCTTCCACAGGGGCCAGGAGGTCTTCGAGCGGGTGTTCACGCCCGAGACCGGTCTCGGGCCGCTCTTCAACGCCAACGCGTGCGGCGAGTGCCACGAGGACCCGGTGACGGGCGGATCGGGCGACGAGATCGAGCTGCACGCCACCGCATTCCATGATGGCTTCTGCGACCCGCTCGCCGATTCGGGCGGCCCGGTCTTCCAGCTGCAGGCG
>Ga0307281_10000339_pt1 | contig 12160 bp, 9 predicted proteins | sample ER_DNA_120_FD_194486 | JGI IMG/M metagenome (GOLD analysis project Ga0307281, IMG submission 194486) | Bulk soil microbial communities from the East River watershed near Crested Butte, Colorado, United States - ER_DNA_120 | ecosystem: Environmental > Terrestrial > Soil > Floodplain | place: USA...
GCGGATCGACCTCTACCGCTCCGAACCCGAGGTCACGGAGCAACGTGGTGATCTCTTTCTGGTTCGCCTCGACCCAGGAGATCCACTCGGGCTCGACCTCGATCCGCGCTACCGCTCCCTGGTGCCGCACGCGTAGATCCCCGGTCACACCCAGACGCCGCAACACGACTTCTCCCGCTTCGACCTGCCTGAGCCGCTGGGGCGTGATCTGAAGCCCATACTGCACCCGGCTCGCGAGGCAGGGCGCGGCGGGCGCGTTCCAATTGGGTAGACCGAGCTCGCGGGCGGCTGCCCGAACCTCGGCCTTGGTGTAACCCGCTTCCGCGAGCGGCGAGCGGATTCCCGCACGCAGGCCCGCCGCCGCACCGGGCCGATGCTCGCTCAGGTCATCGACGTTCGTACCGTCACACACGAGGGCCAAGCCCCGCTCGACCGCCAGGGCTCCGAGCCGGCTCCAGAGCTCGCCCTTGCAGAAGAAGCACCGGTTGGTCGGATTGGCGGAGTAGCGGGGATCCTCCACCTCATGGGTCGCCACTTCGACCAGGGGGATATCGAAGCGCACGGCGAGCGCGCACGCGACGTCCCGCTGCTCGGCGGCCAGCGATGCGCTTCCGCCGAGTGCCGCGAGCACGCGGCGCGGTCCCAGCTCCTGGCGCAAGACGACGGCGAGCAGGGAGGAGTCCACGCCCCCGGAGAAGCCGAGCAGGGCGGAGGGGAACTCGCGCACGGCCACGCGCAGGGTGTCCAGGCGATCGCTCATGGGGCAAACGTAGCGTGGGGTGCTGTCCTATCTCAAGGACACCAGGGCTGCGCCAGCGTTTGCCGACAGAAACCGGATAGTTCGTCGGCAGGAACCGACTAACTTGCACGAGCGTTAGGGCAGAGGCGCGTGTCCTCTACGAAACGTCCGGCATATTGGCCCGCGAGGTTACCAAATGGCCGCCAAACCGAACCTCGACGCCACCGACCGCAGGATCCTCCGTCTCCTCTCCGCCGACGGCCGCTCGAGTTACCAGGGCGTCGCCGACGTGGTAGGGCTGTCGCGGCCCGCCGTGATGGAGCGGGTGAAGCGACTCGAAGAAAGTGGCTATATCACGGGGTACGGCGCCCACCTGAATCGCGTCAAGCTGGGCTACCCCGTGACCGCGTTCGTCGCGGTGCGCTACGGCAACTCGACGTACGTGGGCGACGAGCCGCGCATGCGCGAGATGGCGAAGCATCCCGGTGTGATCGAATGCCATCACGTCGCTGGGGAGGACTGCTATATCCTGAAGGTCGTTGCACCCGACCTCGAGGGCGTGCAGGAGATCCTGCGCACCATGTCGACGGGACAGCGGACCTTCAACACCCGCACCACCATCGTGCTGTCCACCGTGTTCGAAAAGCCGGGACTCCTGGCGGAGGATCTCGACTGATGCCCGGTTTGCGCGGTAAGGCCCTGTTTGCGTGGCTCCTGGTGTGTGTCTTTTGGGGTTCGACCTACCTCGCCATCAAGATCGGCGTGGGGGTGCTGCCCCCATTCCTCTTCGCCGGGCTCCGGTTCGTGGCCGCCGGGGCACTGCTCTTTGCCGGCGCCCTGGCCTTCGGCGACCGGGTACCAAGACGTGCGGAGGACTGGCGTCGGGCGGGCATCGCAGGCGTGATGCTGCTCGCCGGCGGCAACGCCTTCGTCGTGTGGGCCGAGCAATACACGCCCTCGGGCGTGGCGAGCGTGTTCGTAGTCACGGTCGCGCTGTGGATGGCGTTTTTCGATTCGATCATTCCCGGCGGCTCGGGTGCCATCGGATGGCGGGTCGTGACTGGATTGCTCGCGGGATTCCTTGGCACGGCCCTGCTGGTCGGGGCGAGCCCGCGTGAGATCCTCGCGGCGGACCTGCGTGGGCCGATCGCGCTCACCTGCGCCAGCGCCTCGTGGTCGCTGGGGTCGATCTACGCCAAACGGCATCCCACTGAGTCGAGCCCGTACATGACCGCCGCGATCCAAATGCTCGCCGGCGGAACCCTGGTGGCCCTGGTGGGGACCGCGCTCGGCGAATGGGGGCGGTGGCATCTCGCCGGACGCGGCGCATTCGCCATGGGGTACCTCGTGGTGTTCGGCTCGATCGTGGGCTACAGCGCCTACGGCTACGCCCTGCGGTACGCTTCGGCCACGATCGTCGGGACCTACGCTTACGTGAACCCGGTGATCGCGGTCCTGCTCGGTTGGCTGATCCTGCGCGAGCCGATCACTGGCCGCATGGTCGTCGCGATCGGCCTGATCCTGGCGGCCGTGGTTTGGATCCAATTCTCCCACAAGGCGTCAGGAGTCGCCGCTAGACGGTCGTCGGCAGATGCTCCATCTACCGATGACCGACGACCATCGAACTCCGTTCACCACCCGGAGGCCGCGTGAGACCACCTGAGACGACCGACCTCACGCTCGACCCGGAGAACTGGGACGAGCTGCGCACCCTCGGCCACCGCATGCTGGACGACATGTTCGACCACCTGGCGCAGGTGCGCGACCGGCCCGTGTGGCAGCCGTTCCCCGAGGCGGTGAAGACCAGGTTGGCCGAACCGCTGCCACGTTCCGGGCGGCCGGCGGAGGCCGTGTACGACCAGTTCCTGCGCGACATCCTCCCCTACCCGCCCGGCAATACGCACCCCCGCTTCTGGGGGTGGGTGATCGGCACGGGGACGCCGCTCGCCATGCTCGCGGACATGCTCGCGTCCGGGATGAATCCGCAATCCGCCGGCATCCAGGAGGCGGCCCGTTACGTAGAAGAGCGCGTGATCGCCTGGCTCGCGGAGGTGATGGGCTTTCCGCGGGGATCGAGCGGCCTGCTCGTGTCCGGGGGGTCGATGGCGAATCTCGTCGCGCTGGCGGTCGCCCGACACGCCAAAGCGGGATTCGACGTCCGCGAGAATGGCCTCGGAGGCGGGGCTCCCGCGCTGGTGGTGTACGCCTCGACAGAAGTCCACACCTCGGTACGCAAGGCGATCGAGCTGATGGGGATGGGGACCCGGCAGCTGCGGCTCGTCCCGGTGGATTCGGAATACCGTATCGACGTGGACGCACTGCGCACCGCCATCGCCAAGGACCGGGCGGCGGGGCTCCGGCCGATCTGCGTCGTCGCCAACGCCGGCACCGTGAACACCGGCGCTACGGACGATCTGCCTGCCTTGTCCGCGTTGTGCCGCGAGCAAGATCTGTGGCTCCACGTGGACGGCGCGTTCGGCGCGCTGGTCCGACTCGCTCCCGACCTGAGCGGGATCGTCGCGGGCCTCGAGTCGGCCGATTCCGTCTCCTTCGATCTCCACAAGTGGGGATACCTCCCGTTCGAGGTCGGGTGCACGCTGGTGCGTCATCCGGAGGCGCATCGCGACACGTTCGCCGTTGCGCCGAGCTATCTCGGGGCTACTCCGCGCGGGCCGGCGGCCGGGGGCGTCCTGTTCGCCGACCTCGGTATCCAGTTGTCGCGCGGCTTCCGCGCCCTCAAGGTGTGGATGGCGTTCCAGACTCATGGGGTCGACCTCATCGGCCGGCTGATCCAGCAGAACGTCGAACACGTGCGCTACCTCGCAGCCCTGATCGAAGCGCATCCACAGCTCGAGCTCCTCGCCCCGGTCCCGCTCAACATCTGCTGTTTCCGCTACGTGGCGCCGGGTCTCGACACCGTCGCTCTCAATGCGCTGAACCAGGAAATCCTCTGGCGGCTGCAGGAAAGCGGCGTCGCCCTTCCCTCCCACACGGTGCTCGATGGCCGGTTCGCGATCCGCGTCGCCAACACCAATCAACGCAGCCGGCGAGAGGACTTCGACCTCCTGGTCCGGACCGTCGCGGAGATCGGCGCCGCCGTGCACGCGGGCCGTCCCGCGCGAGCCGTCACGCTGGAGCCGGCATGAGCACGCTCGCCCAGAACGCCGTGCTGCTGGTCGTGGATGTGCAACGTGGCTTCGACCGGTACAACGAGAGCCTGCACCGCAATAACCGCGACCTGGAGACGAACATCGCGCGGCTGCTGGAGGCTTGGCGCCGTACCGGGCGCCCCGTGGTGTACATCCAGCACCTGTCCCGACTCAAGGACTCGCCGCTCGCGCCCGGGCAGGAAGGCGTCGAGATCAAGCCCGAGGTGCGACCCAACCCTGGCGAGCCAGTCGTGCAGAAATCGGTCAACAGCGCCTTTATCGGCACGACGCTGGAAGCGGACCTCCGGGCGGCAGGACGCCAGGTCCTGATCCTGACGGGCCTGCAAACCAACTTCTGTGTGTCCACGACGGCCCGGATGGCGGGGAATCTCGGTTTCGAGACCTACGTCGTCTCCGACGCCACCGCGACCTTCGACAACACCGGTCCCGACGGCCGAGTATGGGATGCGCAGTTGTTGCACGACGTGGCCCTCGCGGACCTGCACGGCGAATTCGCCACGGTGCTCGACACCGCGGGCGTGTTGAGCCGGCTGGAGGACGCGTGATCGCCCGGATGTGGCGCGGCGCCGTCCGAGCTGGCCAGGGTGATGCCTACGCTGCGTATCTCGATCGGACCGGCACCCGGGACTGCCGGGCGACTCCGGGCAACCGGGGCGTGCTCGTGCTCCGGCACGACGCCGCCGACCGGGCCGAGTTCGTCTTCATCTCGCTGTGGGAGTCGATGGACGCAATTCGCGGATTCGCGGGGGACGACGTGGAGCGCGCTCATTACTACCCGGAGGACCGGGACTTCCTCCTGGCGCTCGAGCCCACGGTCCAGCACTACGACGTGTCGACGACCCTGCCTGCCGATGTCAGGAAATGACAGCTCAGGATCTGTCCCGAACCACCTGGCGCGTCGTGGGGTATGCGAACTCGATATCGGGCACGGCGTCGAACGCGTCGAGCACGTCCTGCCAGATGGCGTTCTCGCTGCCGCGGCGGAAACGCGACCGGATGAGGTAGCGCACGGTGAGGCGGATGCCGTGATCGGCGACGCGGACATAGACGATCGGAGTGAGCTTGGTATAGGCGATCAGGTAGCGGCGTGAGGCCTCCAACAGCTCTTTCTCGATCTGCTCGGTCAGCTGTTCGGCGTGCCGCACCGCAATCGCTTCCAGGATCTCCTTGGCTTTCTTCCAATTACTTTCGAAGGTGACGGTGACGGGGATTTCGCTCCAGATGTAGCGGAAGCCCTTGTCGTAGTTGGCGACCGGGTCCGACAGCACGCGCCCGTTGGGCACGTGGATGATCCGGCCCGTGCTCTGATCGGCGTCCACCCAGTTGCCGATCTCGTTGATGGTGAACTGAAACAGGTGGAGGTCGATGACGTCGCCCGCGTGCGGGCCGATCTGCACGCGGTCGCCGATGTCGAACGGCCGGCTCCAGACAATGAACCCCCACCCTGCCAGGTTCGCCACGATGTCCTTGAGCGCGATGGCCAGGCCCGCCGAGAAGAGGCCGAGAAAGGTGGCCATCGAACCGACGCGCTCGACCCAGATGCGACCGATCAGCACCAGGCCGACCAACAGCGCGAGGTAGGAGATCGTCTTGCGCCAGCGGTAGCGAACCCAGGGATCGTGGGCGCGTCGGTAGGCCAGGGCCAGGACGACCCGCTGGGCCAGCCAGAGCCCGCCGACGATGAGCAGGGTGGCGAACAGACGGTCCTGCCATACCGGACTCAGGCCGGCTTCTTGCTGCAGCCATGTCCCCATCCGGGTACGCGCTCCGGGAGTGTTGCAGCGAAGCTACGAACCGGCATAGGGATCCGCCAGCGGGGATATATTGTTGTTCTCGATCATTACCACTGTGTCCACGAATCCTCCCGTCACCTGCACCCGCTGCGGCGCGGTCATCGCACCTGGAGCGCATTTCTGCGCCAGCTGCGGGCTGGACATCTCTTCGCCGCAGGGGAACGTCACGACGCTGAATGTGCATTCCCCTGTAGCCGCGATGCGTGCGGACGTCCTGTTGGAGTTGCTGCGCGAGGCGACGCTCGGGGAATACGAGGTGCTGGGGGAGTTGGGCCGCGGGGGTATGGCCACGGTGTACCTCGCCCACGACATCGCGCTCGACCGAAAGGTGGCGATCAAGGTGATGTCGCCGACCCTGATGGCGGGGGAAGGCACGGCCGAGCGGTTCAAGCGGGAGGCGCGCACCGCGGGGCAGCTCAGCCACCCGCACATCATCCCGATCTACGCGGTCCGGGAGCACGGAGACCTGTTGTACTTCGTGATGAAGTTCATCGGCGGCCGCTCGCTCGACTCGATCATCCGCGAAGTGGGACCGCTGCCGATCCCCATGGTCCAGACGATCCTCCAGCAGGTCGGCTCGGCGTTGGGCTACGCCCATCGTCGCGGCGTGATTCACCGCGACGTCAAGCCGGCGAACGTGATGATCGACGCCGACGGCTGGGCCGTCGTCACCGACTTCGGCATCGCGAAGGTCTCCGAGACCCAGGGGCTGACGGTCACCGGGGCCACGGTAGGCACACCGTCGTACATGAGCCCTGAGCAATGCGCGGCGAAGGAGCTCACCGGCGCCTCCGACCAGTACTCCCTCGGCGTTGTCGCCTACGAAATGTTGTCGGGGAAGCTCCCGTTCGTGGCCGAATCGGTGATGGCGGTGATGTACGCCCACTTCAACGAGCCACCGCCGCTCGTCGCGTTGGCGCGCGCCGACTGCCCACCGTCGCTCGCCGACGCCGTGATGCGGATGCTCGCGAAGGACGCGGCCCAGCGCTTCCCAAGCATGGAAGCGGCCACCGCCGCCGCGGGCAGCGCGCCGCTCGCGCCCGATGACCCGATCCGCACCCAGATGATCACGCTCGCCGCCAAGGGCGAGAGCATGCGGCTGCTGGAGCGGTTCAGCACGCCGATCAGTCCCTCGGTCGCCGGGCGCGGCATCGGGTCGAGCGGCGGCCGCCCGTCGATCGCGTCCCTCTTGATCGCGCCCCCCCGGGTGACGCTCGAGGTCGGCGATGCGGTCCAACTCCACTCGACCGCGCGCTCGCGACGCGGGCAGACACTCGGCAGCCGGCGCATGAGCTGGGCTTCGACCAACCCCGACGTCGCCCGCGTGGCGCCCAACGGCCTCGTGACCGCCTTCGCTCCGGGGAGCGTCACGATCACCGCATCGAGCGAGAACACGAGCGCCACGGCGGTGATCACCGTGGTCGCCGCCCGGTCATCGGCGCGACGATTGGTGCTGGTCGGCGGCGGCCTGGTGCTGGCGGCCGTCGCGGGCGTGATGCTGGTATTCCACCCCTTCAGAGCACAGACCCCGCCGGTGACGGGAGCGCCCGATAGCTCACAGATCGGTGTGCGCGGCACCGATACCCAGGCAGTGGTCACGGCTCCCGCCAATCCTGCCCCGCCGGCCGACACCACCGGGACGCTGCGGCCGGCGGACTCGACCAAACGTGCGCCGGGGCGCCCGGTCGCGGTGTCACGCGACAGTAGCGAGTCGGCCGTCGCCACCGCCCTCGCAACCGCCCGCTCGGCCCGCGGCCTCGCCATGGATGCCGGGGCCGGCGAGTCGGACCCGGCCCACCTGGCTGCGGGGGACGTCGAGCTGCAGCACGCGTCCGATCTGCGGCGGACCGGTCGCCGGGCGGAGGCGTTCGCCCGCCTGCGGCGCGCCGCCACCCTGTTTGCGACAGCCGAGAGCACGGCGTCGGCCATCCGGATCGCCGCCCAGCGTCGGGCACCGCCACCCGACACCGCGCCGAGGCCGGCGCTGCCAGTGGCGCCGCCACCACCCGCGGTGGTCGACCCCGAGCCGGCGATTCGCGCGTCGATCGGCGCGTACATGCAGGCGCTCGAGAATCGGGACATCACCGCGGTGTTGCGGGTGTTCCCGGACATCCCGCCGGCGCTGGCCGACAATCTTCGGCAGTTCTTCCGCGGCGCCGAGGAGGTCCACGCGTCGTGGCAGGCGGTCCGGATCGCTCCCAGCGGCGAAACGGCGGATGCGCGTGTCGCCTTGACCCTCACGTTCAAACGCGCCGACAACCACGCGCCGGATCGCACGCGCACGGAGGTGTTGATGCAGCTGTCACGCCGCAGCGCGGGGTGGGTCATCACCGCCATGCATTGAAGACAGCGCGCCCGGCCGGAACGGCCGGGCGCGCTGGAAACTGGTCTCGCTCCTATCAACTCAGAACGTGTATTCCAATCCCCCGGTCCACGTCACACGGGGCTGCAGTCCCGCTTCGCGCAACGGCACGAGGGCGTTCGTGACGATGTGAATCCCCCGTTTGGTGCGGAACTTGAACCCGATCGACGCGCTGACGAAGTTGTCGCGCCGCGACGGGATGTTCGTCACCTGCAGCGTATACGGAAACGGATAATTGTACGGGGCCGGCGGCGGCACGTCGATTTTCGACGCACCCAGCTGCCAGGAGCCCAGCACGTCGACGGCCATCGTCGCCCAGGGGGCCAGGAGGTTGTCGAACCCCCCGTCGAGCTCGAACGCGTTCGTCTGGAGACTTCCGTTGCGCAGCGTGTACCCGACCGCGCCGTGCGGATTGAAGGTGCCCAGCCGGGCCGACACGACACCGAGGCCGCGGGCGCTGAACGAGCCGGAGCCGAGCAGGTCGTTTTCATTCCCGGTCGGAAAGCGCGCGGAAGCGAGCAGCGCGATGCCGACTCGCTCGCCCTGGACCACTTTGATTTTCACGTGCCCTTCGATGTCCCCCAGCCCGCTGGCCACCCCCGCCGCCTGCGCCGAGGAGGTCAGCACGGGATTCGTGCCGGTGCCGCCGAAGCGGTGCAATGTGTCTCCGCCCACCAGAAAGATCTGCGCGGTGCTCTGACCCGACACGGAGGTGCGCACGAACGGCACCGCCACGCCGACGTCGATGCCGTCGGTCAGGCCGTAACTCGCCGTAAACGACGCGACCATCAGATTCACCGCCAGCCGCAGGTTCATCTGGATAAAATCACGCTCGAAATCCGGGAACCCCACCGAGTCGAGCGGCGGCCGGTTCAGGTGCCGAAAATTGAAGGTGATGTCGTTGAGCCCGACGCCGCGCAGCCGCTCGAACCGCACGGCGGAAAAGTCCACGCCCGCGAACCAGCGCCCCCGGCCGAGGGTCTGAGCCCGCTCGCCCAGGATCGGGCCGGCGGACGTCGAGGTCTGCACCGGAACGCCACCCTCGAACCGGAACGTCGTTCCGCCCGACGAGGAGGTGATCGGCGTGTTGGACACGCTGAAGCCGATCGCCGACGTGAGAAACGAGATCACGGTGCCGCCGGACGTTTCGAGGGCGGGAATGAAATGCGTGCCGTGATTCACACCCGAGATCGAGTCGGGCTGGAGGTCCAGGCAAAGCGGTTGCCCGCACACCCCGAAGGTGAACAGGTGGTTGATCGCGTCCCGCGGCGACTGTGCGCCGAGCGTGCGGACGGCGGCGGTCAGGGAGACGAGGCCGAGGACGAGCAGGCGACGCGGCATGGAGGCTCCGGGGTCCATTAGAAGTTGTACTCCACGCCACCGGTCCACATGATGGTCGGTTGCAACCCCGAATCGCGCAGCGGCATCAGGGCGTTGGTCACGAACTGCATCCCCCCGCGGGTGCGGAACTTGAAGCCCAGCGAGAGACTCAGCAGATCGTCCTGCCGCGACGGGATGTTCGTGACGGCTAGCATGCGGCGCGCCGGCGCGAGGAACACGACCGGCGCCGGGACATCGATCTTCTGCTTCCCCACCACCCAGGAGCCGAGCAGGTCGAACGCCATCGAGGCCCACGGCGACACCAGGGTGTCGAAGCCGGCGTTTGCCTCTACCGAATTGTTCACGTCGGTCGCGTCGCGGACGGTCACGCCGACGCTGGCGTGCGGGCCGAAATCGCCGAACCGGGCGGACACGACCCCGATCGCCCGGCCGCTGAACCGGCCTGCCCCCAGGAGATTGTCCGCATCGCCGGTCGGGAAGCGGGCGAATCCGACCAGGGCGACGCCGATCCGATCGGTCTGGGCGACGTTGATCTTCAGCCGCCCCTCGATGTCGCCCACGCCGGTGGCGGAGCCGTCCACCGTCGACGTCGAGGTCAGTACCGGACTGGTCCCCGTCCCGCTGAAACGGTGCAGCGTATCGCCGCCCGCCAGCACGATCGTCGCGGTGCTTTGCCCCGACACCGCGGTGCGCACGAACGGCACGGTGACGCCGAGGTCCACCCCGTCCACCAAGCCGTAGTTCAGCGACACCGCGGCGACCAGTACCCGCACGTTCATCCGGGTCTTGACGGCGATGATGTCGTTCTCGAACGCCGGCGCCCCGAGCGTGTCCCGTGGAAACCCCGGCACGTTGACGTCCTGGTGCGGCAGGGTGAGCGAGATGTCGTCGAGCGGCACGCCGCGCAGCCGCGCGAAGTCGATCGCCGTGACGTTGAATCCCGCGAACCAGCGCCCCCGACCCAGCGTCTGGGCGCGCTCCCCGAACACGGGGCCCGCCGAGGTCGAGGTCTTCACCGGCACGCCGCCCTCGAATTTGAACGTCGTGCCACTGGAGGCCGAGCTGATGGGGGTATTCGAGACGCTGGTGCCGATCGACGTCGACAGGAACGTGATCAGCGTCCGACCGACCGCCTCGCTGGCGGGGATGAAGTGGCTCCCATGTCCGAACAACACGGTCGTGTCGAGGCACACGACTTCACCGCAGTTGCCGAAGGTGAAGAGTTGGCTGACTTGCTGGCGAAGATTCTGCGCCCGCGCCGGTGCGGTCAGGGCGACCAGCGCGGCCACGGCGAGCGCTACCCTGCGCGGCATGCACGACTCCCGAGGAATGGCGAGGGCCGTATGATATGACCGGCGGCGCGCGGAGGCAAACCCCGTATCAGCGCGGGGCGGAATGGCTCAACGCCTTCACGAATCGATACGTGAATTCGGCGCCCTCGTAGAACTGCCGCACGCCGATCCGCTCGTCGCGCCCGTGCGCCCGGATGTCGTCGGCGTCGAGGAAGACCCCGGACACGCCGTACACCGGCATGCCCGCATTGCGCAGGAACAAGCCGTCAGTCGCTCCGGTCTCCATGTTGGGGATCACCGGAACACCCGGCCAGAGCGCGTGAGTCACCTGCTCGAGCGGCCCGAACACCGCGGGCACCAGGGGAGACGGCGGCGAGGGGATCGCGGTATCGATCGGGATCACGGCGACGCCCGAGTCCGCGACCACGGTCCGCAGCGTCGCCTCTGCCTGCGCCATGGACTCCTGCGGCAAGATGCGGCAGTTCACCACCGCGCGGGCGGTCTGCGGCAAGGCGTTGTTCGCATGCCCGCCTTCCAGCCGGGTGGCAACGCAGGTCGTCCGCAGGATGGAATTGTAGAGCGGCGAGCGGTCGGAGAGGCGCGTCGCCGCGGCCGAGTCGAGGGGATTCCCTAACACGGCGCGCATGTCCGCCGCGATATCCGGTGGCTGGGTGGACGCCATCCGGTCGAAATACGACCGCGTCACGCCGTTCAGGCTGACCGGGAACCGGAACGCGGCCAGCCGCTCCAGGGCCGCCGCCAGACGATAGATGGCGTTGTCCGGTACCGGCATCGAGCTGTGGCCTCCGGGGTTGTGCACCTCGAGGCGGAAATCCTGGTACACCTTCTCGCTCGCCTCGACCACCCGTGCGATCCGGTGCCCCGCGCGCTCGATCGGATCCCCGGCATCACCGTTGATGCAGTACTCGGCGTCGATCAGGTCGCGGCGGTGGGCGAGCAGCCACGACACCCCGTTGTCGTCCCCAGTCTCCTCTCCCGCCGTGAGTGCGAGAATGACGTCGCGGTCGGGGATGAAGCCCTCGTGTTTGAGGCGGATCAACGTCGCGACGAAAATCGCGGCCATGTCCTTGATGTCGCTCGTGCCGCGGCCGTAGAAGAAGCCGTTCTGCTCCGTGAGCGTGAACGGCTCGAGCGACCAGTCCGAGCGAAGCGCTTCCACTACGTCCAGGTGGGCGAGCAGCAGAATCGGCCGGCCCTTCCCCTTGCCGCGAAGCCGGGCCACCAGATTGCGGTTCCGCGCCCCCGCGCCCACCACGACCACATCGGAATCAGGGAACCCGGCACCCAACAGCCGGGTGGCCATGGCGGCGGCGGCGGGAGTCGTATTCCCGTGCTCGGCGGTCGTGTTGATGCCGACAAGCTCCGCCAGCAGGTCCCGGGCGAGCTGCTGGTCGGGGGACTGCGCCGACCCTTGCGCCCGCCCGACTTGCGTGACCGCCAGC
>Ga0307281_10000340_pt1 | contig 12154 bp, 15 predicted proteins | sample ER_DNA_120_FD_194486 | JGI IMG/M metagenome (GOLD analysis project Ga0307281, IMG submission 194486) | Bulk soil microbial communities from the East River watershed near Crested Butte, Colorado, United States - ER_DNA_120 | ecosystem: Environmental > Terrestrial > Soil > Floodplain | place...
GGAGCACCATGCCTGAGATATCGGCCGGATCGGACCGATCTTGAGCGCACTCTCGGGGTATTCCCCGATGGCCGGGCCGGTCGCCATCGGCTACAACCAGGACGTGGAATCACGCGCGACCAGGCCCCCGATCACCCCGTTCGTCGCACGGCCGCCGACCGCCCGGACCGCCCCGACCCTCCCAGCTCCCGCGGCCGTCGCGACCGTCGACCAGGCCGGCTACGACCGCCTGACGCGCGAGGTCCGCACCCTCCTTGGCTTCGACCTCGCCCAGTACAAGGCGCCCCAGGTGTGGCGACGCGTCAATGGATTTGCCGTCGCCAACGGGCTGCCGGACGTCCCGGCCCTCATCGCCGCATGCCGGGTCGACCCGGAGCTCAGGACCGCGTTCCGCGACATGATCACGATCAACGTCAGCGAGTTCCTGCGCAATCCGGAAGCCTTCGACACGCTCCGCACGCGCTACCTGCCCGGCCTGCTCGCCGGCCGGACGATGCTGCGGGTCTGGAGTGCCGGTTGTTCGCTCGGCTACGAGCCCTACTCGATCGCGATGCTCGTGCGCGAGCTGTCGGCCACGGTTGGGCTGCGGATCCTCGCCACCGACCTCGATGAGCGGATCCTCGCCCAGGCCCGGTCGAGCCGGTACACCGAGGCGCAGATGATCGGCGTGTCGACCGCTCGCCGGAATCGGTTCTTCATCCACGGCGACGGCAGCTGGGAGGTACGGCCAGAGGTTCGCGCCCTGGTGACGTGGCGTCGCCACGATCTCCTGCGCGACGCGTACGGTTCCTCGTTCGACCTCATCGCCTGCCGGAACGTCACGATCTACTTCACGGATGCGGCGAAGGCGGAACTCTTCACCCGGTTCGCCAGGGCGCTCCGACCCGGCGGTCTCCTGTTCGTGGGAGCGACCGAGGCGATCTCCGGCGCTCGCACGTTCGGGCTCGAGCCGGCCCAGCCGGGGTTCTACGTCCGGCCGGAGTAGCAATGGCCCGCCAGATCGTGACCCAAGGCCCGATGGAACCCGGGGGAGGACGGAGTAGCCTCCGGTCAGACCTCCCAGCGAGGAATCTCCGACCGCACGAGGGACGGTCTGCGTCAGCCGAATCCACGCCGGCATGGCCGGCTTCAAGAAGGACGCCCATGTCACTGTCACCGTCGGGCGGCCGGGGGGATCGATCGTCTGCCATCGCACAGGCAGCCCAATTGAAGATCCTCGTCGTCGACGATGATGACTACGTCCACGTCGCCCTGCGCGCCGCCCTTCGTTCGCTGCGAGCGGACATCTTTCGGGCCGGTACCGCTGCAGAGGGGTTCGAGCTGGCCCGTAGCCATCGACCCGACCTGGCGATCATCGACCTCGGGCTCCCCGACGCACATGGGTACCAGCTCACGCGTTGGCTCCGGTCCACCCCGGAGCTCGACGGCCTCGGCATCCTGATCGTGACCGGCCACCTGCCCGACGCGGTGGCAGCGGCAGAAGCCGGCGCCGACGAGATCCTGGCCAAGCCATTCAGCCTCGGCGAGTCGCTGGAGGCGGTCCGGCGCCAGGTCCGCAAGCGCGCACTCGTCAAGTAGGCCGACCCGCCGGGACGGCGGACCAGCCACCGCCGGCTTGCGGTTGACCCCGACCGTCAGCTGCCCGAGTTGAACGAGTTCACCTGGGCGTTGACCTGGGAGGATTGGCCCTGGAGCCGCGCCATGGCAGCCTCGAGGGAGGCGAACTTCCGTTCGAGCGCCGCCTGCTTGAGGTCGATCCGGTCCTGGACCTGGACCTGCCTGGCGCTGTTGGCGCGCAGCTCGGCGTCAATGCTGGTCTTGCCGCTCGCGATCAGGCCCTTCGTTCCGGTGAGCGTCTTGATCCGGGTCAGGAGGGGATCCATGATCCCGCCCGCCGAGCTGAGCAGGTAGGCGACCCGGGTCGGGTTGGCGGCCAGCGCCGCGGCGAGCTTGTCGGCGTCGATGCTGAGGCGCGTGGTCGACCCGGCCTTCGCGCCGATCGCGCCCGAGTTGACCCCGAGATCGCCAAGCGAGGCCAGAGAGCCGGTGGGCCCGGCGATGCGGGTCATGATCATCGAGCGGATGCTCATGGCAAGGGTCGCGACGGTCGTATCGTTGCGCAGTGCGCCACCCGTCCCGCCCGAGGCGTTGCTCGTGAGGGTGTCGAGCGTATCGGCCAGCGCGTTGTAGCTCGTCACGAGGTCGGTGAGCGCCTGCTTGATCGCGCCGCTGTCCACGCCGACGGTCAGGGTCGACGGCGTGGCAGACAGGTCCATCAGGTTGAGGGTCACGCCGTCGATCGCGGTGGTGATCGTGTTCGTATCCGCTGTCACGATACGCCCGTCCACGGTGACCTGGGCGCCCTGGCCGATCACCTGCGCATTGGTCGTGCCCGGCGCGAGGTTGAGCGCGGCGCCCAGGGAGCCGCTCGTGTCGACGATCGAGATCGCGCCGGCTCCGGCCGTTCGGCGGGTGAGGACGATCCGATCGTTCGCTCGATCGACGCTGGCCACGACCCCGGCCTGCGAGTTGTTGATGCGGGTCAGGATCGTGTTGAGCGAGTCCACCGTCGAGTCGTAGGCGACCCCAACGCCATTGATCGTGAGCAGCCCCGTCGCCGTCGAGGCCAGCCCGGTCAGGCCGGCCGAGTCGAGCAGGGTGGAGGCCTGGGTGACGCCAAGCCGGCTGGATCCACTGATGGTGGTCGTGCCGAGCCCGAAGGCGGTGACATGCTGTCCGGCGGCGCCGAACAGGCTCAAGGCGTTGCTGGTGTCGCCGCTCACTCCGAATAGCACATCGTGGTCGGCCGTTGCGCCGGCGATGGTGAAGCGCAGCTGGTTGTCGACGATCGATGCGCTGACGGTCGCCGTGGGGTCGGTCGCCTGGATCTTCGACTCGATGGCCGCGGCCATCCCGTCGATGACGGTTTCGAGCGACGTGCTCCCGGGATCGCCCACGGCGACGTTGACGATCTGTCCATCGATCGCAAGACCGACCGAGCCGGCGGTGACGCTGCCCGGAAGTGGCAGCGAGCTCATGGTCCCGACCGAGGTCGCGTCGGTGATCGCTGTCCCGATCGCCGCGGTCGAAGTCGCCCGCGTCGCGCTCGCGAGCCGGTCGACGCTCACCCGATACTGGCCGGGGATCGCGCTGCTCGTCGCCACGGCCGTGAAACGGGTCGGGTCAGAGGAGACGGCCGTTCGGGCGCTGCCCGCGTTGGTGATGGTGAACGCCTGGATCTTGGCGAGCAGGTTGGTCAGTGCCGTCCCGAGCGTCCCGTAGGCCGTCTTGCGGGTACCCAGCGTCGTCGCCTGCGTCTTGAGTCGCGTGAGCGGCAATCGCTCGACGTCCATGAGCGAGGTGATGATGCTCTCGGTGTCGAGACCGGAGGAGATCCCCCCGAACTGGATCGCTGGCATCGATCAGTCTCCCTGCTTGGCTGCGGCGCGTGCGCGCCCGTTGAAGGAGGTATCGGCAGGGCAGCGACTGAACTTGAATCGGCGGCCGTTCAGTCCGCGTCACCATCCGATGGGAGCGGCGTCGCCAGGTCGTCGGCCAGCTCGCCGAGTCGCCGTGCATCGAAGGCCCGGTCGTCCCGGGCAAGCTCCAGGTGGACGAGCAGCGCCGCGAGGAGCTCCGGGTCGGCGTCGAGGTGCGGCTTGAGGCGGGCGCGCAACTCGCGGTTCCTGGGGAGTCCGCGGCCGCTCTCCGCGATCAGGACGAGGCTCATGACAGGGCCGCCCCGTAGGTCGCGCCGATCGCGGTGACGGGCCTCGCCTGGGCCTCGGCGCCGCCGGTCACGACCGACGTACGAGCGATCTCCTGCCAGCTGCCGAGCAGGTCGCGGAGGATGGTCAGCGCCTCCTGGGTCGGGCGCGTCGTCTTCGTCAGGTTGCCATCGACCAGGCGGCGAAGGACGAAGCCGTACAGCTGGTCGAGCTGCATCGCGAGCGGCCCGGCGGAGAGATCGAGGGTCTCCTGCAGGCTGGACACGATGGCCTGGCATCGAACCGAAGCCTGGTGTGCGGTCTCGAGGTCGCCGCGCTCGATCGCGTTGATGTGCTGGGTCCCGAAACGGACCGCTCCCTGGTAGAGCAGGACGACCCGGCTGGCCGGGCTGCTGCTCGCGACCTGCGTGGAGCGATAGGTCGCGGTCGGGTCGTACGTCATGGCTACCGCTCCTGCTGGGATTCAGACGTCAGGGCCGGTGGCGGAGCCACCGGCCCTGACTGTGAGAAGGGGTGGGTCCCTCGCCTACCGGAGCAGGCTCAGGACCGACTGCGGGGCCTGGTTCGCCTGGGCGAGGATGGCCACACCGGCCTGCTGGAGGATCTGCGTCTTGGTGAAGTTCACCATCTCGGCGGCGACGTCGAGATCGCGGATCCGGGACTCGGAGGCGGCCATGTTCTCGGCTGCGACCGACAGGCTGTTGACGACGTGCTCGAGGGTGTTCTGCGCGGCGCCGAAGACGCCACGCTGGGTGCTGATGGCCGTGATCGCCAGGTCGACCGCGTCGATGTCGCTCGCGTCGGGCGCGGCGGCGAGGGCAGTCAGCGTGACCGTGAAGTCCTCACCGGAGTTGGCGCCGGTCTGGAAGACGACGCTTCCGGCGGTGAAGAGGGCGGTGCCGTTGAAGGTTGTCTGGGCGCCGATGTCGAGGATCGCGGCCTGGAGGGACGTGACCTCGGCGTCGATGGCCGCCGCGCCGTCGACGTCGACCGTGCCGTTGGCCTCCTGGACCGCGAGCTCGCGGATCCGCTGGAGCATGCTGTGGACTTCGTTCAGTGCGCCTTCACCGACCTGGATCATCGAGATCCCGTCCTGGGCGTTGCGGGTGGCCTGGTTGAGGCCGCGGACCTGGCCGCGGAGCTTCTCGCTGATGACGAGGCCGGCTGCGTCGTCGGCGGCTCGGTTGATGCGCAGACCGGACGAGAGCTTCTCGACCGACTTGCCGAAGGCGACGGCCGTGGCGCTCAGGTTGCGCTGTGCGTTCAGGGCCTCGACGTTCGTGTTGATCCGGATACCCATTTGAGATCAGGCCTCCTAGCCTTGTTCCCGTGAGCGGCGTCCTTGCCGCTGCCGGTGCATCTGCCCCGACACGGTGGGTATCGGTCGGTGTCGGCGGGGCTTGAGGCGGGACTTTCGGGGGCTTCCGTCCGGGCTCTTGGGGCGGGGCGAGCCACGCCGAATGAGCGGCTCAGCGGCGCGGGCGGAGGAGCCCCAGGACCTGCGATCGCCCGGCGGCGGCCTGGCCGACCTCGGCGCCGACCTCGGCGATCAGCTCGGAGCGCACGATGGCGACATCGCGCGGCGCGACGATGCCGAGCACCACCCGGTCGCCCTCGACGCGGACGACCTGGATCTCGATGCCATTGCCAATTCGAATGGCCTGACCGGCGCGGCGGGTGAGGACGAGCATCGGTCAGCCCTGGCCGGCCGCGCCGACCCGCTCGTGGAGCGGGAACTGCGTGCCCTCGAGCACGAGCTGGCGACCGGTGCCGTCGGGGGCGACGACGAGCGGCCCGGCCAGGTTCGCCGTGACCATCGGCGGGTCGCCATGGACGGCGAGGAGGACGAGGACCGCGGTGTCCGCCGCGGCGAAGCCGGCCGTGACCAGCTCGGAGGTGTAGCCCGCGCGGACGGTGTCGGCCGGCGCGGCCACGAAACCGAGGTCGGGATCGTCGAGCGAGACGAGCTCGATGAGCTCGCCGGACGGGACCGGGCGGACTTCGAACGAGCGGGCGGCTGGCAGGCCGACGAGCCCGTCGGCGAGCTCGAGCCTGGTGGGCGGGACGGCGGTCGATGAGGTCATGTGCCCCTATCTCAGGTAGTCGAGGAGTGAGGTCTGCAGGATCTGGCCATTGATCTTGAGGGCCGCGTTGTAGGTGAGCTGGCGCTCCGAATACTCCGAGATGGCCGCCGCCATGTCCACGTCCGCGGTCAACGACAGCAGTTTCTCGGCGGCGTCCGTCGCCTGGCCGACGATGTCGCTCGTCCCGTCGATGCGATTCTGGAGCGCGCCGACGCTCGCACGGGCACTCAACAGGGCGTCCTGGCCGGCGCTGATCGCCGCGATCGCGCCAGGCGTCACGGGCGTGCCCGCCGCGAGCTCCGAGCGGAGCTGTTCGAGCGCATCGAGCGCCGGCCCGAACACCGCGCTGCCGATCAGGTTGATCTGGACCGAGGCGCCTGGCGCGATGCGCGCCTGGATCGCGCCGGCGTCGCCCTGGTAGGCGCCGGTAGGGGTGGCGTACGGTGGAGTGTCGGTCTGGAACCCGGCGAAGATGTAGGTGTCGGCGACCCGGGTCCCCGCCAGCTGGACGAGCTGTCCGGCAAGCTGTTCGACCTCGAGCGCCATGGCCTGCCGGTCGCTGGGCGAATACGACCCGTTCGCACCCTGCAGCGCGAGCTCGTTGGCGCGCTGCAGGAGCTGCGTCGCGCCGCCCAGCGCACCGTCGGCCGCCGACACGGTCTGGTTGGCGGCGTTGATGTTCCGGCTGAACTGCTTGAGCTCGGAGAGCGTGTCCCGGATCTTCATCGCCTGGCGCACGAGGGCCGGATCGTCCGACGGTCGGTTCAGCGCCTTGCCCGATGACAGCTGCTCCTGGAGCGCATACAGGCCCATGGCGTTGTTGTTCAGGCCCCTGAGGGCACCGTCGCGCATCATCGAATCGGTCACGCGCATGGCATCGCTCCTGGCTACCGACCGACGAGGCCGGTTCGGTTGATGATCGTGTCGAGGGTCTCGTCGACGATCGTGATGACCCTCGCCGCGGCCTGATAGGCACGCTGGAACCGGATCATGTCGGTGGCCTCTTCGTCGAGGGAGACGCCGCTCACCGAGTCGCGGCGCATCGTCAGCTGGTTGATCACGAGGCCTTCGTTGAGGGCCATGGCATTGGCCTGCTGGGCATCGCTGCCGATCGTGCCGACGATGCCGGCATAGAAGTCGGCCGCGGTCTGGGTGTCGCCGGCGAAGAGGCGGGCGCCACGCAGGTCGGCGATCGCTCCGGCGATGCCTCCATCGCCGGGGCTGCCGGCGGCACCGGTCACCACGAGGCTCGGATTGGCCACCAGCCCGGCCGTCACCGCGATCGTCTTCGCCTCGGATCCCGCGGTGTAGGTGAAGAAGTCGAGGCCGGTGCCGGGGGGCGTCGGGTTCTGGAGGGCGTTGACGGCATCGGCGACGCCCTTCGCGAGCAGGTTCAGCTGGTCCAGGTACCCGGTCAGCGTGTCGTCGCGGATCGACAGGAGCGAGGCGAGCTGGCTCGAGCCAAGGGCCACGGTGCCGCCGCTCGACCAGGTCGGGACGGCATGGCCGTCCGGATCCGGCGTGGTGGTCATCGCGCGTGCCTTGTCGTGCTCGACCAGGTCGGTCCCGCCGACCAGGACGGTGACCGTCCCGTCGGCCTTGGGAATCGTCGTCAGGGGGACGAGCCGGCTGAGCTGGTCGAGGAGCAGGTCGCGCTGGTCGGCCAGGTCGTTCGGGTGGTCCCCGTTGACGGTGACCCGCTGGATCTGGGTGTTGAGCGCCGCGACCTGGGCCGCCAGCGTGTTGATCTGCGCGACCTGCTGGGTGACCTGGTAGTCGACGCCATCGATCAGTGTTTCGAGCTGGCCGGCGGCGCTCGCGAACTGCTGGGTAAGGGTGCCCGCCTGTCCGACCAGGGCCGATCGCGCGGCCGATGAGGTCGGGTCGCTCGCCAGGTCGTGCCACGCATTCCAGAACGAGTTCAGCGCGGTCCCGATCCCGGATCCGTTTGGCTCGGGAAACGCCGACTCGACTTTCGCCAGCTCGTCGCTGCGCGTCTGCCACTGGCCCTGCAGCGCGAATTGCGAGCGCAGCTGGAGGTCGAGGAAGGCGTCCCGTACGCGTTCGATGGTGGCCACCGAGACGCCGGTCCCGAGCTGGCCGGGAATGCCCGAGCGGTTGAACGCCGGGTACGAGTACGGTGCGCCCTCGACCAGGTTGACCCGCTGGCGCGAATATCCCTCCGTGTTCGCGTTGGCCGTGTTGTGGGCTGCCGTGTCGAGCGCCAGCTGGCTCGCACGGAGCGAGCTGAGGGCGGTGTTCAGGCTGAGCCAGGCGCCAGGCATCGCTCAAGCCTGCCGATCGAGGTAGCCCGGTCCGTTGGGTGGTGCGTACGGGTGGGTGGCCTGATCCGGCGCGGGTCGTCCCAGGCTGGCGAGCAGTCGCATGGTGGCGGCGTCCAGGGCCCAGGCGCGTTCGATCAGGTAGGCGTTGCGACGGGTGGCGCGGTCGATCCGTTCACGCAGGACGCGTGCCGGGTCGGTATCGGCATGGGAGAGGTCGCTGTCGTTCAGGTCGGTGGCGCGTTCGCGGATCCGGTCCATCAAGGCCTCGGCACGCTCGTTCGCCGCGATCAGTCCCGGCAGGTCGCGACGTTCCAGTGCGGTCGTCGTGGCGTCGCAGGCGACGACGAGATCAGCCAGCTCATCGGCCAGCCAATCGCCAGAATTGGCCCGGAGCGAACTGGCGGCGGCAACCCGTCGCGGGGAGGCGGAGCGCGTGCTCATCTAGGCGGTCGTATCGAGGATGCCGCGAGCGATCCGCTCGGGGTCGATCCGGTAGGTTCCATTGCCAATCCGGGCGCGCATGTCGGCCACGACATCGCTGCGGACGTCGGGGGAAGCGTTGGCCGCACGTAGCGCCTCGTGCAGCTCGCGGCTGCGCGCCGAGAGCGCCACATTGGCGGCCGGCGCGGCGGTCCGGCCGGTGGCCCCGGCTCCGGGGGCGGTCGACCCGTTCACCTTGCGGCGCGTTCCGGCGTTCGTCCGCTCCGCCGGACTCAGGGGAGCCGGCTGGATCGGGGGCTGGTCGTTGATCTTCATGATGTACCTCTGATCGGGTTCAGCGGAGGGATCGGCGGTCGGGCCGGTCAACTTGAGAGGGCATCAGCGCAGTCGCCCGAACTGGATCGCGTCGCCCAGCGTTTCGTCCTGGATGGACAGGGCTCGCGCGTTGAGTGCCAGCGATCGCTGGTAGCCGATCAGCTCGGTCATCGCGGTGGCGAGGTCGACGTTGCTGTGTTCGAGGGACGCCTGTCGGACGACGGCGGCAGGTGCTGCCCCAAGTGGCGCGGCCCCGGCCGGCGCGCCCAGGAGCGTGCCACCCCGACGCTCGAGGCCACCCTCCGGCCAGGCCACGATGGCGATCTTCTGCTTGGTCCCTTCGACGGTGCCGTCCGGCCCGACGGAGAAGGTGCTGGCGCCTCCGGGGACCACGATGGGCTTGCCATCGGTGCCCAGGACCGGCTCGCCGGCCTGGGTCGTGAGCGTCCCGGCCGCGTCGAGCAGGAAGTTGCCGGCCCGCGTGTACGCCATGCCGGTCGTGCCCGCGATGACGAAGAGCCCCTCGCCGTCGATGGCGAGGTCGGTGGGTACCCCGGTCGTCTCGAGCGGGCCGGGCGAGCGGTCGATGTACGGTCCACGCGGGATGACAGCGGTTGCCAGCGGACCGAGCGCGCCGCCGGTCGAGCGCGCGAGCTCCAGCTGGAAGGCGGATTGCGAGGTCCGCGATGCCTTGAAGCCCGTGGTGCTCACGTTGGCGATGTTGTCGGCGACCACCGCCTGACGGCCGTTGTTGGCGATCAGCCCCGCCACCGCGGTGTAGAAGCCCCGGATCATGCTCGTGCCCTCCGCCGACCGAGCCGACGTGCCACGTCCGGATCGACCAGCTTCGCCCTGAGCCCGAGGACGGTCTCGGTGTGCAGCTGGCAGACGCGTGACTCGGTCACCCCGAGCACCTGCCCGATCTCCCGGAAGGTCAGTCCGTCCTGGTAGTACATCGCGAGGATCATCTGCTGGCGTTCGCCGAGGCGGGCAACCGCGCCGGACAACGTCACGAGCTCGTCGCGGCGGGTCGCCTCGGCGAGGGGATCGATCGCCGCCGGGTCCGGCGACGTGTCCGCCAGCGTGGTCACGTCATCGTCGTCGTGACCGTCCATCTCGTCGAGTGAGACGGTCACCACGCTGGCCGCCTGGAGTCGCTCGCGGTAGCGCGCGACGCTGAACCCCAGCCGATCGGCGACCTCGCTCTCGGCCGGCGCCCGCCCGAGCGTGACCTGCAGGTCGGCGATCGCCCCCTGGATCTGGCGGCCGGCCTCGCGCCCAGCTCGCCCGACGGTATCGAGCGCCCGGAACGAGTCGAGGATGGAGCCACGGATCCGGACGATGGCGTACGACTCGAACGAGGCTGCCGAATCGGTGCGGTAGGCATCGATGGCGCGAAGGAGGCCCATGACGCCGGCCTGCATGGCATCCTCGTGGTCGAAGACGCCGGCGATCGAGACGCCGAGGCGCCCGACGACGTACTTCACGAGATGGGCGTACCGGGCGACGAGCGCGTCCCGCTCGTCCTGGGCCGTGGCCGTCGCCCTGGCCCTGGCCGCGGAAGCGGAGGCGGGGGCGGGGGCGGAGGCGGGGGCGGGGGCGGGGGCGGGGCGGGGGCCGAACGCCGCGGCGATGGACGACGCGTCGAAGCGGGGGACGGGCGGTGGTGGCGGGCTCGCCATGGCGCGCGGATCGAGCATCATTCGGCGACCTCCGGGTCAGTGGGGCGGGGGATCATGGCGTCGGACTCGCCGCCGTCTCGGAGGCGGGCATCGCCTGCGGAGCCGCGGCGACGTTCTTGGCGCGTTTCTGCTTGGTCGCCGGCGCCTTGCCCCCTGCCGCCGCCTCGCGCCGCGCCCGGAGGCGCAGCATTCGCTGCTGTGGCGTCTCCAGCCAGCCGATGACCTTGCGACCGAGGACGGTGAACGCGAAGGCCGCGATCACGGCGCGGTCGACCGCGTCGATGACCGGGGCGCCGGCGGACAGCGAGATGCCCGCGACGGCCAGCGCGCCGACCAGGGCGAGTCGCAACGTCCACGTCGCGACGAGCAGTTCCATCGGCTAGACCTCCACCTGGGCATGAACCTGGACGGTGATGCTGGGCAGGATCTCCTCGTAGGAGAGGACCTCCAGCTGCGGGAACTGGCGCTCGGTGAGCCCTCGAATTGCGAGCCGGATCCGGGTGCTGCAGAGGAGGACGGCCGGTCGCCCGTCGCCGGCCAGCGAGCGTACGGCGCGGTCGATCGCCTCGAGCACGGCGCGCGAATCTGGTCCGCCGAGCTCGAACCCGACGTACCCCGGCTGGACGGTCACGGCCTTGCCGAGCCGGCTGTCGAGGGCGGGTGCGACGGCCACGGCATGGATCGACCCGTCCGCCGCGCGGTGGCGCATCGAGATCGAGCGAGCCAGGGCGTGACGTGCCGCTTCGGCCAGGAACAGGGGCTCCTTGGTCGTCCGCGCTCCGTCGGCGATGGCCTGGCAGATCGTGGACAGGTCGCGGATCGGAACCCGCTCCCGGAGCAGCGCCCGGAGCACCCGTTGGATGTCGCCGACCGTCACCAGGTTGGGCACGAGCTCGTCGATGAGCCCGGCGTGGTCCACCTTGAACGCCTCGAGCAGCTGGTTCGTCTCGTGACGGCCAAGGATCTCGCCGGCGTGGCGGCGAATCGTCTCGGCCAGGTGGGTGGCGAGGACCGACGCGGCATCCACCACGGTGTAGCCGAGAGCCTCGGCGCGCTCGCGGTCGGCGAGGGTGATCCAGAGGGCCGGGAGGCCGAAGACGGGCTCGGTCGCGGGCGTTCCGTCGAGCGCGAGTTCGCCGCCGGCAGGGTCCAGGCACAGCAGGCGGGCCGGGTCGACGCGGCCGCGGGCGATCTCCGAGCCGCGCAGGCTGATGACGTATTCGTCGGGCTCGAGGACGAGGTCGTCGCGGATCCGGACCGTCGGCGCGATCAGGCCGAGCTCCGCGGCGATCTGACGGCGGATCAGGCCGATTCGCTCGACGAGCCCGCCGCCGTTGGCTCCCTCGACGAGGCCGACGAGCGCGTAGCCCACCTGGAGCTCCATCGCCTCGACGCGCAGCGCATCGAGCGGCGCCTCGGTCCCCGCGGTCAGCGCAGGCAGCGACGGGGCCTCGATCAGCAGCGATTCGACCGCGAGGGCGGACGCCTTGCGGGACAGCCACCAGCCGCCACCCGAGACGAGCGTGCCTGCGGCCACGAAGATCATGACCGGGAAGCCGGGCACGAGCCCGACGACGAACAGGATGCAGCCGGCCACCATGAACAGGCGGGGGCGGCTG
>Ga0307281_10000342_pt1 | contig 12148 bp, 11 predicted proteins | sample ER_DNA_120_FD_194486 | JGI IMG/M metagenome (GOLD analysis project Ga0307281, IMG submission 194486) | Bulk soil microbial communities from the East River watershed near Crested Butte, Colorado, United States - ER_DNA_120 | ecosystem: Environmental > Terrestrial > Soil > Floodplain | place...
AGCGCGGGTCCCGGCGAAATGGAATCAGTGGGAGCGGCAGACTCGGTGTGCTCCCCTCCCCCTTGTGGGGAGGGGAGCAGACTGAGTTCGCCGCTTGACTGATTCCATCCCAACAGGACCTGCTGTTGCATCGCAGCTTCGGCAATCTTCAGACCAGCCAGGAGAAACAATCGTGCAGCGTGGACTAGCGTTTCTGGCCGCGGCGTTCTGGCTCGCGCTCGGCGCCACCGCAACAGCGCAGACATCGCAGTCGCCGACATCGCCGGCGCAGAGCTGGCCGACGCGAACGGTGCGGATCGTCATTCCGCTCGCGGCCGGCGGCGGCGGCGATGTTTTTGCCCGCCTGCTCGCCGACGAGCTGCAGCGGAAATACGGGCAGCCGTTCGTGGTCGAGAACCGTCCCGGCGGCGGGCTCAATATCGGCGCCCGCGCCTGCGCGGAAGCACCGCCCGACGGCTACACGCTCTGCGTCATGTCGAGCGAGCCGGTGGTCTACAACCAGTTCCTGTTCCGCAGCCTGCCGTTCAATCCCGAGAAGGACTTCGAGCCGATCACCAACCTGTTCTTCAACCTGGAAGCGCTGGTCGTGAATGCGCAGCTCAAGGTCAAGACCATTCCCGACCTGGTCGCGCTGGCGAAGGCCAAACCCGGCACCTTGAGCTACGGCACGTTCTCGTTCGTGCTGGTGCAGTTCATGGAGAAGCTCAAGAAAACGCACGGCATCGACATCGTGCGCGTGCCCTTCCGCAGCGGCAACGAGGTCGTCAACGCCATCATGTCCGGCACGACGCCGGTCGCCCTGCTCGGGCTGAGCAACATGCTGTCGCAGGTCCGATCGGGTCACATCACCGGCATCGCGCTCAGCGCCAATGCGCGCTCGCCGCTGTTCCCTGAGATGCCGACGCTGCTGGAGGCGACCGGCGAGAACTATCCGGTGACCTGGTTCGGATTGTTCGCGCCGGCGGGTACGCCGCGGCCGATCATCGACCGCGTGCATGCCGACGTGGTCCAGATCACGAGCGACCCGGCGTTCCGGCAGAAGAACTATGTCGAGCGCGCCATCGAGTATGGCGTGAACACGCCCGACGCGTTCGCGCGGTTCATCGTCCAATCCCGCGCCGAGGCCGCGCAGCTGGCCAAGGAATCAGGCCAGGAGCCGCAATAAGGCGTCTTGCGATCTTCCGCGCGAGCCGCGCGGCCTGACTCCAAATGCTGGCGGCCGTCGTGCGGCGGCCGGCATCTGTGATGCAGCACACAGACAACCTGCACTCGAGCTCATAGAGCTGGTCCGTCCGGCGGCTTGCCGCGCCGGCGCCGCAGCCGCGCTGCGGCAAGCCAACAACCGTTCGACTGCAAACCGGCCAGCAAGGAGCCGCCGCCATGGACGACAGCATGTCCGAATTGAATGAACGCCTGACCGCCAGCTGCCGCGAGACCCTGCAGCAGCTCGACGACATCGAGGCCAAGCTCGCGGGCCTGCACGAGGCGATTGCACGCAGCGCCGGTCCGCAAATCGCTCCAGCGGTGACCGCCGTCACAGCGGCGCGCTGGATATCGGCCTAACCTTTTTGTTTGTGCGTGATCTTTTCCGAAAACCGGCGACCACTTTTCGGGATCACGCACTAGCCTCGCGGCACAAGCGAATTCACCGCACCGGTTGCAAAGGAGAGGGACGATGGCTGAACCAGTCCTGAAGAAGGGCTCGAACGATCCCGCGGTCCGCGATCTGCAGGCGGCGTTGAAAGCGTTGGGTCATGATCCCGGGCCGATCGACGGCTTGTTCGGGCCGACGACCGAAGCGGCGGTCAAGGCGTTCCAGCAGGAGCGCGAGATCGCAGCCGACGGCGTCGTTGGCCGGGTGACGTGGATCAACATCGACGAGGCCGACCAGAGCGAGCCCACGCTCACGTTGGGCGCGACCGGGCTTCCGGTTCGCCGCGCGCAGAAACGGATGAGCCTGGTGGGCTATCAGGTCGGTGGCGTCGACGGCCGTTACGGCAGCAAGACCGAAGCGGCGGTGAAGCAACTGCAGCAGCAGCACGCCATCACCGCGGACGGCGTCGTCGGCGCGCAGACGTGGGACGTCATCGACGCGCTGGAAGACGAAGGGCCGGCGAGCTGAATCCATCAGGAGGAGCACGACATGTCCGGCACTCTCAGCCCATGGCCCGTGGTCCAGATCGGACATCACGGGCACCCCGTAGAGACATTGCAATTTCTGCTGCGTGCGCGCGGCCACCAGCTCACGGTCGACGGCGTGTTCGGTCCTTTGACCGCGGCGGCGGCAAAGGCGTTCCAGACCAGCAAGGGCCTGACCAGCGACGGCATCATCAATCCGCAGACGTGGATCGCTCTGGTCATCCAGGTCAAACGCGGCGATCGCGGCGATGCGGTGCGGGGCGTGCAGCAGGAATTCCAGTTCCGCAATGGATCCGGCGACCCCAACCAAGGTCTCCAGATCGACGGAGCCTTCGGACCGCAGACCGATGCCACCGTGCGCGGCTTTCAGCACGCGCTGTCGCTGGACATTCCCGCGGTGGTCGTTGACGGCATCGTCGGCCCCATCACCTGGCAGGCGCTGGTCAGCGGGATGCTGTCGGGTTAGCGCCGCGCATTTTCCATCGAGGCTTGAATGCGGAACGCGGGCCGACCCGCGGGTGATGCCCGCGCCTGCGCCGGTTTCAGCGCACGGACTGTCGCAGTCTTTCCTGCGTGCGCTCGGTGGCTTCTTCCTTCGCCCACAGCAGGATCGCGCCGGCGATGCCGAGTACGAGCCAGACCGGCAACTGCAGAAGATAAGGCTGGATCATCTCGCGCCAGCGCTGTGAGAGCCACGCGACGATGGGCTGGAGCGCGGCGAGCCAGCTGTCGGGGATATGCTCCCAGACCTCGGCCACGCTGCTGACATGCAGGCTCTCGGCAAAGACCGACGTGACGCCATCGTACGCCAGTCCGGCAGCCGCAGCCGCCAGCGCCAGGAAACCAACGAGCCGGCATAAAAAGCGAAGCATCTTCGGATCGATCTCGCTCGAACCATGACCTCGCCCGGGGGCGGACGAGCGGCCAAGCTCGGGCCATCGGGCTGCCAGGCGGACGCTGACGACCGGGACAGGCTGCCGCTTCGCGGTTAGCAAAGCGTGAAAGCGCCGGGGTCGCGCGCACCGGAATAACGGCCCGCCCACGATCAGGTGATCGAGAATCCGGGAACCGCGCAGCCCCGGGTGACGTTCCGGCCCCATGAGCTTGCGCGCACACGAATGTCGGGAACGGGCAATGGACGCGCGCGAGCTCGCCCGTTCCGCCCGGACGACGGCCGCCTGGACGGCGTGCGAGCAGGCCGCCGACTATTGGCTCGCACTCGCCGAGCGGGTCGAGCACGAGCAGCCGCAACGGATCAGGGTGGCGCTCTCCCCGTCTTCATCGCCGACGGTCTACCCGGATACCATGCCCTTGCTCGGATATTTCATCAGCGTCGGGGTCGCCTTGTTCCTGGGACTGGTGGCGTTGAATGCGTATGTCGATCCGGGACGGCCGGACGGCGCGCCAAGCCTATCCATGGCTCCGGCCACCGCGTCGCTGCTCCCGGCCCGACCACCCGCCTCGGTCCAATCCCATTCGCGCTAAATCGATGACATCGTGAGCACCGACGGTGCGGGCGATGGCGGAGGGACGCGTCGTGCTCAGGGGCCGCTGGGGCGCGGCGTGTGCCACGCAAAAAGATGTGCCGTCATGGTCGCGGGCAATTCTTGAACGCTTTGTTCAAGCGCGACCCGATCCGCTTCGGATCGGGTCGCTTGGTTCAGCCCGCCAGCTATACCAGCAGGAGGTCTGCCTGATGCAACGCCGGCGAGCTCGTCAGCGTGGCGATGAGGACCTCATCCGCCGCGTCTCCTCCCGTCGGATCCCAGAACAGGTCACCGGTGACATCCGAATAGATCAGCGCCGGCCCTGAAGCGGGAGCGTGTTCAACCCCGTCCTGGAAACCGACGAACGCCACCTGGGCTGGGTTGGCATCGATGTCGAGCATGATGTGATCTTGCCCGGCATGAAAATCCAATATCAGGTCGGCGCCGTCGAACGGCGAGGCGAAGAAGAACGTGTCGGGGCCCGCGCCGCCTTTGAGAACATCGTGACCCGCACCGCCATCGATGAAATCGCCGCCGGCGCCGCCATCGACGCTGTCGTTGCCACTGCCGCCGTGCAAGGTGTCGACGCCGTCGCCACCCAGGAGCTGGTCGCTACCCTGACCGCCATCGAGCGTGTCGGCGTCCTGACCGCCTTGGAGCTCGTCGTCGCCGACGCCGCCGGTGAGGGTGTCGCGGCCATCACCGCCAACGAGACGATCATTGCCGACGCCGCCGACAACAACATCGTCACCCTGCCCGCCTTTGAGCTCATCGTTGCCGGTGCCGCCGTCGATCTTGTCGTTGCCGTTCCCGCCGGTGATGTCATCGTCGCCGGGTCCGCCACCGAGAGTGTCGTTGCCGTCACCGCCGTCGATCTTGTCGTTGCCGTAATTCCCGAACAGGACGTCGTCACCCCTGCCGCCACCGATCTTGTCGTTGCCGAACCCGCCGTCATAGGTGTCGTTGCCGTTGCCGCCATCAAACTTGCTGTCGCCGGGATTCAGCAGATCGACATACATCGCCATCAGCTGCCCGCCTTCGACCAGTTCCGGAGAGCTGTTGGTGTAGTGCGCCTGCGTGTCGAGCAGGAACGCGAGCTTCTCGCCATTGCCGAGCAGACTGGTCACGTCGACCACCCCGGAGGATTCCTCGTCCGAGTTGAATGTGCCGCCCGGGGCGGGTGTATTGAGCCCCGCCGTGAAGCGGGCCGGATCGTGGTGCGCGAGCTCGGTCAGGCCGCCGAGCGGATCCACGCCATTGTCCGCATGCGGGTCGTACATCCAAACCTTGGCCAAGCGCGGATTGTTGCCCGGATCCTCCTGCATGATCACGAGGCCCGACTCGGTGACCGTCAGGTTATCGAGCATGAGCGGAAGCGCGCTGTTCGGGTCCGAGTTGGAAAATACACCCTCGACCAGAACCTTGATCGTGCCGCCCAGTTCGGGGTGCTCGATGTCGTAGTAATCCATCGCCCACAAGCGCGTGGGCTGGGTGGGCGTACCGGTGGTGATAAAATAGTAGCGGTCGGGATTGCTCGGATCCCAAGCTCCATCCTCGGGACGGCCGAACTGAGTGAGCGGCCCGCTCTGCGCCTGCAACTCGGTCCCGGTCGTATGGGTCACGTCGCCGGCGTTGCCCTGGGCGATCAGCTGGAACGTGCCGTTCAAGGCACCGGGTCCGGTGTCGTCACCGAATGAAGCGGAAATACCGAAGAGCGCACCGTTCGTGAGACCGGCTTTTTCGACGGCATTACCGGTCGCCTGCTTATCGCCGATATAGACATAGACTTCACCAGGCGTGGAGTCGTCGTCGCACATGACGACGGTTTTCGCGCCGCTATACGCATTCGCCACTGAGTTTTCCCAGGACATCCGGCCGAGTGCGGGCAACTCGTAGGAATCGCCGGCCTCGGCGCCGGTGACGATGTGCGCGAAAGCGCGACCTTCGTTCCCGATCTCCTCGCCGTCCATGAAGATGCGCTCGGTCGTTCCAAGACCGGTGGCCGCATCGTAGAAGGCCGATACGGCCGGCAAATCGGCCGAGCAAAGCCGTCCGAACTGCGTCGTCGTCTCCTCGTAGGCGTTGGTCGTCCGGTTGAAGAGGAACACATCCTCGGACAGATCCTTGGCGTCGAGAACCTCATGCGTGGTCTTGTCGATGGTGAGCTCACTGACGAAGGCTCCGGTCGAGCCGTGCTCGCGTACCGCGCCCAGGGTCTGCCCCAGCTCATGGTTCATCAGCACCGTCATGGTGCCGTCGCCGTTGTCGAATGCTCCCAGTCCGTCCGGAATGCCGACCATGCGCCAGGGCTGCCCCGCCAATTCCGCAGGCGCTTCCTTGTCCCCGACCTGATCGCCAACGGACAGAAGCGACTCGATCTGCACGCCGGCATGGGCCGGAACCAGGTAGGGTGTCTGCGACGAAGACGGCCCGGTGTCATCGAACACCGGATCCGGATTATCGTGGTGCTTGGTTTTCTTGGTCATCTGCAGCCTCCTAATTGTTGGCCTTCTTCGGCCGTCGATTTCAGCCGAGTCGAGGACGGCGTCTGTTCGGTGGTGTGTTGCGCACTGAGGCGCGAACCCTATTCCTCGCAGTCAAGGAGTTCGGGATTCGCGATCTCGCGGTGCACGATTGCCTGCTGTGATGACGCTCGAATGAAAATGAAATGACGCCGTGCGTGAAAAAAAGAAATTTCCGCGTTTTAGCTTTATCTATGGAACGCGAATCGAATTAAACCCGACAATCTTACCGTCAGCGACGCGCAAGAGTCTGTTTGCGATTCTGCATTCGGTCAGGCGAGCGCGTCGAAAGGCTGACAGGCCGGCACGCAGCTACCGTCAATTCAATGAGCGCTCGCTCTTGCGCCCGGAGGCGGCTTGCCGGCCCGGCTTTGCCGCGGCTTTCCCATCCGGGGCGTTGGCGGACTCCGCTTTCTTGCCGTTCTGCTTCTTGATTTCGGTCTCGGACATCTTGGCCTTCGGCGACGCCGTATGCCTGGCGGCCGTGGTCGCTCCGGCCTTGGTCGACTCCTTGGCGGACTCCCTGGCGGACTCGGCCCTGCCCTTGCCCTCGTGCTTGCCGGTTTCTTTCCGGCCTTCGGTCTCGAAGATCTTCGTCTTCGATCCCGATGGCGGCATAGGCTTGACAGTCGCGCCTGATTTGGTGGCCTCCGCCTTGCCCCTACCGTCCTGTTTCCGGCCTTCGGTCTCGACGATCTTGATCTTCGCCGCCGGCGACAGCGACTTCTGCTTGCCGGCGACGGTCCAGGCCGCGTTGTCGGAATCCGCCTTGCCCTTGCGGTCCGATTTACCGATTTCGCTCACGATGATCTTGGTCTTCGGCGCGGAAAGCGTCTTCGGCGCAGGCTGCGGCGGATGCCTGGTGTCCGCGCTCGGGCGTGCGCCCGCGGATTCCGCCCGGCCCCTGCGCTCCGCTTTCTCCGTATCGAGCGCGACGATCTTCATCTTGGACATCGGCGACGGCATCGTCGACGGTACAGTCTTGGGCATCGGCGCGGGCGGCATCGGCGAGGGCACATGCCGGCCGTCGGCGAGCGTGCCGGAACGGACGGGCTCCGCCTTGCCGTTGTCGTCCTTGCCCCTGTCGTCCTTGCCCTTGTCGTCGCGCTGCGCGATCTCTTGTCCTTTGCTCTCCTTGCCCTTGTCGTCCGGCTTGTCGCCTTCGCTCTCGGCGATCTTCGGTTTCGGCACCGGCAACGGCAGTTCGCTCGCCGCCGCGGCGAGATCGAGCTCGCGCGGGACCAGCATGGAGAAGCGGCCGCGATGCTTGATGCGGCCGGCGATGCGGCCGGCTTCGTCGCCGGCGCCGAGATAGAGATCGGCGCGCGCCGGCCCCACGATGGCCGAGCCGGTATCCTGCGCGATGGTCAGACGGCCGACCGGCACCGCCGGCTTCGCGTCCTCGATCGGCAGGTTGCCCTCGATGAAGAACGGCGTGCCGTATTCGTGCACGCGGTCGACGGCGATGGAGCGCCCCGGCGTCAGCGGCACACCCTGCGCGCCGACAGGCTCGCCGTCGTTGGTGAGCCCGGTGACGCGGAAGAACATGTAGGCGCGGTTGGTGGCGCGCGCCTTCGCGGCTTCCTCCGGATGCGCTGCCGTCCAGGCGCGGATGCGCTCCTTCGTCAGCTCCTTGCGCGGGATCAGGTTGCGCTCGGCCAGCACGCGCTCGATCGAGCTGTAGGAATATCCGTTGTGCGAATCGTAGCTGATGCGCAGCGGCGTGCCGTCCTCGAGGATCACGCGCGCCGAGCCCTCGATCTGGATCGCGACCAGGTCGAGCGGATCCTTGATCCAGCAGATCTCGAGCTTCTGGCCGTCGAGTGCGCCGGCCTCGATGGCGCCGCGGTCATGATACGGCACGATCTCGTTGTTCTCGGTGCGGCGGCCGATGCGCCCGCCTTTGTTCGGAAACGCGGTCGAACCCTGCTTGTAGCCGTCGGCGACCAGATCGCGCGGCCGGCGATAGATCGGCACCGAAAATTCCGGACTGGGAAAGCGCGAGCCGGCGACCACAGGCTCGTAATAGCCGGTCACCAGACCCTCGCCCTCGCCCAGGCGGGCGATGCGCACGGGCTGAAAGTTCTGCTCGAAGAAGGCGCGCGCGGCGGCGGAATCCTGCGGCTCGAGCGCGAGCGCCTTGCGGCAGACATTCGACAACGCGCCGAAGATCAGTCCGCGCTCGTCGCTGCGCGGCTTTCTGCGCGCGGCGCGGCAGCCGGCCTGATAGGCCGCGAACGCGGCGAGATGATCGTCGGCCGCCCAGCCCGTGAGCTCGTTCCACTTCAGCGGCTCGAGCTGGTTGCCGGAGGATTTCAACGGATCCTGCTTCGATGACTCCTGCTTGGGCGATTCTTGTTTCGCGTCTTGCTTTTTCGCTTCGTGTTTTTTCGCGTCTTGCTTCGTTGCCTGTTGTTTCGTTTCTTTTTTGACTGGCTCTTGTTTCTGCGACTTCAGCCCGGCGGGGCCCGACTTCTGCGCTTGTTTTGGCGCCGCCTGTTTGGCTTGTTTCAGCGGCGCCTGTTTCAGCGGCGCCTGTTTCGACGGCACCTGCTTCAGTTGCGATTGCTTCGGCGCTGCTGCAGCGCCGTCACCGAAGCAGACAAGGACAGCCCATACGATGGCACCGGCAAGACCGGCGACACCACCAAACCCGGAACTTCGTGCAAACCCCCGACAAGTCCGCATGCAGACCAATTCCCGCACGTAGCAAAAGTTCCCGTGCGCGCGTTAAGGAATCCGGGGCGGTATCTTGATCCTATTGGTGGTATCTTGATCCTATAGATGTATCGGGTCGGCTCGACGCAGATGGTTGCCCAGCATTCGGAGAGTTCCCCTCGCCGACCAACCCCGGCTTGCCGGTGTTGCACATAATGTTGCTGGAAGCGGGCTTGGCCCCTTTCCGGCTGGGGAGGGGTGGGGTGACAGTTGGCCGGCGAGGGTGCGAGAGTTCCACAGGTCAGGGCGCCGAGTACTGACGGACGACGGCTGCCGGCGTGCCGTGACCCGTTTGCACCGGGGACGTCAACGTGATCAGGAGCATCGCATTGCGATTCGCGTCTTTTGTTCTGATCATCGCTCTTGGCATCGTCCAGGCCACTGCGCTTGACGAGACGCAATCCGGCGCGATCGCGACCCTCGTCAAGGCCTATCCGGATTTCCTCGATCGCATCGATGGCAACGACCTCGTGTGGAAGGATGGCACGCGCCAGCGCATCGACGACGGCAAGGCGGCCAAGAGTTTCGAGGCGATGCTCGACGACCCCGACATCAAGGACATGTTCGCGCTGACGTATCCCGCCGGCGACAAGGGCCTCGCGCCCGCGATCAATTTCGATCCGGGCCGGATCAGGTACATGCCGTTGTTTCTCAAGATGTACGGCGACTGCCAGAAAACCAATATCGCCGCCGGCGCCGCCGACGTGGTCTGGCTGCGCAGCAAGTACGGCAAGATCGTCAGATTCTCAAAGATCAACGGCGCGGCGGCGGCGCTGCAGAAAGTCGCGGACGAACTCGACCGGCTGCCGGACAAATTCCTAGAGTACCTGAGACCACTGCAAGGCAGCTACAATTGCCGGCCGATCGCGGGCACCAACCGTCTCAGCGCGCATGGACTGGGGATCGCCGTCGATATCGCCGCGGCGCATTCACACTATTGGCTGTGGTCGAAACCCGATGCGAGCGGCCGCGTCCGCTACAAGAACGAGATCCCGTGGGAGATCGTGCGGGTGTTCGAAGCGCACGGCTTCGTGTGGGGCGGCAAGTGGTACCATTACGACACCATGCATTTCGAGTACCGGCCCGAGATCCTGATGAACGCCAGATAGAACGACCGGCAGGTAGGGCAGACTCCGATCCGATCACGGTCAGCCGCCGCAGGCCGCCGCGCGCTTGAGCAAGAACGCCTTCTCACGCGCGTTGCGGGTGAACGAGGCCGCGCGCTCGAACTGGACCCTGGCTTCGGCCAGCCGGCCGGCGCGGAACAGAAAATCTCCCCTGGCCGCCGGCAGCGGGGCGTAGTTGCGCAAGGCCGCGGCCTGCGCGATCTCGTCGACGAGCTTCAAGCCGGCCTCCGGACCGAAGGCCATGCTGTGGGCGACGGCCCGATTGAGATCGACCACCGGCGACGGCATGACCGCACGCAGCGTGTCATAGAGCGCCGCCATCCGCGTCCAGTCCGTCTCGCCGAATCTGCGCGCGCGTGCGTGGCAGGCGGCGATCGCGGCCTGCAGCGCGTACGGTCCGTTGACGCCGCCGAGAGCCTCGGCGCGTTGCAGGGCGGCGAGGCCGCGGCGGATCAGGAGCTGGTCCCAGCGGGCGCGGTTCTGCTCGGTAAGAAGAACCGGCGCGCCATCCGGCGCAGTGCGCGCGGGCAGACGCGACGCCTGGATCTCCATCAGCGCAAGCAGGCCGAAGACCTCGGGCTGGTCTGATGCCACGCCGGCCAGGATGCGGCCGAGGCGTTGGGCCTCGGCGCACAGCGCCGGCCGGATCAGGTCCTCGCCGGCGGTGGCGGCATAGCCCTCGTTGAAGATGAGGTAGATGACCTCCAGCACCGAGGCGAGACGCTGCTCGCGCTCCTTGCCGCGCGGCACCTCGAAGCTCAGGCCGGCATCGCCGAGCGTGCGCTTGGCGCGCACGATGCGCTGGGCGATGCTCGCTTCGCTGGAGAGGAAAGCGCGCGCGATCTCGTCGGTGGTGAGCCCGCCGATCAGGCGAAGCGTCAGCGCCGCGCGCGCCTCGGTGGACAACACCGGATGGCAGGCAATGAAGATGAGGCTCAGAAGCTCATCGCCGACATCGTCGTCCATGGCGGATTCGAGGTCCTCGACCCCGGTATCGCGCTCCCCCTCGAGGTCGCGGCCGATCTCCTCGTGCTTGCGCGCGAGCATCCGGTTGCGGCGGACGCTGTCGATGGCGCGGCGCTTGGCCGCGGCCATCAGCCAGGCGCCGGGATTGTCCGGGACGCCGGTCCGCGGCCATTCGGACAGCGCGATCACGCAGGCATCCTGCGCGAGCTCTTCTGCCAAGCCGACGTCGCGCACCATCCGGGCCAGGCCCGCGATGAGCCTGGCCCGTTCGATCCGGAAGACGGTCTCGATTGCCTGATGGGTTTCGGCCGCCGCCATCTTCCCCGCTTAAGGGAAGGCGCAGGGGCAACGCAAGCCGCGGCGGGGACGGCGGGCCTCAGCGGCCGGCCGTCTTTTCGCGATTGCGGTCGTGCAGCTCGGCGACCTCCGGGGTCACGGCCTCGCCGAAGTCGGCGATGTCGACGACCGGCCGGATCTCGATCTCGCTCGGGCCGGGCATCGGATTGGGACAGCGCTTCACCCACTCGACCGCCTCGGCCAGGTCCTTGACCTCCCACAGCCAGAAGCCGGCGACCAGCTCGCGGGTCTCGGCGAAGGGGCCGTCGATGACGGTGCGGCGGGAGCCGTCGAAGGCCACGCGCTTCCCCTTGACCGAGGGGCGCAGACCTTCGCCGGCCAGCATGATGCCGGCATTGATCAGCTCCTCGTTGTACTTGCCCATGGCCTCGAGCAGCTCGGTCGAGGGCATGGCGCCCGCTTCGCTGTCCTTCGTCGCCTTCACCATCACCATCACGCGCATCGCCTTGTCTCCTCTGCTGGTCGAGGCCGCACCGGCCCCCCTATCCGGACAACGAACGAGCGGCGCCGGGATCGACATCCCGCCAAAACTTTTTTCGCACCGGGCGGGCGGCATCCACGGTCTCGGTGAACCAGTTCACAGCCGGGACGCGCGGACGGAGTCATATACAAGGCGCAAATCGAGCGTCGACCAACCATGGAGACGACGATGCGACCAATCCACCCCCCGATAGCTTTCGCCGTTTTGTCGATCAGCAGCGTGCTTCTGGCGGCGAGTGCCGAAGCAGCCGGGCCTCGGCGGTGCGAGATTTCGCCGAGCGGCAGGGTAATCTGTTCCTCCCCGCCGGCCGTCGACCGTTCGACGTCCTACTCCCCGGACCAGAGGTTCTGG
>Ga0307281_10000343_pt1 | contig 12075 bp, 6 predicted proteins | sample ER_DNA_120_FD_194486 | JGI IMG/M metagenome (GOLD analysis project Ga0307281, IMG submission 194486) | Bulk soil microbial communities from the East River watershed near Crested Butte, Colorado, United States - ER_DNA_120 | ecosystem: Environmental > Terrestrial > Soil > Floodplain | place: USA...
CCGCGCGCGGTGCCGCGAATCTTCTCCGCCACGTAGCGGCCCTGTTGCATCGCGACGGGCGCGAGGCCCGGGAGCGGCTTTCCGTCCGCGTCGCCCGCGTGCGCAAGGTCGCCGATCACGAACACGCCGGGGTGGCCCGGTATCGAGAGATCGGGCCCCACCATGATGCGTCCGCCGCGATCACGCTCCGCGCCGAACGCCGCCGCGAGTTTCTCTCCGAATGATGACGACGTGACACCCGCCGCCCACAGGACGGTGGCCGTCGCGATCGTCTCCGTGGCGCCGTCCTTCCGGGTGAGGTGGACGCGGCCCGGTTCCATCGCCGTCACGCGCGCGTCGAGAACGACCTCCACGCCCAGTTGGGTGAGCGACTCGACGGCGTGTTGCGAGAGCCCGGCAGGGAAGGTGGGAAGCAGGCGGTCGATGGCTTCCACCAGGATGACGCGGGTGCGCGCGGGGTCGAAAGCGCGAAAGTCGCGTTTGAGCGTCGTGCGCGCCAGCTCACCGACCGCGCCCGCGAGCTCCACACCCGTCGGTCCGCCGCCCACCACCACGAAGGTGAGCAGCGCCTCGCGCCGCGCGGGATCGCTCTCCATCTCCGCGTGTTCGAAGGCACCCAGCACGCGCTGGCGCGTGGTCAGCGCTTCCTCGATGCTCTTGAGCCCGCAGCTCTGCGCCTTCCAGTCTTCGTGTCCGAAGTAGGACGTCTGCGACCCGGTCGCGACGACGAGCGCGTCATAGCGGAGCACGGCGCCGCTACGCAGCGCTACTTCGCGCGAAGACGGACGCACGTCCGTCACCTCGTCCTGGAGCACGCGCGCGACGGGATAATTGCGCAGCACGGAGCGAATCGGAGCCGTGATGTCGCCGGGAGACAGGCTGCCGGTCGCGACCTGGTAGAGCAAAGGTTGGAAGAGGTGGAAGTTGCGCCGGTCGACGAGCGTGAACGGAATCTTGAACGACGCGAGCGCCTTCGCCGCGTAGAGACCGCCGAACCCGCCTCCGACGATCACCACGTGAGTGTCGGTGCGTTCGCGGCCGGCCATCGTCCTAGCCCATTCCCTCGGACCAGCCCGCTTCAGCGTCGAGAGGTACTCGTTGCGCGGCTCGTGCCCACACGTCGAGGGCGAGTGCCCCGAGCAGGATCAGCGTCGCGAGCAGGTACATCCAGGTGAGGAAGAGCGCACCGCCCGCGAGCGCTCCGTACACGGCATGACGGCGCGAGATGTAGATGGTGACGGTCGCTCCAAGTTTCTGGAGGATCGCCCACACGCCCGCCACGATCAAGGCCATGATCACCGCGCGCCAGATCTGCGGACGCCGCGCGGGAATGGAAAGATAGAGAATCAGCAGAAATACGGCGAAGGCGCCCATCGAGAACGCGCGCCGCGGAACGTGCACCGCGGCCGCGAGCGCCTTCAAGCCCGGCGCCGCCAGGACGAGCTGGAACGTATAGTCGCCGACGGCGGCGACGGAGAAGAACAACATCGCGCCCATCACGTAGGCGAGCGTGTTGAGGCGCTTGCGCAGGAAGCTGGCCTTGCGCCGCGCGCCCATCGCACCGTTGATGCTCCACTCGATGGATTCGAACAGCCCCGCCGCGACAAAGAAGAGCGATATCAATCCCAGGATCCCGAAGCCCTGCCAGCTCTGCACGAGCGACGAGACGTTGGCGAGCACCGCTTCACCCGCACCGGGCGGAAGCAATCCGAGCAGCGTGTCGTAGAGGCTGGTTTCGCTGAGCGCGTGATTCTTGAAGATGAAGCCCGCCACGGCGGCGGTGATGAATACGAAGGGAATCAGCCCGAGCAACAGGTGAAAGGCGAGACCCGCCGCCATCAACGGCACGAGGCGTTGTGCGAACAGAACCCGGATCTCGTGGATGACCCGGCCGATGGTCAGCAGAACTTGGAGCAGGGTGGTTACCTCTCGTTACCGCAGGGGTGTACTTGAGTATATCGCGGCGGTCCGCCCCGGCAAAAGCAGGAAGTTACCACCCGTAGGCGGTCGCGCGGGCTGTTGCCTCATGGCGCCGGAAACGCAAAGGCCCCGCCGGGACGCACCGACGGGGCCTTCAGCGGCCGGTTGCCGCACCGGTCATTCTTCCCAGCTCAGCACTCCGCCGGTCTTGTACTCGGTGACGCGCGTCTCGAAGAAGTTCTTTTCCTTCTTCAAGTCGATCACTTCGCTCATCCACGGGAACGGGTTGACGTCGTTGTAGATCTTGGGCAGGTTGATCCGTTCCAGGCGGCGGTCCGCGATGTACTTCACGTACTGGCAGATCGCGTCCGCGTTCAGGCCCAGGATGCCCTTGGGCAGGCAGTCGCGCGCGTATGCGTGTTCGAGGTCGACCGACGTCTTGATATTCTCCACCAGCGTTGCCTTGAAAGCTTCGGTCCAGATCTCCGGATTCTCCATCACGATGTTGTTGATCAGGTCGCAACCGAACGCGAGGTGCACCGATTCGTCGCGCAGGATGAACTGGAACTGCTCGCCCACGCCCACCATCTTGTTCTGGCGCAGGAACGACAGCATCATCACGAAGCCCGCGTAGAAGAAGATGCCCTCCATGATCACGTAGAAGCCGACCAGGTCGTGGACGAACTTCTGCATGTTCTCGCGGCCCTCGGTGTTGAAGTGCGGGTCCAGGATCGACTTGGTGATGTCGATGACGAACTCGTCCTTGTCCCGGATGCTCGGGATCTCGGTGTACATGTTGTACACCTCGTCCGGATCCAGTCCGAGCGTGTCGCAGCAGTAGATGAAGGTGTCGGTGTGGACGGCCTCCTCGAAGGCCTGGCGCAGCAGGTACTGCCGGCACTCCGGGTTGGTGACGTGGCGGTACACATTCAGCACGATGTTGTTGGCGGTGAGACTCTCCGCGGTCGAGAAGAATCCCATGTTCCACAACACCAGCCGGCGCTCGTGGGAGCTGAGCGCGTCCGGGCTGCGCCACATCTCCACGTCCTTCTGCATGTTCACTTCTTCGGGCGTCCAGTTGTTGGCGACGCCGTCCTTGTAGTGCTTGCGCGCCCAGTTGTACTTCATGGGCAGGATCTTGTTGGGATCCGTCCCCGAACAGTTCAGGAGGCGCTTCTCGCCGCTGGTCTTGTGCTCCATGATGTCTTTCTCCTGGCGGCCTACTGGCACGCTTCGCAGGTCGGGTCCATGATCGAGCACGCGCTCTTCACCTGGCTGGCGGGAACTTCCAGCGAGTCGGCGACGTGGGCCGCGCCGGCGCCGCTGAACTTCTTGGCCTTGGTGTCGAGTGTCGACTTCTCGATCGACGATGCGCCCAGCGTGCGCAGATAGTACGTGGTCTTGAGTCCCATCTTCCATGCCGCGATATAGCTGTCGGAGATCTGCTTGCCCGACGTGCTGGTGGTGAAGATGTTGACCGACTGGCTCTGGTCGATCCACTTGCCGCGCTGCGCGGCGTGCTTCACGATCCAGATGGTATCGATCTCGAACACTTCCTTGTAACGCGCCCGCACTTCCATCGGAATCTCTTCGATCTTCTGCAGGCTGCCGTCGTAGTACTTCACCTTTTCCATCATGTCCTCGTCCCACAGGCCGAGCTCTTTCAAGTCGCTCACCAGGAAACGGTTGATGATGGTGAATTCGCCGCTGAAGTTCGACTTCACGTACATGTTCTTGTAGATCGGCTCGATCGACGGCACGCAGCCGGCGATGTTGGCGATGGTCGCCGTGGGCGCGATCGCCATGGTGTTGGAGTTGCGCATGCCGTGCTTCTTCACGTGCTCGCGGACCGGCGTCCAGTCGAGGTGGGAACGGAAGTCGACGCCCGTGCTCATGCCGCGCTCTTTCTCCAGGAGACCAAGCGTATCTACAGGGAAAATCCCGCGGTCCCACTTGGAGCCCTTGAAGGTCTCGTACGCGCCCTTCTCCTTGGCGAGCTCGCTGGAGGAGAGGATGGCGTGGTACGAGATCAGCTCCTGCAGCTCATCCGAGAACTTGACCGCCGCTTCGCTGTCGAAGGGCAGGTTCAACATGTAGAGCGCATCCTGGATGCCCATGATGCCGAGCCCGATGGGGCGGTGGCGCAGGTTGGCGTGCTGCGACTCGGGGGTCGGATAGAAATTCAGATCGATCACGTTGTCGAGCATGCGCACGGCCATCTTGATGGTGTACTTCATGCGCTCCTGGTTGAGCTCGTGGTTGTCGATGTGGCGTCCCAGGTTGATCGATCCCAGGTTGCACACCGCGGTCTCGTCGACCGAGGTGTTGAGCGTGATCTCCGTGCACAGGTTCGAGCTGTGCACCACGCCCACGTGGTCCTGCGGGGAGCGCACGTTGCAGGGATCCTTGAACGTGATCCAGGGATGTCCCGTTTCGTACAGCATGGTGATCATGCGGCGCCACAGGTCGAGCGCGCGCACCTTGCGGAAGAGGCGGATCTCGCCGGCCTCCACCATGCGCTCGTACTCGGCGTAGCGCTTCTCGAACGCCGAGCCGAAGAGGTCGTGAAGATCGGGCGCCTCGTCCGGCGAGAGCAGGGTCCACTCGCCGTCCTCCAGCACGCGCTTCATGAACAGATCCGGAATCCAGCTGGCGGTGTTGGTGTCGTGCGTGCGCCGGCGCTCGTCGCCCGTGTTTTTGCGCAGCTCGAGGAAGTCCTCGAAGTCATAGTGCCAGCACTCGAGGTACACGCAGGTGGCGCCGCGGCGCTTGCCGCTGCGATTGATGGCCGCGGTGGTGGCATCGACGATCTTGAGGAAGGGAACCACGCCCTGGCTTCCCACGTTGGTGCTCTTGATCTGCGCGCCGGTGCCGCGAATGCTGGTCCAGTCGTTGCCGAGGCCGCCCGACCACTTCGAGAGCTGGGCGTTGTCGCCGATCGACTTGAGGATGTGCGAGAGGTCGTCTTTCACCGTGGTGAGATAGCACGAGCTCATCTGCGGATGCCGGGTTCCGGAGTGGAACAAGGTCGGCGTCGACGGCACGTAGTGCAAGGACGAGATCACGTCGTAGAACTTGAGGGCCCAGTCTTCGCGCTTCGCCTTCTCGTTGAGTGCCAGGCCCATCGCGATGCGCATCCAGAAGTACTGCGGCGTCTCCATGATGTCCTGCTTCAAGTTCTTCAGGAAGTAACGGTCGTAGAGCACCTGCGCGCCAAGGTACGTGAAGAGACGGTCGCGCTCGGGACGCAGCTCGGCGCCGAGACGCACCAGGTCGAACTCGAGCAGACGCGCATCGAGGCGGTCGGCGTCCACGCCGGCCTGGATCTTCTGCGCAAAGCCGTTGCAGTGCGCGCCGGCGAATTCGGACGAGAACTCGTCCATGCCGAGCACCGCTTTGTAGAGATCATTGAAAAGGAAGCGCGCTGCCAGCGTCGAATACACGGGGTCGCGTTCGATACGCGCGCGGATGGCCATGATGACGGCCTGGTTGATCTCGGAGGTCTTGATGCCGTCGTAGAGGCCGAGTTTGGTATCGCGCAGGACGCCGATGACGTCGACCTCGCCCTCCAGCTCGGAGCAGCAATTGGTGATGGCCTTCTCGATCTCGCCGATGTTGAACTCGGCCACTTCGCCGCTGCGCTTGACCACCTTGATCTCGCGGCGGTCGATCTTCTCGAGCAGTTCGTCCTGCTTGCTGCGGCGGACGTCTTCGCGCTGTTTGCGGTACAGGATGTACGCCTTCGCCACCTCGAAGAGGCCGCGCTCGGCGAGCATCATTTCGACGACGTCCTGGATGTCCTCGACGCCCGGAATGCGTTCGTCGAATTTGTGCTCGATCACTTCCGCCACATCGTCGGTGACGGAGGAATAGAACTCGGAGGACACGCTGACCGCGGTGGCGACGCATGCCTTTTCAATGGCGCGCTCGATGCGGTGGCGGTCAAAATCAACGACGGCTCCGTTGCGCTTCTTGACTTTCGTGATATCCATGGTGCTCCTGGCCAGCTGGCCGAAAGACCGTTACTTGTTTTCCAACAGTTCCTTACGCATTCGGCGAGGGCCCGGCGGGTGGGACGGCAGTACGAGGGCGCCAGAACCTGAACAGACTGTCTGACGCAATATCTTGTGCCAGCCGACCAGTGAACCCCTACCGATTGGGTTCGCGATAATACGGTCGCCCTCCGGGGCCGTCAAGATTTTCTCCGGGTTGTGAAATGTTTATCTTTTAATGCGTTATCCGGTTGTCACTGCATAAGATAACCACATCGCGCGACCCCTGCAATGTGGAATCACGGTGGATGGATGGTGGACAACCTGGACGCGGTTTTCCGCGCCGTGCGAAGACCCATAAATGGATTGGTCGGCGAACCCCCGCACGCGCTATTTTGGGCGTCTGTGGACCCCTTGTTGGCCAGAGTCGAAGCGCTCCGCGAGCGCGTCTTCGCGGTGGAGAGGCGCTCGGGGCGCGATCGCGGCGCCGTGACCGTCGTCGCCATCACCAAGACCTTTCCGGTCGAGATGGTGCGCAGCGTCCTCGCCGCGGGCATCCATGACATCGGCGAGAACCGTGTCCAGGAGATGCTCGCCAAATCGGCAGAGGTCGATGCGCCCTGCCGCTGGCACCTGGTGGGGCCGCTGCAGCGCAACAAGGCCGGCAAGGTGGCCGGCCTCGTCCACTTGCTTCACGCCATGGATGGCGTCCCCATCGCACAAACGCTGGACCGCATCGCGTGCGAGCGCGGCATCCGCGTGCGCGTATTGCTGGAGGTAAACACGTCGGGCGAGGCGACCAAGCACGGCGTCGAGCCGTCGGAGGCGCCGGCCATCGCCGAGACACTGGCGTCGCTCACCGGGCTCGACTGGCAGGGGCTGATGACCATCGGCCCGGCCGGCGGGGACCTCGGCGCAGCACGCCGGTGTTTCCAGCAACTGAGACTACTCGCGGAGGAGATGCGGCGCCGCTCGGGTCTTGCCCTGGGCGAGCTAAGCATGGGAATGAGCGACGACTTCGAACCGGCCATCGAGGAAGGCGCCACCATCATCCGCGTCGGACGGCTGATAACAGGGGAAAGGCACTGAAAATATTCTTACCAGTGCTGGCGGGTTCATGTATGCTGCCCGCGATTTGAGGGCGGGCTCACCGAACCCCGTAATGGGGTGTAAGTTGTTGGACTTCGCTCGTTTGTAGTGACCGGCCCGTGGCCATGGCGTGACCCTTGCAATATTTTCCGCGCAGGGGAAATCGCGGGTGGCGGGCAGAGCGGCGGCTCGTATTTTTAGTGGAGCATCGCCGCGAGCGCGCTCGTAAGGAGGATCTGGATGCGTATCACACCGCTGGATGTGCGAAAGCAGGAGTTTCGGAAGGGAATGAGGGGCCTCGATCCCGACGAGGTGTACGCATTTCTTGCCACCGTCGCCGACGAATATGAGGCGGCGCTCAACGACAACAAGGCGCTGCGCGAACGGCTGCTCGAGCTCGACGACAAGGTGCAGGAATACCGGTCCATCGAGCGCACGCTGCGCGACACGCTCGTCACCGCGGAGCGGGTGACGGTGGAATCGAAGGACAACGCACGCCGCGAAGCGAGCCTCATCGTCAAGGAAGCGCAGTTGCAGGCGGAACGCTCCCTGCGCGACATCAGCTCCGAGGCCTTGCGCCTGCGCCAGGAGATCCAGCGCCTGCGCTCGCAGCGTGACGCGTACGTGGCCAAGATGCGGGTGGTCGCGGAGTCGCACGTGAAGTTCATCGATTCCGCCGAGCGCGATTTCATTTCCGACGAGGACCTGCCGAAAGACCTGGCGCCGCCCGCACCGGCACCCGCCCAGCGGGTGGCGGAGGAGAGGCCGGCCGCCAAGGCAACGAATCTGTTCGAGACCCTGGCTGGTACCGCCGCACCCGCCGGTGAGGCATTGCCGGGCATCAGCGACATCCTCGACCGCCTATCGCAGGGACAGCGTGACACGCTGGCTTCGACCCCGCCGCGGCGAGAGCCCGCTCCTGCTCCTCCCGAGCCGACGCCGGCGTCGGAGTGGAACATGGATCAGTTCCGTCGCGATCTGCAGAACATCGTGGGCAACCCGCAGGATGGGCCCGCCCGCTGAACGGTTGTTTCAGAGTTGGCATGAAGACGGCCCGCGAGCGCATCGCGGGCCGTTCTGTTTCCCGGGATGCCCGGCTCTCCGCACGGGCTTTTGAAGGTGTCATCCGACCGGCCCTTTTGCTATTATCCGGCGCCTCTAATTTTTTCCACGAAAGCCACGCCTTGCAAGGATTGTTCGACAAAATCAACAGCGCGGCGGACGCAGTCCGCGCGCGCACGCACATCCAGCCGCGCACCGGCGTCATCCTGGGCACGGGCCTCGGAGACCTGGCCGACGCCATGGACGTCGATGCCGCGGTGCCGTACGCCGACATCCCCCACTTCGTGTCCTCGACCACGGTCGGCCACAAGGGGAACTTCGTGCTCGGCAGGCTGGGCGGGCAGCCCATCGTCGCCATGCAGGGACGCCTCCATTATTACGAGGGCTACTCCATGCAGGAGGTCACCTTTCCGGTGCGCGTTATGCGCGCGCTGGGCGTCGAAGAACTGATCGTGTTCAACGCGGTGGGCGGGATGAATCCGCATTTCGATCTCGGCGACATCGTCGCCGTCACCGATCACATCAACCTGATGGGCGACAATCCGCTCATCGGCTGGAACGACGACCGCCTCGGCGATCGTTTCCCCGACATGTCGGAGCCGTACTCGCGCGCTTGCCGCGCGCGCGCCGAGACCGTTGCGCTGGAGCTGGGCATTCCACTGCGCCGCGGTGTTCTGGTGGCGGTGGCGGGGCCCAATCTCGAGACCGCCGCGGAGTACCGGTTTCTGCGCCGCGTCGGCGCGGACATCGTCGGCATGTCGATGGTGCCGGAGACACTGGTTGCGGTGCACGCGAAGATGCGCGTGCTCGGGCTGTGCGTGGTCACCGATCTGTGCCGGCCCGATGCGCTCGAGCCGGTCGACATCCCGCGCATCATCGCCACGGCGCAGTCCGCCGAGCCGCGTCTGCGCAAAATCATCGTCGAATACCTGAAGCGCTCATCGGCATGAACACGCGCACCGGCAAACTGCCGCGCCTTGCTTCCGCCGACAACGTGCCGCGCGCCGAGGAGGCGCTGGTGGCGTCGTGGCAGACCCATCGCATCTTCGAGCGCAGCGTCGAGGAGCGTCCGGCCGAGAACGCCTTCGTGTTCTACGAAGGCCCGCCCACGGCGAACGGCCGCCCCGGCGTCCACCACGTGATCGCGCGCCTGTGCAAGGACATGGCGTGCCGTTACCACACCATGCAGGGACAGCGCGTGGTGCGCAAGTCGGGATGGGACACGCATGGACTGCCGGTGGAGATCGAAGTCGAAAAAGAGCTCGGCATCAAGCGCAAGGAAGAGATCGAGGCGTACGGCATCGCGGAGTTCAACAAGAAGTGCCGCGAGAGCGTGTTCAAGTATGAGAAGGACTGGGTCGCGTTCACGCGACGGATCGGTTACTGGCTCGACCTCGAGCATCCCTACGTCACCTGTCACAACCGCTACATCGAATCGGTGTGGTGGATCCTCAAGGAATTCTGGAACGCGGGCCTGGTGTACCGCGGACACAAGAGCGTGCCGTTCTGTCCGCGCTGCCAGACGTCGCTTTCCAGCCACGAGGTGAGTCTCGGCTACAAGGACGTCACCGATCCCAGCGTCTTTGTGAAGTTCAAGCGGCGCGACGCGAACGAATATTTCCTCGCATGGACCACGACGCCGTGGACGCTCACGTGCAACGCAGCGCTCGCCGTGGCCGAGAAGGAGACCTACGCGCGCGTCTCCAGCAAGGGGGACGTGCTGATCCTCGCGCAGGCGCTCCTGGGCGCGCTCGACGGCGAGTACGAAGTGCTCGGCACACTCCCGGGATCCGAACTGGTGGCCTCGCACTACGAGCCGCTCTTCGACTTCTATAATGAGGAGGCGGCCGAGGGGGCGTTCCGCGTGGTGGCGGGCGACTTCGTGAGCCTCGAGGACGGCACCGGCATCGTGCACGTCGCACCCGCGTTCGGCGCCGACGACTACCGCATGCACAAGGAATTCGGCGTGCCCCTCTTGCAGGGCGTGCGCACCGACGGCACGTTCGAGCCGCGCATCACGCCGTGGGCCGGGAAGTTCATCAAGGACGCGGATCCCTCCATCATCAAGTGGCTCAAGGACCACGGCCAGCTCTACAAGAGCGCGACCATCAAGCACTCATATCCGTTCTGCTGGCGCTGCTCGACGCCGCTCATGTACTACGCGCGGCAGTCGTGGTACATCCGCACCACGTCTTTCAAGGACCGCATGATCGAAGCCAATGCAGCGATCAACTGGATCCCGAGGGAAGTGGGCGAGTATCGCTTCGGCAACTGGCTCGAGAACAACGTGGACTGGTCGCTCTCGCGCGAGCGCTACTGGGGGACGCCGCTCAATCTGTGGACGTGCCCGGAGTGCGGCGACACCGACGCTGTCGGCAGCATCGCGGAGCTCAAGGAACGCGCGGTCAATTTCCCCTCCGATGAATCCGCCCTCGACCTGCATCGCCCCTTTGTCGACGAGATCGAGCTGCGCTGCCGCTGCGGCGGCGTCATGCGGCGCGTGAAGGACGTGATCGACGTCTGGTTCGATTCGGGCGCCATGCCGTTCGCCCAGTATCACCATCCGTGGGACGAAGAGGGGATGTTCGACAGACAGTTTCCCGCCGACTACATCTGCGAGGGCATCGACCAGTCGCGCGGGTGGTTCTATTCGCTGCTCGCGATCTCTGTGTTCCTGAAGGGTGTGAGCCCGTATCGCAACGTGCTCACCACCGAGCTGATTCTCGACAAGCACGGGCAGAAGATGTCGAAGAGCAAGGGCAACACCGTGGAGCCGTGGGACGTGCTCAACGACGACGGCGCCGACGCGCTGCGCTGGTACATGATCACCACCAGTCCGCCGTGGAGCCCGACGCGCTTCGACCGCGACGGCGTCAAGGATACCGCGCGCAAGATGCTCGAGAACCTGCGCAACGTCTATGCGTTCTATGCGCTGTACGCGGGCGTCGACGAGTATGCGTTTTCGGCCGACCGCGGCACCCCGAGCCTCCTCGACCGCTGGATCCTGTCGCGCTATCACACCACCGTAAAGCGTTCGCGCGAATGGATGGACGCCTACGACGTCACGCGCACCGCGCGCGCCATCGAGCGTTTCGTGCTGGACGAGCTGTCGAACTGGTACGTGCGCCGGTCGCGCCGCCGTTTCTGGAAGGGCGAGATGGGCCCGGACAAGACGGCCGCGTACCACACGCTCCACACCGTGCTCGACGGCGTGGTGCGACTGATGGCGCCCATCGCGCCGTTTCTCTCCGATGAGATTCACCTCGCACTGCGCGGACTGAGCGCGGAGAGCGCCGGCGGCGCGAGCGTCCACCTCGAACGCTATCCCGAACCCGACGCGGAAGCCATTGACGCCGACCTGGAAACGCGCATGGACGTGGCGCTGAGCGTGGTCTCGCTCGGACGCACCATTCGCAATGACTCGGCCGTGAAGGTGCGCCAGCCGCTGTCCGAAGTGCTGGTACATTCGACGCAGCGCGCCGCGCTGGACGCGTTCCTTGCCCATCGCGAGATCGTGGGGCTCGTGACCGACGAGCTCAACGTGCGCACGCTGCGCGCCGTGGACGATGTCGAAACCTACGTGAGCATGTCGGCGACGCCCAACTTCCCGGTGCTCGGAAAGAAATACGGCAAGCGCGTGCCGCGCGTGGCGGAGGCCATCAAGGGGTTGCGCACGGATGCGCTCGCCGCGTTCATGGCCGTCGGATCCGCGCGCGTGGATGTCGACGGCGAAGTGCTCGAGCTGGGCCGCGAGGACATGAGCGTCCAGGTGGCGCCCGCGCCGGGTTACGGCGCGCACGAGGAGCGCGGTCTCACCGTGGTCCTGAACCTGGCCATCACGGAGGAACTTCGCCTGGAAGGGCTTGCGCGCGAGGTGATCAACCGCCTGCAGAACCTGCGCAAGAGCGCGGGACTGGATGTGACCGACCGGATCCAGGTGCGTTACGAGGGAGCCGAACAACTGCGCCGCGTATTCGAAGCGCAGGGAAATCTGATCGCGACGGAAACCCTC
>Ga0307281_10000344_pt1 | contig 12030 bp, 11 predicted proteins | sample ER_DNA_120_FD_194486 | JGI IMG/M metagenome (GOLD analysis project Ga0307281, IMG submission 194486) | Bulk soil microbial communities from the East River watershed near Crested Butte, Colorado, United States - ER_DNA_120 | ecosystem: Environmental > Terrestrial > Soil > Floodplain | place...
CCAGAAGGGCGAGGACTGCGCGTTGGCGGCGATCGAGATGGCCAACTTGCTGAAAAAAATGGAATAGACAGGATTTACAAGATTTACAGGATAGATCGTGCTGTTTGTGTAGTCTTTCTGATCTTGATAATCCTGTAAATCCTGTCCATTAAGCGAACATGAAAACCAACAGACGGCGCGCGCGCGAGTTCGCGCTGCAGGGCCTCTACCAATGGCAACTTGCCGGCACCGATTCGGCGACCATCGCGCGGCAACTGGGCGAGGCGAAGGGATTCGACAAGATCGACGCCGTGTATTTCCGGATGCTGCTGGAGGGCACCATCGCGGCGGCGCCGGAGCTCGAGAAGGCGATCACGCCGCACCTCGACCGCGAGTTCAAGCGCCTGAGTCCGGTCGAGCGCGGCGTGCTGCTGCTCGCGGGGTACGAGCTCGCGCACCGGGCCGAGGTGCCGTATCGCGCGGTGATCAACGAGGCGGTGGAACTGGCGAAGAGCTACGGTGGGACCGACGGTCACAAGTTCGTGAACGGTGTGCTCGACAAGCTGGCGGCGCAGCTCCGTAAGCCGGAGCAGGAAATGGGAAATAGGAAATAGGAAATGGATGCCACGCGCTGCGTGGAGGGCTCTTGCCATTTCCCATTTCCCATTCACTATTCACCGGGTTTGTGATGGACGACAAGTTCAGGAAACGCATACTGGCTTTCTACTTCGCGGGGTTCCTCAACCTGATGCTGGGGCTGTACGTGCTGTTCAGCGGCCGGGCCCTGGTCGAGCAGGGCACGTGGTACCTCCTGCTGTTGTTTTTCTTTGGTTTTGCCGCAGTGGACGTCTGGTTTGCGCGCAACCTGAGGAAGAAATGGATCGAGGCTTACAACGAGCACATGGCCCGGCAGCAGTCGGCCGCAAGCAAGCCGGAGGCCGCGCAACAAAAGCCCCTGGTGTCCTGAGTCGCGGTTCGCTGAATATCACTCGCTTGATGGCGCTCTCCGAATTCGAGATCATCCGGCGGTTCTTCACGCACCGGCCTCGCAACGCCGTGCTGGGCGTGGGCGACGACGCGGCGATCGTGCGCGCGCGGCGCGGTGTGGACCTCGCCGTCTCCGCCGATATGCTCGTCGCCGGCCGGCATTTCCTTGCCGGGGCCGACCCGGAGCAGCTCGGCCACAAGGCGCTCGCGGTGAATCTTTCCGACATGGCGGCAATGGGGGCCACCCCGCGCTGGGCGACGCTGTCCGTTGCCCTGCCACGCGTGGATGCACGCTGGCTCGCCGCCTTCGCGCGTGGCTTCATGCGTCTCGCGCGGCGCCACGGGGTTGACCTGGTCGGTGGCGATACCACGCGCGGGCCGCTCAACATCAGCGTGCAGGTCATCGGGGAGACGCCTTCCGGCGCGGCGCTGCGCCGCGACGGAGCCCGCGCGGGCGACGACGTGTGGGTGTCCGGGACGCTCGGCGATGCGGCCCTCGCGCTGGCGGCGGTAAAGCGCCGCGTTACCCTTACGCGCCGGGAGCGCGTCCGGCTGGAGCAGAGATTGCACTCGCCGATACCCCGCGTCGCGCTGGGCGAGGCACTGCGGGGCATTGCCCGCAGCGCGGTCGACGTTTCCGACGGCTTCATCGCCGACCTCGGCCACATCTGCGAGCGCTCCCGGGTGGGGGCGGTGGTGCGGTTCGACGCCATTCCCGCCTCGGCGATCATGAAGCGCCACCTCGACCGTCCCGCGGCACGGACGGCGCTGCTTGCCGGCGGCGACGACTACGAGCTGGTTTTTACGGCCGCCCGCGCGCGGCGCACGGCCGTCGCCCGGCTCTCTCGGCGCCTGCGCCTGCGGCTGACCCGCGTCGGCATCATCACCCGGCGGCGGCGGACAATTCCGCTCGTCACCGTGCTCGATTCCGGCGCGCGGCCGCTCGTTGTCGAGCAATCCGGATACAAACATTTTTAGCCGCCGATGATCGGCGTACATCGGCGGCCAATCTTGCTCTTGATTTATGAGTGACTTGCCCATTCTGATCGCCGGCGGCGGCATCGGCGGGTTGTCGGCCGCGCTCGCTCTCGCCCGCAAGGGGCGGCGGGTGCGAGTGCTGGAAAAGGCGCCGGAGTTCGGCGAGATCGGCTACGGCATCCAGATGGGGCCGAACGTGAGCCGCATGCTCGACCGCCTGGGCGTCCTCAAGGCGCTCGAGCCGCACTCGGTTTTCCCCGATGCGCTCAAGCTGATTGACGCCCTCGACAACCGGGAGATCACGCGGATCGCGCTCGGCAACCGGTTTCTCGAACGCTACCAATACCGTTACTTCGTCATACACCGGCGCGACCTGCACGGAGAAATATTCGAAGCGTGCAAGCGGCGCGAAGAGATCACGCTTGAGGCCTCGCGCGGCCTGGCAAGCTTCGAAGAACGTGGCGGCTCGGTGATCGTGCGCTGCGAGAACGGCGCCGAATACGAGGTGGCGGCGCTGATCGGCGCCGACGGCCTGTGGTCGCCGACGCGCGCGGCGATCGTGGCCGACGGCGCGCCGCGCGTGGCGGGCCACGTGACCTACCGCGGGGTGGTGCCGACCGATGAGATCATCGACCGCAGCCACCTCGATTCGATGACGATCTGGGTCGGTCCCGATCTGCACCTGGTGCAGTACCGACTGCGCGGCGGCGCGGTGATGAACAACGTCGCGACCGTTTCCAGCCGGCGCTTCCACCGCGGCGAAAAGGATTTCGGCGGCCCGGATGAGCTGGACGAAGTCTTCTCGCGCGCCGACCCCAGGGTGCGCGATATGCTGCGCTACATCTCGCGCGATCGGAACTGGGTGCTGCACGACCGCGAGCCGGTGACCCACTGGACCGCGGGCCGCGCGACGCTGCTGGGCGACGCGGCGCACCCGACGCTGCAGTACCTGGCGCAGGGCGCGAACATGGCGATCGAGGACGCCGTCGTGCTGGCCGAGAAGGTGGCGGCGGCCGGGGACGACTGCCACCGCGCCTTTCTTGCCTACCAGAGCGAGCGGATGAACCGCACCGCGCGCGTGGTGCTCTCCTCGCGCTTTTTCGGCGATTACATCCACGCCGACGGCGGCGCGCGCGAACTGCGCAACGAGCTCGCGCGGCGACGAGACCCGGAGAATCCCTGGGAAATTGACTGGCTCTACCGCGGCATCGAGGTGGGCGGCAGCTTGTAACCCCAATACAGCCGCCGATGGACACCGACAAACGCCGATGAAAACCAAAATCAGTCACAGAAATCACAGAGAACAGAGAGGGTTGAACCCCTCCCCATTCCTGCTTCACTCTGTGAACTCTGTATCCTCTACGGCTGGATGCCTTTGACCTCCGACCTCATCCTGCGACCGTCGTGGCGCTTCCTGCTGAGCCGGCCAGCGCATCTCATTGCGTTCGGCTTCGGCGCCGGCCTAGTTCCCGTTGCCCCTGGCACGTGGGGAACGCTGCTCGCCTTTCCCTTGTTCTGGCTGCTGCAGCCGCACACGGACGCGCTCGAGTTCCTGCTGGCGGCGGCAATCCTGTTCGGGCTCGGTGTGTGGGCCTGCGACGCGACCGGCCGCGCCCTCGGGGTTGCCGACCACGGCGGCATGGTGTGGGACGAGACGGTGGCGTTCCTGCTGGTGCTGTTCTTCACGCCGGCCGCGTTGCACTGGCAGGCGCTGGCGTTCCTGATATTCCGGTTGTTTGATATCCTCAAGCCGCCGCCGATCCGTCACTACGATCGCACACTCAAGAACGGTTTCGGCGTGATGTTTGACGATCTGATCGCAGCGTTCTATACGCTGCTGGTCCTGGCGGTCGCCAAGACGCTGATCGAGTGATGAGTGATGGGTGATGAGTGATGAGTGTTAAGAAGAAGCGCCGGAAAGCAAAACCGGTCACCAGTCACCGGTCACCGGTCACGCTGTACCGGCTGGCGGAGAGGGTCGGCGCTGCCCTCAAATCGCGCCGACTAATGCTCGCCACCGCGGAGTCGTGCACCGGCGGCTGGATCGCCGAGGCGGTCACCATGGTGCCGGGCAGCTCGGAGTGGTTCGAGCGCGGCTTCGTCACCTACACCTACATCTCCAAGCGCGAGATGCTGGGCGTGAAGGAAGCAACGCTCGACACGCACGGCGCGGTGGCTGGGGAGGTGGTGCGTGAGATGGTCGAGGGCGCGCTCGCCCGCAGCCACGCCCAGGTCGCCGTGGCGGTGAGCGGAGTTGCCGGCCCCTCGGGCGGTACGCCGGACAAGCCGGTCGGCACGGTGTGCTTCGCGTGGGGCCTGAAGGACGGCAATGCGCGCAGCGAGACCAAGCGCTTTCCCGGCGACCGCGAGGCGGTGCGCAAGCAATCAGTCGAGCATGCGCTCAAGGGCGTGCTCGCGTTGCTCGCGCGCCAGTGACGAAGCGGACCGGGTGGTGGCGTCGCTCGACCCGCTTCTGATGGTCACGTGGCCAAGTAATTCCCTATAGACTGGCAATAACGCCCGCAACGCGGATCCGGTTGACCGGCGTGCGTAATGTCAACTGATATTTTGCGCCGTGCGTTGAATGCATTGACGCCAGCGAAACGCGTGCTGCGCGGCGCAACTGGTTTAAAATACGCGGCACCAGGCAAAAAGGAATCCACACATGGATGACAACAAGTCGAAAGCCCTCGCCGCAGCGCTGTCCCAGATCGAGAAGCAATTCGGCAAGGGCTCGATCATGCGCCTCGGCGAGTCCGAGGCGGCCGCCAACAAGGACATCAAGGTCGTGTCCACCGGCTCGCTCGGCCTCGACCTCGCGCTCGGCATCGGGGGACTGCCGCGCGGGCGGGTGGTCGAGATCTATGGGCCGGAGTCCTCGGGCAAGACCACGCTCGCGCTCTCGGTCATCGCCCAGATGCAGAAGCTGGGCGGGACCGCCGCCTTCATCGACGCCGAGCACGCTCTCGACCCCCAGTACGCGGGCAAGCTCGGCGTGGACATTGATGCGCTCCTGATCTCCCAGCCCGACAACGGCGAGCAGGCGCTCGAGATCGCGGACATGCTGGTGCGCTCGAGTTCGGTGGACATTGTGGTGATCGACTCGGTGGCGGCGCTGGTGCCCAAGGCCGAGATCGAGGGCGAGATGGGCGAGCCGCAGATGGGTCTGCAGGCACGCCTCATGAGCCAGGCGTTGAGGAAGCTCACCGGCAACATCAAGCGCTCCAACACGCTGGTGGTCTTTATCAACCAGATCCGGATGAAGATCGGCGTCATGTTCGGCAACCCCGAGACCACCACCGGCGGCAACGCGCTCAAGTTCTACGCCTCGGTGCGCATCGACATTCGCCGCATCGGCGCGATCAAGAAGGGCGAGGAGGTGATCGGCTCCGAGACCCGCGCCAAGGTCGTCAAGAACAAGGTGGCGCCGCCGTTCCGCAACGCGGAGTTCGACATCCTCTACGGCGAGGGCATCTCGCGCGAAGGCGAGATCGTCGAGCTTGGCACGCTCCACAACATCATCGACAAGACCGGGGCGTGGTACACCTACGGCAAGGAACGCATCGGGCAGGGCAAGGACAACGCGCGCGACTACCTGAAGGAGAATCCCAAGGTCGCGCAGGAGATCGAGGCCAAGATCCGCGCCGCGGTAGGGGTCGCCGGCGCTGAAGCCAAGGCGGAGCCCAAGGGCGAATCCAAGGTGGAGGCGCGGAAAGTGGCCCACTGATTAATCGTAAATGGTGAATGGTGAATGGTGAATGGTGAGTTACTGAGCGCAGCGCGCCGGTCATCCCATTTCCCATTTCCCATTTCCTATTTCCCATTCTCGGTCTCTTCGATGGCTGATAGCCTGCGCGCGCGGGCGCTAAGGCTGCTGGCGCGGCGGGAGCACTCGCGGGCCGAGCTGGCGAGAAAGCTTTCCGCTCATGCGGAGGATCCGGCCGAGGTCGAGCGCGTGCTCGACGAGCTCGAAGCCCGCGGCTGGCTGTCCGAGCGGCGCGTCGTGGAGCAGATGGTGTACGCGCGGCGCGCCCGCTTCGGGGCGCGCCGCATCGAGCGCGACCTGCTCGCCAAGGGCGTGTCCGCGGAAGCGGTTTCCGCGGCGCTGCCGGAGCTCAAGGCGGGCGAGCAGGAAGCGGCGCGCGCCGTGTGGGCGAGGAAGTTCGACAGGTTGCCGCGCACTGCAGCGGAGCGCGCGCGCCAGGCGCGCTTTCTGCAGGGGCGGGGTTTCGACCTTGAGGTGATTCTAAAAATAATCAAAGGCGGCGTCGAGGAGTGATGGGTCGCGTGTGGTAGAAACGGGACGCTTACGGTAACGTTGCATAGTCCGTGATTGCGTAATTGAGTGATTAGGTGATTAGGTGATGAAGCCGAACCCCTTCGCTCGGTCTGGTGTTACTCAATCACACAGTTATTCAATCACATAATCACTATGAGAAGCAGCGAGATCCGCAGCAAGTTCCTCGAATATTTTGCCGGCAAGGGCCACACGGTCGTTGCCTCCAGCCCGCTCGTGCCGGGCAACGACCCGACGCTGCTCTTCACCAATTCCGGCATGGTGCAGTTCAAGGATGTGTTCCTCGGGCAGGACCAGCGCTCCTATACCCGGGCGACCACCGCCCAGCGCTGCGTGCGCGCCGGCGGCAAGCACAACGATCTCGAGAACGTCGGCTATACCGCCCGCCACCACACCTTCTTCGAGATGCTCGGAAATTTCAGTTTCGGCGACTATTTCAAGCGCGACGCGATTCGCTATGCGTGGGAGCTGCTGACGAAGGTCTACCAGCTGCCGCCGGAGCGGCTCTGGACTACCGTCTATCACGAGGATGACGAAGCCTACAACCTGTGGACGAAAGATGTCGGGGTGCCGAAACGGCGGTGCGTCCGCATCGGCGACAAGGCCGGCGCGCCCAAGTACCAGAGCGACAACTTCTGGCAGATGGCCGACACCGGCCCCTGTGGCCCGTGCACCGAGATCTTCTGGGACCACGGGCCGGGCATCACCGGCGGGCCGCCGGGATCAAAGGACGCGGATGGGGACCGTTACGTCGAGATCTGGAATCTGGTCTTCATGCAGTATCAAAGGGAAAAAAGCGGCGACGACACGTTGGTCTTGACGCCTTTGCCCAAGCCCTGTGTCGACACCGGCATGGGCCTGGAGCGTATCGCCGCGGTGCTGCAGGGTGTTCACTCCAATTACGAGATCGACCTGTTCCGGGACCTCATCAAAGCCGCCGCGCGCGAGACCGGCACGAAAGATCTGCCGAGCAACTCGCTCAAGGTGATTGCGGACCACATCCGCGCCACATCCTTCCTGATCGTTGACGGCGTGATCCCGTCGAACGAGGGACGGGGTTACGTGCTCCGGCGCATCATCCGCCGCGCCATCCGCCACGGCTACAAGCTGGGGCGGACGACACCTTTCTTCCACAGCATCGTGGACGACCTCGCGCGCGCGATGGGCGCCGCCTATCCCGAGCTCGCGCAGGCAAAGGACCGCGTGCGCCAGATTCTGCTGCAGGAGGAAGAGCGCTTTGCCGAGACGCTGGAGAACGGCATGAAGGTCCTGGAAGGCGCGTTGACCCGCGAAGACAAGATGCTCGACGGCGAGACCGTATTCCAGCTCTACGACACATTCGGCTTCCCGGTCGACCTCACGTCCGACATCGCGCGCGAGCGTGGCGTGCGCGTCGACTACGCCGGCTTCGAGGCGGCGATGGAGCGGCAGCGCGAGCGGGCGCGTGCTGCCTCGAAGTTCCAGATGGGCGCCAGTGTCGAGTACACCGGTGCAGCCACGGAATTCCACGGCTACGAGACGCTCGCCCTCGAGGGCATGGTCGTGGCGCTCTACAAGAATGAAGGCTTGCCGGTTCAGGAACTCGGGGCCCGCGAGGCGGGCATCGTGGTGCTCGACCGCACGCCGTTCTACGCGGAGTCGGGGGGGCAGGTCGGGGACCGCGGTGAGATCGCCGGAGTGGCCGGTACTTTCGCGGTCGACGATACCCAGAAGCTCCAGCCTACGGTATTCGGGCACAAGGGCTCGGTGAAGACTGGCCGGCTGCGGGTAGGGGACAAGGTGATGGCCGGGGTCGATGCCACGCGCCGTGCTCGCACCATGCGCAACCACTCCGCGACCCACCTGATGCACAAGGCGCTGCGCGAGGTGCTGGGCGTGCACGTGCAGCAGAGGGGCTCGCTGGTGAATGCCGACCGGACGCGCTTCGATTTCTCGCACCACTCACCCATGACCGATGAGGAAATCCGGCGGGTCGAGGCCAAGGTCAACGCCGAGATTCTCGCCAACGCCGCCACCACGGCGCGCATCATGAAGCACGACGAGGCGATCAAGAACGGCGCGATGGCCTTCTTCGGCGACAAGTACGGAGACGAGGTGCGCGTGCTCGATATCGGCACCTCACGCGAGCTGTGCGGCGGCACGCACGTCAGGCGTACCGGCGACATCGGCTTCTTCAAGGTGATAGCCGAGGGCGGCGTCGCCGCCGGCGTGCGCCGCATCGAGGCAACGACGGGCGAGGGTGCGCTCGCATACGTGCAGGGCCAGGAGGCGCGGCTCAACGAAGCCGCGGCCGCGATCAAGGCGCCGCCGCAGGAAGTGGCGCAAAAGATCGCGCAGGTCATGGAGAACGTGAGAAGCCTTGAAAAAGAGCTGGCACGCTTCAAGTCGAAGCTGGCCGCGTCCCAGGGCGATGAGCTGGCCGACCAGGCGGTGGATGTGAAAGGGGTGAAGGTACTGGCGGCGGCCCTCGATGGCGCCGATGCCAAGGCCCTGCGCGAGACGCTGGACAAGCTCAAGGACAAACTCAAGTCAGCGGTGATCGTCCTTGCCGCCGCCGGCGGCGGCAGGGTATCCCTGATCGCGGGTGTCACCGCCGACCTCACTTCAAAGCTCCAGGCCGGCGACCTGGTAAATTTCGTTGCGCAACAAGTAGGTGGGAAAGGCGGGGGTAGGCCGGACATGGCGCAGGCGGGTGGTACCGACCCCGAAAAGCTGCCCGTTGCCCTGGATTCGGTCCGGGCGTGGGTGGCCGAGCGCGTGTAATTCCATTCGCCAACCCTGGCGGCCCGGGAATGGTCCCCGGGTGTAGACTGTTTGCCCCGCATCCCCTTGCGCAACGCTGGGGAATTTGTTCCGAATCAAATCAAGGAGGAGTCATGAAACGCTTATCGTTGCTGGTGCTGGCAGCCTTGTTCGCCGGTTCCTGTGCGACCGGGCCGTCGCGCGAACAGGATCTGGTCGGCCGCGCAATCGATGCCATGGGCGGTGCCGATTCGCTGGCCAAGGTGAAGACGATCGCCGTGAAGGGCACGATGAAGCAGTGGGAGCCTGAGCAGTCCAACGCGCCGGGCGGGGAGATGCGGTTCGCGAACGATGCGGAGTTCACGCTTACCGGCGACTTCACGAGCCATGCAGTCCGGGTGGATTGGGTGAAGAAATTCGCTTATCCCGCGCCGCGTACTTTCACCTTCAGCGAGATCGTGACCCCCACCGCCGGATATGTCGTGGGCAGGGAAGCCAATGCCCTCAACAAGCAGAGCATGGAGCAGAAGTCTCCCGCGCACTCGATGTCAGGGCTGCGGCTCGCGACCAACCAGCGGGAATTGCGGCGCGCCTCGCCCTCGCTGCTGCTGGAGATGCGCAGCAACCCCGGCAAGGTGAGTGCCAGTCCCGATGTGACCCTGGGCGGCGTGGCCCATCCCGCCGCCAGCTACGTCGCGGGCAACACCACGTTTATTGTCATCTTCGACCCGAAGACCGGCCTGCCGGCGCGCGTCCGCACGCTCGATTACGACAACGTGCTGGGCGACGTCAATTTCGACCTGGTGCTGTCCGACTGGCGCACGATGGGTGGTGTCCGCATCGCCGCCAGCCAGAAGTACGAGCTGGGCGGCAGAATCATTCAGGACGTCAAGATCACGGACGTCAGCACCAACGTCCAGATCGCGGCCGGCACCTTCGAGCCGCCGGCGGCGGTGAAGGCGGGCGCGGCGAAGCCGGCGACCGGTAGTGTGCCCTACCAGTGGGTGATCAGGCGCCAGTTCATCGGTACCTACATGGATTCTGATAACGTGAGCTTCGACGCCAAAGCGTCCACCGGGCTGCGATTGAACGAGATCGCGCCGGGCGTGCAGCACGTGGTCGGCGGCACGCACAACAGCCTGTTGGTGGAGATGAGCGACTACCTGGTCGCGATCGATGCGCCGGTGACCGACTGGCAGTCGAACTGGACCATCGCGGCGGCCACGGCAAAATACCCGGCCAAGCCGATCCGCTACCTGGTGATGACGCATCATCACATGGACCACTCCGGCGGCATGCGCGCGTACCTCGCGCAGGGAGCGACGCTCATCGTCGGCAAGGGCGCTGCGGACCATTACCGCAAAGTGCTGGCGGCATCGTTCACCCGCAATCCCGATCTCGCCGCACGCAACCTGGGCGGCGTGAAGATCATCGAGGTCGGTGACAAGTACGTGATCTCCGATGGCAAGCGCGAGGTATCCGCGTACTTTCTGGAGAACCCGCACTCCACCGCCTACTTGATGGGCTACGTTGCCGACGCGAGGATCGCCTACGTCACCGACATCTACAGCCCGGGCCCGCCGCTGCCGGCGAAGATCAACCCGGCGCTCGCGTCGGTCTACAACGCCGTGAAGAAGGCCGGCATCCAGCCGCTGACCGTTGCCGGCGGCCATGGTTCGACCGCTCCCTACGCGCTGCTCGCCGTGCTCGCGGGCAACTGACCGCTGTTGGTCCCAAGCCCGCTGGGGACACCCCGGCGGGTACGTTTTCCTACCCCGGGAGCAAAGTTGAAGGCGGGCAAGTAAGTGAAGCGATGGCAGGCTGCCGTGCTTGCGCTGGCGTGCGCCGCTGATGCATGGGCGCAGGCCCTTTCGACAAGCCCAGGACAGGCTTATCCCGCGCGTCCGGTCGAACTCGTCGTTCACACCGCGGCGGGCGGCGGCGGCGATATCTTCGCGAGGACGGTCGCCGAGATCATCGCGAAAGAGAAGTTGCTGCCGCAGCCGCTTGTCGTGAGCAACAAGGGCGGGGGTGGCGGCGCCATCGCGTTCAATTACGTCGCCGGCAAGCGCGGCGATCCGTACATCCTGCTGGCGGTGCCGAGCACGGTCCTGCTCACCGCGCCGCTGCGCAGCGGGCTCGACATCGGGCTCGACAAGTTCACCCCGCTCGGCTCGCTCGCCCTGGATCCCAATGCGCTCACGGTGCGGGCCGACTCGCCGTACGCGACACTCGGCGACATGGTCCAGGCCGCGAAGCGCGTGCCCAACTCCATCGTGATCGCGTTCGGCTCGTTCGGCGGCACCGGGCACTACTTTGCCTATCAACTGGAGAAAGCCACCGGGGCGCGCTTCAGGACGGTCTCGATGAAGGGCGCCCAGGCGGTGCTGTCGGTGCTCGGGGGGCACGTGCACGCCACGACCGAGAACCTGAGCGAGGTCATGGGGCACGTGGAGGCGAAGACGATGCGGGTCATCGGCGTGCCGGCCGCGCAACGCATTGCCGCGGCGCCCGCCATCCCGACGCTGCGGGAGCAGGGTTACGACATCCGCTCGGGGGTGAGACGCGGCTTCGCGGCGCCCGCCGGCATCCCGAAGGAAGCGGCGGCGGTGCTCGAAGCCATGCTGGAAAAGGCTCACCAGAGCGCGGAGTGGCAGCAGTACGCCGCGAGGAACCTGCTCGAGAATACCTATCTCGACGGCGCGGCCTTTGCGCGTTATCTGGCCGAGCGCCAGCCGGATATGGTCCAGTTCATGAAGGAAGCGGGGCTTGCGGGCAAGCCCTGATTGGTGACGAAGTGATGAAGTGACGAAGTGACGGAATAAACCTGACGTCGGGTTGTTCGTCACTGCGTCACTGTGGTCAGAAGGGCAGCGCGGCGTCGCTCTTCACCGCCAGGATCACGCGGCGGAAGTCTTCTTGGATGCGCTTCAAGGCGGTGTCGTCGTCCGCCTCGAAGCGCAGCACTACCACCGGCGTGGTGTTGGAGGGGCGCGCGAGGCCGAAGCCGTCGGCGTATTCCACCCGCAGTCCGTCTATGGTGATCA
>Ga0307281_10000347_pt1 | contig 11995 bp, 5 predicted proteins | sample ER_DNA_120_FD_194486 | JGI IMG/M metagenome (GOLD analysis project Ga0307281, IMG submission 194486) | Bulk soil microbial communities from the East River watershed near Crested Butte, Colorado, United States - ER_DNA_120 | ecosystem: Environmental > Terrestrial > Soil > Floodplain | place: USA...
CGTGCTGTTCACGAACGAAGAAAACGGCCTGCGCGGCGGAAAGGCCTACGCGGAGGCTCACGCGGCGGAGCTCGCCCTGCACGTCGCCGCCATCGAATCCGATTCGGGCGGCGCCCGGCCGATCGGATTCGGGGTCAGCGCCGGGCCGGGTGGCGCCGAGGTGGTCAAACGCCTCGCGGCGCCGCTTTCGGGGTTCGCAGCGGACGACGTTCAGGACGGCGGGGGCGGGGCCGACATTTCGCCGATGGGCACCGCCGGCGTCCCGCAGCTCGGACTTCGGCAGGACGGCACGCATTACTTCGACGTCCATCATACGATGGCGGACACGCTCGACAAGGTCGATCCCCACGACCTGGCCATGAACGCGACCGCGATGGCGGCGATGGCCTGGCAGCTCGCCAATCTCGACCCACCGCTTCCGCGCTACGTTCCTCCCAAAACCGAAGACGCCACCAAGCCGCCAGGCATACGCCAACGCTGAGAGAAGTCCGGCCGAAACCGCGCGGAGTCTCAGTCCGAATCCGGCCGGAATCGGAGCACGACGCGAGTCCCGCCTCCCGGTGCTTCGTCCCACGTGATCGCCCCTCCCATGTCGCATGCGCGCGCGCGCATGCCGTCGAGGCCCAACCCGCGCCGGGTGACGGACGTTGACGCCGCAGAGATTCCGCGGCCGTCGTCGGTGACGATCAGGGCCCATTCCGAGCCCGCGCGATGGAGCTCGAGGGTGACGCGCGTGGCTCCGGAATGACGAGCCGCATTGTGCAGCCCTTCGATGGCGATCAGGAACAGAGAACGCCGCGCGATGACCGACAGGGGGAGCGCCGGCACCGTTTCGGCCGCGCTCACCTCCAACCTGGGAGCGCCGGTTGCGAACAACGGCCGCGCTCGATCGACGATCTGGTTCCAGGCGGCGTCGAGCGTTCCCGACTCCGGCCGTAAGGACCAGACGATGTCGCCCAACGCTTGGGACAGCTCCCTGGAGACCGTGGCCATGCGGGCCGCGAATTCGTCGCGCTGCGCGGGTGCCACGTCCGGCCGACCGACGAGCCCGGCCAGCACCGAGATCGTGCCGAGACCGGAACCGACGTCGTCATGGAGATCCATCGCGATGCGCGTTCGCTGGCGCTCGAGGCGCAATAGCGTACGGACGCGGAGCCGGTAAACGAGCGTCAGGATCGCGGCGGTCGCAAGCGTCGCGGCGGCGAAGAACCAAGCCTGCAGATACCAGGGCTTCAGCACGCGAAACGCAAACGTGGCCGGCGTCGCCGACCAACGCTCTCCGTCGACGCTGGCCTCGACCTCGATGCGGTACCGCCCCGGCGCCAGGCCCACGAAACGGAAGAAAGGATCCGAGGTCGGCAGGGACCACGCCTCGTCGGGGCGAGAGCGATGCCGGTATCGCACAGCCGTCGGATCCCGAAAGCTGAGCGCGGCAAATCGCATCTCGAGACGATTGCGGCGATAGGGCAGCTCGACTTCGCGGTCCGCGGGGAGCGCGCGGCCGTCCGCAGTGGCTTCGATGAGCGCGACGGCCGGGGGCTCGGGGCGCAGCTTCCGAACTTCCGCGGGCAGCTTCATGAGCCCCGCATCGGTTGCGAACCAAAGCGTTCCATCGGGGTCCTCGGCGACGTCGGCCGCGTTGATCGTCGGAACGCCGTGCCACCCCGTGAGATCTTCGACGACCTCGAACCCGTCGGGCGTGCCGGGACGTTCGACGACCCGCGTGAGAGCGCCCACGGCCACGATCCAGATCCCGCCGGAGGACGACGGCCTCATGGCGTGAATCCAGCGAGAGCGCAGCAGGCGATTCCCGGCGAGCAGCTCCCAGCGACCGTGCTTCCGGCGGGAGATCCCCGAAGGCGTGGAGATCCAGACGTCGCCGCTCGGCATGATCGCCACGTCGCTGATGTCTCCGCGACTGAAGGTGGGCTCGCACCTCCAATCGACGGATCCTCCCCGCAACACGGCCTCCGCCGGGGCGCGACACATCTGGTTGGTCCCCGCGGCCCACAACGTTCCTTGGGCATCCTCGCGGACGAGATCGAAGGCGTCGTCGCCGACCGACGGTTTGGTGGCCAACTCGTGAGGAATGTCGTCGGTCGGGCGTACCACCACCAGATGTCCTGGAGCGAAGCTCATCCAGAGCACACCCGATGGGCCGAGCGTGCAGGACGCGAGCGTCCCGTCGGCCACCACGCCGCGTACCGGCGTCAGGGTGGACTCATCGACGCGGGAGAGGCCTTCGATGCCCTGGGTCCAGATCCGCCCGCGGGCGTCCCGGCAGAGGATTCCGAAGTGGGCACCGAACGACGTCACGTTGAGTCCCGCAGGGCCGTCCTCGAAACGCCCCAAAACCCCCCACGACGAGAGCCATGATCGGGGTCCTTCGTGGACGAGAGAGCGAGCGACCTTCATCAAGCTGGCCGCATACGTCTCGGGCTCCGGGATCTGGACGAGTCCGCGAAACGTGGCGACCCACAGGCTCCCTTCGCGATCGACGAAGGCGCCCCCCGCTGCGTGAAACGTCTCGTCCGTACCGATGAACAGTGACGGCTCGCCCTCCGCCACACCGAACAGTCCGACATCGGTGGCGATCCAGAGGCGACGGCCTCGCTCGACGAGGCCGATGAGGCGGGCGCCGTTCCGCTCGAGCAGGAGGCGCTCCCGGCCGTCGCGCACCTCGAAAACGCGCGTGGTCACCGGCGCAGGGTCTTGATTGGCGCCGATGACGAAGGAGCCGTCTGCCCGCTCGATCACGTGGGCGATCGATCCGATGCGCGAGAGCACGCGGGAGGTACCGTCGGACGCGACGCGCAAGAGCGCGTGGCGGGTCGTCACGAAGACGTCGTCGTGAAGGCTCGCGAAGACGGCGTGCGGGCGATCCTCACTCTGTCCCGCAAGCGCCACCGGCTCCCACGCTCCCCCCAACGGACGCCGCCACAAATTGCCGTTGGACTGCCACCAGATAGCGCCGTCCTTGGCAACGGCACCGGCCCAGCCGCCTTCCGAGGGCCCTCCAGGCGGGTCCTCGAGATCGACGACGGTCGTCCCGACGGCCTCGTGCAACTTCCCGTCCGCGCCGCAAAAGACCGTTCGTCCCCCGGTGGTGGACCCCGAGAGGACGACGCCGCCATTCGAATAGACGATCGTGAAGCTGCGTCCGTCGTAACGGGCGACACCGCTGGGGCCGGAGACCCAAAGAAACCCCTCGCGGTCCTGACTGGTGGCTGAGACGTAGCTTCCGGGGAGCCCGTCCCGCCAGTCGAGGCGACGCGCGAGCCGCTCGACGCTCAGCCTCGGGTCGCGCTGCGGGATCGCGGCGGGGTCTTGGGCGGGGGCGAGCCGCGCCGCCGTCACGGCAAAGACAGCGATCGCCCCGGCGCCCAGGGCATTGGGCACGGAGTGTGACATTGTGGTCGCATCATAAGGGGAAGTCGCCGCGGGCCGCGGATTCACATGGTCATGCGATTCCTCGTCCCCCTCGAAGCGGCCTAGAATTCCCGTGGGCGGTGGAGTCGAACATGCGGGTCGCGATCGTCGAGGATGATGGTCCCTATCGAGGCGCGATCTCCGCTCTGTTCGAGTTGGCGGGAGGATTCGGCCCGACGAGTCAGTTCCCATGCGCCGATGATGCGATCGACGCCGCGAGGCGGGCGACGCCCGGAGTTGCGCCGTGGGACCTCGTGCTGATGGACATCGAGATGCCGGGAATCGACGGGATCGCGGCGACCGCGGCCATGAAGTCCGTGCTCCCGGACGTTCCGGTCGTGATGTTGACGGCGTTCGAGGATCCGGAGCGGATCCTCGCCGCCATCCGGGCTGGCGCAGACGGTTACCTGCTGAAGCGGTCCGACCCGAGCGACATCCTCGAAGAGGTCCGCAGCATCGCCGCCGGGGGCTCGCCATTGACGCCGTCGGTGGCGCGCTCGATCCTCGCTCACCTGCGCGCCGGTCCGCCTCCTTCATCTACTGCGTCGGGAGGGAGCGAAGCCGCAGCAGGGTGGAACCTCTCCGAGCGAGAGATGGACGTCCTGCGCAAGCTCGTGGAGGGGCTCGCGTACAAGCAAATCGCCGATGCTCTCAGCGTGAGCATCGACACGGTGCGCACCCATCTGAGGCACGTGTATCGCAAGATGCAGGTTCACAGCTCGGGAGAGGCGATCTCCCGCGCGATCAAGAGCGGCGTCGTCTGACCTCCCGGCCTTAGACACTTCGATTCACATGCTTGTGCGATCGCCGGGGGCGCCACCTCGTCCGTAATCTTCGGGCAGGAGGCGGCCCCGATGAGACACTCACTCGGCCTTTCGATCGTCCTGGCGCTCGTTGCTTCGCTCCCCACGGAGGGCGTCACGGCGATAGCCGCGACGCCATCTCTAGAGGACCGAGTGGCGGCTCGTCGCGCCGTCGAAGACGTGCTTTGGCGTCACCGAATCTGGCCGGCCGACAACCCGGACCCAAAGCCTCCGCTCGCCGCGGTGCTGCCGAACGCCGAGATCCGGGCACGCGTGCTCGACGACCTTCGCAAGTCCCGAGCCTTGGCGTTGCTTTGGAATCGGCCGGTGACCGACGCGATGCTGCAGGCCGAGTTGGATCGCATGGCCCGTGGATCCCGTGACCCCGAACTGCTCTCCGAAATGTTCGCGGCCGTCGGCAACGACCCGGTGCTGGCCGCGGAGGCGATCGCGCGCCCGGCGCTCGTCGAGCGTTTGATCCGGTCGTGGTACGCGCTTGACGTCAGGTTCCACAACGCGACCCGTGAACGAGCCGAACGCGCGGTGAGGACCGCCCTCTCCGGAGCCGACCTCGAGGCCGCGACGCCGCGCTTAGAAAGACTCACGTGCGTTCGCTCGGGATCGGCATCCGATCCGGGTGCGGATCGTCCCGACATCGTCCGTCTCGATGACGCGGACTGGAACGAGCGCATGGCCGCGACCGTTGGAAAGCCAAGCGCCTTGCAGGAATCGGACGAGGCATTCTACGCGACGGCCGTCCTCACCGCGACTCCAGACGCTTTGACGACGGCTACCGCGGTTTGGCCCAAAATCAGTTTCGACACGTGGTGGTCCAGCGAGTCCTCGTCATTCGATCCCATCACGGACGATCGCTCCTCGAAACTCGCCATTCCGCAACCGAGCTCGTCGACGTGCTCCGACGACACGTGGTTCCCGATCGACAGCGGCGCTCCCTCGGCGCGTTGGGATCACAGCGCCGTCTGGACCGGAGCCGAGATGATCGTCTGGGGCGGTTCCGGCGACGACGGCCTGACCAACACCGGAGGGCGCTACAACCCAGCCACCGACACATGGACGAGTGTCAGCACGATCGCCGCACCCTCCCCCCGGGATGGTCACGCGGCCGTCTGGACGGGCACACGCATGGTGATCTGGGGCGGCGCGGTGCAAGTTGGCGCCACGAACACCGGAGGGCGCTACGATCCGACGTCGGACACATGGGTGCCGACGACGACGACGGGCGCGCCGTCCTTCCGCCGCCCGAAGGCCGTCGCGTGGACGGGAAGCAAGCTGTTCGTGTGGGGAGGCGACATCGTCCTTTATCCGTCGAGCGGTGGACTCTACGACCCCGTTGCCGACGCGTGGACGCCGACGACACTTACGGACGCTCCCGCCGAGCAGTTCGACCATCGGGCGGTCTGGACCGGGTCGTCGGTGATCATGTGGCCCGGCAAACGATACGACCCAGTCGCCAACACGTGGTCCCCGATCAGCAACGTCAACGAGCCGAGCGGGCGCTTCTTCCACTCCGCGATCTGGACTGGATCCGAGATGATCATCTGGGGCGGAAGGAGCGGGGATACGCCTCTGAACGACGGTGCACGCTTCAACTCCGCGACCAACACCTGGGCCCCGGTCACCATCGTCGGCGCTCCGATCGCGCGATTCGGCAACACCTTGGTCTGGCTCTCAGGCCGCATGGTGGTGTGGGGCGGAACGGACGCCAACCCGTTCCCGATCCAATCGGGGGGACGCTACGACCCGGTGACCAACACCTGGAGCCCCACCGCGCTCGTGGGTGCGCCGACCGCACGAGAGCGGCACAGCGCCGTCGCGACGGGGACCGAGATGATCGTGTGGGGTGGTCACATCGGCACCGGCGTCGTAGCGACGGGCGGCCGCTACAACCCCTCGACGGACTCTTGGGTTCCTACACACGCTGCGGGGCCCGCCCCCTCGGGGCGGGCGGGTCACAGCGCTCTGTGGACCGGAGCCGAGATGATCGCCTGGGGCGGCTTGGACGCCGCGGTCGGACTCGTCAACAGCGGCGGGCGGTACGTTCCCGCAACGGACGCATGGAGCTCTCTCAACAGCGCCGGTGCCCCCTCCGCGCGTATCGATCACACGGCCGTCTGGACCGGGAGCCGGATGTTGGTCTGGGGCGGGCTGGACGGCGGCTATTCCGGATCGGGTGGGAATTACAACCCCGCGACCGATTCGTGGGGCGTGATCGCCGCGGCCGGTGCGCCGGCGGGCCGGTCGGGCCACACGGCGGTGTGGACCGGCGCGACGATGATCGTCTGGGGAGGGTTCGGCGGCGTGACCGACTTCGACACGGGTGGGCGCTACGATCCGGGCTCGGATTCTTGGACTCCGACCTCGACGTCCGGCGCGCCGAGTCCCCGAAGCCTCCACACCGCGGTGTGGGGCCAAGGACGCATGATCGTTTGGGGTGGCGGGACATCGGGGTTCACACTCGACACGGGAGGTCGTTACGATCCGGGCACCGACACCTGGACATCCACCTCGACGACAGCGGCTGCAACGGCACGAAAGAGCCACGTCGCCGTGTGGACCGGGTCGTCCATGCTCGTGTGGGGCGGGGAGAACGGTGTCGACGTTGGCTCCGGGGCGGCCTACGACCCGGCGTCGAACGGCTGGACCCCACTGACCGCGAACGGCGCTCCACAGGCAAGACGCCGTCCGAGCGCCGTCTGGACCGGCGCGGAGATGATCCTGTGGGGCGGCATTTCGGGCGTGAGCTATCTCGACAGCGGTGGGCGATACCGCCCCGAGGACGACTCATGGCGCTCCACGGCCTCCGCCGCCGCGCCTCGTCCGCGATCGCTCCACGGTGCGGTGTGGACCGGCACGAACATGCTGGTCTGGGGCGGAACCGACGCGACCGGCGCACGTCTCGGCGACGGTGCGAAGTACTGCGCCTGCGTCCCGTGGTACGCCGACGCCGACGGCGACGGCTATGGCGTCGCGGCGGCCTCGGTGACGACGTGCGACGGGTCGAAACCCAACGGATACGCCGGACGTTCCGGCGACTGCAACGATTCGAACTCCGCCGTGCATCCCGGCGTCCTCGACAACACCTGTAACGGCGTCGACGACGACTGCAACGGCAACGCGGACGATTTCTGGCTCGGTGGCTTGTCGCAATGCGGTCTGGGCGTTTGCCACAGCACGGGGTTCTTCGAGTGCATCGGCGGCCAGGTCATCAGCAACTGCACCCCTGGTGCGCCCAACGCGCCCAACGACACCGCCTGCAACGCCCTCGACGACGATTGCGACGGGGCCGTAGATGAGGACTTCGCGCAACGTGAGGACTACTGGACCGCGACCGCGGGGGGGCCGAACACGAGGACGAACCAGTCGGTGGTGTGGACTGGCAGCGAGATGATCGTTTTCGGCGGCGACAACGGCTCGGGAACGGTGAAGGCGGGAGGCGAGGCCTACGCGCCCGCAGCCAACACCTGGCGTTCGCTCGCCGCCGGGCCCACCAAGCGCTGGCATCACTCGTCCGTGTGGACGGGATCGCGCATGGTCGTCTGGGGAGGCGACGACAACGCCGCGACGCTTTATAACAGCGGCAGCCGTTACGACCCCGTCGCCAATACCTGGGTCGCCACGACGACGACGGGCGCCCCGACGGCTCGCGGCGGGCACTCGGCGGTCTGGACGGGGACGCGCATGGTGATCTGGGGCGGAGCCGATTCCCCAGCCGCCACCAACTCCGGCTCGCGTTACGACCCGACCGGGAACACCTGGTCGGCGACGGCGACCTCCGGCGCGCCCGCCGCACGGCTCTTCCACTCGGCCGTCTGGACGGGAACCGAGATGATCGTTTGGGGCGGCCAAAGCGCGGCAGGCACCGGCGGCGCGCTGCGGACGGGGGGGCGCTACAACCCGACGTCCAATACGTGGGCCGCGACGACGACCGTAGACGCGCCGAGCATCCGGTACGGCCACGCTGCGGTATGGACCGGAACGGAGATGTTGATTTGGGGAGGGACCGACGGATCCAGTTTCAGGTCCGACGGCGCACGCTACAACCCGACCACCAACACGTGGTCCGCGATGTCCGGAGCGGGCGCGCCGTCGATTCGTGCGTGGGCATCGGCCGTGTGGACCGGCACCGAGATGATCGTTTGGGGGGGAACCCGTGACGCGAATGAGCTCCCCGATGGCGCGCGGTACAACCCCGCAACCGATTCATGGACCACGATGAACCCGCTGTCGGCGCCGGCGGCGCGCGCGCGGGCGGCGGCCGTATGGACCGGCGTCGAGCTGATCGTTTGGGGGGGCGACGCGAACGGCGTCGCGAAGTCCGACGGTAGCCGATACAACCCGAAAACGATCTGCGGCACCGGAGGGTGCCAACGCACCGGGGCGACCTATTGCTCCGGTGGAGCTGTTGGCTTCCAGTGCGTGCCGGCCCCCTCGAGTCCGGAGATCTGCGACGGTATCGACAACAACTGCAACGTGACGATCGACGAGGGGATCCCCGTGCCGTCGGGTTATCCCACCCTCTTCACGGCGAAGCTCGACGCCTCCGGTACGACCCAACTGACGTGGGGCGTGACGGCCGACACGACGCATTACGACGTGACGCGTGGAGGGCTCGGGGCGCTGCGCGCCACGGCCGGGAACTACGCCACGGCAACCGGTAGCTGCCTTGCGGACAACGCGACGTCACCCTCGGCGCAGGATTCCGCTCCGCCGCCTCCGGGCGACGGAGTTTGGTACCTCGTCCGGCCCGCCAATTTGTGCTCGGGGGTCGGAACCTACGACGAAGGCCTCCCGCAGCAACTGGGGGCACGCGACGCAGAGATCGCGACGTCGGGGGTGGCCTGTCCGTAGCCTAGGTCGACAGGCGGGCGAGATCGAACCCTTCGATCAACTCGCGAGCTGCGATCGGTGCGTCGGTCTCGCGCAGCCCATGGCGGTGCGCGAGCCGTCCGACGATCGCCTCCGCCGACTGCCCTGCATCCCGGAAATCCCTGAGGGTGACGCCACGGTGCCTCTTCGACAGCCGAACGCCATCGCCTCCGAGCAGGAGCGGAACGTGCGCGAACTCGGGGGGCGCCGCGCCGAACGAAGCGTAGAGAAGCAGCTGACGCACGGTTGATGCAAGCAGGTCTTCACCTCGGACGACCTCGGTGATGTTCATCGCGATGTCGTCGACGACGACCGCGAGCTGGTAGGCGGGAACGCCGTCGGCGCGGCGCACCACGAAGTCGCCGATCGATCCGGATTCGGCTTCGTAACAACCGCGCACCCGATCGATGAATGGGACGACACCTGCGGGGTCGACCCGGAACCGCCAAGCGGGGGGAGCTCCCGACGCGATCCGCCGTTCGACCTCCGCGCGCGCGAGGTCGCGGCAGGTGCCGGGGTAGAACACCTCGTCTCCGGGGGCTTGGGGCGCACTTGCGGCGGACTGAATGTCCTTGCGACTGCAGAAGCACGGGTAGACGAGCCCGGCCGTTCGGAGCTTGCCGAATGCGGCGGCGTACCAGGCCATGCGCTCGCTCTGCTGATAAGGCGGGAACGGACCACCGGCGTGTCCGCCTTCGTCCCAGTCGAGCCCCAGCCAGCGGAGGTCGCTCAGGATCCCTTCGGCGCTCCCGGCCACGACCCGGGGCCGGTCGAGGTCCTCCATCCGCATGACGAAGGTGCCTTGCCTGGCCCGGACCGAAAGCCAGGCGAGAAGCGCCGTCGACGCGTTTCCCAGGTGAGTCGTGCCCGTGGGGCTCGGGGCGTATCGGCCTCGGGGGTTCATACGGCGAGAAGATCCCGCAACGGGCCCATCGGCCCGTCGTTCCGTTCTTTTTTGGCGCGGGTTGCCCCACGCCGTTTCGCGACCCAGATTGCCGGCATGAGTCGACGAGGCGGTGGATTCGGGTTCATGGTCCTGCTCTTGGTCATGGCGGTGATCTTCTTCATCGCGATGAACAACTTCAAGTCGATCGCGCCTTCGGCTCTCGAGCTGCAGAAGCACAACAAGGCCGGCAAGGCCCGTCGGGACATCCAGTCCGAGTACGTCGAACCGACCGAGAACGCGGCCGGTAGCTCCCCTTCCGCGTCGGGCGATTCGTGGACGCCCTCCGCGCCGTCGCGCCCGAACTTGAGCACGATGGATCAGAAGACGTCCGAGCACACCGCCGCCGTCACCGACGCCGCCTCGCAAGCGAACTGACCCCCCAGCTAGAATACCGCCTCCCCGGCCGCGATCACGCGGCCGCGACTTGCGCGAGGCGGTCATGCCCAACGGCGTCGTCGATATCCCCCTTCCGAAGAACGAACCTGTCTTGGGCTATGCGCCGCAAAGTCCCGAGCGCGCGCAACTCGCCGACGCGCTGCAGGCGATGTCACGGAAGACCATCGAGATCACGCCGGTCATCGGCGGGCGCCGCGTGCGCACCGGCGACACCGCGAACGCCGTCAAACCCCACGACCACAAGCACGTGCTCGCGACGTGGCACAAGGCCGGCGCCCGCGAGGTGAAGCGCGCGATCGCGGCGGCGCGCGACGCCCACACCGCGTGGTCGCGGATGCCGTGGGAGTCGCGCGCGGCGATCTTTTTGAAGGCCGCCGACCTGCTCGCCGGGCCGTGGCGCATGAAGCTGAACGCCGCGACGATGCTCGGACAGAGCAAAACCTGTCATCAGGCGGAGATCGATTCCGCGTGCGAGCTGATCGATTTCTACCGCTTCAACCCCTATTACATGCGGGAGATCTACGCGAAGCAGCCCGCCTCGGCGCCGGGGATGTGGAACACGATGGAATACCGCGCGCTCGAGGGATTCGTCTTCGCGGTGACGCCGTTCAACTTCACGGCGATTTCCGGCAACCTCCCGGCTGCGCCGGCACTGATGGGAAACACCGTCGTCTGGAAGCCGGCGTCATCGGCCGTGTACTCGGCGTGGTTCGTGATGGAGCTACTCGAGGAAGCCGGGCTGCCTCCCGGCGTCATCAATTTCGTCCCGGGATCCGCGGGTAATGTCGGCGATCCGGTGCTGGCCAGCCCGGAGCTCGCCGGGGTTCACTTTACCGGCTCCACCGCGGTATTCCAGGGAATGTGGCGGACGATCGGCGCGAACATCGCCCGGTACCGGGGTTACCCGCGGATCGTCGGCGAGACGGGTGGCAAAGATTTCGTGTTCGTTCACAAAACGGCGCGACCGGATGCCGTGGCGACCGCCCTCGTCCGCGGTGCGTTCGAGTACCAAGGGCAGAAGTGCTCTGCGGCGTCGCGAGCCTACATTCCAGCGTCCCTCTGGCCGCAGGTCGAAAAGGGATTGAAGCAGCAGATCGCGGAGATCACGATGGGCGACCCGGCCGACTTCCGTAATTTCATGGGCGCCGTGATCGACGCCTCCGCGTTCAAGTCGATCAAGGGGTACATCGACTTCGCCAAGCGGTCGTCGGACGCCACCATCGTCGCCGGCGGCGGGTGCGACGGCCGCAAGGGGTATTTCGTCGAACCGACCGTGATTCGCACGAAACGACCGGACTTCCGTCTGATGCGCGAAGAGATCTTCGGCCCGGTGATGACCGTCTACGTTTACCCCGACGCGAAGCTCGATGAGACCCTCGCCCTGTGCGATTCAGGATCGCCGTACGCCTTGACCGGCGCGATTTTCGCGCAGGACCGCTACGAGATCGTGCGCATGGCCGAGGCCCTCACGCACGCCGCAGGGAACTTCTACATCAACGACAAACCGACCGGTGCCGTCGTCGGCCAGCAACCC
>Ga0307281_10000348_pt1 | contig 11981 bp, 8 predicted proteins | sample ER_DNA_120_FD_194486 | JGI IMG/M metagenome (GOLD analysis project Ga0307281, IMG submission 194486) | Bulk soil microbial communities from the East River watershed near Crested Butte, Colorado, United States - ER_DNA_120 | ecosystem: Environmental > Terrestrial > Soil > Floodplain | place: USA...
AGTGAGCGTCGATCCGGCTCCCCTGCCGGAACGCGATGTTGTTCCGGGGAGAGACCAGCACGGAGAGCGGGCGCGGCGACACGTACTCGAAGCCCTCGCCCGGCGTGGATTCGTAGTCGCGCAGGACCCGGGAATCGGCGCTCCCCGGGATTCCGGCAAGAAAGACGGCGGCGCCGCCGATGATCAGCAGGCGCGCAAGACGATGCCGTGACCGATCCGACCCAGCGGATTCCAAATGGCCCCCGCGCTGACGCGCGCCGCGCTCCTCACCAGCGAAACGCAGCGACCTTTCGTGCCAGGGCAAGGAGCGGCTTGGACTTCCTAACTTCTCGTCGCCAGGTGCGCGGAGGATAGCTCCACCACGGGGCGTTCGCTACTTCGTTTTCACGAGCGCATCGAGCCAGCGCCGGATCGCCCCGTACTGGCCATCCGCGTCGAGGCCGGCCTCGCGCAGAACGGCGGCGCCCGCCCCGCTGCCGGGGTAGTGGCCCCTGCGGTACGGATGGAGGGTGGCGGCGCGTCCGCGCTCGCTCCGGATCCAGCGGTACATCGTGGGCAGCGTGAACCCGGTGATGCCGAGCGCCTCCATCCCGGCCGACTCGGGAAAGAGGCGCTCGCGCTCGGGAGCAGGCAGGGCGTCGAACAGCTCGGCGCTCGCCACGTAGTACGCGTCGAGATCCACGCCCTCCTGGTCGAGGCGCGGCAGCACCTGGCTCACGAACGTCATCGTGACCGCGCTCTCCTGGAGCACCACCGTCGCCTCGGCGACACCCCGCGCCCGCCGCAGCCGGTAGACGCCGGATCGCGATTCGCCGGCGCCGGCGAGCCCTGCCCGCGTGCGGTCGGGCACCACCTCGCTGGGGCGCGTGACGAACGGCGCGATCAGCGCCGGGCGCAGCTCGAGCGCCGCCGCCAGCAGCGGCCACACCTCGGCCGGGTCCCACGGCGTGAGCGTGACCGCCGTTCCCGGCGGGAAGTTCTCGAGCAGGAGCTGGAGCGCCTGCGGATCGGCATGCGTCGGGCCGTCCTCCCCGGTCTTGAGCCCGGCGTGCGCGCACACCAGGATCATCGGGCGGTACGCCTCTTCGGTGACGCCGCGGCGCGCCTGGTTGCCGATGGCGTGGAGCCGCGCGGCGATGTGGCCGAGCGGCGCCGCGAACGCCGCGTACGAGGAGGAGACGCCGATGTGGTGCCCGAAGGCGCCGAGCCCGGCGCCGATGCCGGCCGCCGCGTCCTCGCAGATGCCGCCGATCGAGAGGGTGCGCGCCTCCGGGTTGGTGCGCGCGTTCCAATAACCTTTCGGGAACCCCTCGGCGATCTGGGCGACGCTGGTCGAGCCCAGCAGATCCGCGGCGCTCACGAGCAGCGCCCCGCGGCTCGCCGCGTTGTAGCGATGGAGCGCGCGGCCCAGCTCGTGGCGCAGCGTGGTCGTCGTGCCCGGCGCCAGCTCCAGCTCCTGCGGCGTGCGCGCGCCCTCGCTGCGCGCCAGCGCGTAGACCGCCTCGACGTCGGGCGCCCCGGACCGCGGCCTGCGCCCGAGCGATTCGAGCCGCTCGCGCGACCGGCGCAGGCGGCCCCCGAAGAACGCGACCATGCCGGGGCGCAGCCCGATCTCGTCGCGGATCACCTCGAGCGCCTCCCACAGGCACGACTCGATCACGCGCGCGCCGTCCGGGCCGGCGCAGCGCGGGCGCGGGAGGCCTGCGCAGCCGGGAAGCACCGCGCCGCGCGGGCCGGTGAGCGGCTCGAGCGCGCGGTAGAAGTCCTCGGAGCACAGCGCGTGCCCGGCTCCGTGCGAGGCGCGGCCTTCGACGCCGTAGTTCCAGCCCTTCACGGTGCGGTAGACGATCGCGGTGGGCTGGCCGGTGTCGAGCCGCGCGGCCGCGCGCTGCGCCTCGATCACCTGCGCGAAGTCGAGACCGTCGGCGACCGCGATCACGTTCCAGTCGTGGAGGTGGAACAGCTCCGCGGGATTCCACTGCACGTAGTCGCCGGGCGTTTCGCCTTCGCGGCAGACCCGGTTCGAGTCGATCGAGGCCTGGTTCCAGTCCACGTGCATCACGAGGTTATCGAGCGAAGCGGTGCCGGCCGCGGCCAGCGCCTCGGCGACGCGTCCGGGCGTGAGGCCGCCTTCGCCCTCCACGACGTGCACGCGCGGCGCCCGCGCGCCGAAGGTGTCGCGCGCGGCGATCGCGAGGCCGATGGAGGATGCGACGCCCACGCCCGAGGCGCCGGTCGCGAGCCGCACGAACGGCGTGGCCGGCGTGGGATGCCCGTCGAGCGCCTTGATGTGCCACTCGCGGAAGAGCGGCGTGCGCGCGGAAGGGTTGCGGCGGAAGCCCAGCAGGTCCACGAGGCGGAGCTGGCGCGCCGTGTCGCCCGGCAGGAGCTCGGGCGCACCGGTGCGCGCGATCTCGTTGCGCAGGGCCCAGAGCGCGTAGAGACCGAGCGCCTTGTGACCGGCCGAGTAGCTGACGATGTCGGCGTCGTCGCGGTCGGGGCTCGACAGGTCGAGGTCCATCGTGTCGAAGAGCAGCGACTGCACGAAGCGCCCCGAGGAGATCGAGCCGCCCGGGTGCCCCGAGGTGGGCACGTAGTTGAAGAGGATCGCGACCAGCGAGCGGTAGATCTGGTCGAGCGACTCGAACTGGCGGAGCACTTCGGCCTCGAGCGGCGGCGCGCTCCCGTCCACCTCGAGGTACTGGCCGCGGCGCGGACCGAACCGGAATTCCATGCCTGCCTCCCGCGACCGCGGTCGGTGACCCGCGGCGCATGCGCTCGGCCAAGGTGGGCGCGACCCGGATGCAGGTCCGGGTGCGCCTGCTGCGGCCCGCCGCGCCGAGCCGGGCTGCGGGCCGCAAACGCCCCGCGATGCCCGTTGCAGATCGCGTGCCCGGAGCGCAGCCCGGCGCGGGGGACGCGGACGAGTGCGCTAGCGCGCGACGCCGCGCGGTCTTCGCGCGGCCAGGCGGGCGCGGCGGCGGCGGGTAGCGTCGGGTGGCGCCGGATCGCGCCGGCCCGCGCGTCCGATTCCGTCAGCCGGCCTGCCATGCTGGCAGATCGTGCCACCCCTGTGCGCCCGCCACGCCCGCGCCTCCCTCCCGCCCCCGAACGCCGCCCGCCCGTGCTGCACCGCCGCGCGGAAACTGGTTGAATGACCTCGTGCACGCCCCGGCCGCCCCACCGCCTCGACCCGCGCCGATCGCGATCGAGCCCTATCGCCTGCTCTTCCCGATGGGGCTCGCGTTCGCGCTCATGGGCGGCGCCGTATGGCCGCTGCACGCGCTCGGGGTGATCCCGTATCCGGGGCTGCTCCACGCCACGCTCATGATCCAGGGCTTCGAGCAGTGCTTCGTCCTGGGATTCCTGCTCACCGCGATGCCGGCCTTCACGCACGGCCCTCGCTGCCACCCGTTGGAGCTGGCGGCGGCGGTGCTCGGCATGGCGGCCTTCGGGGCCGCAGCGCTCGGGGGTGCTGCGGCTTTCGCGCAGGCGGCGTTTCTCTTCACGCTCGCCCTCCTCTGGGTGGCCGGCGTCCGCCGCGTCGCCGGCAGCGAGCAGCACCCGCCCGAGGAGTTCCTCTTCGTGGCGCTCGGCCTCGCGCTCGGCGTGACGGGCGGCGCGCTCCTGCTCGCGGGCGCCGCGGGCGCGAGCCTTCCGCTGCCCCCGCGTCTTCCCGAGCGACTGCTCTCGCTGGGGATGGTGCTCTCGCTCGTGGTCGGCGTCGGGAGCCTGCTCGTGCCCACGTTCGCCGGAATGCGCAACCCCCTCGTGATCCCCGGCGTGGCCGGCCCGCACGAGCGCCGTGGGCGGCGCATCCTCTACGGCGCGGTGATCATGGCACTCGCCCTCGCCTTCATCGCCGACTTCGCCGGCCGGCCGCGCATCGGGATGGCCCTGCGGGCCGCCGCCGTCACGACCATGGGCCTCTGGGTCTGGAAGCTGACCCACCTCCCGCGCCGCGACGCTCCCGGCTTCGCACTCTGGGGCGCGGGCTGGATGGTGATGGCCGGAGCCTGGGCCGCGGTCCTGTATCCCGGTCACGCCGTCGCGGCGCTCCACGTCGTCTTCCTCGGCGGCTTCGCCCTGCTCACGATGGGGATCGGAACCCGCGTGCTCGTCTCGCACGGCAGGCACCCGCTCGAGATCGAGCGGCGGGCGCTCGATCCCTGGGTGCTCGCGCTGCTGTCCGGCGCGATCGTGCTGCGCATCGCCCCCGAGGCGCTGCCCGCGCGCGCGACGCACTGGCTGGCCGGAAGCGGCGCGCTCTGGATCGCGGCATGGCTCCTGTGGGCCGCGCGCGCCCTGCCGCCGCTGCTCCGGCCCCGGCCGAGGCCGTAGCGCCGCCGTCGCATGAGCCGTCGCCGGCGCATGGCGCCGCGACCACCATCGACCGCCCCCCCGGGCGCTCCGCCCCGCGCTGGGCCGCGCCGCCCACGGACACGGGTGCTTGTGGCATACTGCCGCGCCGGAATCAGCCCGGGAGAATCGCGCCGGGCATCACAAAACGCTTTCCCCGAGGAACCATCGTGAACGAGCCCGAGGACAAAGGCCCCAAGTCGGAATCGCCCGAAGAGCCGGCACCCAGCGGCGTATGGCTTCCGCCGCGTCTGCGCGAGAAGCTCGACGCGCCCAGCAGCGGAGATGATTTCGATTTCCTCAAGCGCAAGTCCTCACCCATCGGCACGATCATCACCGTGGTCGTGGTCGTGGTCGTTCTCGCGGGCGCGTGGTGGGTCTTCCAGAACAACCAGCGCAAGGCCGCAGCGGTCCGCGCCGCCAAGGCCGCGGAGGAACGCGCCGTGGTCGTCGCCGACTCGCTCGCCCGGGTCCGCATGGCGGACAGCCTCGCCGCCGTGGTCCGGGCCGACTCGATCGCCTTCGCGGCGCTCCCGAAGTGGAAGCAGCGCCAGATCCTCGCGGAGCGTGCGAAGAAGGCCGCAGCCGCCGCCGGGACCACGGCGGGCACCGCCGCCACGACCGGTGCTGCGGGTGGCGCAGCAGCTGCCGGGGGCGCCGCCGCCGGAGCGGGCGCCACGACCGGCGCCGAGGGAACGCAGGCCGAACCGGAGACGCCGGCGGAAGCCGGCCCGTTCGGCATCGATGCCGGGCAGTACCTGGATGAAGCCCGGGCCGGCGAGGTGGCTGCGACTCTCAAGGACAAGACCGGCCTCGCCGCCACCGTCGTGACCACGGGCGAAGGGGACGAGCAGTCGTTTCACGTCGTGCTCGGGAGCTACCCGCGCCGCTCGGCGGCTGAATCGAAGGCAAACAGCCTGCTCGCGAAGGGCCTGCTGAGCGAGGCCTCGGTCGTCGCGCTGCCGAAGGCTCCGTAGCTCCGCGCTCCGCTCGTGAGCGCCGCGCGCTCGATGGGCGCGGCGCTCCTGAGCTCGGGAGCGTGAACGCATGAAACGCCTGCTCGGAAACCTCGCGGTGCTGGTCGCGAGCCTCGCGTTCTCGCTCTTGATCGCCGAGGCGGGCCTGCGGATCGCGGGATTCCATCCCTCGTTCGTCGTTCCCGACCGCACGATCGGCAGCCACTGGCGGGCGGGCGCCCGCTACCGCTGGACCCATGAGGGATTCTCGCAGGGGCGGATCAACGCCGCGGGATGGCGGGACCGCGACTACGCGAAGCGGAAGCCGCCGGGGACCACGCGCATCCTCTTCTGCGGCGACTCCTACGTCGCGGCCCTCGAAGTGCCCCTCGACAGCACGTTTCACAAGCGCCTCGAGCGCACGCTCGAACGCGAAGCGCCCGCCGGACGGGACGTCGAGGTGATGGCGCTCGGCCGCGGCGGTCTCGGCACCACTCAGGAGTACCTCGCCTACCGGAAGTGGGGAGAGAGCTACGATCCCGACATCGTCGCCGTGCTCTTCGTCCTCAACGACTGGGCGGACAACTGGGCCGGCATGTGGCAGGGCATCCAGCGCCCGTACTTCGTGGAAGACGGCGACTCGCTCCGGCTCGACACGTCCTTCGTGAACACGCCGGAGTTCCGCAGCACCGAGCGGCTCGCGCCCTGGAAGAACGCCTCGAGCCTGGTCACGCTCGCCGCACAGATGCGCGGCGGGGTGCGCGCCCGTCTGCATCCCGATTCGGCGGAGGCCGGGCTCACGGGCGAGCGTGGCTGGTACGGCGTCTGGAACTTCGACCTCTCCCCGCCCGCCGACTCGATCCCGGCGTTCGCGCTGACCGCCCGCATCCTCGAGCGCTTCGCGCGCGAGGTCGAGGCCGAGGGCCGGCACTTCGTCGTGTTCATGTCCGGGGCCTCCGAGATCGAGGCAAGCGCGCTGCTCGCGAAGCGCGCGAACGATCCCACCTTCGACCGGGACAAGGCGGAGCGCTGGCTCATCGCGGCAGGTGCGCGCGGCGGATTCGAGGTCGTGCCGCTGAGCGCGGACTTCCGGCAGGCGAGCGCGGACGGACGGGAGCTGTGGAGTCGCTGGGGCGAAGCAGCCTACGGGCACTGGAACGCCGCCGGCCACGCCGTGGCGGCCGAGGCGATGCGGCGCTACTTCGAGCCGCGCGTCCTGGCCGGGCCGGGCGCATCTCCCGCGCCGGGCGCAGCGGCGCCGGCGCCGGAAAGGCCGCGACCCGTCACCAGGTAGGCCGCGAAGCTCCCGAGCCAGTGGGAGCCGGCGTAGTGAAGTCCGCTCATGGCGGCGAGGCCCGCCTCGCGGTGCCGCGCGGCGGCCGCGAGCAGTGGTGCCCGGCGGACCTCCGCGGCCGGCAGCGCGGATGCGATCCCCTCCAGCATCCACGCGCGGCTCAGGCTGAGCCCGTCGAGGTGGGCGAAGTGCCCGTCCGCGCGATCCGGGCTCGTGACCGGGGTGAGCCAGCGGCGCACCTCGGCGCTCTCGAGATCGGGCAGGAAACGCGCCAGCCAGCCCGCGAACTCCTCGCGCGGCAGGACGCGCCTGAGGAGATCGGCCTCGCCGAGAATCGGCGAGAGGAAGTCGTGGCCCGAGGGCTCGTAGCCGATCGGCGCCGCGACGTCCGCGCCGAACCACGCGCGGGCGCGCCCGGCGTTGCGCGCTTCGAAGTCGTGATCGCCCACGGTGCGCGCCCAGTCGAGCGCCAGCCCCAAGGCGAACGCGGTCTGGTGGTGGACGCCGGCGCGCACCGGCCACGCCAGCCGCGCGAGCCACGCTCCCAGCCGCTCCGCCGCGAGGGTCTCGAGCGGCGCGAGCGCAGCACTCCAGCGCGATGCATCGGCGGCGTCCCACTCGCGCAGCTCGGCCGCGAGCTGGAGCAGCCAGGCGAGCCCGTACGGCCGCTCGAAGCCTTCGCGGCCCGGGGCGCTCATGTACCCGACCTCGCGTGCGAGGTTCGGGCGCGTGAGGCTCACGCCGAGCGCCTCGCGCGCCGGGCCCGCGAACCCGGCGTCCGGATGGCGGCGCGCGAGCCGCGCCAGGCACCAGTGGCCGTGCACTGCCGAGTGCCAGTCGAAGCTCCCGAAGAACGCGGGCGTCAGCTCGCGCGGCGGGAGCGCGTCGGCGTCGCCGCGCAGCAGGTGGGTGACGTGGCTCGGGTACTCGCGGCGGATGGCGGCGAGCGCCATCGCCGCGATCTGCTCCGCGTGTGCGCGCTCGTCCGGCGCGGGGCCAGAGCCCGGGGGCATCACGGCGTGCGGCCTTCCAGGATCGCGGCGAGTTTCCGCGGATCGAGGTTTCCGCCCGAGACCACGCACACCACCTTGCCCGCCCCGGCGCGGCCCGCGAGCGCCGCCGCCACTGGGGTCGCACCCGCGCCCTCCGCGATCACGCGGTTGCGTTCCGCGAGCAGGCGGATCGCGGCCGCCACCTCGTCGAGCGAGGTCACGAGCGAGCCTGCCAGCAGCCGCAGCGCGAGCGGCCACATCTCCTCCAGGACGAACGGCGAGCCGATCCCGTCCACGAAGCTCGCCTGGTAGGGCACGCGCACCGGCCGCCCCGCCGCGAGCGAGGCCGAGAGCGGGGCCGCGGTCTCGACCTCGCAGGCGTAGACGCGCACCGCCGGCGCCAGCGCGCGCACGGCGGTCGCGATGCCGCAGGAAAGGCCGCCGCCCCCGTACGGCACGACGATCGCCTCCACCCCGGACAGCTGATCGAGGATCTCGAGGCCGATCGTTCCGTTGCCGGCCACGACCGGAGCGTCGCTCACCGGATGGATGAAGCAGCCGTCGAGTCCCGGGTGGACGCGCGTCGCGAGGATCTCGAACCACTCCGCGAACGGGACGCGCACGATGCGGGCGCCGAGCCGCTCTACGCCTTCGAGCTTCACCGCCGGTGCGTGATCCGGCGCCACGACCGTGCACGGGATCCCCATGCGGCGCGCCTGCCAGGCCACGCCCTGCGCCATGTTGCCGGCGCTCGCGGTCCAGACGCCGCGCGCGAGCGCATCGCGCGGCGCCGCGAGCATGGCGTTGCTCGCCCCGCGCAGCTTGAAGGAGCCGATGGGCTGGAGGTTCTCGAGCTTGAGCCAGATCTCGCCCGGGGCATCCTCCACGCCGAGCCGGACGAGCGGCGTTCGGATCACGGAATCCGCGATGCGCCGCTGGGCGGCGCGGATGTCGTCGAGCGTGACCTCGGGGGGAGCGGCGGTGGCCATGGGGCCCGCAGCCTATCGTGACCGCTTCGTGAACCGCCAGCGTTGTGCGGCGCAGAATGTTGATGATCCGCCCAAGACCATGGCGGACAATGAAATCGGAGGAGAGAGTCAAGCTCGAGGCTATCTCCATGCGGGCGCTGAAACTGGGGACCGGTGTCAACAATCTCCGCCGCACAACTCTCAAGAACCACTGCCGGTGTGGCCGATAACTTGCGAGACCGCTTCGCGCTCCGCCGTTCCGGCCGGGTGCGCGAAGAGGCCCCCTGGGACCTATCGCCGAGCCACCGAATGAGTCCGACCGCTCACACCTCGCCGCGCATGAACTGCGCCCCGCCGGGATTCGACCCCGAGCAGGGCCTGCCGGCCGGCTTCATGCGCTTCTACCGGCCGCTCCACGCCGAGCTGACGCCGCGGCAGAAGGCACTCGCGGCGCGGCGCGAGGAAGTGCTGACGGAGGCGCATCGCGGCCGGCTCCCCGGCCACCTTCCTGCTTCGGACGCCACTCGGAGCGACTGGCAGATCCGGCTCCCCGCGTGGTGCCTCGACCAGCGCAACCAGATGACGGGGCCCGCCGACGACGGCGAGCTCGTGGTCAAGATGCTCAACTCCGGCGCGCCCGGCGTGATGCTGGACCTCGAGGACTCGATGGCCAACCGCTGGGACAATCTCATGACCGGCGTCCGGAACATCCGGAGCGCGCTCTACGGGGAGCTCGCCTACGACGACGTGAAGCGCGGGCGGCGCGTGGGGATCACGCCCTCCCCGACGGTGGTGTGGAACCGCGTCCGCGGGCTCCACCTCGGCCAGGGCGGCGTCCTGCCGCAGGGCGAGGTCACCTCCGCATCGCTCTTCGACCTCGCCCTCATCGTCCACTCGCTGGAGCCCGACCGCCTGCGGCATCCGCTCTGCATCTACATTCCGAAGACCGAATCCGCAGAGGAGGCGCTGTGGTGGCGCGACGCGCTGCGCGCCGTCGCGGGCGCGCGCGAGTGGCCTTCGGATTCCATCAAGTGCATGGCGCTGGTCGAGTCGCACCCGTTCGCCTACCAGATGGAGGAGTTCCTCTACCACCTGCGCGACCACATCCTGGGCCTCAACCTCGGACGCTGGGACTACATGGCGAGCCTCATCCACTTCACGCTCGAGGACCCGGCGTGGGTGCTGCCGGACCGCAACACGATTCCGCACGACGTGCCCTTCTTCCAGCGCGTGCGCCACCTCATGGCCGACATCTGCCACCGGCGTGGCGCGCTCGCGATCGGCGGCATGACCGCGCTCTACCCGAGCCGCGAGGATCCCGAGCTCAACGCCCGCGCCCTCGCGGTGCTCGAGGAGGACAAGCGGAACGAGGCGCACTGCTTCATGGACGGCGCCTGGACCGGGCACCCCGATCAGAACGCGATCGCCGTGGCGCAATTCCCGGCGCCGAACCAGGCCGGGGCGCGCCCGCCGGACGTCGAGCGCTACCCGGACCTGAGGCCGGCGCCGAACGGCGTCGGCCGGCGCAGCACCGACGGCACGCGGGCCGCGGTGCGCACCGTGATCCGGTATCGCAACGGCGTGCTCAACGGCAAGGGCGCGAGCCTGCTGGACGGGTACATGGAGGACCTCGCGACCGACCGCATCTACCGCCTGATGCTCGCGCAACGCATGAAGCACTCGGGCGAGGCGGCGATCCCCGACGGGTCCGGACACCCCGTGGACCACGCGAACGGCTTCGTGCACGGATGCTTCGAGGAGGCGCTCGCGCGGCTCATCGCCGAGCTGCCGCGCGGCAGGGACGCCGGCGACGAGACCACGCTGCGCGCGGCGGCCGCCACGAGCGAAGAGATGATCCGCAATGGCCGATTCGACCCGGTCTGAGGCGGCTTCCCGCCTCGGAATGAACGACACGACGCGGGCAGGATGCCGCGAGGAGGAAATCGCATGACGCCGGCCCAGCGCCACCCGGAGAGCGACATGACGCGAGCACGCACCGCCCTCGAGATCGAGAATTCCTGGACGCAGGACGCGCGCTGGAAGGGCATCGCGCGCCACTACTCGGCGGACGACATCGTCCGCCTGCGCGGCACGGTGCAGATCGAGCACACGCTCGCGCGCCGCGGCGCCGCGCGCCTGTGGCACGCGCTGCACAACCGCGCTCCGGTGCGCGCACTCGGCGCACTCACCGGCCACCAGGCGGTCCAGCAGGTCGCCGCGGGGCTGGACGCGATCTACTGCAGCGGCTGGCAGGTCGCGGGCGACGCCAACACCGCCGGGCAGACCTATCCCGATCAGAGCCTCTACCCCGTGGACAGCGTGCCCGCCCTCGTGCGCCGCATCAATCACGCCCTGCAGCGCGCCGACCAGATCGCGCACCTCGGGCACGGCAACGGAGCGGGCCCGCAGCCCGACGGCGCCGGCCCCCACGGCATCGACTGGTTCGCGCCGATCATGGCGGACGCGGAGGCCGGCTTCGGCGGAGACCTCAACGCCTTCGAGTTGATGAAGGCGATGATCGAGGCCGGCGTCGCCGGCGTGCACTTCGAGGACCAGCTCGCGGCCGCCAAGAAGTGCGGCCACATGGGCGGCAAGGTGCTGGTGCCGACGCGCGAGTTCGTGCAGAAGCTCCAGGCCGCGCGGCTCGCCGCCGACTTGCTCGACGTGCCCGTCGTGCTCGTGGCGCGCACCGACGCCAACAGCGCCAAGCTGCTGACCAGCGACGTGGACCCGCGCGACCGCGCGTTTCTGACCGGGGCCCGCACGCCCGAAGGCTTCTTCGAGCTGCGCGGCGGTCTCGACGCCGCCATCGCCCGCGGCATCGCCTACGCGCCCTACGCCGACCTCCTCTGGTGCGAGACCTCGCACGCCGACCTCGACGAGGCGCGCCGCTTCGCCGCAGCCATCCACTCGCGGCTCCCGGGCAAGCTGCTCGCCTACAACTGCTCGCCCTCGTTCAACTGGTCCGGGACGCTCGACCCCACCACCATCGCGCGCTTCCAGGAGGCGCTCGGCGAGATGGGCTACGCCTTCCAGTTCGTGACGCTGGCGGGCTTCCACTCGCTGAACCTCGTCATGTTCGAGCTGGCGCGCGAGTACCGCGAGCGCGGGATGACCGCCTACGCGCGCCTCCAGGACCGCGAGTTCGAGGCCCATCGCACCCACGGCTACGCCGCCGTGAAGCACCAGTCCTTCGTCGGCACCGGCTGGTTCGACGAGCTCGCGCGCGTCATCAGCCACGGCGAAACCTCCACCGCCGCGCTGACGGAATCGACCGAAGCCGAGCAGTTCTAGCCCGCCGGGCGGCGGGTGCCCACGCCCGTGCGCATCGAAGATCGTGCGGGCGGCGGGTGCTGCCTACGCTCGTGCGCACCGAAGATCGTGCGGGCGGGGGGGGGGGGGGGGGGGGGGG
>Ga0307281_10000350_pt1 | contig 11942 bp, 6 predicted proteins | sample ER_DNA_120_FD_194486 | JGI IMG/M metagenome (GOLD analysis project Ga0307281, IMG submission 194486) | Bulk soil microbial communities from the East River watershed near Crested Butte, Colorado, United States - ER_DNA_120 | ecosystem: Environmental > Terrestrial > Soil > Floodplain | place: USA...
TGTGCAGTGCAGAGGCTGGGTCGCATCGCCCACGTAATGACAGAGGTCGGCAATCGTGAGCGCCGCTGCGCTCCACTCGGCAGCCTGGAACTGCTGGGTGAGCGTGGCGACGACTTCGGCCACCGCCCACGGCACGATACCGATCTCGAGCACGGTCTGGGCGCCGTACTGGGCCTCGAGCACCGTGCGATCGTGCGGCAGTGCGCCGGCCAGGAACTCCGGGTAGGAGTCGATGTCGATGTAGTGCCGGAACTCTTCGCCGGGCGTGTACGGCCGGCGCGCGTCGGGGTCCGTCACGTGGGCATCGACGACCGCGTCGTAGGCCTGCAGGCCGTCCATGGTTGCCGGCAGGTGCTTCGAGTAGTTCTGCGCAATGTAGTGATGGGTCGCTCCGCCCCAGGTCCAGCCAGGCGTGGGATGGGCGAGCAGCAGTGCCAGCGCGATGCGCGCGGCGCGAACCGCAACCGGGGATTGCGAGGGGGCCACGGTCCTTCACTCCGATCTTTGTCGTGCGATGCCCGATCCGAGGTCCTGTAGAAGCTTATCACGCCCGGCTCTCGCCCCGGTGCCGGCGGTGCAGGAGGCGCGCCGTCACACGCGGCGCCCGGGTGCGCACGGTCACGCCTCCTCCGCGGAACGCTTCATCCGCTCCTCGATCGCCGCGACCGCCACGCCCATGTCGATCCCCTTCCCCATCACGCCCGCGAGCGGGTCCTCGATCTTCCCGCAGCGCTCCGGCAGCGTCTTCAGATTGAAGCGCGTGGGGTCGAGCTTGCCGTTCACCTCGCTCCAGCGCAGCGGGCAGGAGGCGGGGGCACCCGGCATGGGGCGCAGCGAGAAGGGCGCGACGATGGTGTTGCCGTGTCCGTTCTGCCCCCAGTCAATGTAGACCTTGCCGCCCCGCGCGTGAATGGGGCGCGCCATGGTGGAGATCTCGGGTTTGGCCTGCAACCCGAGGGTCGCGAGCAGGCGGGCGAATGTCCGGCACTCCTCGTGCGTGTAGCGCCGCCCGAGCGGGATCAGGATGTGGAGCCCGGCCTGGCCCGAGGTCTTCGGGAAGCTCGGCAGCGAAAGCTCCTCCAGGATCCCGTGCAGGGCGCGGGCCACCTCGATCACGTGCGCGAACGGTGCGCCCTTGGGGTCGAGGTCAAGCACCAGCCAGTCGGGCCGCTCGAGCGTGCCCGAGCGCGCGCTCCACATGTGGATCGGGATCGTGCCGAGGTTCGCCACGTAGCGCAGCGACTCCGCGTCGTCGAGCACGAAGAACTTGATGTCGCGGTCGGAGTCCTTCGAGTACACCGACTCGGTGCGCATCCAGTCGGGCACGAAGACCGGCGCGTCCTTCTGGAAGAACGACTTCCCCTTGATGCCGTCGGGGTAGCGCGTGAGCACCACCGGGCGGTCGCGCAGGTAGGGCAGCATGAACGGGGCGATCGCGTCGTAGTAGCCGATGAGGTCGCCCTTGGTGTAGCCGTCCTCCGGCCAGAACACCTTGCGCAGGTTGCTGAGCCGGACCTCGCGCGGCGCGGCATCGCGCGCGCCCGGAGCGCCTCCGCGCCGCACGGCGGCGGCGCCGGGCGGGCCCGTCGCATCCGGAACGCCGGTGTCTCCGGCCGCGACCTCGGCCGCCATCGCATCGGGCCCGGGGTCCGCTTCGCGCTCCGGATCCTCGCGCCGGACATCGGCGGGTTTCTTGTCGATGCGCATCCCGATGAAGATCGGGTGGCGCAGCCCGCCGTCGGCGGTCCACTCGGTGAAGCGCACCTCGCACACCAGCCGCGGCTCCACCCAGTGCTCGTCGCGACCCCGCGGGCCGGTCTCTCCGAACGGTGAATCGTCGCGGCGCAGCGCCTCGAGCTGATCCCAGATCCGGTCCTGCATGGCGTCGTCGAAGCCGCTGCCGACGCGGGTCACGTGCCGGAGCTGGTCGCCTGCGTAGACGCCGACGTGGAGCGCGCCGAAGCGCCGCCCGCTGCCGCGCGGCTCGGTGTAGCCGCCGATCACGAACTCCTGCCGGCGCTGGCACTTGATCTTGAGCCAGTCGGTGGAGCGCTTGCCCGTGTAGGGGCTGCCGGCCCGCTTCGCGATCACGCCTTCAAGCCCCATCTCGGAGGCGGCCTCGAAGAAGGCCTCGCCGTGCTCCGCGACGTGGTCTCCGGCCTGCACCACCCCGGCCGGGGGCAGGATGCGCGTGAGGCACTCCTTGCGCTCGAGGAGCCCGAGCTTCCTGAGGTCGTGGCCTTCGAGTGCCAGGCAATCGAAGAACACTGCGCGCACCGGCACGCGGGCCATGGCGGCGGCGACGTCGGCGGGACGCGAGAGCAGCATGCGCTTCTGCAGGCGGCCGAAGCTCGGGCGGCCGGACCCGTCGTGCGCCACGATCTCGCCGTCGAGCACGAAGCTCTCGACCATGAGCGCGCGCAGCGCCTCCGCGATCTCGGGATAGCGGGCGGTGATGTCCTCGCCGCTCCGCCCCAGCATGCGCACCTCGTCCCCGCGGCGCTCGGCCACGACGCGCACGCCGTCGTACTTGATCTCGAACACCCAGCCGGGCCGCGAGAATGGCTTCGCCTCCGGCGTCGCCAGCATGTGCTTCACCTGGGCCGCCCGCACTTCGCCGCGCGGCGCCCTCAGCTCCGCCAGCCGCGCACGCACGCCCGCGAGCCAGCCGGGCACGTCGCGCATCTCCTCCACCGTGAGCCCGGTGATCACCGAGCGCGGCCAGCGCGCGAGGGCGTCGGTGTCGGAGGCGGCGCCGTCCACCTTCTTGAGCAGCAGCCAGTCCTTCTCGCTCCGGCTCATGCGCACCAGCGTCCAGCGCCCGCCGAGCTTGTGCCCGAACAGCTCCAGCTCGAGCTTGCCGCGCGCGTACTGCTCGCGCAGGTCCTCGGGCTTGAACGATTGATACGGGCCGCGATCCCACACGATCACCGAGCCGGCGCCGTAGTTGCCGGCCGGGATCACGCCTTCGAAGTTCGCGTACTCCAGCGGGTGGTCCTCGACGTGGACCGCGAGCCGCTTTTCCTCCGCGCGCACCGACGGGCCCTTCGGCACCGCCCAGCTCTTGAGCACGCCTTCCAGCTCGAGCCGCAGGTCGAAATGCATGTTGCGCGCCCAGTGCTGCTGGACCACGAAGCGCTGGCCGCCGGGCGCGCGGGCGGGACCCGAGGCCGGCGCCGGGGCCGTGCCGCCGAAGGGCTCGAGCGTGCGCCCGGGATCGCGCTTCTTGCGGTAGGCCTCGAGCGGCGCGGGACGACTCGCGGCGTCCGCAGCGTCCCCGCGGCCGGGCGCGGGGCGTCGGGCGGGCGTGCGCCGCGGCGCCGGCTTCGAGGGCCGCGCGGGCGTCGAGCGCTGTACGGGCGATCGCTTTCGAGAGGTGTCGCGGCGGGGCGACATGGCGCAGGTGAATGTTCCTGGACAGGGACCGATGGAACCGGGGGTCGAGCACAGTAGAACACGGTGATAGCCCCGCAAACCAGTCACCCGCGGGGGACCCCGAATGCCTCCGCATTCGATCGGGCCCGGCAACGGGACCACGGCGGCGGCGTTCGAGAAGAAGCCGACCGCGGCGGCCGCGACAGAGGGCGGAGCCCGCCCCACGCGAGCACGAGGTCAGGTGCGGCAGACGCCATCCGGGATCGCTGGAGATCGGCTCGAGAATGCTGCGAGAAGGACGGCCATGTATCAATTAGGACACAGCGAGAAGGACTCTTGACTTCACCCAGGCTGGCGCAGAAGCTTATGTCATTCGCTCTGCATCGTCCGGGCCGGCGCGTTCCTCACGATCTCACCGCTCCGGCAGAGGGGGCCCTCATGTCACAACGTCCAGCCCGTCGAAATGAACCCGCGTCCTCGGTCGTCGCGGCTCTTGTCGTGTTGCTGGCCATCGCTGCCCCTGGCGGCCACGCGCTGGCGGACCCTCCCGGACGCCAGTGCGGCGCGACCAACTTTGTAGCCTTTGGACCTCAGACCTACACCAGGGCCCACGGCCGCCCCGTTTCGATCTCGAGCGACTTCACGATCCTCGATCCGACCGCTCCCTACTGGATTCGAATCGCGAATGGTGGTCTGCGAGAGGAATTCGGCAGAGTCTCGAGCGCCGTGATTCTGCTCAACGGGCAGGTCGTCGTCGGCGCGAGCTCCTTCAACCGGAACGTCGAGTCGATCGAGGAGAAGGTGACGTTATTGCCTCAGAACACCCTGACGGTCGAGCTGAGAGGCGCGCCGGGCAGCGGGTTTTCGCTCGAGATCGCGGGTTACGACTCCGGGCTACCCACGATTCAGTTCGTCAACCCGACGAACGGGGCGCTCCTCGACCACGTGAGCCCCGTTTTCGAGATCGTGTTCTCAGACGCCGCCTCAGGCATCGCCACCGGCTCGTTCAGGCTCGAGGTCGGAGGCAACGACGTGACTTCGGGGGCCTCCGTGCATCCTTCGGGCGCGAGTTACACGCCGCCGTCTCCCCTGCCAGAAGGTGCCAACAGTGCAAGGGCGACCGTCTCCGACAATGCAGGCCATTCCCAGGCCACGACCGTCGACTTCACCGTGGATACCGTTCCCCCGCAGCTCGGCTTCGAAAGCCCCGCAAATGGGTCTTCGGTGAACTCGGCGACACCGACCTTCAACGTCGTCTTCTCGGACGATGTGTCCGGCGTCGATGAGGGATCCTTCCTTCTCGAGGTCAACGGCGTGGACGTGACATCCGGGGCTTCGGTGCATCCTTCCGGCGCGAGCTACACGCCGCTGGAGCCCTTGCCCGAAGGCACCGGCAGTGCGTGGGTCACCGTCTCGGACCGGGCGGGGAATTCCCGGTCCACGACCGTGGATTTCACCGTGGACACCGTTCCCCCAGAGATACGATTCGACACTCCGGTCAGCGGGTCGACCGTGACCTCCACGACGCCGACTTTCAACATCGTCTTCTCCGATGGCGTCTCCGGCATCGCTGACGGGTCCTTCCGCCTCGAGCTCAACGGCGTAGATATCACATCCTCCGCAATCCAATACGACGACCACGCGACCTTCGTGCCTGCTGTGCCGCTCCAAGACGGCCCGCATTCCGGTACCGCGACCATCGCAGACAGGGCGGGCAGTCCTGGCTCAGCCGTGACACACTTCACGATCTCGACGTCTGCGACCTGCAACCAGCGCGGGAGAGGCACCACGCTCGACCGCGAGACCGCGAGGCAGCTGGCCCAGCTCTCGAACGTCGCCTACACGCTCGACTCCCCCGAAGACCCATGCTGGGAGAGGACGTCCTTGATCCGGTCGGAACCGGGCTTCTCCTGTCTCACCGCTCTCACCGAGACGGCCCAGCTCGTCATCCTGAGGGATTCCCAGAACGGAGACCTGGCGGTGGCGCTGAGGGGCTCCACCTGCGCGGACCCGCCGGATTGCCCCGACTTCGCCGCCGATCTCGCAGCCATTCGCGCGGACTGGATCCTCGACGATGGAACCGTGGTGCCCGGTTCCGTGCACGCGGGCTTCTACTGCTATTACCAGAGCATCCGAGCCGAGCTCCTCACGGCACTCCTGGAACAGGCAAAGGCGGTCTCGGATCCCTCGACTGCCCGCGTCTACTTTACGGGTCATAGCCTGGGCGGCGCATTGGCGGTCCTGGCAGCTCTGGATCTGGCGCGCACTCTGAACGCGCTGGGGTACGACCGAGACAACATCGTGCTCTATACATTTGGTGCTCCCCGGGCCTTCACTTCCGCCCTGCAGGGGCCTTTCACCGAACGCGTACCGAATCACTTCGCCGTGGCCGACAAGGAGGATGTCGTACCACACGTGCCTCCCGCCCCCTATGTCCACGTCCGCCGGATGGCGATTCTCAACTCCGTGTGGCCGGACGGCTCCGACGTCGAGAAGACGCGCCTCGAGTTCGGTGACGGAGGGTCCTACCAGGGATGCCTTACGCTCCCCCCCGTTCCCGGCCCCGACGGCGCACGACGGCACACCCGCGAGGAGTACGTCACGCGTCTCCTGCCGGACATCGTCACGAACGAGCTCCCGGAGATCTCGCTGTCCGTCGACCGTTTCGGTCTCATGGTCATGCACTGGCAGGGTGACATCCAGGGGGCCTGCGACCGGGTCGCGTTGTACCGGGGCCATCCGTCCGCCGGCGGGGACATCGCCCTGGGGTCGACGGTGGAATGGGTTCGAACGGACGACGACGGCACGCAGGCGACCCTGGCGCCCAAGAGCCCCCTGCACCACATTGCGTATGTGGATGGGTTCGATCGGATCATCCAGGTCGTGCCCTATGAGCCCGAGGTGCCGGCCACGCTCTCGATCGAGGGCTGGGGCCTCAACAACGGGCTGCTGAGGGTGAATTGGGGCGCCCGGATGGACGATGACGGGCTGCACGACTTCGTGGCGGTGTATGACCACTACCCCTCGGACGAGGGCGTTTACGACTGGGTCCGTCAGAACAACGTGTTCAACGAACTGACCAACAGTTACTATTCGACCACCCTTTCGATGTCCACGCGCGACTACTGGGCGGCCTACGTGACCTCCGAGACCGGCAGCGCCGCGGAGCTGCGGGAACATCCGGAACGAGCCCGAATCCTCAAGCGCGTCAAGCACGACCTTCCGGCACTCTGGGTCACGAGGAAGGACGAACCGTGGCCGCTGAAGGACGATCTCGTCGTCCGCTGGTCCATTCCGGCCGATGGCGAGTACTTGAATGATTTCGTGGCGATATACGATCACGTGCCCAATCAGGATTCGCCTCACGCTCATGTGAGAAAACACGGCGTTGTATTGGATACCGACAACAAGTGGGACACCAACTTGAACTGGGAAATCGGCGGGCTCTGGGTGGCCTATGTGCGTCAGCCGGCTTTTGATAACTCCTCGGCCTATGTCCTGACCCAGATTCAGCATACTGCCAGCGCCCCCCAGAGCGCGCCGTCCTCGACGATGCCTCCGGCTGCTCCCAGGGGGCGGCTGACGGTGAGGCCCTCGGGCGCCACCAGCCCCGGCGAACTGGGTGCTCGGGACACCCGATTCGCGTTGCGGGCGCTGAATTCGATCGCGCAGCTCACGGTGGGCTTCAGCCTCGACGGCGAGGCCCCGGCGACGCTCGCCGTCTACGACGTCGTCGGCCGCCAGGTCATGCAGCGCCAGGTCGTGTCGACGGGCCCGGGATGGCGCACCGTGCAATTCGAGGGGCTGCCGTCCGGGGTATACGGGGTGCGCTTGAGGCAGGGCGGGCGCAGCCTGTCGTGCCGTGCGGTCGTCGTCCACTGAGCGCAGGTGAAGGTTCCCGGACGCGGGGCCGATGGAACCGGGGTTGAGCACGGCAAATCACGGTGCTAGCCTCGTCTGCCAGTCACCCCATGGAGGGACCCCGAATGCCTCCGCATTCCATCGGATCAGGGAACATCTCGTTCGGCCTGGTTTCGATCCCGGTCAAGATGTTCACCGCCGCCTCATCGGAAAGCGTCTCGTTCAACCAGATCCACCCCAAGTGCGGCGGACGCATCAAGCAGCAGCTCCTCTGCCCCACCTGCAACGAAGTGGTCGAGCGCAGCTCGCTGGTCAAGGGCTACGAGTTCGCCAAGGACCAGTACGTCCAGTTCACGGAGGACGAGCTGAAGGCGCTCGAGGGCGAGACGTCCCGGATGATCGACATCGCCGAGTTCGTCCCGCTGGCGCAGGTGGACCCGATCTACTTCGAGAAGACCTACTACCTGGGGCCCGACAAGGGCGGCGAGAAGGCCTACCGCCTGCTGTCGGACGCGATGACGAAGACCGAGCGCGTGGCGCTCGCGAAGTTCTGCATGCGCGGCAAGGAGAGCCTGGTGCTGATCCGCTCGGCCCAGAAGGGGCTCATGCTGCACTTCATGTACTTCGCGGATGAGGTGCGCGACTTCGGCGAGGTGGACAAGGGCGACGACGCGAAGATCAAGCCCGGCGAGATGGACCTCGCGAACCGGTTGATCGACGAGCTCTCGAAGGACAGCTTCCGCCCCGACGCGTACGCCGACGAGTACCGCACGCGGGTGCTGGCTGCGGTCGAGCAGAAGGTCGAGGGCCGCGAGGTGACGTCGCTGGCACCCCAGGCGCAGCGCACGCAGGTGATCGATCTCATGGAGGCGCTGAAGCAGAGCCTCGGGACCCGCACTTCCGGCGCGGGCGGAAAGGCGTCGGCCGGAAGCGCCCGCGGGGCCGATGCGCTCGAGAAGAAGCCCGCCGCCAAGGCGCGGCGCGAGAAGGCCGAGCCGGCCCCGCGCGAGAAGAAGGTCCAGGGCGGCAGACGCTAGCACGGAGGACGGCCCGGTGTGGGCAGGCGCAGCGGTCGGGCCAGGGAAGGCTCCCGCCGGGGAGATTGCGCCGGGATCGGACCAGGGAGGGAGACCCGATGAGAGCCTCATTCGGGAAGGCGGCGACGTCGTGACCCGGGCGGGCGCGGCCGAGCTGGAGCCCGGGCCCGCCGAGCCCCGGCCGGAGCAACGCTTCTCGCTGCGCGAGGCGGCGCGGATCGTCGAGGTGCCCGAGGCCCGCCTGCGCGTTCTCGCGCGCGCCGGCCTGCTGGCGCCGCAGCGCGGACCGATCGGCCCGCTCTCGTTCGGATTCCGGGACCTGCTCCTGCTCCGCACCACCAAGGGCCTGCTCGAATCCGGCGTGCCGATGCGCCGCATCCGGCGCATCTGGTCCTCGCTGCGCGAGCAGCTCGCGGCCGACGTGCCGCTCACCAGCATCGTGTTCCGCGCCGACGGCGAGCAGGTCGTGGCCTCCGACGGCAGCACCGCGTGGCAGGCCGAATCGGGCCAGTTTCTGCTGGATTTCGAGGCCGCGGGAATCGCGGAGCGGGCGGCGATCGTCGGCGCGGGCCGTCCGGCGGCCGCGCCGAAGCCGCCCGAGGGAGCGGCCGCGGACATCCGGTCGCTGCCCGCCGGCGCGGGGAGCGGCGCGCAGGAACGGCCGGCCCGCACGGTCCACGCGAACGCGCCCGCCGCCGACCTGGCGGATCTCACCGTCGAGCAGCTGTACGACCTCGCCACCGAGCTCGAGTCTTCGTCGCCCGCGGAGGCGATCGAGGCTTACCGGCGCGTGCTCGAGTGGGACTCGGGGCTCGCGGACGCTCACGTGAACCTCGGCCGGCTCTACCATCTCGCGGGCGAGCGCGGGCGGGCCGAAGCCCACTATCGCGACGCGGTGCGTCTCGCCCCGGACGATCCCATCCCCCACTTCAACCTGGGCGTGCTCATGGAGGAGCAGGGCCGCCGCGAGGAGGCGGCGCTCGCCTACCGTCAGGCGGTCGGCCGCGACGCCGAATTCGCCGACGCCCACTGCAACCTCGGACTCCTGCTCGAGTCGCTGGGCCGGCGGCAGGAGGCGACCCGCCATCTGATGGCCGCCCGCGACCTCTATCGGGCATCCGACTAGTCAGCGACCACCCCCGCGGACGGGAGTGGTCGCTGCTGGCAAGGGGGGTCACTCCATATCAACGGTAGATCGACTTGAGCTGTCCCCAGGTCGACTTGCGGGTGGGCGTGGGCGCGCACGGATTCGGGAAGCAGACCCTGCCGTCGCCCAGGTAGGTACCGCCTTGCTCCACGCAATCGCTCTGGTCGAGCAGATAGCATTCGTCACCCAGGCAGCAGCCGCCGACCTCGGGCGGCTCACCGCACGTGAAGCTCCCGCAGTGGAGCACCACGTTGGAGTCGTAGACGCCGTCGCCCGCGTCGGCGATGGCGATCTTCATGTGGTTGACCCCCGGCTGGATCGGCCCGGTGGCGAAGAACACCTGGGTCAGTCCGTCCATCTCGGTGTCGATCGCTCCACCGCCGTCGGGCAGCGCGTTGTTCCGGTAGCAGTCGCAGTTCAGGCCGCCCGGGGGCGCATAGGGATTCCCGCAGTTCACGTTGTTGATGGCGACCGGGATGCCGCCGCTACTGCAGATGGCCGGCGCGATCGCGATGTTGACACCGTTCAGGAAGAAGCCGAAGACGTCGTTGTAGGCCGTGTCCACCCATTCGTTGTACTCGTCGGACGTGAACACGTACTGGAACGAGGTTGCGGTGGGATCGGAGCACTCGAAATCGAACTCCAGGATCGTGGCGTCATACGTGGTGTAGCCCGGGATCAACGCATCGAGGTCCGGATCCCCCGGCAGGCCGTTGTCGGTCGACGTGTCGTCGGCGAGGTTGGGGCCCACGATCGACGTGATGTTCCCGGTGCTGAGCACGACGCCCTGGTCGATGCCGAAGACCGTCGTCCCGCCGATGAAGGTGCCCGCCGCGTTGGGAGCGGCGATCAGGACCGCGTTGGACACCTCGACGTTCGGGCCCATGAGGCACTGCAGAATCTGATTCAGGTCCGCCGGCGTCACCTGGACGGTGCCTGCCGTCGAGTGGGGAACGCTGCGCCCCTGGCCGCGCACGGATGGCGCGCCGTGCGCGACGAGCGGAATCGCGAGCGCGAGGATCGCGCAGGCGGCTGAGGCGTGTAGCCGTTTCGGGGTCATGTGCACCTCCGCATGGTTGGAAGTCCGCCTGGAGACAGCGAGGCAAGGGAACTCCACGCCATGGAGGGAACACCTTCTTGCAGCATGCGACGTGCCGACGACTCCTGGCCGAGCCGGTGCGTCCAGGGCTCCGACGAGTCGGGCGGAGAAACCAACGGCCCGGCAGGCGATCGCGCCCCGCCATCCCCTTGGATCCACAGTCCTTGGCCACGAATTCCGTGGCGGCATGACAGTCGGACGTTCCGTCCGCGCGGCCCGATGTCCCTCGAGCCCCCTGGCTTACGAGGTCGCGGTATCGCCTGAAGGCGCATGCCAAACCTGCAGAAACGGGCGGAAGGAATGGCAGCCGGACGCAGCGGGCCCGCGCCCCCACATCGGCTGCGGCCGTGTCTCCCGGGGTGCGGCCGCGCGCCGGGCGGCACGCGGCCATCAGGAGGATCGCGCGGGCCCGGGATGCCATCAAAAGGCCTGCGGTGTCGCCTCGGCGAGCGACCGCGGCCCTGAATCCCCCGCGGTCGGCCGCGTCAGTCGAAGGAGGGCGCCGCGGGCGGTGGGAGGAGGCAGGTCATGAAACTCGAATTGACGGATCAGGAATGCGAGGTTCTCCTGGAGCTGCTGGAAACGGCCCACCGGGGGACAATCCACGAGCTGCACCACACCGACGCTGCCGAGTACAAGCGGTTGCTGAAGGAGAAGCAGCGGATCATAGAGGAGATGATCTCCAAGGTCGCGCTGCACGGGGCCACCGCCAGCATGGCCGGGACGTGAGCGCGGCGTCGGGCGGCTAGCCTGACCTATTCATGAACGCCCCGTGGCGATGAGCGGAGCGGGCGATCGAGGTCCTCGACACGGTTGACAGGATAGCGCGATGACCGCGGGGGGACGAGGAGACTCGTTACCCGATGCGCGTGGCCGGGTGAACCCGCTTCGAGACCCGCGCAGGCAGGGCTCCGCCCCGAGGAACGACGAGGTGAGCTTGTGATGCCAGTGACGCGGGTGATCTCAGCCGGGGCTCGCGCCGCTGAGTTGGGCGATGCGGCACCATCCCTCGCGGAACGGGAAGGTCGCGGGCAGCCGCAACCGGAGACGGCGCACCGAGGCGACGACCAGCACGCCGATCTTCAGCAGCTCGAGACGCAGCGTGGCGACCTGGGCGCGCGCCCAGGCGGTGCCGCGCGCGGCGAGCCGCAGTTCCTGCAGCAGGGCATAGGCGGCGGCGGCGAGCGTCACGCGCAACTGGTTGGCGCGGAAACGGGTGCAGCTGGTGCGGTCGAGGGCGACGTCGAACAGCTCTTTGATCCGGTTCTCGAGCTCGCCGCGCGCGCAGTAGATGCGCCGGTAGATCCGACGTGGGGAGCGCTTGAGGTTGGTGACCACGAAGCGCGGATTGTCGCGCGGGTCGCGACCCGCGAGCTGGACCACCTCGGCTTTGACGACGACGCGTCGCGCCCGGTCCCAGGTG
>Ga0307281_10000351_pt1 | contig 11938 bp, 8 predicted proteins | sample ER_DNA_120_FD_194486 | JGI IMG/M metagenome (GOLD analysis project Ga0307281, IMG submission 194486) | Bulk soil microbial communities from the East River watershed near Crested Butte, Colorado, United States - ER_DNA_120 | ecosystem: Environmental > Terrestrial > Soil > Floodplain | place: USA...
CTCTGCCTATTGGTCGTGCCGCTTGCGGTCTACCAACAAATGCAGGCGCGCTATTCCGGGGGAGGACGCTGACCGTGCGCAAAGCGTCCTGGTTCAATATCGGCTCGGTCGCGCTCGGATTGGCCTTCCTCTATCTGCCGATCGTCATCTTGATCATCTATTCGTTCAATGGCTCGCGGCTCGTCACCGTTTGGGGCGGCTGGTCGACGCGATGGTACGCCGAGCTGCTCAACGACAGCGCTCTGCTCGAGTCCGCCTGGGTCACGCTGCGTATCGCCTTGCTGTCCGCGACCGTTGCGACCGTACTCGGGACGCTCGCGGCCATCGCCTTGGTGCGGTTCGGACGCTTCCGTGGACGTATGCTGTTTTCCGGCATGATCTACGCACCCCTGGTAATGCCCGAGGTGATCACCGGGCTTTCGTTGCTGCTGCTGTTCGTAGCGATCGATATCGATCGTGGCTTTTGGACCATCACAATGGCTCACACCACCCTGACCGCCTGCTTCGTCACGGTGGTGGTGCAATCGCGACTCCTCACCTTCGACACGAGCCTCGAAGAGGCGGCGATGGATCTCGGCTGCCCGCCGCTCAGGACTTTCCTGACCGTGACGTTGCCGTTGATCGCGCCTGCACTGGCGTCGGGCTGGATGCTCGCCTTTACGCTGTCGCTCGACGATCTGGTGATCGCCAGCTTCACCACCGGCCCTGGCGCGACCACGCTACCGATCCGCATCTATTCGCAAGTTCGGCTCGGCGTGAAACCGGAGATCAACGCCATTTGCTCGATCATGATCGCAGTGGTTGCGACTGGAATCGTCGCGGCGTCTTTGCTCACCAAATTTCACGATATCGGGCGCGACAGCGTCGGAGCTGTTGCCGTCAAGTGAGAAGGTCGCTCACTGCGCGGACCGCGGCGCTTCCTGCGGCGGCTCGGTGGTTTCGACGGCCGGCGCGCTCTCGACCGGTGCCGAATTGCCGTTCAGATTCGGCGCGGCTGAAGATGGCGGGGCCGACGGATCCGAGGTCACGCCGGTCAGCCGCTCGATCGCCGAGCGGACCGGATCACCCGCACCGCGCTTGCGGACGGCGTCCAGGATGGGTTGCGCCGCCCCCGAGCGTTGGATCCGGCTTTGCGGGTCCGGCAATATGATAGGGTCGTCCCACGGCCCCTGCACCATGAAGGGTAGTTCGAACGCCGGTGCGGGAGCGGCCGCGCCTCGCGCGGCGACCGACAACAGGCTCGCAGTCCCCCTGAGGTCGAGCTCGCGGGCGGGAATCGATGCGGAACCCGTCAACGCAAGGCCGACGCTCGGCCCCTCCATGCGAACCTCTTCGACGTTCGCGACGCCTTGAATGATCTTGAGGTTGACCGTCAGCGACTCGTAGGGCGTTTTTCCGGTGCGGAATTCGCCGCCCCCTGAGAGCGGCCGGCGCTCGATGCGCTTGAGCAACTGCTCCACGTTGAAACCGGCAATCGCGCCGTTGCGGCTTGTCAGGCCCGCCGTACCGTTAAGACCTTTGGTCAGCTCGTAGACGCTGCTGCCGGAGCTGTCGATCGCCAATCCGAGATTACCTTTGCCCTCGAGCCGTCGAATGCCGAACATGTCGCCGAGACATTGCTCGAGATCGATATTGGAGAACTGCAACTGCGCCTTGAAATCGGCCCCGTTAGCCGATTTGGCGAGCCCGAACGTGCCCTTGACCACCCCTCCGAATGCTTGGGACTCGCCCACCGCGACAGTGAGATTGCCGCCCCGCAGATTGGCCGCCACCGCCGTGCGTCCGAGCTTGGCGCCGGCGACATTGACGCGGGCCGCCGAGAGCCTGAGGTCGACGTGAATGCCGTCGAGACCATCGAGCGCGATCGGCTTGCTGTCCCAGCCGCGCTCGCCGCTGGTCAACAATCGGACCGTGGAAACGTAAGGGGTCAGGTCGAGCCCCTCGGCCGCCAGAGTTCCCTGCAGGGTTTGCCGGCCGTCGAACGTGAGCACCCCTTCGGCGGTGTTGCCGTCGAGTTCCACATTGACGCCGGAGAGAGTGAGGTTCCCGCCGGCGACATTGGTCTGGGCCTTGAGCGCGAAACGGCCGAAGCCGCCGCCTGGCGGTCGCGGCTGTTCCGCCCAACGCAGTGTGTCGCGCAGGGAGGCGGCGTCGGCGGCAAGGGTGCCTTCCATCTTGAGCGTCGGCCGATGGCTGATGTAGCCGTCGAACGCAATCTTGAATGGCATGCCGGCGAGGCGGACCTTAAGGCCGGATCGGTCGCCGTTCAGCGCGGCCACGAAGTCGGTGAAGCTGATGGTAGCGTCGATCGGCTCGTCATGCCAGGCGAAGCGTCCGGTTGCCGCGAAGCTCCGCGAAATCGATGGCCAGGCGAGCGCCATTTCCACGTTCGCAAGCGTCTCGATGATCTTGTAGGCCTCGTCGCGCAGGATGACTGTGCCGTCTTCGATTCGGATCTCCGAGAACGACGATGTCCGGCCGGCACTGGGCTTGAGATTGCGGGCCAGCGTTTCGATGTGACCGGACCAGTTCGACGTGCGGTCGGCATTGAAGACGATGGCGATGGTCGGGCGTACCAAGGAAACGTCGGCGATCTCGATGCGCCCGGTCAGAAAGGGAAAAAAGCGCAGGCGTGCGACCACCTTCTCGGCGGTAAGCGCCGGTGCGCCGGTGCGGTTGTCCTCAAGGCTCACATCGTTGAAGCTCACCGTGCCAGTTGGGAACAGCGAGACCGAGGCGCCGCCCCGGAGCACCGGATCGAGCCCCGTCACGGCGCGAATTTCCGCTTTGACGGCGTCGCGCACGGCGTCCGCGGGCATCAGAAACGGCAGGATCACGAGAACGCAAACGCCGACAATGGCCAAGCCCAGGACAACAAATGCAAGACGTTTGATGCCAACGGCCGCGGTCACGACGCGTCTTTCTCAAGTGCTCGCCGATCAACCGGCTGACTATACCGAGGGAGGTCGAAGGGGCAAACCTGCAGCTCCGATCGGAAAACCTTGCAGTTACTCTGTGACCCTTTCGTGGCCGCGCAAGGAACTGATCCGGCGGCAGTTTCCGCCTTTACAAGCCCTTTTCACCGATACTAAAGGGTGTTGGCCACTGCATAATCCGCTTCGGTCTTGCTGCGGATCTCGTCGAGCGTCGAGCCCGGTGCGAGCTCGATCAGGGTCATTCCCCCGCCCGCCTTCTTGTCGATCGTAAAGACACCGAGATCGGTGATCACCATGTCGACGACGCCCGCTCCGGTCAGGGGCAGGTTGCACCGCTTGAGCAGCTTGGGCTCGCTCTTGGCGGAATGTTCCATCACGACGACGACCTTCTTGACGCCGGCGACAAGGTCCATGGCGCCGCCCATGCCCTTCACCATCTTGCCGGGAATCATCCAATTGGCGAGGTCGCCGTTCTCGGCCACCTGCATGGCGCCCAGGATCGACAGATCGATGTGCCCGCCGCGAATCATGGCGAAGCTGTCGGCCGAGGAGAAATAGCTCGTGGTGGGGATCTCGGTGACGGTCTGCTTGCCGGCATTGATGAGGTCGGGGTCCTCTTCTCCCTCGTAAGGGAATGGTCCGAATCCCAGCATGCCGTTTTCGCTTTGCAACTGCACGCTCATTCCCGCCGGGATGTAGTTCGACACCAGCGTGGGAATGCCGATGCCGAGGTTGACATAAAACCCGTCGCGCAACTCTTTGGCCGCGCGCTCCGCCATCTGGTCGCGTGTCCAGGCCATCAGACTTCTACTCCTGCTGCCGCTGCTTCCGCGCGCTTGCGCACGGTACGCTGCTCGATATGTTTCACCGCGTTGGGAACGTGCACGAGGCGTTTGACATAGACCCCCGGCGTGATGATGTGGTCGGGATTGAGCTCGCCGGGCTGCACGAGCTGCTCGACTTCGGCCACGGTCACCTTGCCGGCGGTGGCCATCATCGGATTGAAGTTGCGTGCGGTCTTGCGGTAGACGAGGTTGCCCTCGGTGTCGCCCATCCAGGCGTGAACCACCGAAAGGTCGGCGACAATCCCGCGCTCCATGACGTAGCGCTGACCATCGATCTCGCGCTCCTCCTTGCCTTCCGCGATCAATGTCCCGGCACCGGTGCGGGTGAAGAATGCCGGGATGCCGGCGCCGCCGGCGCGAATGCGCTCGGCCAGGGTGCCTTGCGGATTGAATTCGATCTCGAGCTCGCCGGCGAGATATTGCTGCGCAAAGGTCTTGTTCTCCCCGACATAGGACGAGATCATTTTCTTGATCTGCCGGGTGTCGAGGAGGAGGCCCAGGCCGACGCCATCAATACCCGCGTTGTTGGAGACCACGGTCAAATTCTTGACGCCCGAGTCGCGGATGGCCAGGATCAAGGCCTCCGGGATACCGCACAGCCCGAACCCGCCGGCCATGACCAGCATGCCGTCCCGCAACAGGTCGGCGAGCGCTGCCTGGGCGTCGGGATAGACCTTGTTCATGAATTCTCCGCTTGGATTGGCCAAAGGCCGTTGAGGCGGCCCCCGCGTGTCGGCCCGGCAGAATTTTCTACCGCGCTGCGGTAAAGGCTGCAATCTCCGTCGGCGATGCCGGCGACGGCCGCCACCGAGTGCTACGGCCGGGCACCGTTGTGCGGTGTGGTTGCGTCCGTGTACCGGGTGATGCGAACGACCGGCAGGATGCCGACGGCGACGATGATGAGCGCTGCGAGCGAACCTTGCTCAAAGCTGCCGCGGGTCGCGAACTGGTAGATATGGGTCGAAAGCGTCTCGACGTTCAGCGGTCGCAGCAGCAGCGTCGCCGGCAATTCTTTAAGGCAATCGACGAAGACGAGCAGGGCCGCCCCCCACACCGCCGGCCGTGCCAGGGGTAGGTGGATCGTACGCGCCAGCGTTCCAGGTCCCGCGCCGAGCATGCGCGCCACGTCGTCAAGTTCGAGCGCGATTCGGGCAAACCCGGCTTGGGCGAAGCCGATGGCGATCGCGAGGAATCGAATCACGTAGGCAATGACGAGAGCGGCCGCGGAGCCCGTCAGCAGGAGGCCGATCCCTTGGCCGGTGGTCGCCCGACTCAAAGCATCGAGGGCATTGTCCACCAGAACGAGCGGTGAAAGCAGGCCCAGCGCAAGCACCGTTCCCGGCACGGCGTAACCGATGCCGGCGATGTTCACGCAGCCTGCGATGGCCGGACGCTTCGTGTATCGCAGCGCCGCGACCGCCAAGAAACCCATCACCAGCGTGATCGCGGTTGCGGTCGAGGCGAGCGCCACCGTTGTCAGTGTATAGCGGACGAGATTGGTGTCGAAACCTGAGAGCAGCCCGCGTCCGGCTACCTCGCGCAGAAGATAGCCCGCAGGCAGCAGGAAGCCGAGCACGACCGGCAGGAAGCAGGCGCCTGCAGCGACCCATCGCCCCGCCCCCGCGAGCGTGATCCGTGACGCCAACTGGCCATCGATGCCCAGCGCGGCAAAACCCCGGCGTTGCAGTCCGCGGCGTTCGAGCACGATCAACGCCGCAACGATCACCAGAAGGAGGCAGGCCATCTGCGCCGCTCCCGGGAGACTTCCACGGTTGAGCCAGGTGGTGAAGATCGAGAGCGTCAGGGTCTGCACGCCGAGATACTCGCTGGCGCCAATGTCATTGAGCGTCTCGAGCAACGCGAGCGCAGTACCAACGGCAATCGCGGGTCGCGCCAGCGGAAAGGTTATGCGCCGCGCAAGCTCCCATGGCTGCGCGCCCAACATGCGTGCCGCTTCGCTAAAGAGGCGGCCTTGGGTCTGAAACATCGCGCGCGCGGCGAGGTACACGTAAGGATAGAGCACGAAGCTGAAGAGCAGGATGGCGCCGCCGAGTGAGCGTATATTCGGAAAATGGTAGTCGGCGGCGGAGCGCCATCCGAAAATCGCGCGTAGCGTCGACTGCACCGGGCCGAGGGCGTCGAGAATATCGACGTAGACGTAAGCCACGATGTAGGTGGGGATCGCGAGCGGCAGCGGCAGCAGCCACGTCAACGCGTCACGTCCGGGAAAGGTGAAGGTGGTCACGGTCCAGGCGGTGCCGGTGCCCACCACGATCGTCAGCGCCGCCACCCCGGCGAGGAGGAGGGCGGTTTGCACGAGTGCCGGCGGGATCACGTAGCGAGCGAGATGGACCCAGAGATCGCCGGTATCCCCGAACGCCAGGACGACGAGGCTGAGCAGTGGGGCAACTGCCAGCGCCGCCGCGGCGACCGCGACTGAGCCGATGGCGGACGCCTGCCAGCGCCAATGAAGACGGGCTGGCCACCGTTGCAGGGGTGACCAGCCCGCGGATCTGGCGTCGCTCATCAGATCAGTTGTCGAATCCGACCTTGTCCACCAGGTTTGCCGCCGCCTTCTTGTTGTCCGCGATCTTCGAGATTGGGATCGGATCGGCATTGAGCTTGCCGTAGCCGGCGATGGTTGGATTGACTTCGATCCCCGTGCGGACGGGATATTCGTAGTTGAGGTCGGCGTGCATGTGTTGCGCCTTCTCGCTCGCCAGCCACTCGATGAACTTCATCGCATTGACCTTGTTCGGCGCATTCTTGGCGAGAACGACGCCTGAAATGTTCACATGGGTGCCGCCGCCCTGGAACGTCGGCAGGATCACCTTCGTGGCATCGGCCCACGCCTTCTTGTCGGGCTCGTTGTTATTCATCAGCGCCCAGTAATAGGTGTTGCCGATGCCGATGTCGCATTTGCCGGCGGCGACGTCTCGTGCGGTCTCGCGGTCTCCGCCCGACGGTTTCTGCGCGAGGTTGGCCTTGACGCCCTTGAGCCATTCCTCGGCCATCGCCTCGCCGTGATGAGAGATGTAGGCTGCGATCAGCGCGTTGTTGTAGATGTGCTGGCCCGAGCGGATGCAGATCTTGCCCTTCCATTTCGGGTCAGCGAGTTCTTCGTAGGTGAGGGTGGTCTGGGGCACGCGATCCTTCGAGACGTAGGCCACCCGCGCGCGCATGGAAACGCCGTACCAGTGCCCCTCCGGATCGCGGTATTGCGGGGCTACAACCTTGTCCAGCAGCTCGGACTTGATCGGCTGGGTGATTCCCGACCGTACCGCCTCCTCGAGCCGCCCGATATCGACGGTGAGCAAAACATCCGCAGGGCTGTTGGCGCCTTCGGTCTTGATGCGTTGCTCGAGGCCGGAGCTTGCCGAGATGACGTTGACCTTGATGCCGGTATCCTTGGTGAACGCGTCGAACAATGGCTGAATGAGTTTGCTTTCGCGGTAGGTGTACACATTGACGTCGCCGGACTGGGCAAGCGCCGAGCCGCCGGCGATAATTGCGCTTACGGCGACGCCAGTCCGCGCCAGCGCGCGCACGCAGACGAATTTCATGGGGAACCTCCTCTTGACGGATTTCGCGGCTCGACCCGGAGCGTGACGCGGTGTGGAAACGAATTCGGGTGGAGTGACGGCTCCGCGTGAACCTTGAACCTTGAGGTAGTGGTGCAAACGCTCCGCCGTCAAATGAGATCAGGCCCGAAAACCGCCAGCCTGGAATAATTCCAGTCTGGTTCGGTTCTGGAAGAGTTCGAAACAAGCTCGTTAAGCGTTGATCGCGCACTGCGATCGCGGCTATCCCGCGTGCGCTTCCAGCGAGTGCGGCAACAAGTCTCAGCGCGTGACGGTGCGAGATGGCGGCGAATGAAACGCAATCTCGGCGATCATCTTCTTGATGATGGCGCGACCGAAGGAATTGAAGTTCTCGGCCACCAGGACGAATGCGCCCGGGCCGCCGATCACATTGTCTTGGTAGTATTTCTCGAGCCCGCCGGGCGGATTGGTATGCTCGGCGTTCCACGGCACCGGTCGGTCGCTGAGGATGACGAGGCCATTGATCACGACCCCCTTGGCGACCGTCTCGTCGCGGGCGAGCTTGACGTCCCTGCCGGCATTGTTGGTGCCGTCTCCCGAGACATCGATGGTACGGCGCGAACCTTCGAACGGCGCGCGCTCCAGTTGGGCGCTCGCGAACTCGATGCCGCCGCTGATCGAGGTGCGGTCGGCAAAGGCGCGGGGCAATTCGAGCAATTGATCTCCGAATTTGCGCGCGGCGCCGGGGCCATCGATCATGGTCCAATCGATGACAAGCTTCTGCGCGCCGAAGCCCGACCACTCGACGAAGCAGACGGCAATGCGCTGATGCGGGCCGGATTTGATGGCCTCCATCACCACCGGATCGGAAATCGCCGCCGCGTAACCCTCCCGCTGCAATAGGAATTTCGGATGGTCGACGCTACGCGACACGTCGGACGATAATACCAGGAGGAGGTCGACGGGTTCGGCGGCACGCGCGGATAGGGTTGGAATCGTGACCAGCGCGGCAAGTGCCAGCAAGCATCTAACAAGCCGAACCATGACTGCCCTCCTTGGCATCCCGCGGCCGACGTCGCGCAGGGCAGGCCGGGTGTAGCCAAACACGAAGAATAACCGATTCCGCCTGTCTTGCGCACAGCAATAAAGGCTGGCCGGTGGTCAATTTCAGGTCATGTTCAGCACTGATTTCAGGCGTGCCGGGCGCCCAGGCTGCAACCGCGCGCTGCGGGCAACATTCCGATCAGGGCAGCTGACGCGTCACCCGGCCAGCACCCGGCTCGGCGGAAAGGCAATTTCGACCAGCGTACCCGCCTTCGGCGCGCTCTTGATGTAGAAGCTCGCGCGGTTGGCCTCCGCCAGGGCCTTGGTCAGCGGCAGACCGAGACCGGTCCCGCCGGAAACCCCAGACACCGGGGTCACCAACTGCCGGAACGGTTCGAGCGCGGTCGCCAAGTCCTTTTCGCTCATCCCGACGCCGGTGTCGCGCACGCGCAACGCCACGTCGCCATTGTCGTTGAGGGCGGTAGATACGATGACCTGCCCGCCGGCATCCGTGAACTTGATCGAGTTGGACAGCAGGTTGAGCACGATCTGGCGCACCGAGCGCGCGTCGGCGACCACCTGCGGCAGTGACGGCGGCAGCGATGTGCGGATGATGATGCGGTCACGATTGGCCTGCGGCTGCATGATGGCGACGCACTGCTGCGTGAGGTCGTTCAGCGAAACGCTGGCGAAGGTGAGTTCGAGACGGCCGGCTTCAATCTTTGAAAGGTCGAGCAGATCGTTGATCAATGAAAGGAGGTGGCCACCGGAGGCGTGAATGTCCTTGAGGTATTCGCGGTAGCGTTCACTGCCGACGGGACCGAACCGCTCCGCCATCATGACCTCGGAGAAGCCGATGATGGCGTTGAGCGGCGTGCGGATCTCATGGCTGATCTTGGCGAGAAAGTCGGATTTGGCGGAGGAGGCCTTTTCCGCTTGGTGCCTTGCCTCCGTGAGCTCCTGCTCCACTTTTTTCCATCGGGTGATGTCGCGAAACACCACGCCGAGCCTGTCGGTCCGGTCACCGGTCGGTCCCACGGTCATGAACATTGGGATCAGGGAGCCACCGGCGGCGCGGCCAATAACCTCGCGCCCGCCGTGGCGCACGCTCGCGCCGCTGTCGTGGGTGGGATGGTCGAGACAATCGTAGGCCGTCTCCACGCTTTCGGGAGCGAACAGCTCGGAGAACGCGCGGCCGGCGAGTTCGCGCGGCTCGTAGCCGAACAGCGCCTTGGCGCCGCGGTTGGCGGACACGATGAGGCCATGCGCATCGAGCACGACGAAGCCGTCAGCGGCAGTATCGAGAAGGGAGGTCAGCTCGGCAAATTCGGCTTGCGCGCGCTTGAGCTTTGCCGATTCGCCATCCGCCGCGAGCGTGCGCGCGGCGTCCATGGCGCCTGCGGGCGCTTCTGCGTCCTCGTCAATCGGCGGCGGGACTGCTCCTTGGTCCGCGGGCTCCATGCCGGTCAGGCGTTGCGTGAGCTTGCGCGTGAGCTCGCGAAACGCGTTGCGTTCGATCGCGCTCAGAGCGGGGACATTCGGCTCCGAAACGCGGGGAAAATGCAGGATGTTTTTAGCCGGTGGCGCGATCGTGAAGTCGGCGGGTGCGCCGTCTCGCTCGTCGGCTTGGTCGCCGTTGTGGACAACGTCTTGGACGGCTGCATTCGCTGCCTGGCGCCTTTTCGATAGGACATTGAGCTGTGCGATCTCACGGCAGACGCCAAACCCACGATAGCCGCGAAAGGCCCGGTTTCGGTCGAACACCGGTAGTCCCGAAAGCTCGACGGCAAGCCGCTCCGAACTTGCCTCGACCGGCCAGAGAACGGTGAGGCCGCTCCAAGTCTCGCGCGTGGCCACCGCGCGCGCGACCTGCCCCCCGGGATCGAGGCCAAGCTCGGTCGCGACCTCCTGCCAGGCCCGTCCGATCGCGGCTGCTGTGCGCGCGCCGGTCAGCGCGATGAACTCGTCGGAGCTCAGCGTAAAGTGGCCGCCCTCGTTCATCTGCCAGACGAAGCGAAGCGGATGGCGGCGTTCGGTCGGCGTTGCGGGTGGCGGCGATGCCAGCGCCGGGCCGGCTGCCGCAGCCCGCTGTGGCATTGATTCGCCGGCCGGCGCGAATTGTGCGATCAGCACAGTCGCGGCCTCGCTGCCGATGCGGTCGAGGGAGATTGGGTTGCCATCGCCGCCCACGGTGTGTCCGCTCGCCAGGGCGCTGCCGACCAGTGCCCCGGCTCCGATCGCGGCGAGTGATGTGGCGCCGCGAAGGTGCGCATGGGCGCCTTCGGTGGCGGCCATGAGCTGTCCGCCGACCGAAAAGGCGGCGATCGCTTCCTGGCTCCCGGCGAGCAAGCGGGCGACGCGCTCGCCGAGCGGCAAGTCCGGGCCGGCACGTTCGATCGCGGCCACGAGAACGGCTGCGGTGTCGTCCGCGAGCACGATATGCGAGCAGGCGCAGGTCAGCGCCCGCCCGATGCCGGCGCCGAATCCGCGCAGGCGTTCCAGGCGCGGAGCGGCGCCGGGAGACAAGCTCGCGGCGATCCGTGCAATCTGGTCAGCCGCCGGCTCGCCGGGCGCGAACCGGCGCGAGCCGATCGCTGCGGAGGTTGCCCCGAAAACGGCTACGCCGGTGGCGTTCGCCCACACGATGCGGGTGCCATCCGGACGCCACAGCCAAGCCGGCAACGCGCTCGTCGCCAGCGGCGCGAGCCGACCGTCACGCAGAAGGGACAGTTGGAACCCGGGCCCGCTCATTCTGCGGTCGCACCTTCCACTCCGCCGCAAACGCCAGCACCAGCCTCAACGGGGTCCCTTCTAATGTCGCCGTTATCGGCCGTCCATGTCAGGTTCCCGCGGCGCACTGTTCAAAGCAGGGATAACATTAATCCGTCAGGTCCGCGGCGTCCCCGGAGCCGCTGGCGTCCGTCAAGCGGCGAGGGCGCGCATGAGATCATACAACGCCGACTGACCTTCGAAGCCGATACCGGGTCGGTCGGACAGGGTGAGATATCCACCGTCCAGCCTGGCGTCGTCGGCGAATCCGCCGAACGCTCCGAACACGCCGGGGTAGGATTCCGCGCCGCCGAGACCGAAGCCGGCGGCCATGGCGAGCGACATCTGGTTCCCCCCGTGCGGGAACAATGCGCTGCGCGGCCATCCGTGCCGCGCCAGCATGTCGATAGTGCGCGCGTATTGCACGATGCCGTAAGATTGCGGGGGATCGACCTGGATCACGTCGTTGCGATCGGGACGCAGGCCGCCGAAACGGACCAGGTTTTCCACATCTTGCGTTGAGAATAGATTTTCCCCGGTCGACAGCGGCGGCTCATAGTGGCGCGCGATCTCGGCGAGCAGGGCAAAGTCGAGCGGATCGCAGGGTTCCTCGAACCAGCGCAACCGGAACGGCGCCAGCGCCCTGGCATAGGCGAGGGCCTGGTCGCGGTCGAACTTGGAGTTGGCATCGACGGCAAGCTGGGCATTGGCGGGCAGGATCGCCTTGACGGCCTCTACCCGGCGCAGGTCCTCGGCAAGCGGGAGACCCCCGACTTTCATCTTGACCATCGTGTAGCCGGCG
>Ga0307281_10000352_pt1 | contig 11928 bp, 11 predicted proteins | sample ER_DNA_120_FD_194486 | JGI IMG/M metagenome (GOLD analysis project Ga0307281, IMG submission 194486) | Bulk soil microbial communities from the East River watershed near Crested Butte, Colorado, United States - ER_DNA_120 | ecosystem: Environmental > Terrestrial > Soil > Floodplain | place...
GACGAGCAACTCCGCGATGATCTTGCCCTTGGTGGTGGTGACGAGCGCCGCGCACGAGCGTCCGGGGCCAAGCTTCGCCACGTCATTGGTGACCATGGCATTCAAGAAGCGCACGCGATCCTGGCCGCGCAGGCGCAGGACACCCGTCGCGGCGTGATCGATGATGCCGGTCGCGTGCGTGAGCGCCTCGTATTCGGTGGCGGGATCGGTGAAAGCGTCGGGGAGGGTGGTCACCAGCATGCTAGACATCCGCAAGCGTCACGGTCTCGAAGAACTCGTAGAATTTCGCTTCGAGGCTGGTGAGACCGTTCTTCACGGTGCAGCGGTCCTCGATGGAGCAGCAGCCGTTGTTGCTGGTGCACATCACCATGTGAACCGGCCCCTCGATGGATTCGAACACCTGGGCGAGCGTGATCCTGGATGGTTTGAGCAGCATGCGGTAGCCGCCGCCGCTGCCCTTCTGTGCTTCGATGATCCCGCTCTGCGCCAGGTTCTGCAGAATCTTGGCCAAGAGGTTGGGCGGCAGGTTGAAACGCGTCGCGATCTCCTTCGCGTTGGCCAGGTTGCCCTCGGGAAGGGAAGCGATGTGCTTCAGGGCGATCAGCCCGTAGTCAGTTTTCATCGAGATGCGAATCATGGATTTGGGGGCGCGGCGGGGCCCGGCCATATAATAAGGACAGAAGCGGGCAGATTCAACGCCGGCCGCAAGATTTAGAACGCGGCCCGGAAGTCCTCTGCCAGCAGGCGGTGGAAGTGGAGCTCGCCCTGCTCGCGTTTGACGGAGTAACGCCCGCGGTCATATGACGACGACCCCAGCCCCTTCTGCACCGACTCGCAGATGTCGACGTCTTCTTTCTGCACAATGTCGCTGGCGGCGAGGCTCTTTTCCACGAATTCCGCGTCGCGCGCCGTCTCCGGCGTGAAGTAGTAGTCGAAGATCACTTCGGTCTCGTCGTGGCCGTGTGGAATCACCCAGTTGGTGTCCATCATGGGGCCGTAGCGGTTGATCATCAGGTTGGGATAGAGCCACGCGTACAGTACCCGGTCGCCGATGCGCTCGGCGAAATCGCTGCCGCCCGCGCCGTCCGTTCCCGCGCCCGCGCCGGACTGGATCGAGTAACGATCGAACACCTCGGTCTGGTACGAATCCATGTCGAGTTGCGCGGCGAGTCCCCGGTGCAGGTAACCGACGTGGTATCCGCCGTCGAGATAGTTGTCGACGTACACCTTCCAGTTGCACGCGAGGCGATACGTGCGCCGCGCAACGAACTGCAGGTTGTCGATCTGCATTGCGCGCAGGCGCTGCGCCAGCTCGGTGAGCTGCGGTGAGAGCGGTGATGGTGTTCTCGCCATCGAGATGAAGAGCAGATCGCACCACGACTCCACCGACATCGGCACCAGGCCGAAGGCGCCGCGATCGAAGTCGCGCACCGCGCCCAGCTCGGGCGCGCGCAAGAGCCGTCCGTCGAGGCCGTACGTCCACCCGTGGTATGGACACACCAGCGACTCGGTGCAACCCGCGCCGCTCATCACCTGTGCGGCGTGATGCCGGCACACGTTGAAAAACGCGTTGAGCTGTCCGTCCTCGTTGCGCACGATCACGTGCGGCTCGCCCGTGATCGATCCCGCGACATAATCGCCCCGCTTGCGCACCTGGTCGGCGCGCGCGGCCACGAGCCAGTTGTTTCGAAACACGGTGTCGCGCTCGAGCTCGTAGAAACGCCGGTCGTTGTACCACGACGACGGCGGCAGCCAGGCCGCGTCGAGCGGTACCGATGCGTCGAAGCGCGAGACCTCGTCGCGCAACCAGGAGGCAAAGTTACCCGAATAGGTAGGCATAAATCTGATTCCCTCTGCCGGGCGTTCTGCGTCAAGTTCCTGCCAGGAAAGAAGTCTGATTGCCGGCCATGGTAGCGCCTCGGATTGGTGTTTGTCCAAGGCGCCCTGCTTACTAGACTTCTATACAGAGACAGACGGGTGTCCGAGTGGTCTTAGCGCTGCCGTGGGAGGGGCCGCGAAATGGCAACACGGGTATTGCTTGCAATCGGACAGCGACTGTACCGCGAGGCGCTTCGCGACGCCATAACGCAACGCCTCGGCGTCGACGTCGTCGCCGAGGCTGCCGATGGGCGTGAAGCGCTCACCCGGGTCAAAGAACTCGCCCTCGACCTTGTCATCCTCCAGCCTGGTCTCAAAGAATTGAACGGAGCCGAAACCATCCGGCAGCTCCAACTCGAGAAGCCGGATCTTCCGGTGATCGCGGTCTCGTCGCATTCGGATTATCCATTGGTGATGGGTGTCCTGAAAGCGGGCGCGCGCGCGTTCATTCTCGCCGACGGCGGACTCGAAGAGCTCGAGCGCGCCATCGAGGCGAGCATGGATGGTCAGATCTATCTCAGTCCCGGTCTCGAGGCGACCGTCGCCCGGTCACTCCGGAACTCGTCGTCATCGGCCACGAACGAAATCCTCACGCACCGCGAGATCGAAGTGCTCCAGCTCCTGGCCGAAGGGAAATCCACCAAACGAGTGGCTGAGACCCTGTCGGTCAGCACGAAAACGGTGGAAACACACCGCCTGCACATCATGGCCAAGCTCCGCCTCTACAGCATCGCGGAGCTCACCAAGTACGCCATCCGCCAGGGCATCACCACCACCGCGAGTTGATGTAACTCGTTCCCTTGACGCAGGTGCCGCTCCCGGGTGTGGATCAATCCGGCAGCGGTGAACCGCTCGCATCGGGAAATTACTGATCGCATAGCAGATAATGCTGTAAGCCATCCTTTAGTAACGCATTGACATCAACCAGGGAGCGGCCCGGGGCCGGTGCGCGCCGTCTCTCCCCGTCATTGATCCCGGGAAATGCATTCGCGTCTCCCGGCGGGACGCACGACATGCAGTGGAGCGTGTTGGCACCGGCGCCTGCCGAGCGGGAGAATTCAATGTCAACCAACGGAAATGCGGAGTCGAACCCCCTGCGCATGCCACGGAGGTCGTGGGGGAACTGGATACTGCTGGCCGGTTCCTACGTGATCACCACCAGCGGGCTCGCCCTCGCTGTGGCACTGCTGCTGCCGGACCGTCTCTCTTCGCCGTGGCCGTGGGTTCGCACGGACTACGCGTTGATCACCGCGTGCGTGTTCCTCGTCGTGACCCTCGTCATCCACCTGTCGCTGGAGCAGCGGCACATGGACAAAATGAATGCCGAGTTTCAGAGAGTTCAGCACGATGTTCACGCCACTTCGCGCAAGCGCCTCTATGCACTGCTCAGCGTGAGCCGGATCATGGGGCTGCAAAGCGACCTGCAAAACGTGTTTCAGAGCATCACCGCGGCATGCCTGGAGACGTTCCCGTGTGATCAGGCATCGCTCATGCTCTTCGATCCGCAGCGCAAGCGACTGGTGGTGCGCGCCGCGCACGGACACGAGGACGTCTCCAAGGTTCTGGGATCCGAGAAGGAGATCGGCGAAGGCATCGCCGGATGGGTGGCGAAGCACAAGACGCCTCTCATCCTGGGACGTCCGGGCGAACGCAATCTGCCTCCCGAGCTGCAGCTGCTCTCCCGTTCGATCTCGGCTGCCATCGTGGTCCCGATCATCCTGCGTGAAGAGCTTGTCGGCGTGATCAACATCAGCAGCCGCTCGCCGGAGACGGTGTACGAAATCGACGATATGCATGCGCTGAGCGTCTTTGCCGAAAATGCGGGCGCGTGTATCCGGCACGCCGAGCAGGCGGAGTGGATGCGCAAGACCATCGCGGGGCTGCGCGAGCATTCCGCGTCGACCGTGGGCGCCGGACTCAAAGCGCGGATCGCGCCCGACTAGCTGCGCGACGCAAGGGCCGGTCCGATCGCGGAAATTATGGACGCGACGGGCCGGCCCGAGCTCGTTTGCCGCCGTTCGTCCCATCCTGTAGACTGGCGACCGCCGGTCATGAAATCCGAATTCGAGCTCATTGATGCTTTCGCGCGGAGGATCCGCCGCGCCGGTGCGCAACCGCGCGGCGTCGTTGTTGGCGTGGGCGACGATGCGGCCGTGCTGCGCCCGAACGCGCGCGAGGATCTCGTCGTCACCACCGACTCGCTGGTCGAAGGCGTGCACTTCGAGCGGCGCTGGCTCTACGGTGCCAACCTCGGCCGTCGCCTGGCCGCCGTCAACCTGAGCGACATCGCGGCCATGGGAGCGGAGCCGCGCTTTGCGCTGGTGTCATTCGCCATCCCGCGCGGAACTCCCGACAGTTTCGTGGAGGATATCGAACGTGGCGCGGTGGCCATGCTATCGCGCTACGGCGCCCGCGTGGTGGGAGGGAATCTCACCTCCACGCGCGGACCCGTCGTATGCGACATGACGCTCATCGGCGCCTGCGCGCGCGGCCGCGCGTGGCGACGCAATGCGCGGCCAGGGGACGTCGTGATCGTTGCCGGTCAGCTGGGCGCTGCTGCCGCGGGCGTGGAGCTCTTGCGAGCCGGTCGCAAGGGTGGGGCGCTCGTCGCGGCATATGTCCGCCCCGTGCCGCGTATCGACGTTGCGCGCGCGCTATCGCGCGCGAGTCTTGTACGCGGTGCGATCGATGTGAGTGACGGGCTCTCCAGCGACCTGATCCATCTGTGCGAAGCCGTCGGCGTGGGGTGCGAAATCCATGCGCACGCGCTGCCGCTCGCCCGAGGCGTGCGGGCGTTCTGCCGCGCGCGTGGAGAAGATGCCGTCGGGTGGGCGCTCCACGCCGGCGAAGATTACGCGCTCGTGCTGGCGGTGCCGCGCAAGCATGCCGTGGAGGTGTGCAGGATGATTCGCCGCGCTCGCGTCCACGCGGCCATCGTCGGCCGCTTCACCCGGACGCGCGGCGCGTATCACATCATCGAGAGCGGATCGAAGGCACGCGTGTTCCGTCCCGGCGGGTGGGACCACCTGAAGTCCGGTCGTTCCAACACACGTGTTGGTCCGACGGGACAAGTGAAGGTACGGCGATGAAAGTTCCGCACTGGCACATCGAGCGAAAGGGTTTCCAGTACACCACACTCGGCGTGCTCGTGATTTCATTCGCCTTGATGGTGCTCGCCGGGCTGGAGAACCGGCCCGCGCCGTGGGCTCCGTTCTACGTGCTCTACGCCGCGGCCGCGACGCTGCTCCCGCTCAAGTGGAAATCGTTTCATTTCGGGCCCGTGCGCTCCGTGCGCTGGTGGATGTGGGCCGCGTGTCCGGTGATCGCGATCATGCTGCAGGCGATCGGCAGCGTGTTCCTGAACATCGTCTACGCGCGCATCGTGGTGTCGCTGGGCGGGCCGGAGCGGCTGGGCAATCCCATCATCGGCGTGCCGGCCATGTTCGACGCGCTCTTCAACGCGGGCTCACTGCGGCTGGGCCTCGCCGCCCACACCGTGCGCGTCGCCTATCTTGGATTTCTTGTCGCCTGGGCCGGCCTGGGCGAGGAGCTGTACTTTCGCGGCTACGTGCAGGGAGTTCTGAGGCGGCATCATTCCGCGCGCTACTCCATCACCGTCGCCACCATGCTTTTCGCGGTTCGTCATTATATGCAGATGCTGCTATTGTTCCCCGCCTACCCGGTGTTCGCCGCCACGGCGTGGTGCGTGATGGCGGTCCCGTTGGGGTTCGTGGTGGGTTATCTCTACGAGAAGACCCAATCGCTGTGGATGCCGGTGACGATCCATTACCTGTTCAACATCATTCCGTTCCTGGTGGGATGATCAAGCTTCGAGAGGGATTGCCCATGATTCGCAACGCCGCTGCCATTCTCGTTCCCGTGCTCGCGCTCGTCTCCCTGTCATCGTGTGCAAAGAAGGAGGCGGCCATCACGCCGCCCACGGTGGAGAACTACTCGTATGCGAAACCGGCCGAGGTGGCGGTGTCGCACATGGACATCGATCTCGACGTCGATTTCGACAACCACGTGCTGACGGGCAGCGCGAGCTTCCTCCTCGACAACAAGGCCAAGTCCAATGTCATTCACTTCGACACCTGGGCGCTCAACATCCGTGACGTCGTGCTCGAGGACGACCAGGGGAACGAGAAGAAGGCGCGCTTCGTCGTGGGCGATTCGCTCGAGCTCATCGGCCGGCCGCTCTCGGTCGTCATCGAGCCCAACACGCGCCGCGTGACGGTGCACTACCGGACGACCGCCGCCGCGCGCGGCGTGCAATGGCTGACCCCCGAGCAGACGGCGGGCAAGCAGCACCCGTACATGTACACGCAGTCGGAGGCCATCCACGCGCGCTCGTGGGTGCCGTGCCAGGACACGCCCGCGATCCGCTTCACCTACACCGCGAACGTGCACGTCCCCGGGGGATTGATGGCGCTCATGAGCGCCGAGAACCCGCGCGCTGTGGCGGCGGACGGAAACTACCGCTTCGAGATGAAGCAGCCGGTTCCGTCATACCTCCTGGCACTCGCGGTGGGGAACATCCAGTATCGCGCGACGGGTCCGCGCACCGGCGTGTACTCGGAGCCGGAGATGGTCGACAAGGCAAAGTGGGAGCTCGCCGATCTCGAGAAGATGATGGAGGCGGCGGAAAAGCTGGGCGGGCCGTATCGCTGGGGACAGTACGACGTGCTCGTGCTTCCGCCGAGTTTCCCGCTGGGCGGAATGGAGAATCCGCGCCTCACGTTTGCGACGCCCATCATCGTCGCGGGCGATCGCTCGCTGGTGTCGCTGATCGCGCACGAGATGGCGCACTCGTGGTCGGGGAACCTCGTCACCAACGCGACGTGGAATGATTTCTGGCTGAACGAGGGCTTCACCACGTACGTCGAGCGCCGCATCGACGAAGTACTCTACGGCCGTGAGTACGCCGACATGCAGACGATGCTTGGCATTCGTGATCTGAACGAGGAGTGGGATGAGATCGGGAAGGACAGCCAGGATTGTGCGCTCTACACCGAGTACAACGGGCGCAACCCGGATGAAGTGCCCACCATGGCGGCGTATGAAAAGGCCAACCTGTTTTTGACCATGATGGAGGACTCCCTGGGCCGCGGCAACTGGGACAAGTTCCTCAGGCAATACTTCGATTCGCACGCGTTCCAGACCATGACCACGAAGCATTTCATCCGCTATCTCAAGGACAACGTGTTCGCGGAGGATTCGACGCGCTATGACGCGCTCAAGATCGACGAGTGGATTTACAAGCCGGGCATTCCGTCCAATGCACCCAGGGTTGCGTCGAAGCGTTTCGACCAGGTGGACATGCAGATCGCCGCGTTCAAGCAGGGCGTTTCCGCGAAGGGGCTCAACACCAAAGGCTGGGTTACCATCGAATGGCAGCGCTTCCTCGACAATCTGCCGCGACCGCTCCCGGCGGCGCGCTTGCAGGATCTCGACACGGCCTACGATTTCAGTCACGCCAACGCCGCGATACAGCGCTCGTGGCTTCCGTCGGTGATCGCGGCGAAGTGGGAACCGGGATACCCGGCCCTCGAGAACTATCTGATGACGATCGGGCGGCGCTTCTTCGTGCGGCCCATCTACATGGACCTGGCGAAGACGCCGGAGGGACTCGAATGGGCGCGTGGGGTGTACAAGAAAGCGCGCCCGGGCTATCACCCCATGACGCAGACCGGGATTGACCTCGTGCTCTATCCGGAGAAGAAGGCCGAGTAGGACGACGGATTCCGCGCCATGCCCCGCACCATCGTCGGCGTGATCTCGGACACCCACGGGTTGTTGCGGCCGGAGGCCGTCGCGGCGCTCGAGGGCTCGCGTTACATCGTCCACGGCGGCGACGTGGGTGACGAGAGTATCCTGCGCACGCTCGAGGCCATCGCCCCGGTCACCGTCGTTCGCGGCAACGTCGATACCGGTACATGGGCCCGGCGCCTTCCGCGCACCGCCGTCCTGGACGTGGACGGTGTGCGCATCTATGCCGTCCACGACATCTCGGACCTCGATATCGATCCGCGCACGGCGGGCGTCAACGTGATAGTGTTCGGGCATTCGCACCGCCCCGGCATCGAACCACGCGGCGATGTCATATACTTGAATCCGGGCAGCGCCGGGCCGCGGCGATTTGATCTCCCCGTGTCCCTCGCACGCCTTACAATAGAAGCCGGCGTGGCCGCGGCGGAGATCGTCGAGTTGACGCTCTCGCCCTAGCGGAGGAAGCATGCAAGCCGTTCTCCAACGTCTGGTGGATCACATGTCCTGGGCCGACGCCCAGGTTCTCGCCAAGCTGCGCAGCGCGCCCGAGGACACGGCGGCGCTCAAGTGGTACTCGCACCTGCTGGCCGCGGAGCGGATCTGGTACATGCGCCTGCACGGCCAGGACTGGACCACGCAGCGCGTGTGGCCCGCGCTCTCGCTCGACGAGTGCGCAGCGCTCGCGGAGCAGAATTCGTCCCAGTTGCAGCAGTTCGTGTCCCGGCTCAAAGAGGACGAACTGGCGCGGCCGGTCTCGTACATCAACTCGGCGGGGGATTCGTTCAGCAACAGCATTTCCGACGTCGTTACGCACGTGGCGTTGCACGGCGTCCACCATCGCGGGCAGATCGCCGCATCGCTGCGCTCGAACGGAATCGATCCGCCGGCGCTCGATTTCATCCGCTTTGCGCGCGGCAAGTAGCATCCCTTCCCCTTTGGATCATGGAGCAGAGATGAAGCATCTGAAGTTCGTGGTTTGGGTTCTCCTCGTTGTCGTCACCGCCCTCTCCGGCCGTGATGCCGCGGCGTGCACCACGTTCTGCTACGCGGACGGCGGCACGATGGTGTTCGGCCGCAACTATGACTGGAACATCGGTGACGGCCTCGCGCTGGTGAACAAGCGCAATGTTTCCAAGCGCGCGCTCACCGACGGCGCGCCGGCGTCGTGGACGTCGAAGTACGGCAGCATCACCTTCAACCAGTACGGTCGCGAATTTCCCACCGGCGGGATGAACGAAAAGGGTCTCGTGGTCGAGCTCATGTGGCTGGATGAAGCGCAGTATCCGGCCGGCGACGCGCGCGGCGCGCTGCCCACCCTGCAGTGGATCCAGTACCAGCTCGACAATTCGGCCACCGTGAAGGACGTTTTGCTCTCCGACCGCCTGGTGCGCATCGCGTTCAACGGTTCGGCCAAGATCCATTTCCTGGTCGCGGACGCAACCGGCGACGTCGCCACGGTCGAGTTCCTGACCGGGCTGATGGTTGCGCACCGCGGAGACCACCTGCAGTACCCCGTGCTCGCCAACGACACCTATGAACATTCGGTTGAATACCTGAACAAGGTGGGCAATAAGACCGGCAAGACTTCGCGCGGGTCGCTGGACCGTTTTGCACACGCCGCCAGCTATCAGAAGACCGCGAAGACGCCCGCCGATGCCGTGCAGCACGCCTTTGCGATGCTTGACGACGTGGCCCAGGGCGACCACACGCAGTGGAGCATCGTGTACGACATCAAGGCTCGGCGCGCGTATTTTCGCACGCGCGTCGCGCGTGACGTGCGCTGGATCGATCTCGCCGGACTCCAGTTCGAGTGCAACACGCCGGTGCGCATGCTGGACCTGAATGCGCCGCTCTCCGGCGACGTGGCGAAGGATCTCAAGCCCTACGCCGCCGCCGCGAACGTGAAGCTCGTGCGCTCCTCGTTCGCGAATACGCCGTTCCTCAGCGAGACCCCGATGGAGCTGCGCGACGAGCTCGCGCACTATCCGGATGCAACTACGTGTGGGACGGGCGCGCGTGGCGGAAAATAGGTTTTGAGCTTTTCTTTCGACGTACACACCGCGGCCATGACCGTGGCCATCGCGCTCCTCGCAGGCATGGCGGGGCAATCGCTCGCCTATCACCTGCGCCTGCCCGGCATCGTCATCCTGATCCTCTTCGGCGTGCTTCTCGGCCCTGACGGTCTCCGGATCGTCGATCCCTCCTCGCTCGGTGGTGGACTGCACGTCATCGTCGGGTTCGCGATCGCCGTCATCCTCTTCGAAGCCGGCATGAGCCTGGAGTGGAAGCAACTGCGCGTGGAACCTCCCACCATCCGGCGTTTGGTGACGCTCGGCGCCGTGGTGACCTGGATCGGCGCGTCGCTGGCGGCGAAGTGGCTCATGGGATGGGACACGCGCCTCGCGGTGTTGTTCGGCTCCCTTGTCATCGTCACCGGGCCCACGGTGGTGTCGCCGCTGCTCCGGCGCATCCGCGTGCGGCGCAACCTGCAGACCATTCTCGAGGCCGAGAGCGTGTTCATCGACGCCATCGGCGCCATCATCGCGGTGGTGGCGTTCGACGCGGTGTTCTCGACGGCCGGCGGCGGCATTCTCGCGGCGGCCGTGAACGTGGTGACGCGCCTCGGCATTGGTGTGCTCGCGGGTGTCGTCGGCGGCGGTGTGATGGTGTTGCTCCTCCGCTCGCGGCGGTTGATTCCCGCCGGCATGGAAAAGGTGTTCACGCTCACGCTCGCGTGGGGGACATTCCAGGCCGGCAATGCGCTTTCGCCCGACTCGGGCATTCTCGCCGTCATCGTAGCCGGCATCCTGGTGACCAACGTCGCGCAGGAGACCACGCGCGCTGTGCGTGAATCCAAGGAGCAGCTCAGCGTGATGCTGGTGGGCCTGCTGTTCGTGCTGCTCGCGGCCCAGGTTCGCCTCTCCGAAGTGACCGCGCTCGGGACCCGCGGGATCGCGATGGTGGCGGCGCTCATGTTCATCGTCCGGCCGCTCTGCGTGCTCTCGTGCACGGTGAGTTCGGGGATCTCCGGCCGCGAGAAAGCCTTCCTGTCCTGGATTGCGCCGCGCGGCATCGTGGCCGCATCGGTTGCCACGCTTTTCTACGAAGGCATGCGCGCGCGTGGTGTCGAAGGCGGGGAAGCCGCGCGCGGACTCGTGTTCCTGGTGATCACAAGCACGGTGCTCGTGCAGGGCTTGAGCGGCTCAATGGTGGCGGGGTGGTTGGGTGTGCGGCGCCCGCGCGGCCAGGGCTACGTCATCCTGGGCGGCAATCCGCTGGCGGTGGAACTGGCGCGCGCGCTCAAGAGCGGCGGCGAGGAATCCGTGCTGATCGACGCCAACCCATCACTGTGCGGCGAAGTCGAGGCGAAGGGCTTCCGCGTGCTGCACGGGAACGCTCTCGACGAGCGCATCATGAAGCGCGCCGAGATCGAATCGCGCAGGGCCGTCATTTCATTGCTTCCCAACGACGGCGTGAATCTCCTCTTTGCGCGCCGCGCCGTCGACGAATACCGCGCGGATCGCGTCTACGTCGCCATGCACGGCGGCGCCATCAAGCCCGCGCACATCTCGGAGATTCGCGGACGCGTCCTGTTCGGCTCCGCGGCGGATGTCGACCAGTGGGCAAGCCGTCTCGGCCGGGGCGAAGCGCTGGTGGAGTTGTGGAATTTTGCGGGTGTGCCGGATGCGCGCGCCAATCCCACCATGCCGGTTCCGAAGGAGGCGCGCGCGAACGTAATGCCGATTGCCATCGCGCGCGGTGCCACCGTGCGTCCCATCGACGATCGCTACGAACCCAAGAAGGGCGACGTCGTCACGTGGCTGCTCTTCAGCCGCAAGGAAGACGACGCCCGGGCCTGGTTGCGCGCGCGCGGCTGGGTTCGCGATTCTTCTTCCTGATCCGCTTATCAGTATTGTTCCGCGGTCGTACGTCGGTCCCAGCTCCTCATCTCTTCTGCTTCGTTATGCGCAGTCGCACGGTCCGTCCTTGCTCCTGCTGCTCGCGGGGATCTCAACTTTGAGACTGATACCGCTCGCAGAAGTCGCTTCGGCCGGACGTGCTTCCGCGCATAACGAAGTAGAAGAGCTGCGCGAGCAGCAGGAGCAAAGACCGACATCCGTGCGCCCACCAAGGCGCAAAGAGAGTTTACTCGTGCAGGTCGATTGTTTCGGGAGCAATAAGGATTTCCCATAGGTCGAGAATGCACATTTACCTTGTCTAAAATTATTAAAGCGGTTTATACCCTCAACTATGACACTCATCAATCATTACATAAATTTT
>Ga0307281_10000353_pt1 | contig 11914 bp, 12 predicted proteins | sample ER_DNA_120_FD_194486 | JGI IMG/M metagenome (GOLD analysis project Ga0307281, IMG submission 194486) | Bulk soil microbial communities from the East River watershed near Crested Butte, Colorado, United States - ER_DNA_120 | ecosystem: Environmental > Terrestrial > Soil > Floodplain | place...
GAGCTGATCAGCCGAGAAGCCCTCGATCGCATCATCCAGCGCGCTGCCGAGCTCCAGACCGGGGAGCGCGACATCGGCGAGGGCCTGACCGAGGAGGAGCTCGTCGCCCTGGGCAGCGACGTCGGGATTCCCGCTCGTTATCTCAAGCAAGCGTTGCTCGAGGAGCGTACTCGCACGCCGGCCGAGGCCGAGCGGCGCTGGTCGCTCATTGGGCCGGCGCTCCTCGACACGCACCGGGTGGTGCCGGGCGACCGCGGCTCCGTCGAGCGAGCGCTGTCGCTCTGGATGGAAAGCCAGGAGCTGCTGCAAGTGAAGCGCCGCTACCCCGATCGTACAACGTGGGAACCGCAAGTCGGGTTCATCGCGTCGATGCAACGGGGGCTCCGGGCCGGAGGGAAGACCTATTCGCTCACCCGGGCGGTCGAGATCGCGGGTCACGTGACCCAGCTCGAGCCCGGGTTCTGCCACGTGCGCCTGAGCGCCGACGTCCGAAACCTGCGGCGCGGCCGCATCGCCGGCGCCGCGGTGCTCGCGGGGATCGGCGCCGCCGGATCGGTCGCCGCGGCGGTGATCGGCGTGTTGTACCCCTTCACGGTGGCCCCGGTCGTCGGATTCGGCGTGCTGTCGCTGCTGCCGCTGGTGGCGGGACGGGCGGCGCAGCTCGAGCGCATCGAAGTCGGGATGGAGCAGGTGCTCGACCGGCTCGAGCGGGGCGAGATCCGGCCCGAGCACGCCCTGCCGGGGCCACGGGGCAGTGCGTTCGTGCGGATCGCAGAAGAGATCCGCAAACAATTCCAGTTCTGAGAGTGACTTCATGAGCGAGATGCAGCGCGTCGGGGTGTTGGGGAGCGGATTGATGGGGAGCGGCATCGCGCAGGTGGCCGCCGCCGCGGGGTACGAGACGATCGTCCGCGACGTGGCGCAACCGATTCTCGACAAGGCGAAAGCCGGCATCGAGAAGTCGCTCGCCAAGTTCGTAGAAAAGGGAAAGCTCCAGGCCGCCGACCGCGACGCCACGCTGCAGCGCCTCTCGTTCACCACCGCCACGGCCGACCTGAAGCGCTGCGACGTCGTGGTGGAAGCCGTCACAGAGGACCTGGAGGTCAAGAACGCCCTCTGGAGAGAGCTCGACGCCCTGTGCGGCGCCGGGACGATCTTCGCCTCGAATACGTCGAGCCTCACCATCGCCGCGATGGCAGCCGCCACCAAGCGTGCCGACCGGTTCGTGGGGCTGCACTTCTTCAACCCGGTGCCGCTGATGCAGCTGGTGGAGGTTGTCCGGACCGTGACGACGTCCGAAGAGACGTTCAAGCGGGCGTTCGCCTTCGCCCGCTCGCTCGGCAAGGAGGCCGTGGCGGCGAAGGACAACTCGGGCTTCATCGTGAACCTGCTGCTCGTGCCGTACCTGCTGGACGCGATCCGCGCGCTGGAGCACGGCGCCGGGAACGTGACGGACATCGACAAGGCGATGCAGCTGGGCTGCGGCTACCCGATGGGACCGCTCACGCTGCTCGATTTCGTGGGGCTCGATACGACCTACAAGATCGCCGAGATCATGTTTGCGGAGTACAAGGAGCAGAAGTACGCACCGCCGCCGCTGCTCAAGCGAATGGTGCTCGCCGGAATGTACGGCAGGAAGAGCGGCAAGGGATTTTACGACTATTCGGCCAATCCGCCGGTGGTCTCGAGCCTCGGACTCTAGTTCTTACAAGGAGCCAACCCGCATGTTGGGATACGACCTGCCACGCCTGCACGCGGCGGTGAACGATCTGCCCGCGGCCCTGCTGCTGGTCGCGGTCCTGTTCGACCTCGTGGGCTGGCTCTTGAAGCGCGACTCCCTCACCTGGGCCGGCATCTGGACCCTCTGGGCCGGCGTGATTGGTGGCTGGGCTGCGGTGATCCTGGGCGAGCTCGCCGAGGACGCCGTCGAACACGGAGACGCCGTGCATGAGATCATGAGCGTGCACGAGAGGCTCGCCCTCATCACCATGAGCATTTTCACCGCCGTGCTCCTCTGGAAGCTGTGGCGTCGCTTCCAGCTGCGCCCCGCGGAAGACCGGCTGCTCAAGCTCCTCATGATCGTGGGGCTCGTGTTCCTGGTGCGCACCGCCGCGGAGGGTGGGGAGCTGGTGTTCGATCACGCGGCCGGCATTCCGACGGCAAAGCTCCAGTCGGAAATCGAGAACCGTGAGGAAGGGCATCATCACGAGGCAGGGGAGGCCGACGACCACGACTCGACGCCGGCCCATGTGGATCCCCCTGGCACGCCGCCGCATACGCACTGATGAAAATGCAGAATGCTGAATGCAGAGTACAGATTGACCCGGGGCAGCACGAGCCTCACCGCGAGGCACGAAATGCCCCAAAGCATTCTGCATTCATCATTCTGCATTCTGCATTCGTTCTTTTTGTTCTCGCCTGCTCCCCCGTCACCACGCGCCCGCCGTTCATGCCGTATCCGCAGGCGTTGGTCATGATCCTGGACGCGCCACCATCGCGGATCGTCCCCGAGGCGGTCGGCTGGCTGACGAGCCAAGGGCTCCAGGCGCAGTGGTCGAGTCCCCAGGATGGGTACGTCGAAACTGCCTGGTTCAACCTGCGTACCCACGCGTCGGTATTCGGCGCAGCCGACCCCGGCGATCTGCTGGCGACGGTGAAGATCCGCTGCTGGGCCGATCCGAACGTTCCCGGCAAGGCCCAACTCACCGTTGAAGCGGTGTACCGACCGATCCTCGATCCGTCCCGGCCGGAGCGGGATCTCGAGGAGATCGTCCCCCAAGGCTCGGAAGGGTATCGCATCGCGCAGCAGCTGATGGACGCGATGAAGCAACGATTCGGGACGTGAGATGCAGTCACCCGCTCCGCGGTACTAGTTTCCCATCGAAGTGATCCCCTCTCTCACCGACCCGCGCACTCGCTCCGCGTACTCCGAAGGCGCAGGCATCTACCGCATCGTTCCTCAGGCGGTAGCGATTCCCCGAGACATTGCAGGGCTGGCCGCACTGGTGCGCGACGCCGAGCGGCGCGGTACGCCGCTTATCCCGCGTGGCGCCGGGAGCGGCATGCCCGGCGGCAACGTCGGACGCGGCGTGATCGTGGATTGCTCCCAGGGGTTTCGCACCCTCGAGCTGGATCCCGCTGGGCGCCGTGCCCGCGCCGGGGCCGGCGTGTCCTGGGCACAGGTGACCGACGCCGCCCGTCCCCACGGCTTGCGGCTCCCCCCCGATCCCGCCTCCGGAGCCTTCGCCACCTCCGGCGGCCTGGTCGCGACCAATGCCGCAGGGCCTCGCTCGATCCGGTACGGCTCCGTCCGGCCCTGGATCGAGGCGATCGAGGTGGTCGGCGCCGGGGGCGAGGTCCGGTCGATGAGACGGGGGGCGGGAGGTGCCAAGCAGTTCAACCTCGACCCAGGAGACCAGGATCTGATAGTCCGGGGATACCCGAAGACTCGGAAGAACTCCTCCGGCTACGCCCTGGACGCCTTCGCCGCTTCGGGAGACGAGGTGGACCTCTTTATCGGGGCGGAAGGGACCCTCGGGATCGTGACGGCTGTCGAGTGGCGACTCGACTCCATTCCTCCTGAGTCGGCGGGGGCGGCACTCGCCCTCGGAAGCCTGGACGCCCTGGGCGAGGCCGCGACCTTCCTCGCCACACTCGACCCTTCGGCGGTCGAGTTGCTGGACCGCACCCTGCTCGACTTCGTCGCCGCGGCGGGTGGGGAGGTTCCCCCGGGCGCCGAGTGCCTCTTGCTGGTCGAGTTCGAGCGCGAAACGCCGGCCGCGGCGCGCGGGGTGGTGGGCGACGCCGTACGAGGCCTGAAGCAGCTGACGCTCCAGGCCGACACGGCGCTCGACCGGGCGGGGCTGGAGCAGCTCTGGGGGATCCGGCGACTGGCGAGCCCCGCCCTCGCGCGCCTGCCCGAAACCCGGCGCTCCTTGCAGGTGATCGAGGACGGCTGCGTACCACTCGAGCGGCTGGCGGAGTACGTGGGTGGGCTGCGGGAGGCGGCGGCACGGCACGACGTGCCGGTCGCGATCTTCGGCCACGCGGGGGACGGCCACGTCCACGTGAACGCCCTCCCGGACCTGACTCGAACCGGGTGGCGGGAAGCGCTACAGGGCCTGTACGACGACGTCGGCGCGCTACAGCGCCGGCTGGGCGGGACGCCGAGCGGCGAACACGGCGATGGCCGACTGCGCGCCGGCACGTTGGTTTCGTTGTACGGCTCCGAGCTGATCGGGAGGTTCCGGGACCTGAAAGCCGTCTACGATCCGCGGTCGATCTTCAACCCGGGTGTTATACTCTCCGCGGCCGATTGGGCGCCGCTCGTGGACCTGAAGGTCGGGGACGACGCCGCACAAATCCCCGAGGACATTGCCGCTCGTCTGCGCGATCTGGAGCGCAGCGGCGGTTGGGCGACCCCGAAGGTGGACCTGACTCGATCACCCTGACCACCGATAACCGACTACCGACCACCGTCCCTCCATGGAAATCTTCCGCGCCCCCCGCATCACGCTGATCGCCCGGCCCCAGTTCCTCGAGCCGGCGCATCTCGCCGTCCAATGGAAGGGTGAGGCATCGGGCGGGGAGCGGCTCGCCGAATTCGCCGGCCGCATCTGCTATATGAGCCAGCACAACCCGGCGCAGCGCCCCACGACGGAGTATCTCGACAACATCAAGAAGCAGGGGCATGGCTCCGTGCTGGAGCACGCGGTGTACGTGTTGCTGGTGGAAGGCATCAGCCGCTCGTGCTCCCACGAGCTGGTGCGTCACCGGGCGGGGTTCGGCTACTCGCAGCTGTCGCAGCGCTACGTGGACGAGTCGCATGCGGCTTTCGTCGTGCCCCCCGCCGTCCTGGGCGACGCGACGCTGGAAGCGGAGTGGGAGCAGCAGGTCACCGCGGCACAGGCCGCCTACGTGCGCTCGGTCGAGTCGCTGATGAAGCGGTACGACTGGGTGAGCGACAAGGTCCACCGCCGCAAGATGGCGCGGGAAGCGGCGCGCAGCGTGCTGCCGAACGCCACAGAGACGAAGATCGTCGTCTCGGGGAACGTGCGCGCGTGGCGCACGATGCTGGAGCTGCGCTGCGGTGAAGGCGCCGAGCTCGAGATCCGCCGCATGGCGGTCGCCGTGCTGCGCGTGTTGCAGCAGGAGGCGCCCGCGTTCTTCTCCGACTTCGAGATCTACACCGCCGAGGATCGCGTCGAGTCGGCGCGCGTCGCGTACCACAAAGTCTGAAAACACAAACGGCGTGGTGAGTGGTGTGTGGTGAGTATCATCACCACCAACCACCTACCACGCAGTTTTTCTTTCCCTCCCCTATTGCGTATCTCGACGGAATCTCATATTCATTCATCGTCATAAGCAGTTACCGCGTCACGGACCGTTCGCCGAACGGCCCCTTTTTTGTAAGGAGGTCACCCGAGACCACATGCGCATCGGTCTCGCCTACAATCAGAAGCCCGACACCGATTCCACCGCGTACGACGCTCGCGACAACAGCGACATCTACGCCGAGTGGGACGAGCCATCCACCATCGATGCGGTGGAGCAGGCTCTCGGTCTCTTCGGCAGCGTCATCCGGCTCCACGCCGACGCCACGTTTCCACAAAAACTCACCCGCGCCCGGGTCCAGCTCGTCTTCAACATGGCCGAGGGGCTCTACGGTCAGAACCGCGAAGCCCACGTCCCCGCGATCTGCGAGTACCTGAACGTCCCCTACACCGCCAGCGACCCGCTCACGCTGTCGCTGTCGCTGAACAAGGCGCGAGCGAAGGAGATCCTCGCCTACCACGACGTCCCGACCGCCCGCTTCGCCGTGGTTACCGATCTCGTGGACCTGGCCCGCGTACGGCTGCCGTATCCGCTGTTCGTGAAGCCGGTCGCCGAGGGATCCGGTAAAGGCATATTCGCCAATAACTTATGCCATCACCGCGCGCAACTGCGGGACCGCGTCTCGTTCCTCTTAGAGACCTACAAGCAGCCGGTGCTGGTGGAGACGTACCTCCCCGGCCCCGAGTTCACCGTCGCGATCATCGGCAACGGCGCCGACGCCTCCTGTCTCCCCATCGTCGGATTCGACTTCTCGACGCTGCCGCCCGGCGCCACACCGGTGTACGGCTTCGAGGCGAAGTGGATCTGGGACACCGCCGAGCACCAGCTCGACATCTTCGAGTGCCCCGCCAAGGTCCCGGAGAAGCTGTACCGGCACATCGAAATCGTCGCCCTGGACGCCTATCTGGCGCTCGGCTGCCGTGACTGGTGCCGCATCGACGTCCGCGTGGACGAGGCAGGCGTCCCCAACGTGGTCGAGCTCAACCCGCTGCCCGGGATCCTCCCGGACCCAAGAATGAACAGCTGCTTCCCCAAGGCCGCGCGCGCGGCGGGGTTCGCCTACGATGAGCTGATCCAGGAGGTCGTCCGGATCGCCTGGAGGCGGGTGACGGGGCGCGAGCTGGTGGTGCCGGGCGTGGCGGCGGTCGGGTTCCGGGCGGGAGCGACCGCGTGAGGGTTTCCGTCCTGTACGACCCCGGCGCCGAGGACTGGACAGCCGAGGACATCGCAGGGGTCATGAAGGCGGTCAACGAGATCGCCCGCATTTTCGAGGCGATGGGTCACTCCGCCCGAAAGCTCCCCGTCCGTCACGACATGCGCTGGTTCGCCGACGCCCGCCGGTCGGACCTGGTGTTCAACCTGTGCGAAGGGGTGCACGGCTTCTCCCAATGGGAGGAGCACGTGGTGGCGGCGCTCGAGTTCGCCGGGGTGCCCGTGACGGGGTGCGGCCCGTGGACGATCGCCGCCTGCCGCCGCAAGGCGACGGCGAACGCGATCCTGTCGCAGGCGGGTGTCCCGATCCCGCCCTGGACGCTCGCCCAGGGAAAGATCGACGACGAGTTCCCGCTCCCCGCGATCGTCAAGCCCGCCGCGGAAGACGCGAGCGCCGGCCTCGACCGCGGCTCGGTGGTCACCGATCGCAAGGCGCTACGCGCCAAGATCGCGGCGATGACCGAGCAGTTCGACGAAGTCCTGGTGCAGCAGTACGTCCCGGGTCGGGAGTTCAACGTGGGCTTCGTGGGCAGCCGCGTGCTCCCCGTGGCCGAGATCGACTTCACCGGGATGCCCGAGGGGACCTGGCCGATCCTTACCTATGCCGCCAAATGGCACACCGGCTCGGCGGAAGACCTGGGGAGCGTGCCGGTCTGCCCCGCGCCCGTATCCCAGCGGCTCGCCGACCGGCTGACGCGCGTGGCCGACCTCGCCTGGCGCACGATGCAGGGCAAGGGCTACGGCCGGGTGGATATCCGGGTGGATGACACCGGCCGGCCCTGGGTGCTCGAGGTGAATCCCAACCCCGACCTGAACGACGACGCCGGGCTGTCGCGCATGGCGGCGGCGACGGGGTGGGACTATCCCGAGCTGGTGCGGCGCATCGCCGAAGTGGCGCTGCGCGAGGCGCAGGGCGCCAAGGCCGCGCGTGAGCTGCTCGCTCCGTCCCGTCGGACGCGCGCACCGCGCACGACTTGAGACGCTGGTGCGCGGCACCGGCCTCTTCCGCGAGGCCGAGGTCGCGACGGCGGTCGAGCTGTTGGACGAGTCGTTGGACGGGGATGACGACTATCGCTTCCTGGGTGCGTTCAACGGCACGGACCTTGCCGGATACGCTTGCTACGGTCCCACCCCGGACACGGTCGGCACGTGGGACCTGTACTGGATCGCGGTGGACCGGGAGCGACAGGGCCAGGGGATCGGCACCGAGCTGCTGCAGGCGGTCGAGCGAACGCTCGTGGCCGATGGGGGACGGCTGATTGTCGTGGAGACGTCGTCTCGCGCCGATTATGCGCCGACGCGGGGCTTCTACGAAGCCCGCGGCTACGCGAAGACCGCTACCATTCCGGGCTACTACGCGCCCGGCGACGATCTCGTGATTTACGCGAAGGACTTGATGCATGGAGATGACCTGGCAGGAGCTGCTTCGTAAGAAGAGCATCGCCTCGCTCGAGGCCCTGGCCGAGCGCTTCGGACCCGAGCACGTGGGGGGGGGCGACATCGAGCGGCTGAAGCTGGCGGCGGAGAACTTCGAGTTCCGCATCTCCCCCGCCATGGTGGACTTGATCCGCGAGCCGGGTGACCCGATCTGGCTCCAGTACGTCCCCACGCTCCAGGAGCTGGAGATCGAGGACGGGATCGTGGACTCGCTCGCCGAGGACGCCCACTCCCCCGTCCCGAACATCACGCATCGCTATCCCGACCGGGCGCTGTTCCTCGTATCCCCGGTGTGCGCGGCCTACTGCCGCTTCTGCACCCGGCGCCGCAAGGTGGGCGATCCCGAGAAGATCCCGATGGCGCAGCTCGAGTCGGCATTCCAGTACCTGACCCAGCACACCGAGATCCGCGACGTCATCATGTCGGGCGGCGACCCCCTGCTGCTCTCGGATCGGCGGCTGAACGAGATCTGCGCCCGGCTGCGGGCGATCCCGCACATCGAGATCATCCGTATCGGGAGCCGGGTGCCGTGCCATCTCCCGGAGCGGATCACCCCCGAGCTGTGCGCGATCCTCAAGCAATACCATCCGTTCTACATCAACACGCACTTCAACCACCCCGACGAGCTGACGCCGGCGGCGGTGCAGGCGCTGGGGATGCTGGCGGACGCAGGGATCCCGCTCGGCTGCCAGACCGTGCTCTTGAAGGGCGTGAACGACGATCCGGCGGTGATGAAGCGGCTGATGCAGAAGCTCCTCGTCGCGCGGGTGCGGCCCTACTACATCTACCAGTGCGACCAGGTGGCCGGCGCCGAGCACTTCCGCACCACGATACAGACGGGCCTCGAGATCGTGCGCGCACTACGCGGCTGGACGAGCGGGCTCGCGGTGCCGCACTACGTGATCGACGCGCCCGGCGGGGGCGGCAAGATCCCGCTGCTGCCCGAGTACGTGGAGGCGATGGACGAGGACAGCGTCACGCTGCGGAACTACGCGGGCAAGACCTATGTGTACCGACAACCTCGAGAGGCCGGCGCCGCGATGCCGATTCCCCTCGAATTCGAGCCGGTGCTCGCTGGGTGACCCCAGCGAACGCCTCGATCCGACGCCCGCTCCACGAACCGGAGCGGGCGTTTCTCTTCCGCCACCTGCACGGGAGACGCCATGCGCCTGATCACGACCGTCGTCCGACCTGAGCGCCTGCCAGAGGTGAAGGCAGCGCTGTTTCGCGCCGGGGTCACCGGCATCACCCTCAGCCGGGTCACGGGCCATGGGGGCGAGCGCGAGGTCATCGAGCAATACCGCGGCAGCACCATCGTTGCCGAGTTCCACGAAAAAGTCAAAATCGAAATGGCGGTGTCCGAGCCGTTCGTCGAGCCGACCATTCAGGCCATCCTCTCGTCGGCCCGCACCGGCGAGGTGGGCGACGGCAAGATCTTTGTCCAGGCGCTGGAGCGCGTGATCCGGATTCGGACGGGAGAAGCGGACAACGCCGCCCTCACGGCCGTGAACGCCGACCAGGTGCAACGGGCCGCCATCGATGCCCAGGCGGGCGACCGATGAGCCAGATCTCGAGCGGGGATACGGCCTGGGTGCTCACCGCGAGCGCGCTCGTACTGCTCATGACCGTCGGCCTGGCGCTGTTCTACGGCGGCCTCGTCCGCTCCAAGAACGCGCTCAACACCATGATGATGAGCGTCGTGGCGCTCGGCGTGATCAGCGTCCAGTGGGTCTTGTTCGGGTATTCCCTCGCCTTCGCGCCGGGCAACGCCTGGATCGGGGGTCTCGGCTGGCTCGGCCTATCCGGTGTCGGCATGCAGCCCGACCCCGCATATGCCGCCACCATCCCGCTCCAGGCACACATGACCTTTCAGGGGATGTTCGCCATCATCACGCCCGCGCTGATCTCCGGCGCGATCGTCGAGCGGATGCAGTTCCGGGCCTATGTCGCCTTCCTCGTCCTATGGGCCACCCTGGTGTACGTGCCGCTCGCCCACTGGGTCTGGGGCTCCGGCGGCTGGCTCCTGAAGCTCGGGGCGCTCGACTTCGCCGGCGGGACCGTGGTCCACATCAGCGCCGGCGTGTCGGCACTGGTGGCGGCATGGCTGCTCGGCCCGCGACAAGGTTTTCGACGCACGCCGCTCATGCCACACAACGTGCCGCTCGTCCTGCTCGGTGCCGGTCTCCTGTGGTTCGGCTGGTTCGGGTTCAACGCCGGCTCGGCCCTCGCCGCCAACGGTCTCGCCGTGCTCGCCTTCGTCAACACCAACACCGCCGCCGCTGCCGCCCTGGTCACCTGGGCCGCGCTGGATGCCATCCGGGGCGGCAAGGTCACTGCTGTCGGCGCCGCCACCGGCGCCGTCGTGGGACTGGTCGGCATCACGCCGGCGGCGGGCTACGTCACGGCCCGCGCCGCGCTGGCGATCGGGGCCCTCTGCGCCACCCTGAGCTATTTCGCCATCCAACGCCGCTCCAAGAGCGGACTCGACGACTCGCTCGACGTCTTTTCCTGCCACGGGCTTGCCGGCATCGGCGGTGCACTGCTCACCGGCGTCTTCGCCACCAAACTCGCGAACCCCGGCGCTGCAGACGGGCTACTCGCGGGCCACCCGGCCCAGCTCGGTATCCAGGCCCTCGCCGTCCTGGCGGCCGTCGCCCTGGCGGGTGTCGGCACGGCCATGATTCTTCTGGTCGTACGGGCAGTCTTCGGCGTACGCGCGGAAGTGCGGGACGAGATTGCCGGGCTCGACCTGACCGAGCACGGCGAAGAAGCCTACTTGGGCGGCGATTTGGGCGGTCTGGCCGGGCCCGGAGTAGCCATCGGCGAAGGCGTGGTGCTCTCGACTCATCCCCCTGCGCTCGGGTAGCGCGCGTCGGCGCTGATTGGTACTCTTTCACCCCCATGTGGGGATACCAATGACGCCGTCAGAGTTCAGCTATCGGGACAAGAAGCTCGGCGATGCCGAGGCGATCACGGTCGCCACGACACCCGACGTGTTCCAGCCCACCTCCACGACCGTGCTGCTGCTGCGCGCGGCCCGCGGAGCGTTGGGCCAGCCATGTCAGTCGGTGCTCGACCTGGGGTGCGGCAGCGGGATCGTCGCGGTGGTGCTGGCCCGGCTCCTGCCACCAGACACGTCCGTGTGCGCCTCCGATCTGAGTTTCGAAGCCGTCCGCCTGACCCTCGCCAACGCCGAGCGGAACGGCGTCCGCGTCGAGGGCCGGTGCGGCAGCTCCTTCGACCCGTGGGCAGGGCGACGGTTCGATCTCATTGTTGACGACGTCTCGGGAGTCGCGGAGCCGCTCGATCGCCTCTCGGGATGGTACCCGCCGAGCGTTCCGAGCGACGCCGGGCGCGACGGTGCGCGGTGGATCCTCGAAATCCTGGACCGGGTCCCCGATCATCTCTCGCCGAGCGGCCGCTTTGTGTTTCCGGTGTTGACCCTCTCGCGGGAGGAACGAATTCTGGACCGGGCTCGCGCCCGGTTCGGCGTCGTCTCACAGGTCGAAGAGCAGTGGTACCCGTTCAGTGAAGGACTGGCGGCGCACATGCCGCTGATCGAAGAGCTCGCCCGAGAAGGGAACGTTCGTGTGGAGAAGCGGGGGAGCCGGTGGTGCTGGGCGACGATGATTTACGTGGCCGAGCGGCCTATTCCGCCAACGCCTTGATGTGCCGCAGCACCCGCAGGTGGATCGCCTGGACGATCCATCCGGCGGCCGTCGCCCAGTAGCCCTGCGGGAACATGTTCACCGTATAGCTCGTCCGCCCCTCCAGTCTCGTGCGCTCGCCGGGCAGCGGCTCCAGGCGGAATTCCCCGTGCGTCGCCCGGAAATAGCCGTCCAGATGGGGCGGATTCACGTCCCGGTAGGGGCTCCATTCCCGCATCGGCGGCGCCTGGCGCGCGATATCGAACGACAACAGCCGCCCGTCT
>Ga0307281_10000355_pt1 | contig 11902 bp, 6 predicted proteins | sample ER_DNA_120_FD_194486 | JGI IMG/M metagenome (GOLD analysis project Ga0307281, IMG submission 194486) | Bulk soil microbial communities from the East River watershed near Crested Butte, Colorado, United States - ER_DNA_120 | ecosystem: Environmental > Terrestrial > Soil > Floodplain | place: USA...
AACAGTATTGCCGCATCCCATGAGAAGCAGGACCGACATCAGGGCAGGGTATCTCATCGGTAGCCCCCTATGACCTCGGGGCGGCGGGTTTGGCCGCGTAGATAAACTCGTAGTAGTCGCGCATCGTCAGGCCGGCGGCGGCCTGCTCATCGGCGATCACGATCGCATCGCGGTGCAGCTGGAGGGCGCTGGCCGTCACCATGCCGGTGACCGGTCCCTCGACTGCCTGGGCAATCGCTTTGGCCTTGGCGGTCCCGCTCGCCACCAGGACCAGCTTGCGCGCATCGAGGATGGTCCCGACCCCCATGGTGATCGCATACACCGGCACATCCTCTCGGCGCTCGAAGAACCGGGCGTTGTCGTCGATGGTCTGCTTGGACAGGGTCTTGAGCCGGGTGCGCGAGCTGAGAGAGCTGCCCGGCTCGTTGAAGGCGATATGGCCGTCCGTGCCGATGCCCAGGATCTGCAAGTCGATCCCGCCACATTCCGCAATGCGCTTCTCATACCATTCACAGAAGCTGGGGTAGTTGCTGGTCGTACCCGAGGGGATGTTGATGTTGTGCGGTGGAATGTTCACGTGCTGGAAGAAGTGCTCGTGCATGAAGTAGTGGTAGCTCTGCGGATGATTCGCCGGCAGGCCAACGTACTCGTCGAGGTTGAACGTCGTCACGCGAGAGAAGTCGACGTGCCCGAGCTGGCGCAGCCGTACTAGCTCCTGATACAGGCCGAGCGGCGTGGACCCGGTGGCCATGCCGAGCACGGCATTCGGCTTGGTGTTGAGCACGTCGACGACGATCTGGGCCGCCGCCTTGCTCATCTGCTCGTAGTCTCGCTTGACGACGACTTCCATAGACCGTTTCGCCTCCTTTAGAAGCGGAGCCCGAACCCAAACGGATACAGCGGCCGCGGGCTGTCATGCGGCACGTCCGACCGCTGCGTCTCGACCGCCTCCATAGAGGAAGGCAGCTCGAACGGCAGCTTCCCCTCCGGCCGCGCCCGGCCGGTGAGCACGTCGAGCAAGGCCGCATCGCTCACGCCAAAATTCACGATCAGCGCCCGCGCGGCGTCGCGGATCGGCGTCAGGATCGCAGGGCGATCGAGGTAGACCGTCACGATCGTGGGCACCGCGGCGCTCACGCGCTTGAACGCCTCGTAGTCGGGATCGCCATCCTTGAACGCGAGACTGCCTTCGTGCAGGAACGTGCCGAACAGATACTGCGGATGCAGCCGCTCGAATGGCGCCGTGAGGCGTATGATCGCGATGTCCGCCTGCGCGGGATCAGTCGCGACCGTCCATCCTTCCCGGGTCACCGCCTCGGGCGCGATGCCGTGGAGATAGACGCGGAGCGGGAGGCGCTGCGCTGGCCGTAGCGGCAACATCCGGCCCTTGTTCTCGAGCAGCACGAGTGCGCGGCGCTGCGCGTCGAGCGCTGCGGCCCGAAATGCTTCGTTTCCAACGAGCCCCGCGGCAGAGTCGGGATTGACGTACGGGTTGTCGAACAGGCCGAGCGCGAACTTCTGCGTGAGAATGCGCACGACCGAGCTGTCGAGCCGCGCCTCGGTGAGCTCACCCGCCCGCACCGCCTCGACCAGCAGGTCGGCGCGCTCCGTGCCGCCGAACTGATCCACGCCCGCCTGCACCGCCTTCACGAAGCGCGCGCGCATGGTGAGATCCTCGACCCCCCAGGGCATCCCCAGGTCGGCGAACGAGGGACGCTGCCCCGCCGGCGCGCCCGCGCGGCAGCGCTCCGCGCAGTCCCACGTGATCGCCCAGTCGGTGACGACCACGCCGTGAAAGCCGTAGCGCGTGCGCAGCATGTCGGTCAGCAGTTGCCGATTGAACCCGGCGCCGACCGGCTCGATCGGCCGGCCGTCCCACATCGCGCCTGCGAGGATCGAGTAGGTCGGCATCACTCCCCCGACATGGGCGGCAAACGCGCCCAGGAACGGGCGGATGTGGTACTGGAGATTCCCTCCGGGAAAGGTCGCAAAGCGCCCGTAGTAGCTGTGGCTGTCGAAGCCGTCCTTGGCCGCGCCGTAGCCGACCCAGTGCTTCACGACCGTCACGATACTCCCCGTGTCGAGACCCGCGTCCCCGTGTTGGAATCCGGCGACGTAGGCGCGCACGAGACGCTCCGCCAGCTCGGCGTCCTCCCCGAACGTGCCGGTGATGCGGCCCCAGCGTGGCTCGGTCGCGAGGTCGGCCTGCGGCGAGAGGGCCATGTGGATGCCGACGGCGCGATACTCCTGCCGGGCGATGTCGCCGAAGCGACGCATCAGCGCTGTATCGCCGATGGCGGCGAAGCCGAGCGGCTCGGGCCACTGCGAAAACCCGTTCGTCTGGTTGCTCGCGCCGGCGACGTACTGGAAGTGGTGGCGCGGGTCGGTGCTGATCGTGACGGGAATGCCGAGCCGGGTGCGCTCCGCGATCGCCTGGAGGGCGTTGTTCTGCGCGGCGAGGGCTCTCGGATCGCTGCCCAGGCGCGTGATCATGCTGTTCACGTTCGCGCTGTCGATCAGGGCGCGGATCGCGGCAGTGTCGTACTGGCCACCCATGCCGGCGGTGCCTATCGGCCCATCGCTGCGCGCGGTGCCGTGCATCATGGCACCGGCCTTTTCCTCGAGCGTCATGCGCGCGACCAGGTCGCGCGCGCGCTGCTCGGGCGAGCGGCGCCAGTCCTCGTAGACCTCGAGGGTGCCGTTGCGGTTCAGGTCCCTGAATCGCAGTCCGTCCTGCTGGAGGACCGGCGCCTGGACCGCGAGGAGGAGCAGCGCGAGCGCGTTCACGCCTCCGCCTCCTCCCAGTGCCGCGCCCGCTCGAGGGCTTTCTTCCAGCCGGCCTCGAGCAGCTTCCGCTGCGCCGGCTTCATGGCGGGCGTGAAGCGACGGTCGACCTGCCACTGCGCCGCGATCTGCGCTTGGTCTTTCCAGTAGCCGACGGCCAATCCCGCGAGATATGCCGCGCCGAGCGCCGTGGTCTCGGTGACTTTCGGTCGCACGACAGGAACGCCCAGGAGATCCGACTGGAATTGCATGAGGAGATTGTTCGCGCACGCCCCGCCATCCACCCGCAGCTCCTTCAACTTGATCTTGGCGTCGGCTTCCATGGCCCGCAGCACGTCGGCGACCTGAAACGCGATGCCCTCGAGCGCCGCCCGCGCGATGTGCGCCGCCGTCGTGCCGCGCGTGATGCCGGCGACCAAGCCGCGGGCGTACTGGTCCCAGTGCGGCGCGCCGAGTCCGGCGAATGCCGGCACCAGATACACGCCCTGCGGATCGACCACCTGCGCGGCCAAGGCTTCGACCTCGGACGACGACTGGATGATGCCCAATCCGTCGCGCAGCCATTGCACGACCGCCCCCGCGATGAAAATGCTGCCTTCGAGGGCGTACTCGGTCCGGTTCCCGACCCGCCACGCCACCGTCGTCAGGAGATTGTTCTTGGACGCAATCGGTTTGGTGCCGGTGTTCATCAGCATGAAGCAACCGGTGCCGTAGGTGTTCTTCACCAGGCCGGGCTTGGTGCACGCCTGGCCAAACAGCGCCGCCTGCTGGTCGCCCGCAATGCCGGCAATCGGAGTCGCGCCCCCCCCGCCGAACAGCGTCGTTGCACCGTAGACTTCGCTCGAGGAAGCGACCGCCGGCAGCACCGAGCGCGGCACACCAAAGATCTTCAGCAGCTCGTCGTCCCAATCCCCGGTCCGCAGGTTGAACAGCATCGTGCGCGACGCGTTGCTGGGATCGGTCACGTGCACGCGGCCGCCCGTGAGGTTCCACACCAGCCACGAGTCCACGGTGCCGAACGCCAGAGTGCCGGCTTTCGCCTTGGCGCGCGCGCCCGGGACATGGCGCAGCAGCCACTCGAGTTTGGTGCCCGAGAAATACGCGTCCACCACGAGGCCGGTCTTCCGCTTGATCAACGGCGCCAGCCCGCGGGCCTTCAGGCGGTCGCACGCGGCGGCGGTGCGGCGATCCTGCCAGACGATCGCGTGATGCACCGGCTCGCCGGTCGCGCGATCCCACAGCACCGTCGTTTCCCGCTGATTCGTGATCCCGATCCCGGCGATGTCGGCCGCGGTCAATCCGGCCTTGGCCATCGCTTCGGTCGCCGTGTGCCGCTGCGTGGCCCAGATCTCGTTCGCATCGTGTTCCACCCAGCCGGGCCTGGGAAAAATCTGACGAAACTCCTGCTGCGCCGTGGCAACCGCGCTGCCGCTGTGGTCAAACACGATGGCGCGCGAGCTCGTCGTGCCCTGGTCGAGGGCCAGGATGTACTTCATGCCGGCCACAACGTCTTGTACAGCAAGGCCGCGACCAGGCCGCCGATGACCGGACCGGCCACCGGGATCCAGGCATAGCGCCAGTCCGAATTCCCCTTGCCGGCGATCGGCAGGAGCGCGTGCGCGAGCCGCGGACCGAGGTCGCGCGCCGGGTTGATGGCGTAGCCGGTCGGCCCGCCCAACGACAGCCCGATGGCCCACACCAGCACCCCGACCAGCCACGGGCCGAATCCCGCGTTCCACCCGTGCTCCGGGTTGAGGTTTTTCGGGGTCAGGATGGCGAGCACGCCCAGCACGAGTACGAACGTGCCGATGATCTCGGTCAGGAGATTCGCGCTCGATTTCCGGATGGCGGGGCTGGTGCAGAAGACGGCCAGCTTCGATGCCTTACTCTCCGTGGCGGCCCAGTGCGGCAGGTAGGCGAGCCAGACGACGCCCGCGCCGAGGAACGCGCCGAGCATCTGGCCCGCGACGTAGACGGGCACCGAGGCCCACGCGAGCTTGCCGAGGGAGGCCATGGCTACCGTCACAGCGGGATTGATGTGCGCGCCGCTGAAGCTGCCGACGGCATACACCGCCACCGTCACGCCGAAGGCCCAGCCCGCGGTGATGACAATCCAACCGGCGTTCTGGCCTTTGGTTCTGTTGAGCACGACGTTTGCGACCACGCCATCGCCCAGGATGACCAACAGCATGGTGCCGAGAAGTTCTGCCAGAAAAGGCGTCATAGTGATTGCGGTGCGGCGAAGCTACGAAACGGGCAGCGTGTTGTCCATACGTCGTGAAATGGGACTATCCCGCAGCAACCCCTCATGAGGGTTAGGTTACTCGCATGACTGCTCACCCGACGGCATTTCGCCTGAAACCTCCTCGGCCGCGCCGTCGCCGCCTGCTGGTCCTGGTCGTCGTGGCCGCCTTCCTCGTGCTGTTCCTGCCCAGTCTGGTCACGCTCGCCGTCGAGTGGCCCTGGTTCCAATCCCTGGGCTACGAACGCGTGTTCGCGACCCGGCTCGTGGCCGAAGGGCTGCTGGGTGTTGGGGCGGCCGTTGTGGCGTTCGCCTTCCTGTATACCAACCTGCGGTTTGCCCAACGCGGCGTCGTTCCAGAACCGGTGGTGCTTCGGTTCAACGAGGGGGCGGCTGCCCTCGACGTGACAGCGCTGCTGCGCCGGCTGGCACTGCCGCTGGCGCTCGGTGTGGCGCTGCTGTTCGGCCTCGGAGCCGCGGGTGGGTGGCTCGGCGTGCTCCAGTTCCTGCACCGAACGCCGTTCGGCGTTTCGGATCCGGTCTTCGGCCGCGACGTCGGCTACTACGTGTTCACAGTGCCGGTGGCGGCGGGCACCCTCGCCTTTCTCACGGCGCTTACGACGGTCGCGTTGCTCGCGACCATCGCGCTGTACGTGCTGCGCCGCGACGTCGTCCTGCTCCCGCGCCACGTCACGGTGGAACCGTCGGCCCGGTGGCACGTCGCCGGATTGATCGCCTTCCTGTTCCTGCTGGCGGCGTTGCGGGTGTACTTCGTTCGAATCCCGGGCCTGTTGTACTCGACGACGGGACCGCTGGTGGGAGCGAGCTTCGCGGATCTCCACGCCGGCCTCCTCGGCCTGCGGCTCGCCGGGCTGGCGGCGGTGATCGGTGGCGCGCTGGTGCTGTGGGGAACCCGCACGCACCGTCTCGCCTGGGCCACCCTGCTCGCGCTCGGGGTGTACCTCGGCGTGTCGCTGCTCGGCGTCGTCCTGTACCCCACGATCATCCAGCGACTGGTCGTGGCGCCGAACGAGCTGGTGAAGGAAACGCCGCAGCTCGCCTTCCACATCGCGGCGACGCGGCGGGCGTGGGCGCTGGACAGCGTGGTGACGCGCGACCTGACCGGTGAGACCGGGCTCACCCAGCGGGACATCGAGGTGAACCAGGCAACCATCCAGAACGTCCGGTTGTGGGATCGCGAGCCGCTGCTGGCGACGTTCAGGCAGCTGCAGGAGATCCGCACCTACTACGACTTCGTCTCCGTGGACGACGACCGCTACTGGATCAACGGGCAGTACCGCCAGGTGCTCCTCTCGCCGCGCGAGCTGAACGCGGGCTCCCTGCCGACGCGAACGTTCATCAACGAGCGGCTCACCTTCACGCACGGGATGGGGCTCACCCTTGGGCAGGTGAACCAGGTGACGCCGGAGGGATTGCCGGTCCTGTTCCTCAAGGACCTGCCGCCGGTGTCCAGCGTGTCGCTGCGGGTGACGCGCCCGGAGATCTACTTCGGCGAGCTCACCGATTCCTGGGTGTTCGCCCGCACCAACCAGCGAGAGTTCGACTACCCCTCGGGTGACGAAAACATCTACACGTCGTACGCGGGCCAGGGCGGAGTCCGGGTCGGCTCATTGTGGCGCCGGGTGGTGCTCGCGGCCTATTTCCGCTCCCTGAAGGTGTTGTTGTCGAGTGACATCACCAACGACAGCCGCGCGCTGTACATCCGGAACATTCGGGAACGTGCGCACACGGCACTGCCGTTCCTGCTTTTCGACGGCGACCCCTATCTCGTGGTCTCAGATTCGGGCCGGCTCCACTGGATTCTCGACGCTTATACCGCGACCGACCGCTACCCCTACGCGCAGCCACTCGCCGACGGCACGAACTACGTCCGGAACAGCGTGAAGGTGGTGATCGACGCCTTCGACGGCACCGTCACGGCCTATCTGGCCGACGCGGCCGATCCGCTGGCGCGCACCATGGCAAAGGTGTTCCCCGGCATCCTCCAGCCACTCGACGCGATGCCGCCGGATCTGCGCGCGCACCTGCGCTATCCCGAGGATTTGTTCCGGATGCAGACCGATATATACGCGACGTATCACATGGCGGAGCCGGATGCCTTCTACCACCAGGAGGACCTGTGGAAGAAGCCGGTGTTGTCGCGGTCCGGTCAACAGCAGGATCCCTTCCTGCGCCACATGGTGATGCGGCTGCCCGGGGAGCGACAGGCGGAATTCATCTTCATGGTACCGTTCACGCCGAGCGGCAAGGACAACCTGGCCTCGTGGATGGTGGCGCGCAACGACGGGGAGCACTATGGCCAGCTGATCGTGTATCGTTTCCCGAAGCAAAGCCTCGTCTACGGGCCGGCCCAGATCGTCAACCGGATCAGCCAGGATCCAGAGATCTCCCGCCAGATCTCGCTCTGGGACCAGCGCGGGTCCGAAGTGATCCGCGGCAATCTGCTGGTCATCCCGATTGAGGAGTCGCTCATCTACGTACAGCCGGTCTATCTACGGGCCGAGGGCGGGGGCATTCCCGAGCTGAAGCGCGTCGTCGTCGCCTACCAGAACCAGGTGGTGATGGAGGAAACGCTCGAAGCCGGGGTGGCGCAGCTGTTCTCGGGCGCGGCGACTCCCGCCACGGTCGCGGCCGAGCCCTCTCCCGGCGCCCAGACCGGCGACGGTCGCGCCGCAGATCTCACCAGCCAAGCGGTCCAGCTGTATCAGAGCGCTATCGCGGCGCAGCGCGCCGGCGACTGGGCGCGGTACGGCGCGGAGCTGGCCCGGCTGGGGGAGGTGCTGCGCCAGTTGCAGGCGAGCTTCGGAGGCCGGCAACCCTAGTCTCCTGCGCGGTACTCGGCACGGCGGCATGGCATCGTCTCGCCCCGGAGCGATATTGTGGCTAGATGAGCGACCCCTCCCAGCGACTCCGCCTGCCGACCCTCGGCGCGGTCGTGTCGGCCGCCCAGCGCGGGGCGCGGCGCTTCCCCCTCGTGCTCCTCTCGGCGGCCCTCGCGGCGACCGCCGGCATCCTCATCGTGAACGCCTCGGACGACGAGGAGCCGTTCGTCCGCCTCCTCGTCACGGCGACCCTCGGCCTGCCGCTGTTTCTCGCGCTCACCCTCACCGGCGAGCGGCGCTTCGCGGCCGGCGACGCGGCGCGGCGCTGGGGGTTGCAGGGCGCCGGCGTAGCGGTGCTCGCCGTGTTCTGGGCGCTGTGGCCGCATTGGCCGGAGCCGGTCCAGTTCGCGCGCTACGTACAGGCGAGCGTCGCCTGCCACCTGCTGGCGGCGTTCCTGCCGTTCGCCGGATACGACGAGCCCAACGGATTCTGGCAGTACAACAAGGCGCTCTTCCTGCGCTTCCTCGTGGCCGGGCTCTACGCGGCGGTATTGTACGGTGGCCTGGCGCTGGCCCTGGCGGCGCTCGACAAACTGTTCGGCGTGGACATCCCGGGCGAGGCGTACGGACGGCTGTGGATGGTCATGGCCTTCGTGGTCACGACGTGGCTCTTCCTGGGCGGCGTGCCGGACGACTTCGCCGCGCTCGAGCGTCGCAGCGACGTCCCGGCGGGATTGCGGATCTTCACGCAATACGTCCTCGTCCCGATCATCACGGTCTACCTCGTGATGCTCACCGTGTACCTCGGCAAGGTGTTGATCGACCGCCAGTGGCCGAGCGGGTGGATCGGATACCTCGTCTCGAGCGTCGCGTCGGTCGGGATTCTCGCGTGGCTGCTGGTACGGCCGCTCGAGGGAATGGCGGAGTATCGCTGGGTGCGGACCTACACGCGCGGCTTCTACGTAGCGCTGTTGCCGGCGATCGTGATGTTATGGCTCGCGATCGGGAAGCGGGTCGCCCAGTACGGCGTCACCGAGCGGCGCTACTTCATGATTGTCCTGTCGCTGTGGTGGGCGGGGATCGCCGTGTTCTACACGCTGGGCCGCTCGCGCAGCATCAAGGTGATTCCCGCGACGCTCTGTCTGCTCGCGGTGTTGACGTTCGCCGGTCCGTGGGGTGCCTACAAGGTCTCGCTCGCCAGCCAGCGGCACCGGCTCGACCGGCTCGTGGCCAGGCACGGCCTGCGCGTCGCGACGACGGCAGCCACAGCCCGGGACGTCCCCTATGCCGACCGCAAAGAGATCGCGGCGACGGTGCGGTATCTCGTGGAACGACACGACCGGCAGGGGATCGCCGCGCGCTTCGGCGGGGCGGCGTCCCTCGCCTCCTCAGCGGTCGAAACCCGGGTGCGGGCGATCATGGCCTCCCTCGGCGTCGCGTACGTCTCCCCTTGGGACCGTGAGGAGAGTAAGGAATCCTACTATTTCCGCGCCAAGTGGACCACGGCCCCGACCCCCATCGACGGTTATCAGTACGCGATCCACCTCGGTCCCTTCGAGCTGAAGGACACCCTGCGGATCGACGCCGCCACCAGTGTCTCGTTCGAAAAGGCGCGTAATGCGTTGCGGGTGGAACGCGGCGGACAACCGGCGCTCGAGATCCCGCTGCAGCCCGTCATCGAGCGCGCTGCCGCCTACCGGCGAACGCGCGGGCGCTACGACGAGGTGCCGATCGGCCTGCTGCGCGCGGAGACGAGCGGCCCCGGCGGCGGCGCGCTCTTGTATCTGACCGTGCTCAACGCCACCCATGGCGATAGCGGCTGGGCGGTCACGACGATCGACGGCGAGCTGTTCCTGCGGCTGAAGTAGCTGGGCGGGCGGGGTTGGCGCGGCTGATCGCCGTACCGGTTCCACGAGTTGGTAGAGTGTCCACAGGATACTCGCGCGGCCGGCGTCCGCGCTATCGGCATCTTCGCACGCCGTGTGTACGTCGATGTCCTACAGGGAATTCGCGGACGACAGGATTGCCCGCGCGCGGAACTCCGCGCGCGCCGCGCGCGTTGCACGAACGTCCATCATCACGTGTCTCGCGCTGAGGGCCCTGTCGATGCGATTCCCGATTCCTGCGCTCTTGCTCTTGTTAGGTGCCGCGCCGGTGCTGGCCCAGACACCCACGGGCGGCTCGTGGCGCGAAGCGGTCCGGCGGCTGCGCGATGCGCCCCGCGTGCAGCTCGCGCACGGCGCGGCGAAGTCCCGTGTGCGGCCGAAGGGCATGCCGCGCGCCGCGCGTCGCCTCACGACCGCGGCCGTCGAGTCGGCGGTCGCCGAGAGCGAGCCCAACGATAACGTCGCCACAGCCGACAGCGTGGCGCTCGGCGATCAGGCCACCGGCGTCGTGAACCCGGCCGGCGACGTCGACACCTGGTCCGTGGACCTGGTCGCCGGACAGTTGTTCAGCGTGGACGTCGATGCGGCGGATGCCGGCTCGCCACTCGACGCGACGCTTGCACTGCTTGCGCCCGACGGCAGGACGCTGCTCTCGTTCAACGACGATTTCGACGGGTTCGACAGTCGCATCTCCTATTTCATCCCCGCCAGCGGCCGGTACTACGTGATGATCCGGGCGTTCGGGGCTGCCGGAGCCCCGGAGCTCACGTACGCCATCAACTTCGGAAAGGTCGCCTGCCCCTTGGTGGGGGCGGAGCAGGAGCCCAACGGCACTCCGGCTACAGCGTCCCCAGCGGCGATCGGCGACTCCGTCTCCGGCGAGATCTGCCCAACGGACGACAGTCCCGGAGGGGACGTAGACTACTGGGCGTTCACGGCCCGGGCGGGGACGACCGTCGAGCTCGACATCGACGCCGAGCAGCTCGGGTTGGTGGTCGACCCGGTCATCGCCCTATACGCGAGTGACGGCACGACCCAGCTCGCCTTCAACGACGACGCCGACGGGGCCGATAGTCGCCTCCAGTACTCGATCGTCACGACGGGGACGTACTACGCGACCGCCGCCGATGTCGCGGGGTTCGGCAACCCGTTCCCCTACGTCTTGCACATTCGCCCAATCACTCCGGGACCCGGCGATCCCATCACGGTGCGCGCGCAGGGCCTCGGCCATCCCTTGGGGATCGCCGTCGGGAGCACGGGGGACCTGTTCGTCGGCGAGGTGACAGGGAATCGTGTCGTGCGCGTCTCCGCCCAAGGCGTGGTGACGACCTTCGCGCCAGGGATCCCTGCGCCGCTGGGTCTCGCGTTCGACTCGTTCGGCGACCTGTTGGTGGCGTCGGTGGACGGCGCCGTGTACCGCGTCACGCCGCAGGGCCAGGCCACCCGTTTCATCACCGACGCCGGAATCCCGTTCTGGATCGCCGTGGCCCCCGACGGCCGCATCTGGCTCACCGACTTGTCCGATCGGTCACTACGGCGCTACAGCCCCACGGGCCAGTTCGAAGCACGGTTCGACGCCATCGCGGTCGGCGGCTCTGGGCCAGGTCCCTTGGCCATCGGTCCCTCGGGCGAGCCGTACTTCTCACAGGGGACCGAGATCTGGAGGCTCGCGAGCGGCCAGCTCCAGCGGGTGCTCACCGACCGCTTCATCATCTGGGGGTTCGCGTTCGATGCGGCCGGCAACATCTACGCTCCCGCACCCGTGGCCGGGCGCATCCAGCTGTTCGATGCGACGGGCACGATCGCGGCCGATACGTTCGCGATCGGGCCGGACGCCCCGCAGGCGGTGGCATTCGGGCGTGACGCCTCGGGCGCTCCGGTAGCGCGGGTGTTCGCCACCGAATCGCGGATCGGCCAGGTGATCGAAGTGAACCCGGCCGGCGTGGCTCATGTCGGGCTGTCGGTAGGGTATGTGCCGTCGTTCACGGTCGTAGCCGCAGCCGCGGGCCTGTTGGGCGCGGGCGGCTTGAGCGCTGCGGACCAGCACTACCTCGACACCGTGGGCAACCGCAACGGACGCTACGACGTCGGCGACCTCCAAGCGTACATCAAAATGGCGGAGGGCTTGTCAGGCCCGAGGAGCGACC
>Ga0307281_10000356_pt1 | contig 11899 bp, 11 predicted proteins | sample ER_DNA_120_FD_194486 | JGI IMG/M metagenome (GOLD analysis project Ga0307281, IMG submission 194486) | Bulk soil microbial communities from the East River watershed near Crested Butte, Colorado, United States - ER_DNA_120 | ecosystem: Environmental > Terrestrial > Soil > Floodplain | place...
CAACGCGATCACCAGGATGTTGCCGCGCTCGTTGTTTACGCTGTCCAGAACGGGTTGCGTTTTCATAGTGTGTCTTTCTCCTGCTTCCTGCTTACGGAATCACCGACAGATTGTTCAGGAAGTAAATGGCGAGCTTGCCCGCCGTGGCCGAAGTGCGCGTCGTCACCACGACGTCGGAGTACGAATCCTTGTTCATGTCCGCCACGTCGATGGTCACCACTTCACCGGCCACGTTCACCTTCACGTTGCTGATCTTCTCGTTCTTGGTGCCCGCCTCCTGGATCACAAGCAGATCGCCCGTATAGAAATTCGAGTTGCGGGTCCCGACGATGAGCTCGGGGAATATGTCGCCGTCGAGACGTGCCGCGGCCACCGACAGCGCTTCGCCGCTGGCCTTGTAGTAGTGGTCGGGCACCTTGGCATCGGTATCGTTGTCGTACACGAAGCCGGTCTTGTCGTCTTCGCCGTAGACTCCATTCTTGTTGAGCCAGATCTGCACGCCGCCAACGTTCTGTGCCTCCGAGATGCCCGCCATGATATCGGGCAGCCCGTAGCCATCGTTGTACATGTCGCCGATGGCAACGTCGTTGATGCTGGCCTTGGCCAGGAGGCGTTTCAGCCACGTGAATGTGCCATTCCCATCGTTCAGGAAGAGGTCGAGCTGACCCCAGTAGCTGCCCTGGTTGGTGCCGATCACGAGGTCGACATCGCCGTCCAGGTCGAGATCGCCCGTGGCGAGGCCCGCAACCACGCCGAGCACGGTGCCCTTGCCGTTGGTGGTCACCACCTGATTGGAGGCGAACGAACCCGGCGAGAGCTGGAGCTGTACGTCGAACCCTCCCGCGAACGTCGAGAGCTGCGACTTCTGGCCGATGATCATGTCGCGCATGCCGTCGTTGTCGACGTCCGCCAGGCGGAAGCGCGTGGTCGCCGACGATGAGCCCGAGGTGAACGTCCGGTCGGGGCTGTTTCCGACGTCGTTGGTATTGGGGTCGTTGAACCACTCCAGCCCGTTGTTGCCGGTAAAGACCTCCTGGCCGGTCACGATGTCCTGGTCCCCGTCGCCGTTACGGTCCATCCACTTGACTGCGTTCACGTCGGTGACGGCCTTGTGGCTGTAGGTCGGCGTCTTCTTGAACAGGCTGGACAGCGGCGTCGACGAGTCGATGTACTGGTTCAAATAGATGAAGAGGTTGGCACTCTTCGAGTTCGGCGTGCCCAGCACGATATCCGGATCGTCCCGGTTGTCCTCTTTCATGTTGCCCACGGCAAGCGACAGAGGACGATTCGTGTTGCCGACGGCGATTTCAACGAAGGAGATGTCCTTCATGAGGATGTCGCCGAAGTCCTGGTTCACCGTCTTGCCGGTGTCGATGACGATGTTGTACACGATGTTCGGAGACGTGGACGTGTAGCCGTCCAGGTCGAGCTCGTAGATGTCGTACTTGCCCGGATCCAGCGAGAAGGAATAGTAGCCCGAGTTTTCCGTCGTCGCCGTATTGCCATTGGACAGCGTGAGGGTCACGCCACTGATGCCCTTCTCGGCGCCGTTGCGCGCTCCGTTCTGGTCGCTGTCGACGAAGACGTAGCCGGAGAGAATGCCCTGCGTTCCGCCCATCGCATCGCCGAAGCTCACCACGACGCTGTCCTGGTCGTTCACCAGCGTGGCGGAGAAGCTGTTGGAAGTGGTCGACGAATAGCCCGTCGGATCGGTCTCCGTCACCGTATAGCTGCCGACCGGCGCCGTGATGCGGAAGTAGCCGCTGGTCTTTGTTGCCGCGGAAAAGCCGTTGCTCAGCGAAATGACGACATCCGGGATGCCGCTCTCGCCGTCGTCGACGCCGTTCTTGTTGATATCGTCGAACACGTGGCCGACAATGTATCCGGACTTGGTGCCGCTCTTGTCGGCGTAGTCGACGAGCTTGGTCTCGCCATCGGTGACGGTGACGTTCACCGAAACCGGCGACACCGCCGCGTAACCCGAGGGGACGGTCTGGGTCACCGTATAGGTGCCGCCGTTGACCGGAATGTTGTACTGGCCGAACTTGTCGGTCGTGGTCTTGCGCCCGATCGGCGCAGCGCTGAGGACCACGTTGGAAAGACCGGTCTCACCGCTGTCCTTCGTGCCGTTGGCGTTGGCGTCGTAGAAGACGGTGCCGTAGATCTGCGCCGACTCATGGCTGTCCGCGTTGCGGATGTACACGCGCGAACTCATGGTCACGTGCGCAAAGCCGCCGTTGTCCTTGGTCGCCACCCCGGTACCCTCGGCCACCACGTTGACCTTGATCATGCGGATTCCGAAGAGCTTGTCGGCCGGCACCTCGGCCAGGTTGCCGACTTCGGTCGAGCTCAGCTCGCCGTCAGCGTTGGCATCGCCCCAGAGCTTGTCGGGGGTGCTGAGATCGTTGTCGTCGTCATAGAAGTACTCGAACAGCGGCGGCGGATTGTCGCCGTTGTCGTAGGCCACCGGGCCGCGCACGAGCGCGATGTCGGAATCACGTTTTTCGTTTCCGGCGCCCACCAGACCGTAGCGGTACTGCTTGAGCACGTACAGGTGCGTGTTCCGGCCCGTCTCCTCGTTGTTGTCGCCCTGGTCACCGTTGTCCACGACACCGCTCTCGTCGGAGTCGAGCGTGAATACCACGGTCTCCGCACCGGAATCGTAGGTCTTGGGCGGCGTGTAGATGGCGGTGCCGGCGTTGGGTACCGTGCTGCCCGACTTGCTCTTGTCGATGGCGTCCATGGGCTGCTCGCCGTTGACCACCTGGCCGGCGTCGATGTCCCCGTTGAACGCAACCTGCTCCGGCCCCGCGTACACGATGGTGCCCTGACCGGCGTAGGCCGCCACGTCCGAGCCCGCCGCGCGCAGCTGGGCCGTCATGAAGTCGAGCGCCGCGCGCGCATTCTGCTGCGCGTCGGTGTACTGCCGCGTCCTTCCGGCGCTTTTCTGCACGACGCTCGTGATCCCGGCGAAAGCCAGGAGCACCAGGCCGAGCAGCGCGATGCCGATCGCAATTTCAACCAGGGTGAAGCCTCGAATGGAGTGGTTGCGTTTCATGGTTACTGCCTCGACGTCTTGTAGGTGCGCAGCGTCGTGGCGCTATCTGCGCTCGACGCGGGAAACGTGACTGTCACCGATATCGCCTTCATACCCAGGACCGGCGTGTCGTCGGTGATGCTCCACGACCGGTTGAAATGATTCCTCAGCGGGTTGCCCAGATCGTCGTGGTTGCCCGCGGTCAGATCGGCGTCCTTGTATCCGTTGGACATGAGCTCCTCGATCTTCTCCTGGGCCATGTTGACCGCGATGGTCCGGTTGCGACTGTGCGTGGTCGAAGCGCTGCTCTGTGGAAGCATGCGAACGGCCGCCACCACCCCGATCCCGAAGATCACCAGTGCGACCATGATCTCGACCAGGCTTTCGCCTTTTTGATTTCGCCACGTCATTTCGATTCTCCTGTTCCGGTCACGCATCGGGCTTGCGCTCGACTTCAATGTTGCCGGTGCCGCTGTAAACCCGGATCTGAATCTCGTAGTCGCCCCTGCCCTTCATCACGATGGTGCCGCCGTCCGCAGTGTTTCCCTTCGAGGTGAAGGTCACCGACGTCTGCGGCACCGTGAACTCCTCGATGCTGACTCCCGGCGGCAGTTGCTGAACGGCGCTCTCCCGTTCCCCCGCGTCCGCACCGCCATTTCCGTTGGTATCCTCGAGGAAGGAGTACTGTCCCTGCGCGTCGTCGAAGGTGAACACCACGTTGCAGTCCTTGCCGACGGCGGCGCTGCGCGCCGAGCGCAGGACCATCGCCATTTGCGACGCGGCTCCGTTGAGCCGCCAGTTGCTGGCAAAACGGGATATCGCCGGGGTACTGACTCCCAGGAGTACCCCCATGATCGTGATCACGATCATCAATTCCGTCAGAGTAAAGCCGCGCACGCAGTCTCGTGCACGCTGCCATGTCTTCATGTTCGCGAGTCCTTCCTCGGTTCCCGTTGTTCTGAGGACCGCCATTGTCCGGATGGACACTGCAACCGCGGTGCCAACTGCCGCGTGGGCAGGCGCAAGCCCCGGATTCACGTGGCAACACTTGCCCCTGCAACACCTTGGATGTCGCGGTGGTGCGCATGGCCGCCCACGGCCCGGCACCGCCGCGCGAGCGCCGGCCGCCGGGAAGCGGGGCGCACACGTCCCCGTCGCTTCGCATCGTTCCCGCGCCATCATGAAGTGATTTGTTTTCAAGCCCGGGCAAGGCCGGCCTGCACACGCCAACACGCGTGCAATCGGGAGGATTTGAGAAACACCGCCACCGTGCATGCGCGCGGTGGCGTCGCGCGGCGGACCGTCCCCGATGGCGCCCCGGTGCGCCGCGACAGGCCCGAAAACAGAAAAGCGGCGGAGCGCTTTCGTGCTCCGCCGCCTTCCCGGCAACGATTACCGCGTGGACTAGCCGACCATCTTCGGAGTGACGAAGATGATGAGCTCGCGCTTCTTCTTGGTCTTGCTCTCGAAGCGGAACAAGGGGCCGAGGAGCGGCATATCCTTGAGAACCGGAACGCCGTTACGGAGCAAGAGGTCCGACTCGCTGATGAGGCCGCCGATGACAGCCGTCTCGCCGTCGCGGACGACGACACGCGTGTCGGCTTCCTGCAGCGTGATGATGACGCCGCCCTGCACCGTGGCCTGCGACGAGAGGTCAGAGAGCTCGGGATGCAGATCCATGGTGATGGTGCCGTCCGAGTTCACGTGCGGCGTGCAGCGCAGGATGACACCGATCTTCTTGAGTTCCGTGATCGGGTTGCCGGCCTCGTCGCTCACGATGAGAGGAATCTCCTTGCCCACCATGATGCGGGCTTCCTGGTTGTCCGCCGTAGTGATGCGCGGGTTCGAGATGATGTTGGCCTTGTTGTCGCGCTCCATCGCCTCGAGGATCATGTTCAGATCGCCCCAGGACTGCACGGTGCCGACGCGGACGGTTCCGAACGGCTCCGCCAGGCGGGTGCCGGTGGTGACGTCGCCGATGGCCTTGTTGCCCAGGTTCAGGTTGAGCGCGGCCCAGTTGACGCCGAGCTCGCGCGTGGCTTCGTGATCGACGTCGACCATCTTGGCCACGATCTCAACCTGCGACAGGCGCACGTCCATCTGCTTGATCATTTCGACGACGCGTTTGACGCGCGAGGGCACGTCGGTCACGATGACCGAGTTGGTGCCCTTCTCGGCCTCGACGCCTCCGCGGCCGGTGACCATCTTGGTCATGGCCTGCTTGACTTCATCGGCGTTCAAGAAGTTCAGCTTGCACACCTGGCTGACGAGCGGCTGCATTTCTTCCTTCTTGCGCTCGACGGTGACGGCCTTGACCTCGTCCTCCTGGAGCTGGTCGGTCGGGGCGACGCGGATGATGCCGTAGTCGTCGCGCCAGTCGTAGCCCTGGCTCTTGAGGATGGTATCGAGGGCTTCCTTCCAGGGAACGTTCTTGAGGTGGATGACCACCGGTCCCTCGACCTCCGGTCCCGCGACGATGTTCACGCCGGAGAACTCGGAGATGGAGCGCAGCACGGTCTTGATATCCGCGCCCTGGACGTCGATCGTCATCGGCTGGTTGGACAGCGCGCCACCGAAGATAGGAGTGGAATTCTCCTCGGAAGCGACATGTCCGCTGTTCTGCGCCAGTACGATCTCGTCGCCCTGCGGCTCGGTGGAATCGTTGGTGGCGTCGGGCCAGTTGGCCGCGTCGTCATTGGTTGACTCGGGCTTCGTCCACGCGGGCTTGGTGCTCTCCGTGGGCGCGGCCTGGGTCTTCGCCGTGGTGGCGGCCGCGACTTCCGTCGCGGTCTCGGGCGTGGCCTTCACGGCCGGCGCCGCCTCTTGCGTCGGCGACGGAGCGGGTTCGCTCGCCACCGCGGGCAGTTCTCCGCCCACGCTCGCGCCCATGACGGCGGGAGCGCTGGAGAAACTCACCTCGATGGCATCGCCGCGGCGTTCCACTTTATAGTGAGCGCCATCGGCCAGCTCGAACACGACCCGCGTCACCGCGTCCGGCTCGTTCTGGAACTGGCTGGCGCGGATCGCCGTCACCATCGCCCCGTCGGCCTTCAGCGAATTCTCCTGGATGGCGTTCTTGACGCCGACCAGGTCGATCACCAGGCGCGAGGGGTTGTCGAGTTTGTATTCCTGATACTGGACCTGTCCGGTCGGGTTGATCGTGTACGTGGTCGCGATCGACGACTGGGCGAGGTCGATCGAATCGAGCCTCGTCACCTCGCCGCCGGCGATCGACGCCAGCACGATCAGACCCACAACCAGGGTCGTGACGATTGTAAGCTTGGTTTTCATCGTTGCCACTCCTTGTTCCCATGCGTGCGCCACGATCGAATCCAAACTTTTGAGATTTCTAAGCTTGGTTTTCATCGTTGCCACTCTTTATTACCCTAACGTCCAACGAGGTGAAGTCTGACAGTCGTCGTCTGACCGAAGTTGGTGACCCGGGCCACCAGGTCCTCTTCTCCGATCGAAACCACGGTTCCGTTGTGCACGCGATCGCCCACCCTCAGGATGTAGCTGTAACCGCTCGCGTCCTCGAGAAGCGCGAACCGGTCGACTTCGCCGCGCACAATACCGACCAGCTGGACCGAACTCAAATTCACGAGGTCCATCTTGTCGTTGCGATTGAACGCGCCGTCCACCAGCGACCGGAACGGGTCGCGGCGGTTGAACGCGTCGTAGTAGTAGAGGTTTTCCCGCAGCACGACCTTGCCGTTGGCAGTGGTCGTGGCCGCGGCCGCGTCGCTCTCGACCGGCGCCACCGGGGACGTCGTCGTCGCCGGCGCGGGCACGGCCGTTTTCGTCGTGTCGGCCGGCGCATCCGCGCGCGCGGCGACCGCGACGGCGGCGCACACGAGCGAGGCGAGGATGCTAGTTCTGCGCATGCTGTTCCGCATCGTGCTTGCCTCCTTTTTTGGCCGCCTGCTTGTCCGCTTTCTTGGCGTCTTCGCCGTCTTTCGCGTTTGCGTCGGCCTGCTGGGGATTGACTGCTTCACCCGTGACGCCCGTGAGCAACGTGTACGCGGTGAGTGTGAAGTGCGCCTCCACGGTGTTGTTGGAGTGCGCCACGGCGTCATTGGGATTGTCCTGCGCCGTTTTCTTCTTGCTGGTGGACGTCTTCTTCTTGACGCCCTTGTGCTCGTTCGGCTGCACCATGGCGAGGTCGCTCACGTTGACGATGCGCTCCAGGTTGGAGAGCCGTCCCATGAACGAGCCGACCTGGTGGTAATTGCCGCGCACCGTCACCGTGACCGGGTGATCGGTGTAGAGCTCGTGCGCGACGGGCGCTTCGGGCTCGAACAGCGCGAACTCGACACCCGAGCGGCTGCCGGCCGTCGTCACCTGGCGCAGGAGATCGGGCATCTCCTTCTCCTCGGGCAGCAGTTCCTGCGCCGAGATCCACTGGTCGTGCAGGCGCTCGTATTCGGCCTCCAGGCGGGCCAGATCACCGACCACCTTGCGGGCTTTCTCCACCTCGGCCGCGAGCTTTTCGTGCTCGGCCGCCAGTTCCTGGATCTTCGCTTTCCGCACCGGATAATTGACCGGCAGGAGCGAAGTGCCGAAGTAGATGTATCCACCCGCGACGAGTGCCAGGCACCCGATGAGGATTTTCTGTGTCTTGGGTTCTCTGAGGTTCATGGTTGCCCTTCCCTCTGAAGGCCTAGTTCACCAGTTTCGCGTTGACTTCGAACTTCACGACGCGCACGTCGTCGATGTCGCCTTCCTGCGCCTTCACCAGCGTGATGTCGGTGAACCGGCCGGAACGTTCCAGGCTGGTCATGAAATCCGCGATGATGAAGTTGGAGAAGGTGACACCCTTGATGTCCACGCTCGAACCGCCGGTCTCATCGACTTCTTCGATCCAGCAGTTGTCCGGCACCTGCACGGCGAGGTCGTTCATCATGCGCACGTGCAGGTAACGATCCTTGTCGAGTGACGCGATGATACCCAGGCGCTTGTTGACTTCCTCGCGCTCCGCGGTGAGTTTGCGGATCTTCGCAAGCTGCGGCGCCAGACGCGCCGACTCGTCCTTGAGGGCCTGGATCTTGGTTTCGTAATCGGTGATCTTGCGGCTCTGCAGAACCCAGATGCCCGCCACTGCGCCGGCGTACACAAACACGCCCAGCGACACCCACAGGACCGCTCCGCCCGAGATGGCCGGAAGGCTGATCTTCCGCTTGCTGGAGCGTTCCTCCGACGGAAGAAGATTGATCTTGATCATCTACTTCGCCCCCCTTCTCAACGCGAGTCCCAGGGCCACGGTGAGCAGCGGGCCGACCTTTTCGACGGTGTCGCCGGAGCCCTCGAACAGGCCCTCGGCGCATTCGATCTGCGCGACCGCCTTGTTCACGGTGAAATCCATGCCGTGCTTCTCCGAAAGAATGTCGCGCAGGAACGGCACGCACGCACCGCCGCCCGAGAGCACGGCGTGGTCGATGCGCTCCGCGTCGCCGGCCGTCTTGAGGAAGGCGATCGAGCGCTCGATGCCCATCGAGATATCGGAGGCCGCACCGGCGATGGTGCTGCGGAACTTGTCCGCGTCCTCGATCTCGGTGGCACCCGAGAGCATGTTCTCCGCTTCTTCGAACGTGACGCCGAGGTCGCGCTGCACCGCTTCCGTGAAGACGTTGCTGCCCACACTCAGATCGCGCGTGAAGTACGGGATGTTGTTCTGGATGATGTTGATGTTGGTCACGTCGGAGCCGATGTTGATGAGCCCGACGACGCGTCCCGCCGTGTGGTCGCCGCTCGCCTCGACGGCGTTCTGGATCGCGAACGAATCCACGTCGATGACGATGGGATTCAGACCCGCTTCGCGGACCAGCGCGGCGTGCGCGTTGACCATTTCCTTCTTGGCGGCCACCAGCAGGATCTCCATCTGGTTGGCGCCGACGTCATCATTGAGCACCTGGAAGTCGAGGCACACGTCGTCGATGTCGAACGGAACGTGTTGCTCGGCTTCCCAGAAAATGGCTTCCTTGGCGTCATCGGGGTTCATCTTGTCCATGACGACCTTCTTCACGATGACGGCGCGGCCCGATACGGCTGTGACGACTTCTTTCGCCGACACGCCGGCCTTGGCCATGGCTTCCTGGATGCCCTGCACGACGAGGCTCTGGTCCATGACCTCACCCTCGACGATGGCTTCGGGCGGAAGCTTCACGATGCCGTACTTCGTCAGCACGGGAGCGTCCTTCGAGTGATCGACTTCAACGACCTTGATGAGACTGGAACCGATGTCCAGCCCGACGGACGTTTTGCTCTTGCGCGAAAACATCTTCATTCCTTCACCAGCCTTGCTTTCCGCTACTGACGAGTGATCCGGCGCGGTCCCGGGACCGCTAAGTGACAAAATTTCCTGTAAATTAGACCTTGCCGCGGGTCGCCATTTCGCAACAAACATGCCAGCGAAGTGGCGCGCTGTGGCGCGTGAGTTCCGGGATTAACTGGGGTTAACCGAAGGAGTTATTGTGTTCCGGCGCCGCTCTTCTTGCGCCTCGACAGGGCGCGCGTAGAGCGCGTGAGTGCAAACTGCAGCGGTTACGATTGCATTACCTTGGAATCCAGAGTGGTCCGAAATAGAGCGCCATGAGGCGTTCGCCCGCGAACCACATCAAAATTGCCGCCGGCGCGAGGAAGGATCCGAACGCGACCGCGGTCTTGCCATCCGCGCCCGAGCGCTTGAGCAAAATCACGCCATACAAGCTCCCGGCAAAAGCTGCCAGGAAGAGCACGGCAAAAACCATCTGCCAGCCGAGGAACGCACCGATCATCGCCATCAGTTTGACGTCGCCGCCGCCCATGCCGTCCACCTTGCGCGCGGCTTTGTAGAGCAAAGTAATGCTCAAAATCAACCCGGCGCCGACGAGCGAGCCCACGATGGACTGCACCAGTGTGATATCGAGGCACACCACCGCCCCGATCCATCCCAGCACGGTGCCGCCGATCGAGAGCGGATCGGGAATGATCTGGTGCTCCCAGTCGATGAACGTGATCGCAATCATGATGACGAGAAATGCAAACACCCACGATGCGGTCAGCGTTGGTCCGTTCACCCAGGCAGATGCCGAAGCGCTGACCGCCGTCAATAGTTCGACCAGAGGATAACGAAACGGAATTTTCCATCCGCATGAACGGCACTTCCCGCGCAGATACAACCATGATATGAGCGGGATGTTGTCGTACCAGTGAATGGTCTCTTTGCAATGCGGGCACATGGAACGGCCGCGCACCATGGACTGGCCGCGCGGCAGGCGGTGAATCACCACGTTCAGAAAGCTTCCAAAGAGCAGGCCGAACACGCCCGCCGCGATGGTGAGCACGAGCCTAGCTGTCATGGGTGCCCTCCTTCGGCGCGGGCGCGGCTGTCTTTTTCTTTTCGCGCACGCGTTGCACCGCCGCATTTCGTCGCAGCTTGTCGAGATAGTGCTCCGCCAGCTGGCGCATATACGGGTTCTCCGCTTCGCGCGCGACCTCTTCCCACATGCGAATCGACGTCTCCAGGTGGCCCGCTTTCGAGTAGACGAACGCCGCAAATCGGCCGCCGCGCTCTCTCCCACCCGGAAGGCGGCTCGAGAGGTCGAAATAGCGCGCCGCCGACGAATCGTCGCGCGCGACCGTGTAGTACAGGAAACCGATTTCGAACGGGAACTCGTACACCTCGGGGTTGTTCTGCATGCCCCGCTTGAGCACGTGAATGCCGCGCTCGAAATCGCCGAGGTCCTGCGACATCACCACGGCGCCGAACACGTATGGAAAAATGAAATGCGGGTCGAGCTCGGTGACGATGTCGATCAGCCCGCCGAAGTAGGCGAGATCGTGCTGGCTCTTCGCGTAACCGCCGTAGTACTGCACGGCTTGAAACCACACCATGTCGGCGGCCAGCTCGCGATATCCCAGCGAGGCCTGTTCGACGAACTTGCCCGACGGCAGGTAGAGATTGGTGTGGAGATAGGGCCGGCTCACGAAGGGCTGTACCCACGCCGTGGTCGCCACCAGCACCGCGAGGACGGACACGCCCACCACGGCAGCCGCGCGCGAAGCCATGATCAGCTTACCTCGCGCGCGCGGAAGATTACGGTCGCCACGTAGAGCAGTGCACTGACATAGGCCAGCGTGTAAAACGTCACCGCGAGCAGCATGCCCGGCGGAATGGCGAGGCTGTGCACCGCCTCGGAACGGAGGCTCAAGAGCCCGAAATTGGGCAGCGCATAGTAAATACCGGCCACCAATGCGTGCGTCGCCTTGCCACCGAAGCGGCCGGCGAACTCGAGCAGATCGCTGCTGAAGTGTCCGCACACCACGCACGCGATGGTAAAGAACGATCCCAGCACGGGGGACGTGAAGCACGCGAACAGCGTGAGCACCGCCGTCACCAGGCCGGCCTCGAGCATGGTCATGTACACGGCCCAGATCATGGTGGATGTTATTTTCGCACCCGACAGGGCGACCACGACCATGTGCAGCGCCGCCATAAGGGCAATCACGATGCACGCGATGGCGAAGGTGCCGAGATACTTGCCGAGGATGAAATCGACGCGCGAGATCGGCTTGGCCAAAAGCGAGCGCAGGATGCCGCGTTCCTTCTCGAGGTGAAACGAGCCCGCACCCAGGAGAACGACGAGCACCACGGCGAAGATCGAAACCGCCGCGAGACCGATGTCGACCACGATCTTCTGCTGCGCGCCCACCGCCAGCGGCGAGAGCACGTAAGAACACACCATGAGCAGGCCGCCGAATACCAGCACCACCAGCAGGATTTTTTCCTGCAGGTAGGTGCGAAGCGTGAGACGAGCCAGCGTAAAGATTGCGGACATGTTCAACGCCTCGAGAGTTCGGGTTCAAGCTGTACCGGCGCGACCA
>Ga0307281_10000357_pt1 | contig 11878 bp, 9 predicted proteins | sample ER_DNA_120_FD_194486 | JGI IMG/M metagenome (GOLD analysis project Ga0307281, IMG submission 194486) | Bulk soil microbial communities from the East River watershed near Crested Butte, Colorado, United States - ER_DNA_120 | ecosystem: Environmental > Terrestrial > Soil > Floodplain | place: USA...
GTCCCGTCGCAGCAGGTCGGGCTGGCGAGCGGCATGGTCGGCCTGTTCCAGGTGCTGGGCGTGGTGACCGGGACGGCGCTCGCGGTCATCGGGACCCGGCTCGGCGACTACACGCTGCCGACGATCATGCTCGGCGTGATCGAGCTCGGCACCATGTTGTCGCTGTTCTTCCGTCTCGAGGAAGGCCGACGGGCGAAGGACCGCCACGGCCGAAGCTGGCGGTCGGTCGCCACCGAGGCATGGGGGACCGACATCCTCGCCGAGCGAAGTTTCGTGTTCCTCGTCGCGTCGCGCTTCTTCATCCTCGGCGGCAGCGCGTTCCTCATCGTCCTGTCGGTGCCGTATCTCGAACGCGCGATGGCGCTGACGAACCCCGACCAGCGGGGGAACTGGTTGCTTGCGGTGACCATCGTGGTTGCCCTGTGCACCGCGTTCGCGACGATCCCGGCGGCCCGCCTGTCCGAGCGCGTCGGGCGAAAGTCGGTCATCTACGGGGCGTGCCTGCTCGGAGCGACCGGCATGACGATCTGTGCGCTGGCCCCGTCCATCGCCCTCGTGTTCGTCGGGGCGATCCTCGTCGGCGTCGGTGGTGGCAGTTTCCTCGCGGTCGATTGGGCGCTGATGACCGACATCATCCCGAAGGCCTCGTCGGGTCGCTACATGGGCATCTCCAACGTCGCCACCGCCACCAACGGCGTCGTCGCCGGGTTCATCGGCGGGGTCATCATCGACCAGCTCGCGACGAGCGATAACCCGGGCCTCGGGCCGCGTCTCGCGTTCCTGGTCGCGCCCATCTGGTTCGCGCTCGGGGCGCTGCTCCTCCACCCGGTCCGCCAGGGGCGGCGCGAGGACGACCTCCCCGCGCTGGCCGTCGCGGTCAACGCTCCGCCGGTCGCCTGATCCCGCCCGCCCACCGCGTTCGGAGGCTCGCGACCCAGGCCCGCCAGGTGGCCGGCCGAAGGAAGTCGAACGGGTCGGCCTTGCGGTAGAACCACGGGACGGTCGCCCACAGGTAGACGATGAAGTCGAGGCGGACCGGGCGCGCCCCGAACCCGAACAGCGCCTGGAGCTGGATGATCGTGAGCGGCAGCGTCAGCAGGCTCAGCCCGACCGAGACCGCCAGCCAGAAGAGCCCCCATGGACGGGTCCGGCTGGGCAGGATCGCCAGGAACACGACCGGGACCCATTTCATCCAGGTAGCCAGCGCCCACAGGAGGCCGCCCAGGCGTGGACCGGTGAACTGCGCCGCCCAGAGCATCAGCGTCAGCTGCAGGTTGATGTTGCCCGTGTCGAGGTTCGCCGCGAACGGGAAGGCGAGGACGGCGACGACCACCGCAGTCGTCAGCGGCCGGCGCCGGTAGGCCCAATGGATCGTCCAGAGCAGCAGCAGGATGGTCCCGACGCGCCAGATGAACCAGGCGACGTCCCACGGCAGCATCGCCCACGGCGCGAACATCGGGAGCATCCAAGGCGCATAGACGTACGGCAGGAACGGCCCGGTCGGGTGGTACGGATCGCCGCCGTTGATCCAGATCCGGACGCCTGCCCAGTACGCGCGGGCATCGGCACCGCCCGCCTCGCCACGGGCGATCAGGCCGGACAGGATCAATGCGAACGTCAGGCTCAGCAGCAGGACCGCGGCGACCCGGCGCGGGTCGCGGAGGCGCGACGCCTCGCGCCGCAGCGCCCGGCGGAAGACCCCTGCCCGACGGCGCGTCCCGCGATCGACCACATCGGACAGGTCGACGCGGACGCGGCCGCGCCCGTGGGCCGTGCCCGGGACGGGCTGGAGACCGGTCGGCGGCGGGGCGTCCGTCATCTCGGCGCATTCTCGCACGGCGGTTCACGGAGCCCCGCGTCCGGTATCCTCTCGCGAAGGCGCTCGTTGGGGGTTAGGTAGACCGTTGTCCGATGGAACCGTCATCATCATCGGCGGCGCGGAGGACAAGGTCCGCGACCGCGTCATCCTGAGCCGGTTCGTCGCGCTGGCCGGCGGGTCCGACGCGACGATCGCGGTCGTCAGCACGGCGTCGTCGCTCGGCCTCGAGGCCGGCGAGCGCTACCGGGCGGTCTTCGGCGAGCTGGGCGTCAAGACGGTCCGCCCGCTGCATGCGGTCACCCGCCCGCAGGCCAATGACGAGACCGCCGTCCGCGCGGTCAACGACGCGACCGGCATCTTCCTGACCGGCGGCAACCAGTTGCGGTTGTCGTCGACGATCGGCGGGACGCTGCTGGCCGACGCGATCCTCGAGCGGTTCCAGCGCGGCGCGGTGGTGGCCGGCACGTCGGCCGGGGCGTCAGCCATGTCGAGCCACATGATCGCGTTCGGGACGTCCGGTGCGACACCCAAGCATCGGATGGCCCAGATCGCCGCGGGCCTCGGGGTCCTCCCCGGCGTCATCATCGACCAGCATTTCCAGCAGCGGAATCGTCTCGGGCGGCTGCTCAGCTTGATCGCTCAGAACCCGAGCCTGCTCGGGCTCGGGGTGGACGAGGACACGGCCGGCGTCGTCGGTCCCGACCATGTGATGGAGGTCATCGGTCGCGGGTCGATCACCGTGGTGGACGGTTCGCGCTCCGAGACCGACGCGTGGGAGGTCCACGGCCATCGCCCGCTGATGATCAGCGGCGTCGTCCTGCATTCGCTGCCGGCCGGCTACCGATTCGACCTCCGACGGCGCGAGCGCATCGCGACACCAAGCCTCCACGCGCTCCCCGGCGGCGAGGCCGCGTCCAGCTAGCGGAGGATCCCGTGACCGACACGTTGGCCGGCACCTCGTCCGCCGCCCGCGCCAAGCGCGGGTCCCGCCGTGCGCGTCGCGAATCCACGGGCGGGCCCGCGCCGACCCTGCGCATCCTCGAGACCCGGGTCCTGCGCGGTCCGAACTACTGGGCGCGCGAGCCGGTCATCCGGCTCCTGGTCGACCTCGGCGTCCTCGAGCAGTACCCCTCGAACCTGCTGCCGGACTTCACCGAGGCCCTGATCGCCCTGCTGCCGACGCTCGAGGATCATGCCTGCTCGCTCGGTCGCCGCGGCGGATTCATCACCCGCCTGCGCGACGGGACGTGGGCCGGCCACATCGCCGAGCACGTCGCGCTCGAGTTCCAGAACCTGGCCGGCACCGATGTCCGCCATGGCAAGACCCGGGCGGCCGGCCCCCCCGGCCAGTACGACTGCATCTATGAATACCGCGAGGAAGCGGTCGGTCTCGAGGCCGGTCGGATGGCGGTCGCGCTGGTCAACCACCTCGTCGCCCCCGACGACCCCGATGTCTTCTTCGACTTCGCGCCCGAGATGGAGCGCCTCATCCTGCTCGCCGAGCGGCAGGCGTTCGGCCCGTCGACCCAGGCACTGATCGACGAGGCGGTCAGCCGCGACATCCCGTTCATCCGGCTTGACCGCCACTCGCTGGTCCAGTTCGGCCACGGCGTCCACCAGCAGCGCATCCGGGCGACGATGACGTCGCTCACTTCGGCGATCGGCGTCGACGTCGCCTCGGACAAGAGCCTGACCAACCGGCTCCTCGACTCGGCCGGCCTGCCCGTGCCGCGTTCCGAGGTCGTCGACAGCGAGGACGCGACGGTCGCCGCGGCACGACGGCTCGGCTTTCCATGCGTGGTCAAGCCGCTCGACGGCAACCACGGTCGCGGGGTCCACCTCGACCTGCGGTCCGAGGACGCGGTCCGCGCTGCGTACCACGGGGCGGTCGCCCAGAGCCGGGGCGGGGACGTCGTGGTCGAGACGTACGTGGCCGGCAATGACTACCGCTGCCTGGTCATCGGGGGCAAGGTCGCGGCCATCGCGGAACGAGTCCCCGCATCGGTGACCGGCGACGGTGAGCACACGCTCATCGAGCTCGTCGACATCGCCAACAGCGACCCACGGCGCGGCATCGGCCACGAGAAGGTGTTGACCCGGATCAAGGTCGACGAGGCGGCCGTGGCGCTCGTCCGCACTCAGGGCCACGAGCTGGATGAGGTCCTGCCGGTCGGGACCTGGGTCAAGCTGGCGCTCACCGGCAACATGTCGACCGGCGGGACGTCGATCGACCGGACGGTCGAGGCCCACCCCGACAATGTCGAGATCGCCGAGACCGCGGCCCGGATCGTCGGGCTCGACGTCGCCGGCATCGACTTCATCTGCCCGGACATCGCCACCCCGGTCCGCGAGACGGGTGGCGCGATCGTCGAGGTCAACGCCGCGCCCGGCTTTCGGATGCATACCCACCCGACCGAGGGCGAGCCGCAATACGTCGCCCGGCCGGTCATCGACTCGCTCTTCCCGGCCGGGTCCTCGTCACGGATCCCGATCGTGGCCGTGACGGGCACGAACGGCAAGACGACGACCGTCCGGATGATCGCGCACATCCTCAAGCTCATGGGCAAGCGTGTCGGGATGACGTCGACCGACGGCATCGTGATCGACGGGCGGCTGATCAAGAAGGGCGACATGTCGGGGCCGAAGTCGGCCCTGATGGTCCTCCAGAACCCCACGGTGGACACCGCGGTATTCGAGGTCGCGCGCGGCGGGATCCTGCGCGAGGGGCTCGGCTACGACCGCAACGACGTCGCCGTCGTGACCAACGTCACCGGCGATCACCTGGGGCTCGGCGGGATCGATTCGATCGGCCAGCTGGCGAACGTCAAGGGCGTCGTCGTCGAAGCCGTCCCGCGGTCGGGGACGGCGGTCCTCAACGCCGACGACAGCCACGTCTACCGGATGGGCCGGCACTGCGCCGGCCGAGTCGTGCTGTTCAGCATGGCCCTGGCCAAGGGTGAGGATGGCTTCGACCGGGTGGACGGCCACACGAGTCGTGGCGGCGCCGCGTTCAGGCTGGAGTCCACTGGCGAGGGCGAGCTCATCGTGCTGCGTCTCGGATCGCGGACGATGCCGGTCCTCTATACGCATCTGATCCCGGCGACGTTCGGTGGACGAGCCCGGATGAACGTGGCCAACGCCCTGGCGGCCGCGGCTGCGGCGTGGGCCGCCGGCGCGCATCTGCATGACATCCGGCAGGGCCTGCGGACATTCTCGACGTCGTTCTTCCAGGCGCCCGGGCGGCTCAACCTCGTCGAGGTCGGCGGGGTCCGCGTCGTCATCGACTACTGCCACAACGTGGACGGGATGCGCCAGCTGGCCGATTTCGTCAACCGGATGATGGTCGAGACGCCGACCAAGTCGGGGCGGCTCGGCGCGGCGGCCACCGGCGTCCGCTCGGGCCGGGCGATCGGCGTCATCGGGATCCCGGGCGACCGCCGCGACGAGGACCAGCGCGAGTACGGCGCGATCGCGGCCGGCGCCTTCGATGAACTCATCGTGCGCGAGGACAAGCACCTGCGCGGGCGACAGGCCGGCGAGAGCGCGAACCACGTCATCGACGGGGTGCGCGAGGCGAAGGCCGACGGTTCGGGTCGAGCGACGCGCTTCGAGAAGGTACTCGACGAGATGACCGCGGTCCGGGCGGCGCTGCGCCGGGCGATCCCCGGCGACCTCGTGGTCTGCTGTGTGGACGACGCCATCGGGGTCTATCGCGAGGCGATGGCCGCCGCCGGGACGTCCCGCGGTGGCACTGCCTTCACGGACCCGGGCGAGCTGGAGGCGCCGGAGGGCTGACCGGTCCCCCCGCCACCCGCCACCCGCGGTACACGCCGCGCCCTAGGCTGAGCGCGGCCGCCCCTGCAGCCGCGGGACGAGCTCGGTCAACTCCGACGAGACATCCACCGGCCGCGCTCCCAGGCGGGCCAGCAGGGCGAAGACCCCATCGCGGTCCTCGTGGCAGAGCAGGACCAGGACGCGGGCGGCATCGCCCCGCCCGCCGTGCGCACCGGCCCCGGCCGCGCCGTTGAGCTCGGCCTGGAGGGCCTCGGTCTCGGATTCGTAGACGGGCACGTCGGCCGCCGAGCCGCCACCCGCCACGATGCCGACCATCAGCTCGCCGACGACCGATTCGGCGGTCCGGCCGCGCAGGTACTTGAGGGTCTGCTTGATGGCCACTCGCTGCGCGTGCTTCGCCGCGACTCGGCCGATCCCGCGGAGGGTGTCATCCGGCCGGTCGCCGGCCGTCCCGATGATCGCCGTGATCGGCGCTGCGCGGCCCGCCGCGCCGCCGGCGATCCCCTCAGCGACCTCGAGCACGGCCTCGACGCCGGCCTCGTTGTGGGCGAAGTCGACGATCACGACCTTGGCCCCGAGGCGGTACAGGTTGAGCCGCCCGGGCGATCGCTCGGCGCTCGGCGCGAAGTCGGTCAGCCCGTCGCGGACCTGCTCGATCGTGGCGCCCAGGCCGCGCGCCCCGCCCGCCGCGGCCAGCGCGTTGGCGACGTTGTGGCGGGCCAACCCACCGATCGTGACGGGGACCGCGACGACCTCGACGATCCTGGTCTCGCGGGCGCCGTCCGCCTCGACGATGACCCCATGGCGCACGAAGTAGGCGCGACCGCCCCGGTCGCGATGACGCCGGACCACGTCGGATCCGTCACCCTCGAGGGTGAACAGGGCGATCCGGGCCTTGACCCGCCGCGACACCGCCGCTACGAGCGGGTCGTCGGCGTTGAGCACCACCCAGCCATCGGGCTTGGTGATCCGGCAAATCGTCGACTTGACCTCGGCCAGCTCGGGCAGCGTGTGGATCCCCTGCAGGTCGAGGTGGTCGGACGACACGTTGGTCAGCACGCTGGCATCGTTCGACTCATAGCCGACGCCGCGCAGCACGATCCCGCCGCGCGCGGTCTCGAGGACGGCGACGTCGATGTCTCGGCGGGCCAGCACCTGGTGGGCGCCGCCCGAACCCGTCCAGTCGCCGGGCTCGATCATCCGCTCGTCGACGAGCACTCCATCCGAGGTGGTCGTCCCGACATGGCGGCCGGCGCGAAGCAGGACGTGGGTGATCAGGCGGGTGACCGTGCTCTTCCCGTTCGTCCCTGAGATCGACACCACCGGCAGCCGGCGGTCTTCGTCGCGGATCCACTCGGGTGGCGTGGCGCGAGCCTCCTCGATCCGCTCCGTCATCCGGGCCAGCAGCCGATCCTGGGCGCCGGTCAATCGCGCCGTCCGTGACGGCGAGACGTCGCGCTCGGCGAGCGCCATGGCGGCCTCGGTCAGGGTGAGGGCTCGCTCGGCCCCGACCCACGGGAAGGTGACCATCCAGTGTCCCGGATCGGACGAGCGGTGGACCGCCAGGCCCCCACGGCCCTCGCCGTGGTCGGCACGAAGACGGCGGATCCAGGCCGCGGTCGCGGCGACCGGATCGGGCCAGTCGCGGGTCGGTACCGCGGCCCCGAGGTGGACCAGCGCATGGCGTCCCGGGTCGCGCTGCCCGTACCACGTCCGGCGCCGTCCGACGGCGACCTCCAGCTTGACCACCGGCTCGAGCCGGTAGACATTGGGCCCTTCGAAGAGGCGGGTCTCGACCAGTCGCACGGTCCGCGCAGGATAGCAAGGTACCAGCGGCTAGACTGCACCGATGACCGCCCCAACCGAGACCTCCCCGATCCCGTCGGCCGTCGAGCTCGATGCCCTGCGCACGGCCGTCGGCGCCGACATGCCGGCCTACCTCGCCGACCTCGAACGCCTCGTCGACATCGACTGCGGTAGCTATACGCCGACCGGGGTCGACGCGGTCGGCCGCTGGGTCGCCGCCTTCCTGACTGACCTTGGCGGCGACGTAGAGACGCGCCCGGACCCGTCCTGTCGCTTCGGCGCCACGCTCGTCGCGACGTTCCGTGGCCGCGCCGACGGCCCGCGAGTCCTGCTGATCGGGCACATGGACACGGTGTTCGATCCGGGCACGGCCGCGGAACGGCCGTTCCGGATCGACGACGGCGTGGCCTACGGGCCGGGCGTCACCGACATGAAGTCCGGCCTGCTGGGCGGCCTCTACGCCCTCAAGGCGATCATCACCGATCGTGGCGGGCTGCCGTTCGAGCGGCTGGTGTTCGTCGCCAATCCCGACGAGGAGATCGGCTCGCCGACCTCGACGCCGCATATCCGGGAGATCGCCGCCGACAGCGACGTCGCGCTCGTCCTCGAGTGCGCCCGGGCCAATGGCGACATCGTCTCGGCGCGCAAGGGCATCCTCGACCTTCGCATCGTCGTCCATGGGAGGGCGGCCCATGCCGGCGTCGAGCCAGAGAAGGGGCGGAGCGCGATCCTCGAGGCCGCGCGGATCGTGCGCGACCTGCACGACCTCAACGGGCGCTGGCCGGACGTCACCGTCAACGTGGGGCTCGTCGCCGGCGGCACGCGACCCAACGTCGTCGCCGAGGTCTGCTCGCTCGAGGTCGATGTCCGGGCGACGACCCGCAACGCCCTCGAGACGGCCGAGGCGGAGATCCGCCGGATCGCCGAGGCGACCGAGGTGTCCGACACGACCGTCAGCTATGAGCCGTTGGCCCGCTGGTGGCCGATGGAGAAGCTCGAGCGAAGCGGTCGCCTGGTCGATCACGCGGTCGGGATCGCCCGGGCGCTCGGCTTCGAGATCGCGGATGTGTCGACCGGCGGGGCGTCCGACGCCAACACGACCAGCGGGATGGGCATCCCGAGCCTCGACGGTCTTGGACCGATCGGCGGCAACGACCATTCGCCGGCGGAATACCTCGAGGTCGATTCGATCGTGCCCCGGACCACGATGCTGGCCGGGCTCCTGCTCACCATCGCCGGCGACCCGGAGGTGATCGCCTGGCGGGCCGACCGCGGCGCCACCGGTGGCGCCGCCGATCGGAGATGACCGAGCGCCGGCGGATCTCGTCGGGCGGACCATGGGAAGGGGTCGGCGGCTACAGCCGGGCGATCGTGGTCGGCGATTCGTGCTGGGTCGCCGGGACGACCGACGCCGGGGCCGACGGCCGATCGACCCATCCTGACGACATCGCGGCACAGGCACGGGCGGCCCTGGGGATCATCGAGGCCGCCCTCGGCGAGGCGGGGTTCGGCCTGGCCGACGTCGTGCGCACGCGGATGTACGTGACCGACATCGCGCGGTCGGGGGAGGTCGTGGCCGTCCACGGCGACGTGTTCGGGTCCATCCGGCCGGCCGCCACACTGGTCGAGGTCGGAGCGTTGATCGACCCGAGCCTGCTCATCGAGATCGAGGCCGAGGCCCGCCGGGGCTGACCGGTCAGGCCGGGATCGCCGCCAGCCCTGCCGCCCGCGCGATGGCGACGATGGCCACCGCGGAGACCAGGCCGAGGAAGAGGTTGCGCCGGCGGGCGACGATCGCCAGGCAGACGAAGACCGCGACCCACTCGATGCCGACGTGGAATGACGGGACGTCGTTGTCGCCGACCACGACCGTCACGCTTACCGCGGCGAGCGCCGCAAGGACCGCCGGTCCGACCAGCTGCAGGTAGTCGAACGCGATGCGCGGCAGCCGGTCCAGGCCCGGCGTGAGCAGCCCGAGCGCCCGCGACGGGTAGGTGACCGCGAACATCAGCACCGCCAACAGGACGAGGTTCGTGCTCATCGGGCGGGGGGCTCCGCGCCAGGTGATCCCGGCGGTTCGGTCGGTGCTGGCGCCCCCGCAGCGACATGGACGGTGCCCGGCATCGCGTAGTGCTCGGCCGACGCCTCGGTGCCGAGCGGCGCGGTCTCGTGGGCGGCTGCCGCCGGGACGAGCAGCCCGACCAGCGGCCCAACCACCCCGCCCGACACGATCCCGATCGCCGGGCTGCTGGCCAACGCGACCGCGACCGCCACCCCGGCACCGACGACAGCCGCCACAAGCTCGCGCCGTCCGGTGATGAGCCCGACCGCGAGGCCGACCATCGCAGCCGGGAAGATGACGTCGATGCCGAGGCGTGCCGGGTCCGGGATCTGGGCCCCGAGCAGGACACCGGCGAGCGTGGCGACGTTCCACGGGATGAAGGTCGAGGCGATGGCCGCGAGCCAGTAGCCGCGTTCGTCCGCCCGGCCGATCCGACGGAAATGGCTGATCGACAGCGCGAACGCCTCGTCGGTCAGCAGGTGCGCCATCACGGCCCGCCGTCCGAACTGGACCGACCGGAGCCACGGCGCGAGCGCCGCGGAGTAGAGCAGATGGCGCGCGTTGAGCAGGGCGGTCAGCAGGATGATGCCGGGCCACGCCAGCCCGCTTGCGACGTAGCCGACGGCCGCGAACTGGGCGGCGCCGGCGAACACGATCGTGCTCATCGCCATCGCCTCGAGCGGCGAGAACCCGGCCTGGCGAGCGGACAGGCCGTAGACGAAGCCGAACCCGGCCGCCGAGACGCCGATCCCGATCGCATCGGTAGCGAGCCGGCGCCGGCTGGTGCGGACCGTCTCGGCGTCGGTCGATGGCGGTTGCGGACGGCCGGCGATCGGCGCGCCCGGGGTCTCCGCGGTCAGCGCAGGAACGTCTTGCCGCAGGTCCCGTCGCAGACGACGTAGACGGCGTGCTTCTCGGCCGCGTAGCCAGCCACGTGGAGGAGGCCCGGGCACCCCTTGGTCGGGCATTTCCAGACCCACCAGCGCTCGTTGGCATCGAGCGGGTTGGTCTCGCTCGCCAGCGTGGCGGCCAGCCCGTCGCGCGAGGCGATGAGGGTCGCGATGGTCCCCGAGCGCTCGGCCTCGGTCTCGCTCGTGTACGGGTAGTTCTGGCTGACGTTCGAGGTCACGGGTCGCTCCGGACTGCCTGGATCGGCCGGCGAGACCGGTGGCGGCGTCGTGTGAGCGCAGCCCGCCACCGGCCGCGGCAGTATCGCACAGGGGCCGAAACGGACGGTGTCACCAGACCGCCGGCAGCCCGTCGCTGCGTGGGTCGGTGGCGGCCGCGACTGAGCCGTCGGGGGCCGTCGGACCGCCGCCCACGAGCTCGATGGCATGCTCCTGGCCGAGCAGCGCGTCGAACGGTGCGGTGGCCGAGACCGGGTGGCCGAGCGCCTCGAGCGCACCTGCCACGCCCGGCGCGAAACGGGGCTCCAGCCGGACATCGACCGGCGGCTCGAAATGGGCGCCCGGCTCGACGAACCAGCGCGGGCCGGCGATGGCGGTCCGGAGGTCGAGCCCGCCATCGACCAGGGCGGACACCAGCTGCGCGTGGATCTGCGGCTGCGCGTCGCCGCCGGCCGCCCCGGCCACCACCCACGGCGACGGGACGCCATCCCGGAACAGCATCCCGGGGAGCAGCGTGTGGAGCGGTCGCTTGCGAGGTTCCAGCACGTTGGGATGATCGGGGTCGAGGCTGAAGTAGCTGCCCCGGTTCTGGTACAGGACCCCTGTGTCCGGGTCGAGCACGCCGGACCCGAAGTTCGAATAGTTGGACTGGATCAGGCTGACCGCGTTGCCCGCGGCGTCGACCGCGGCGAGATAGACTGTCCCGCCGCCCGCCGGGTTCGTGGCCGCGGCCGGAATCGCGGCCCGCCGGGGGTCGATCCGGGCGGCCAGCGCCGCCGCGTGGTCGGGGTCCGTCAGCCGCTCGACCGGCACGTGGCGGAAGTCGGGGTCGGTCAGGTGGGTGTCGCGGTCGGCCATCGCCAGCTTGGCGGCCTCGATGCCGAGGTGGATCCAGGCCGGGTCGGTCACCCCGTCCGGGCCGAACGCCGAGGGCGGCGGAGGCTCGAACCGGGCCAGGATCGCCAGCAGCTCGAGGGCGACGACCCCGGAGCTGTTGGGCGGGTGGGTGGTGACGCGGACACCGCGGTAGTCCATCGCGATCGGCTCGCCCCATGTGCATTCCGTCTCGCGCAGGTCCTCGGCGGTGATGGCCGAACCAGCGACCGCCAGGCCGCGGGCCAGCCGTTCCCCGGCGTCCCCGTCGTAGAACGAGGCGAATCCGTCCGCGGCCATCGCCTCCAGCGTCGCCGCCAGGGCGGGCAGCCGGACTCGCTCGCCGGGACGCCACGGCCGGCCGTGCGGGCGCAGCACCCGCAGGAACGCCGCATC
>Ga0307281_10000358_pt1 | contig 11877 bp, 7 predicted proteins | sample ER_DNA_120_FD_194486 | JGI IMG/M metagenome (GOLD analysis project Ga0307281, IMG submission 194486) | Bulk soil microbial communities from the East River watershed near Crested Butte, Colorado, United States - ER_DNA_120 | ecosystem: Environmental > Terrestrial > Soil > Floodplain | place: USA...
CGCAGCCGGGTAATCACCACGTCCACGATGTTCGTCCCGGGGTCGAAGTGGTAGTCCCAGGCGTATTCGGTGATGAGCGTCCGGGGCATGACCCGACCCCGGTGGCGCACCAGGTACTCCAGCACGGCGTACTCCTTGGGGGTCAGCTCGATCGGCCGCCCGCCGCGACGCACCTCGCGGCTGCCGGTGTCGAGCACCAGATCGGCCACGCGCAGGAGCGGCGGCGCGATGGCTTTGGGCCGCCGGCCGAGCGCCTCGACGCGGGCGAGCAGCTCCTCCAGGGCGAACGGCTTGGTCACGTAATCGTCCGCGCCCATCCGCAGCGCCTGGACCTTGAAGTCTACCGCGTCCTGGGCGGTGAGCACGAGCACCGGAACCGTGTTGCCGCGGTCGCGCAGCGTGCGTAGCACTTCCCGACCCTCCATCGACGGCAGGCGCAGATCGAGGACGACGACGTCGTAGTGCCCCTCGGAGGCGACCCGTAAGCCCTCCGCTCCATCGGCCACGAGGTCCACCTGGCTCCCGGCCTCGGCAAGGCCGCGCTTGACGTACTGGCCGACCGTGCGGTCGTCCTCGATGACGAGCAGTTTCACTCGACCGTCGGCAGGTAGACTTTGAAGTTGGAGCCGACCCCCACCTGGGATTCCACTTCGATCCGGCCGCGGTGGTCCTCGATGATGCCGTAGCAGATCGAGAGCCCGAGGCCGGTGCCGCGCCCCTGCGGCTTCGTGGTGTAAAACGGCTCGAAGATCTTGGACAACTCTTCCGTCCGAATGCCGGTGCCGGTGTCGATGAACTCCACCAGCACCTCGTCGGCGGGGCCGGGGCTGCGGCTCGAGCGCACGGTGAGCACGCCGCGAGAGTTCATGGCGTCCATCGCGTTCAGCATCAGCGACATGAACCCCTGGATGAGCCGCTCGGGATCCACTTTCACGGCCGGCAGCGCGACGGAAAACTGGCGCTGCACGGTGATGCGCTTGAAGCGATCGTGGTGCTTCAGCAGGAAGAGCGTCTGCTCCACCAGCTGATTCACGTCCACCCGCCGCTTCTCCCCGGTCTTGGGCCGCGACAGATCGAGCAGGCCGTCGACGATGCGGCGGCAGCGTTGGACTTCCGTATCGATGATCTTGAGGTACTCCTCGAACCCGGAGCGGGCCGGCGCGCCGAGCTCCTCGGCCCGGTGGCTCAGCGCCTCGGCGCACGCGAGGATCGTGGCCAACGGGTTATTGATCTCGTGCATCACGCCGGCGGCCAGCTGACCTACGGCCGCGAGCTTCTCGGTTTGCGCCAGCCGCTGTTGCGCGCGCCGCCACTCGGTCACGTCCTCGGCGATGGTGATGACGTGGGTGATCCGCACGTCGTCGAGCCGCATCGGGATCTTGGAGACGCGGTAGTAGCGCGATTCCCCGCTCGCGATGGATTCCATCTCCATCTGCTGGATTTCGCCGGTCTCGAACACGCTGTCGAATTCGCGGCGCAACAGCTCGCGCGGTTGGCGGTCGAGGACGCTGAAGACCTCCCGCCCGACGGCGTCGTCGCGCGCCACGCCCTGGGTCCCGCTCTCGCGCTGCCGGTTCCAGACACGGATGACGTAGTCGCGGTCGATCACGTACAGGCCGACGGGCAACGAGTCGATGATGCGGGCGATGAAACTGCGCTGGGAGTCGGCCTCCCGCGCGGCCAGCGCCACTTCCGAAGCGAGGTCCTGTGAGAGCTCGGAGGCGGCGATGACCGACGCGAGTAGCCGGGCGACCACGCGCCCGACGTCACTCACCGTCCCGTCCGCGCGTGCACCGGCGACGCGGAACTCGAGCGCCCCGAGTCCCTGGGCTTCGAACACAAGCGGGAACCGCAGGCGCGTGCCCCCGCCGGCCACCTGTTCGCGCTCCATGTCGCGCTGAAACCAGTCGTGGGCGGGCGTGAACGTGGCGTCCGGCCCCCCCGGGGACGGGGACCCGACGACTTGGCGGAATCCGCCGCCTTCGGGAGCGCGCAACCAGAGGCGGGCGTCAGACAGTCCGAGGCCGCGCCGTAGCACGGCCCCGACCCTGGCGAGGGCGTCTTCGGTGACGAAACCGGCGGCGAGGATGTCGACGACGTCCGCGAGGACGCGGAGCCCGGCGGGAGGTGACTCGAGGGTCGAGCCTGGCATTACGTCGCTAACCTAGGGACCCCCTTGGCCGTGCGCCAGCGGTACTTCAAGCCGCACGCCGAGAAACGCGTGCACGCGTTGGACGTCACCGTAAAACCACGTGGGCCCGATCAGCAGTGCAAACCTGACCTGGTTCTCCTGGCCAACGCGCAGCGCCGGCAGGATCGCCACCGCTCGCCAGCGCTTGCCTTCCGGCAAGGGCGACCGCGACGCGAGGTACCCCGACAGTTCCAGCGTCAGGTCGGCCCCGATCAATGTGGCGCTCGCGCCTTCACCGCCGACCTCGAAGAAATTGAACGTGCCGCTGCGCATGGCCAGGGCGAGCGCTCCCACGAACCCACGCTGGTGGGTGATGATGGACGTCCGATTGTCCCCGAAGAACCCCGCGCGCACCGAGGCCGAGACGTGGCGGATCGGTCCGAGGCCGACCGGCTCCACGAGCCCGAACTCACCCGCCTCGATCGCCCAATCTCCCCCCAGCGTGCCGGCGAATCCGAACGACAGGGCCTGGCCCGTCAACGGCGTGGACAAGGCGGCGAGCAGCGTGAACATTGGCGCGATGGATCGACGCACGTTTGTGCTCCTCTCGGGGACTGCTTCGGGTACACTGCTCGGACCCCACGCCTGGAGGCGCGGTACCGGTCACACACCCCGCTTCGCGGATGGTGACCTCGTGTTCAGCCTGGACGCGCAGCGTTGCTGGACCCTTTCCTACCACGGCGTTGGGGCCCCCGTTCCGCTCGTGCGCGGCGCCGAGTTGGCCGTCGGCCTCGGGGACCGGTGGGTCCCCCTATCCGGACTGGAAGATGCCACCATATCGCGTCGTTCGGCACCCGAGGGGACGGCGCTCGTCGTGGCGGGGACGGCGGACGGGGTCGCCGTGGAAGCGGCGTTCACGCACGGCGCGCCCGGGGAGGCGGCCGCGATCACGGTCACCCTGACGCCCGACCGATCGCAAGGCCTTGCCCGGGGAGTCCGCTATGGACTGCTGGCACCCGAGGCCGTGCTGCCGGGTCCGGAGGCACTGACGGCGCTGGTCAACGGCTATCACTCCTGGAGCGCCAATCAGGTCGTGACCGTGCCTCCCGATGTGGCGGGGATGACGAGTTTCGGAGCGCTCGGGCTCACGCGCGGCGGGCGTGGCTTCGCCCTGGCATTCGATCCAGGTGAGCCCGGGGAAGCTGCCGTCCATTTGGGCTCTACGAGCCTCGAAGCACGCTCCGATTGGCTCCCGGCGCGCCCTGTCCGCCCCGCCGGCGATGCCGCGACGCTGCGCATCGGCTACGACCCAGCCGGCGATGCCGTCTCGGCGTTGTCGTTGCTGCTCGCCCCCGGCACGGCGGACCGGGACCGCTTCGCGGCCCCCGCACCGGCCGGGTGGTGCTCATGGTACGAGTTCTACGACACCGTCACCGAAGGCGATGTCATCGCCAACCTGGAGTACTGCACGGCGCACTTCGACCAGCGGTTTCTCCGCACCATCCAACTCGACGACGGCTACCAGCGGGCGGCGGGCGATTGGGAGGCGAACGCGAAATTCCCGCACGGCCACCGCTGGCTGACCGATCGCATCCACGAGCGCGGCTTTCAGGCGGGCCTGTGGATCGCTCCATTCGCCGTGACGGCGCGCTCGGGGATTCCCGCGGCGCATCCCTCCTGGCTCCTCACCGAACGAGGATCTGCGCTGGTGCTGCGGGACAACCCGCCCTGGGGCGGCGCGGTATTCGCCCTCGACGGAGGCCATCCTGAAGTGCAGGACTGGCTCGCTGCGCTGGCGCGTCGCGTCGTGCGGGAATGGGGTTACGACTATCTCAAGATCGACTTCCTGTTGTATGCCACGCGCGGCGACGCACACTGGGGCGGCGCAACCCACGCCGAAGCGTACCGGGCGGGCCTCGCGGCGCTTCGCCAGGGGCTGGGAACGGACGCGTTCCTGTTAGGGTGCGGCGCGCCGTTACAGCACGCCGTGGGAATCGTGAACGGCATGCGGATCGGCGGCGACGTGGACGCGTCGTGGGGCGGCATTCAGGAGCCGGCGCGCGCCGCGGCGCTGCGGAGCTTCTACCACCGCGCCACCTGGTTCAACGATCCCGACTGCCTCGTGGTGCGCCCGCCGCTCTCACTGGACGAGGCGCGGGTGTGGGCTTCGATCGTCGCGGTCTCGGGGGGGATGACACTGTTCTCCGACGATCTGCCGAAGCTCCCCGCCGACCGCCTCGCCGTCCTCGCGCGTGTCATCCCGGCGGCCCCGGTGACCGGACGCGCGCTCGACGTGCGCCCGACGAATGCAGCGCTCGCACCGGCGCTCGTGTCTGAAACGATCGACCCCATCCGCCTCACGGGGCCGTGGATGTTCCGGACCGGAGACGATCCGGCTGCTGCCGCGAAGGACTACGACGACCGCGGGTGGGAGCCCATTCGGGTACCGGACACCTGGGAACGGGCCGGGCATCCGGGGTACGACGGCCCCGCATGGTATCGCACCCGGTTCTCGCTCCCGGTCCCCTCCCCCGAACGAACCGGGGGGCGGCTGGACCTGCCCGTCTGGCTCGAGCTGGGATGCTTGGACGACGTCGACGAGACGTTCGTCAACGGCGCGAAGGTCGGCCAGCGCGGGGACTTTCCGCCGGCGTATCGCAGCGAGTGGCGGACCTTCCGCCGCTATGCCGTGCCCGCCCACCTGCTCGACTGGGGCGGCGAGAACGTGGTCGCGATCCGCGTGTACGACGGCGGCGGCGACGGCGGATTCTGGAGCGTGCGACGCGACCCGCCGCCCGCACGGTGGGTCGTGGAGGGGGCGCCGCAGTGGTGGACGGTCGCACTGGTGAATTGGGAGGACGACGCGGGCGCGCGGCGCGTTTCGCTACACGAGCTCGGCATCACCGCTGACCGCTGCAATGCCTACGACGTCTGGAGCGATGCGGCGCTACCCGACGTCGCCGATGAGCTGGCGGTACCGATCGATCCACACGCGGTCCGCGTCGTGGCGCTTCGTCCGGCAGCCGCGTTTCCGCAAGTCATCGGCACGACGCGTCACGTCGTACAGGGGGCGGTGGACCTCAAGGCGGAGACCTGGGATGGGGCGACACGCACGCTGCGGGCGACATCGGTGAACCTGGACGCACGGAGGTACGCCATCACGATCGCGGTGCCGCGCGGGCTCGAGCCCACGGACGCGACTGCGGACCCGGCGTGCGCGCTGAGACGGCTCCCGACCGGTCATGCGATGATCGAATGGCCGGAAGGAACCGGCGGGAAGGACGTCGAGTGGACGCTGCGCTTTCGCGCGGTCACTTCAGTCCGGTCAGCTGAATCCCCCGGATGAAGTACCGTTGCGACAAAAAGAACAGGACGACGAGGGGGACGACGGCCGTCACCGCGGCAGCCATCTGATACGGCCAGTTCGTGTAGTACATGCCGTGGAACGAAGCGATGCCGACTTCGACCACCTGCATCCGAACCGAGCGCGTGACCACGAGCGGCCAGAGAAAGCTCTTCCACTGATCCACCAGGCCGAACACCGCGAGCGTGGCCAGGGCCGGCCGCGACAAGGGCAGCACGACTTTCCAGAAAATCTGCCACTCCCCCGCTCCGTCGAGACGCGCTGCGTCTTCCAATTCGCGGGGCAGCGTCTGGAAGAACTGCCGCAGCAGAAAGATCCCCCACACCGTGACGAGCTCGGTCGAGATCAACCCGGCGTAACTGTCCACCCAGCCCAACGCGTTCACGACCAGGAAGCGGGGAATGAGTAAGACGACGGCGGGCACCATCAGCACCGCGAGAAAGGCAAAAAAGAGGCGGTCGCGGCCCGGAAACCGGAGACGAGCGAACGCGTATGCGGCCGCGGCACTCGTGAGAACCTGCCCCGAGACGACCGCGATAGCGACGATTCCCGAATTCACGAAGAAGCGCCAGAACGGGAGCGCGGTGAGTGCACCGGCGTAGTTGGCGAACCGCGGGTGGGCTGGCAGGATGACCGGGGGGTAGCGCAACACCTCGAATTCGTCCATGAGCGAGGTGGTGACCATGTAGAGGAAGGGCAGGACCATCGTCACGCCGACCAGCGCGACCAGCGCAATGCCGAACCATCCCGTTTTCCGAGTCGGCGCGGCCCGCACGCTACGCATAGCGGACCTGCTTGCCGAGCAGGCGGAACTGTACCCACGTGGCAGCGAACAGGAGGACGAACAGGAGCAACGCCAGGGCGCTGGCAGGTCCGAACTGCAGGAACTCCCACGCCATCTGATAAATGCGGTACACGAGCACGTCGGTGGCGTGCAGCGGTCCTCCGTCGGTGAGCACGTACACCAGAGTGAAGACCTGAAACGACGTGATGATCCCGGTCACGAGAACGAACAGCGTGACCGGGCGCAGCAGCGGGAACGTCACCCGCCAGAACCGCCGCCAGGCGGAGGCGCCGTCCACCCGGGCCGCATCGAGATAGTCCTGCGGAATGCCCTGCAGCCCGGCTTGGAACACGACCATCTGGTACCCGACCTGCACCCAGATCGAGACCAGCATGACGGCGCCGAGGGCGGTGTGGGGATTCCCCAACCAGTCGACGGAAGCGAGCCCCACCAGGCCGCCGAGATAGTTGAGCAGGCCGAAGTCGCGGTGATACATCCACTGCCACACCAGCGCGATCGCGACGGCGGATGACACATAGGGGATGAAGAACGCAGTGCGGGCCAACCGGGTCACTCGCCCGCGGCGCTGCAGGAGCAGCGCGGCCCCGAGCGCGATGGCCATGGCGACCGGCACGTGCAGGGTGTACAGCAGCGTGTTGCGCAGCGAGATCCAGACGAGCGGGTCACGCACCACCGTCGCGAAATTGGCCAGGCCGACAAAGGGCCGAGCCTGCTCGATGGGGCTCCAGCGATGCAGCGCGAGATACACGGCGAACAGCATCGGCCCGAACGAGAACGCGGCGAGATGCAGTGTGGCCGGAGTGAGGAAGCCCCAGGCGGCGAGCGTTTCGCGCAACGCCCGCGGACGTTCCCGGGTCCGTTCGATCCATCCCAAGAGCAGCACACCCGCCGGGCCGAGGGCGGCGAGGATAGCAGTGACCGCCAGCCATCCCCCGACTCCCGCCTCCCCTGCCGGAACCTGGATGACGATCCATCGACCGTGGCTGGTGCGAACCCGCGCTTCGGCGCGGCGGACGCCGCCGTCGGTCACCCGTCGGACCTCGACGGGACCGCTGTCCGACGTCGCCAGCGCGGCTTCGCCCCCGATCGGCGCGAGCTGGGACAGGAGACTGCCCCCCCGTGCAGGAAGCCGGACGGCTGCGCGCTCAAGTACCAGGGTCGTTTCGCGCAGCCAGCGATCGGTCGCGTCGCGCTCGGCCTGCACCACCTCGAGGTACCCGGCGAGCCCGATGGCCGCGGCAGCGCCCCAGCAGGCGATCGCTGCCAGGCGCCTGCGCCTTCCTGCCACGGCGAGCGCCCCGGAGAGGGTGAGCAACACCACCAACACCACGTTCCAACCCGCGAGCATCGGCTCGGGCGCCACCGGCGTGACGGCCACCGCCCCGACGACATCCCAGTCGTCCCGGTCCTTCAACGGCACGAGCAGCGCGCCTCCCAGGCTCCGCATGGTTTCCCGCTCGCGCAGCTCGGCGAACACCGCGGGCGGCAGCGCGGTCCCGGTCGCCCGGACCAGCGGCGCTGTGCCGTGGTAGACCTCCACCCGGCCCGCCCAACCCGGCAGTCTGCCGAGACCACGTGATTGGGCCAGCAGCTGCACCAGATCGTAGCTCGTGCTTCCGGGGACGGACGGCGTGACGATCGCGAGGAACGCGGCGGCTGTACGCGCGGCACGGGCGGCAGCCTCACGTTCGGCCTGCCGCGCGACCGCGTGACCCACCAGGAGCGCAGCGCAGCCCGCGGCCGCGCCGACCGCCGCCGCCCCGAGCCGCCAGGCCAGTCTCACTGGGCAGCCCCTTCCGCCAGCAGCTGGTCGAGCCGGAGGGCCATGTCGTGTGCGGCGACGGCGGGATCGACATGCTGCAAGGTGATCCGATCCATCATGTCGGGGAGCGCGGCCTCGACCTCCCGCCAGCGCTCGATCCGTGCGCCCCACGGGATGCGCGCGTGCCGGCCGGCGCGCAGGAAGACGGCATCCCAGCCGGTCGTGTCGAGAATCGCCCACGCCTGAGCGGCCGCGGAGAGGCTGGGCAGCTCGAGGCCCCCCGCCGCCCGGATCCTCTGGGCGACCGAGTCCGCGAGGTAGGCGGCGAGCGCAACCGACAGCTTGCGGTGGGGCGCGGACACCGGCACAGCGAGCCCCGACGCGTACATCACGGTCTGCGGAGATGAGCCCGCACGGTGCGGGATCTCGACGAACCCCACGCGCAGGCGTCCGTCCGCCGTGTACGGCCGCAGATTCGGAATCCAGAAATGGCCGGTCGTGAGCATCGCGACCTTGCCCGAGTAGAACAGCCGCAGGTTGTCGCCCAACGTACGGCGCAGGTTGTAGGCGCGTGGCACGATGCTGTCGCGGGTCACCCAGTCCGTGTACCACCGTATCGCCGCGACACTCTCCGGCGCATCGAGGCACCCCGAGGCACGAGTGCCGTCGGGGCACAGAATGTCACCGCCCCCCGACCACAGCCAGGCGGCCCACAAGAAGTACCGCCGGTCGTACGCGGTGCCCCATTGGTCGGCTGCGCCGTCCCCGTCGGTGTCCCGGGTGAGCGCCTGGGCGGTCCGGAGGAATTCATCCCACGTCCAATCGTCGGCGGGGTATGGGACGCCGGCACGGTCGAACAGGTCCTTGTTGTAGACCACCACCATCGGCGTGTAGCCCTTGGGCAGGGCGTACACCGCCGAGCCACGGCGGAAGATGTCGAGCACCGTCGAATCGTAGCGCGCGAGATCCACACCGAGCCGCGGGAGGTAGGGGGCGAGATCGAGCAGCACGCGCCGATTGGTGAACGCGGGGACGTCGATGTTGTCGAGCAGCAGGACGTCCGGGGGATGGCCAGCCGCGATCGAAGTCAGAATGCGCTCACGATATTCCGCTTGCCCGGTCCCCGCGCTCTGCTGCTGGATCGTGATGCCCGGATGATCCCGCTCGAAAGGCGCGAGTACTTGGCGTTCGAGGTCCGCCTCGCGGTAGTCGGCCCAGTTGGCGAGCTGCAGCTCGGTGCGGCCGCCCCCCGCCGCTCGCCCCCCGCACGCGGCCAGGGCGAGGGCGGCGACGAGCCGGGCGGCGTATTTCATCCGAGGCGCGCGCCTGCGGCGTCGAACAAGTGGAGATTCGTGAGGTCCACCTGCACACCCACCCGCGCGCCCGGTCCGAGCGCCGGAATCCCCGGCACTTTCGCGACGATCCTCGCTCCTCCCGCGTCGAGGTGCACCAGGGTGTCGCTGCCGAGCGGCTCGACCATCCGCACGACGGCGTCACCCATACCATCCCCCGCCTCGCACAGCGCGACATGCTCGGGCCGGATGCCGACCTGCATCGATCCGATGACATTCGCCGGCATGCGGAAGCGGAGCGATCCGCATGCCACGACCCGTTTGCGCTCCGGCTCGGGCGCGCCGGCCAGCACGTTCATCCCCGGGCTGCCGACGAAGCCGGCTACGAACGCATCGGCAGGAGCGCGGTACACATCGGCCGGCGCGCCCACCTGCCGCAAACGCCCCTCGTGCAGCACAGCGATGCGCTGTCCCATCGTCATCGCTTCGATCTGGTCGTGGGTGACGAAGATCGTCGTCGCTCCGAGGTCGCGATGCAGCGTCAGCAGCTCGGCTCGCATCTCCACGCGCAGGCGCGCGTCGAGATTGGAGAGCGGCTCGTCGAACAGGAACACCTGCGGGGCGCGCACGATCGCCCGGCCCAGGGCGACGCGTTGCCGCTGGCCGCCCGACAACTCCCCGGGGTGCCGATCCAGCAGCCCGCTCAGCCCCAGGCGATCGGCCGCGAGTCGCACCCGGCGAACGATCTCCGCCGGGACCGTGCGCCGCATCTGCAGCGGGAAGGCGATGTTCTCGCGCACCGAGAGGTGCGGATAGAGAGCATAGTTCTGGAACACCATGGCGACATCGCGATCGCCCGGCGGCCGGTGGGTCACATCGCGGGTCCCGATGTGGATCTCCCCCGCGGTCGGCTCCTCCAGGCCGGCGATACAGCGCAGCGCGGTGGTCTTGCCGCAACCCGATGGTCCGAGCAGGACGAGGAACTCCCCATCCGCGACCTCCAGCGAGAGGTCCTGGAGCGCCGGAGCTCCGGAGGCGAACCGCTTGGTGAGTCCGCGGAGGGTGACGGAGGCCATCGCGCGGGTAACCTAGCACCGTTCCTCACGGTTGCCGATGGGGTTTACGATTTGGCTACGCTTTCGCGTGCCAGATCTCCACGTCGTGCTCGTCGGCGAGCTCGAAGCTCACCGCCGCATGCAGGCACCCCATGCTCTCAGCGATTCGCGGGACGAGCCGCTCGTCGTCCACCAGTGCGTCGGTCATCCGACGTCCGGGCGGGAGCGCCGGGGCTACAGTCAACTCGAGATGGGCTCCGGCGGTGCGCCGCACGCGCAGGAGCACTCGATCGGGCAGCGCGCTGACCCGCACGTCCAGCGTCGTGTGGCCGACGTGCAGGCCGCGCCATTCGCATTCGCGCCAGCCCGACGGCAGATGCGGTGCCAGCGTCAGACGGCGGGCGAGCGCGTCAGGTCGCGCTCCGAGCATCCCCTCGATGACCGGAGACACGAGCATCGCGGCCGACCACGCCTGGTCTGGACAGACCCCGGCCGGTGTGCCGAGATCGCCGTCGAGCACCTCCGCGAACGAGCCCTGCCCGTGCGCGAACGGCAATCGGGCGTTGGCCAGGAGGTGGGTGAATCCCTGCTCCGCTCGATGGCACGCGTACTCGGCGAGGCTCACCCACCCGGTGTAGAGCGGCCACACCGCGCCGCAGTGGTAGCCGGCGGGGCTGTACAACGGGTCCTCCCGCGGGATCAGGCGCACGCCCCACGGCGCGGAGAATCCGGCGGACCCGACGGCGTCGAGCCACGCGGTCGCCGGAGCCGGATCGACGGTCTCGAGCAGCAGCGCCACGGCGGTGAGGGCGGTGCGCGGCCGTTGGGGAGTCCCATCAGCCATGATCCCGAGCGAGTAGCCGTCCGCCGTACGGAATCGCTTGGCGATTCTGGCGCGCGCCCGCAGCGCCCGCTGGGCGAGCTCGTCCGCCAATGCGCGGTGCCCCAGGGCACGGGCCAGGGGTTCGAGGGTGGCGAGGGCCGCCGTCCAGATGCTCGCCAAATAGAGGGTGACGTGTGCGCCCGACAGCGGACCCATTTCGATCCACCCGTGCCCCACACGGGTGTTCTCGATCAGACCGTCGCCGTCGGTATCGGTCTCGAGACAAAACCGATAGGCCCGCTCGATTTCGGTCCACCGCTCGGCCAGAAACGCGAGATCGCCGGTCCAGGCCGCGTAGCGGCCGGCCAACAGCAGATAGAGGGGCGTTGCGTCCGCCGCGTCATAATGCGCTAGTCCGCTGGTGGTGTACTCGTGGATCACCTTGCCGCTGACGTCCTGCGAGGTCCCCAGGAAGCGGAGCACCAGACGGCAGCTGGCGTAGTCGCCGGCGGCCAGCAGGGCGAACGCCGTCCAGCAGGCATCCCGACCGAAATACCAGGCATAGCCGGGACGCCCGTCCTCCCACCCGGGACGTGACGGCGCGTACCCGGCCACGAGGGAGCGCCCGATGCCGGGCGTCTCCAC
>Ga0307281_10000359_pt1 | contig 11842 bp, 12 predicted proteins | sample ER_DNA_120_FD_194486 | JGI IMG/M metagenome (GOLD analysis project Ga0307281, IMG submission 194486) | Bulk soil microbial communities from the East River watershed near Crested Butte, Colorado, United States - ER_DNA_120 | ecosystem: Environmental > Terrestrial > Soil > Floodplain | place...
GGCGGCCTCGACGGCCTCCGACTCGGTCACACCCGGCGCGGCGGTGATGGAAGCGGCGAGGCGGTTGCCATAGGTGATGGTGCCGGTCTTGTCGAGCAGGATGACGTCGACGTCACCCGATGCCTCCACCGCGCGCCCGCTCATCGCGAGGACATTGAACCGCGCCACGCGGTCCATGCCCGCGATCCCGATGGCGGACAGCAGCCCGCCGATGGTCGTCGGGATCAGGCAGACGAGCAGGGCGATCAGGGCCACGGTGTCGACAGTCGTACCGGCGAAGTCGCCGAACGGCCGCAGGGTGACCGTCGCCATCAGGAAGATGATCGAGAGGCCGGCGAGCAGGATCGCAAGCGCGATCTCGTTCGGTGTCCGCTGCCGCTTGGCTCCTTCGACGAGTGCGATCATCCGATCGAGGAATGTCTCGCCCGGATCGGTCGTCACCAGGACCACGATGCGATCGCTGACCAGGGTCGTGCCGCCCGTCACCGAGCTGCGGATGTCCGTCCCCGGCTCCTTGAGGACCGGCGCGGACTCGCCCGTGATCGCGGCTTCGTTGACGAACCCGATGCCCTCGATGACGTCGCCGTCACCGGCGATCGTCTCGCCTTCCTCGACGACGATGACGTCGCCCTTGCGGAGCTCGGACGAACCAACGTCCTCGAGCGTGCCGTCCACGCCGCGGCGGTGGGCGGTGGTCTCCGAGCGGGTCTTGCGCAGGGTCGCCGCCTGGGCGCGGCCGCGTGCTTCGGCGACCGCCTCGGCGTACGTGGCGAAGAGGACGGTGAACCACAGCCAGATCGCGATCTGGACCGGGAACTTGAGGCCACCTGCGCCCGCTTCCTGCGCACCGACGGCATCGGCGATCGCCGTCATCGTGACCAGGACCGCGGTGATCTCGACGACGAACATCACGGGGTTCTTGATCAGGAGGCGCGGATCGAGCTTGCGGAACGCGTGCGGGATCGCGGACCGCAGTAGGTCGGGATCGAGGACGCCGCGCGGCTTGGGCGGCTCGCCACCAGAAGGCTTCGCACCGCCGAGGGTCACGAAGCGCTGGAAGCGGCGGGTGCCGCGACCGAGATCGACAGACAGGAGAGCCATCAGGAAACCTTTCCGGCGTTCTGGAGGAGCTGCTCGACGATCGGGCCCAGCGCGAGAGCCGGGAAGAACGTCAGGGCTCCAACGATGATCACGACGCCGATGAGGAGGACGACCCATAGGGCGCCCGTGGTGGGGAACGTTCCGAGTGACGGAGCGACGCTGCGTTTCAACGCCATCGATCCGGCCAGGGCAAGGATGGGAACGATCATCCCGTAGCGCCCGATGAGCATCGCGATGGCACCGGTGATGTTGTAGAAGGGCGTGTTCCCGGTCAGGCCGGCGAAGGCCGAGCCGTTGTTGCCCGTTTGACTCGAGAACGCGTACAGGATCTCGCTGAAGCCGTGCGGACCGGGATTGAGCGGACCAGCTGTCCCCTCGGGGAGCACGCTCGCGATCGCCGTGAAGCCGAGGATGCTGGCGCCCAGGACGAGGGCGACGAGCATCGCCATCTTGATCTCGAAGGCCTCGACCTTCTTGCCCAGGTACTCCGGTGTCCGGCCGACCATCAGGCCCGCGATGAAGACCGCCAGGATCGCGCCGATGACGAGCATCCCGTACATCCCGGCACCGATCCCGCCGGGTGTGATCTCGCCGAGCTCCATGTTGAAGAGCGGGACGAGACCGGCCACCGGTTGCGCGCTGTCATGCCAGGAGTTGATGGCTCCCGTGCTGGTGCCGGTGGTGACCGCCATGAACAGGCCGCCGAGGGCGGACCCGAACCGGACCTCCTTGCCCTCCATGTTGCCGGCGGCCTGGTCGACTGTCGTCGGGAAGAGCGGGTTGCCGTGGTATTCGTGGTTCATGGCCACGAGCGAGCCGATCAACAGCACGGTCGCCATCGCGGCGAAGATCGTCCAGCCCTGGCGCTGACTGCCGGCGTATCGTCCGAAGGCGTATGTCAGCGAGAACGGCAGCAGCAGGATGGCGAACATCTCGAGCCAGTTCGTCAGAGCCGTCGGGTTCTCGAGCGGATGGGCGGAATTGGCGTTGAGGAAGCCGCCGCCATTGTTGCCGAGCTCCTTGATCCATTCCTGGGAGGCGATCGGCCCGTAGGCGATGGTCTGCTGCGCACCTTCGAGGGTGGTGATCGTCTGGGGCGTGTTCCACGTCTGCGGGACACCCTGCCAGACCAGGACGAGGGCACCGACCAGCGCGATCGGGAGCAGGATGTACAGCACGCCGCGGGTCAGGTCGACCCAGTAGTTGCCGATCGTTGTCGAGCTGCGCCGGGTGAGGCCCCGGAACAGGGCGATCGCGATGGCGAGGCCTGTCGCGGCCGAGGTGAAGTTGCGGACGGCGAGGACCGCAGCCTGGGTCAGGTAGGTCGCGCCCGTCTCACCGGAGTAGTTCTGCCAGTTGGTATTGGTCTCGAAGCTGACCGACGTGTTGAACGCGAGATCCGGGGACATGGCCGGGATGTTCGCCTGGTTGAGCGGCAGGACATCCTGGAGGCGGAACACCACGTAGCCCGCCGCGATCGCCAAGAAGGCCATCACGAGGACCGACACGGCATATCCCTTCCAGCCCTGCTCGGCGGTTTCGTCGATCCCGCACAAGCGGTAGATCGTCCGCTCGACCGGCCGGATGATCGGGCTGAGGAAGACGCGCTCCCCCTCCATCACCCGGTGGATGTAGCGCCCAAGGAATGGCGTCGCGATGAGGATCGCCGCCGCCAGGGTCGCGAGGACGAGGAAGTCGTTGGGTGCCACGATCAGAAGTCCTCAGGGCGCAGCAGCGCCCACAGTAGATAGACGAAGACGAATGCCGCCGCGAGGCCGGCCACGATCTCGAGCGCGCTCATCGTCCGACCCGCTCACACAGGAGCAAGTACCCCGAGAAGGCTGCGATGCAGCCGATCAGGATCAATGCGATCTGCAGGTCGGTCATGATTCGTTGATCTCCGTAGTGAGCAGGCGGTCGAGCGTCGATCGCAGCGTGTCCAGCGCGAAGGGCTTGGGCAGGTACCCGGCAACGCCGAACTCGCGCAGGCGGGCTGGACTGACCGCCATGGCGCTCGCGACGATGACCGGGGGCCGTCCAGCGGCCTCGAATGCCTCGCTCCGAAGGACCGACCATCCGGTGTCACCGGGCAGGTTGATGTCGAGGAGGATCAGGTCCGGATGGGCGCGATCCGCGAGGAGCGTCTCGGCGACCTCGGCCGATGGGGCGACCGTCACCGCATAGCCGTGCGCCCGCAGGTGGGAGGCGAGGAGACCAGCGAGCGGCTCATCGTCCTCGATGATCAGGAGGGATCGCGGGCCGGTCATGACTCGCGCTCCCGGCGGACGCGGACGTCGTTGGTCGTCTCGTCAGGCCCCCACAACTGATCGATCACGACGCCGCGGGCGACTGCAAGGGGTCGGACGATCTCGATCACCGAGTCCGTCAGACGCAGCCCGGCGACGATCGTCGAGGGAGCTCGCCCCGAGGCGACGAGGTTGATCGCGCTCGTGACGAGCTCCACCTCGCGATCGATCGCCTGTTGGAGCTCGCGCGCAGACGCTCCCGCTTCCTTCATGTCCTCATCGTGTCGCGCAAGACCAAGAAGGAATGGAGCCGGGGAACGGGTCGGGCGCTCAAGAACCGCTCAAAGGCGATCGCGTTACGTGGACGCGATGCGGTATCCCACACCTGGCTCGGCCACGATCAACCCGCGAAGCGATCCGCTGGGGTCCGCTGCGTTGATCTTGCGGCGGATGTGGCTGACGTAGACGTGGACGTAGTGCGCCTCGTCGCTGTATTTGGTGCCCCACACTGCCCGGAGTAGGCGGCCGTGCGTTACCAACCGACCCCGATGCGCGAGCAGGACCTTGAGGACCTCGTATTCGCGCGGCGTCAGGTGGACGGTTGTGCCGTTCACCGTGACCAACCGCCGCCCCACGTCCATCTGAAGGTCGCCGACCTGGATGTGTCCCGTCTGATCCGCGGCCGGCCCGGCAGCACGTCGTAGCAGGGCGTCGACGCGAGCCCTCAATTCGACCATGCTGAATGGCTTGGTGACGTAATCGTCAGCGCCGAGATCGAGCGCCGCGACCTTGTCCGCCTCCCGGTCGCGCGCGGACAGGATGAGGATGGGGGTCGTGGCCTCCCGCCGCACGTGCCGGACGAGGACCAGGCCGTCCTCGTCGGGCAACCCCAGATCGAGCACGATGAGATCGGGCCGCTTGCGCTCCCACGCCTCGGTTGCGGTCGCGACGTCGCCCGCTTCGACCACGCCGTGTCGATACCCTCGAAGGAACATGGCGATCGACCGACGGGTCGCTTCGTCATCCTCGACCAGGAGGATCGCGGCGGCGGCATCAACGTTCATCCGGCCTCCTCAGTCGATGACTCCACCGTCGCGATGGGGACGTCGAAGTCGACGGCGAGCCCGCCCAGGGAGCTCCGCCGTGCGACGACGTGGCCGCCCATGGCCTCGATGAGACCGCGGACCACGGCCAGTCCGATCCCCGTCCCGCGACGCGAGCCCTCGCCCTTGCGCGGGACGCGATAGAACTTCTCGAACAGCCGCGGCAGTAGCTCGTCCGGGACGCCGGGACCGCCATCCTCGATGGTCACCTTGACTCGCCCGTTCGGCACGACCGAAGCCGAGATCCGGATAGGCGCGTCGGGTCCAGCGTATTTCGCAGCGTTGTCGATGGTGTTCGCCAGGATCTGGCCAATGAACACCTCGTCGACCAGAACCGGTGGGAGCTCCGGGGGAACCTCCACCGTGACGACGCGGCCGGCGGAGGCCACGCCCGTCCGGGTCACGGCTTCACTGACGAGGTCGGGAAGCGCAAAGACTGCGAGGTTCGGCCGGAGCTCCCCGGCTTCGACCCGACTCATGTCGAGGAGGTTCGTGACCAGTCGATTCAGCCACTCTGCCTCGCGGTCAATGGACTCGGCGATCTCGCGACGCCGTTCAGATGGCCATTCGACATCGGGGTCCATGAGCATGCCCGCCGCAGCCCGAACAGACGCCAGCGGTGTTCGCAGGTCATGCGAAACGGAGTCCAGCAGCGCGGACTTGAGGACGTCGCTCCGACGCGAGATCTCCGCCGAAGTCGCCTCGCGCTGGAGCCGATCGCGCTCGAGCGAGCCGGCGATCTGGTCGGCCGCGGCTGCGAGGACACGCGTCTCACCGCCGTCTGGATCGCCGATCCCACGCGGCCGACTCGCCCACAACGAGCCGAGGGTCTGTTCGCCGGCGGTGATCGCGACCCGGTACGCCGATTCGGCGGACTGCGTCGGCCGACGTGAGGGAGCGTGCACGCGGACCCATTCGGCCGGTTCGTCGCCGGGGCGGCGCCGCAGAGTGGCGTGGACCGCCGGAGTGGTGGGCGACGCCCCGGTCGATCCAGCCTGTTTGGCATCGGCCGCGACCGTCTCCCCGAGCGTGATCCAGACGCGGGACATCCGGGTCTCGTCACGCAGTCTCGCGGCGATCGACCCCAGCGCCGCCACGGTGTCCCGCTGTTCGGCCAAGGCGAAGCTGATCCCGAACAGGGCGCGTGCCTCGCGCTCACCCGCCAGGGCGGTCTCCGCACGATCGCGCTGACGACCCGCCAACTGCCCGACCACGACGCCGATCACCAGGAGCAAGAGGAGGTTGAGCCATTCCCGCGGATCGCGGACCGTAAACGTGTGGATCGGCTCGATGAACTGGAAGTCGTAGACGAGGAACGCACCGATGGAAGTCAGGACCGCGGGCCTCGTCCCGAACGCAACGGCGACCGCGACGACGGCCAGCAGATAGGCGGCCGAAGCATCCGGGACTCCGATGCGGCTCTCCAGGAGCGCGACGATCAGGGTGACGCTCGCGAGAGCGGTCAACACGGCGACCCCGACCAGCGTGAGTCTGCGAAGGTCGATGTCCGGACGTTCCATGAGCTTGATGGTAGGGCCTCCCCTGCCCCGCCAGCGGACCGTGCCGGGCCGCAGGCTTGGCACCCAGTCCCTAGAGTTGGGGCCTCACCGGTTCACAGCAGGGAGGGGACGAGATGAGCGAGGTCATGACCGCCAGCGAGGAACGCGACTTGTCGGCGGACGCACTGGTCGGTCGGATCTTCGAGGGGAGTGTCGCGGCGTTCGAGGTCCTGTCCGTGGTGATCGGAGACAGCCTCGGCCTATACGCGACGTTAGCCCGCGACGGGAGCGCGACCTCTGGGGAGCTGGCCACGCGAGCCGGCATCGCCGAGCGCTACGCACGTGAGTGGCTCGAACAACAGGCGGCCTCGGGCATCCTGCTCGTCGACGACCCGGCGGCGGTGGCCGACCAGCGCCGGTTCACCCTGCCGCCCGGCCACGCCGAGGCTCTCATCGACCCCGAGAGCCCGTACTCCATCGCGCCGGTGGCACGTGCCGTGGCGGCCTGCGCCCGTGTCCTGCCCGAGCTCCTCGATGCGTATCGGTCGGGCGGCGGGGTGGAATGGGCCGACTACGGCCGCGACATGATCGAGGCGCAGGGCGATTTCAATCGGCCGTGGCTGGTCAACTCATTCGGCTCGGACTATCTGCCGGCCGTCCCCGATGTCCACGAGCGCCTCAGTGCCGACACGCCGGCCCGCGTTGCCGACGTCGCGTGCGGCGTCGGCTGGGCGTCGATCGCGATCGCTCGCGCCTATCCCAACGCGCGGGTCGACGGCTTCGACCTCGATCCGCTCTCGATCGAGCTGGCGCGGACGAATGCCGAGGCCGCCGGTGTCGGCGATCGGGTCACGTTCGAGACACGCGACGCCGGGCATCCGAAGGCCGCCGGCCGCTACGACCTGGCGGTCATGATCGAGGCGCTCCACGACGTCTCCAAACCGGTCGAGGTCCTCGAGGCGATACGCGGGATGCTCGCGCCGGGCGGAACGGCGATCATCGCCGACGAGAAGACCGCGGATGCCTTCACCGCCCCGGCCGACCTGACCGAGCGCCTGTTCTACGGGTTCAGCATCACCTGTTGCCTGCCCGCGGCGATGACCGACCGGACCTCGGCTGGGACCGGCACGGTCATGCGCGCGGACACGTTGCGCCGGTATGCCGAGGCCGCCGGGTTCCGCAAGACGGAAGTCCTCGACGACCTCGAGCACGACGCGCTGCGCTTTTACCGGCTGACGCCGTAACGGGTCACGGAGACGGGGACGGACTACGGGTCGAGACGCTGGTTGGGGTCGCGTCGATCTTGATCGAATCCACCATTGCCCTGAGCTCCGCCTGATGCGCCGGCGACGTGCCCGGGTAGTCCGTGGACTGGACCACGACACGCATGCCTTTCACATCGAGGATCCACAGGTGCCATCGATGGCCGGGGCCCTGGGCGTAGATGTTCGGATCCCACGGGTAATAGGCGGTGCATGCCGTGATGTCCGACGGCACCTGGAGGTCGACGTACTTCCCGGAGTACCCGGCCAGAGTGACGTCGACGGGCGTCGTCACGTCAAGGAGTGGGTGGTCTACCAGTGCGGTAGCAAAGTCGTCCACGGTCGGCCCGACCGGGATCACGGTAGGGCCCTTGTTTGGATCGGTCCAACACGGATCGCTATACAGCCCGCCGCCCAGGTTGCCGCCCAGGCCCGCCCCGCCGGGCGGCAGATTACCGCCTGAGGCATCGGCGAGGACGACATCCGACCCGGCGATCCCTGCCCAGCCATCCGGGACCGTGTACGTGAATCGGATCGTGTAGTCACCTGGCGCCTCTCCGTGCCAGAAGGGTGCGACCGTGTACGTGCCGGCCTCCAGCGGCCCCTCAAGGATCACGGTCGATGGACTCGGTGACGGCGCTGCCGTCGGAGAGGGCGACGGCGTCGGTGTCGGGCTTGGCCCAGGTCCGGCGACGATCCCTCCATTCCCGGGGAGCAGGTTGATACCCACGAGCGCAACGACCACGACGGCCGCGGCTGCGATCGCGAGCTTCCAGGCATTGTTCATCTCGCTGAACCTCCGCGCCGACCACATCGGTCGGCGCTGTGAGGTCGAGGGGACTTGGTCGAGCACAGCGTCCAGGACGCGGTCCGGGAGCGCCGTGACGCCCTCCTCCAGCCACGACCGAACGATGCGCGTGGTGTCGCGATCGGTGCTCATCGAGTCGCCTCCCGCGCAGTCGGTCGCGCGTCGGCATCGAGTGCCGCACGCAGCCCGCGCATCGCGTGATGTAGACGTGATCTGACCGTCCCGACGGGGACGCCGAGCGTCTCGGCGACCTCGTCGAGCGGCATGTCGAGGTAGTGGTGCAAGACCACCACCGCGCGGTGGTCGATGGACAGGCGCCGGAAGCCCCGTTCGAGCTGGTCGCGATCAACGACCAGGTCCGAGCCATCCGCGGTCGCCGGCTGATCGGCCGACAGCACGCGGAGGTTGGGCGCCCAGCGACGGGTCCGGCGAGCCTCGGCGTAGCAGGCGCGCACGAGGAGCCGGTACGACCAGGCGTCAAAGCGCGCCGGATCGCGAAGTTGGGGAAGGTCCCGCCAGACGGTCAGCAGCGCCTGCTGCGTCGCGTCCTCGGCGAGATCGGTGTCGCGCAGGATCCTGTGCGCCACCGCGTGGAGCCGGTCGCCGGCAGCGACGGCGAGGCTCGCGAAGGCCTCCTCGTCCCCGTTCTGGGCCCGGACCACGAGATCTGTATCCATACCCTTCCGCACATGGGGCGCCGGGTCATCCCGGCGCACTCACACGGTATGGGCGCGTCGTGGCGCGTCGTGACGCAATCTTCGTCGCAGGCGCAAGTGCGCGGGCGCCATCGGCCCCGCGACGTTTGGACGCGCAGGGGCGTACGCAAATGCCAACCGATGCGGTCGGTGGCGCGCGTGACTCGGGTGTCGTCGCGCGGGCCGGTCAGGCTCCGCGCGTCAAGAGCGGTCTAGTTCTCGGGGTCCGAACCGGAGTTGTTCGGCCAGCGCAGCCAGGAGCCGGCTCCCGTGCTGCGGGGCATCACCACCGCGCCGACGGGCTCTTCCTCCTTGGCCTCCTCCGACTCCTCCGAGCCTTCGGAGCCCTGAGCGGCGACAGACTCCTCCTCGACCGCCACCGGGACGGCCTCGTCTGACTGCTCTGTCGCAGCCGTCTCGCCCGAGTCCCAGGATTGCTCCGGCGTTTCGCCGGCAGCCTCCGCGTCCATGACCGCGACCAGCGGGGTCTCCTGCTCGGCCACTGCAGCGTCGTTTGCTTCGACCGGGCTCTCGGCCTCGGCGACGACTTCGACGGCCTCGATGGTTTCGACAGGAGCCTCCACCGCCTCGACAGGAGCTTCGACCGCCTCGACAGGAGCCGGTGTCCACGTCTCGTCGGCCACCGGCGGGGTGTCCGTGGAACCGACCGCCTGTTGCGACCCGACGGAGTCGAGATCGGGGAACGGCGGGCGGCTGCCGGCAAATCGCGCGATGGCGACCGGATCCGTCTCCGACTCGAGGCGGCGGAAGTATTCGGCGATGTCGGCGCGATACGCTCCGACCGAAGCCTCGACGGCCTCGACCTCGCGGCCCACGACGGTCCGATGCTCTTCGAGCCGGATCTGGAGCTGCTCACGACGCGCCGCGATCCGGCGCTCCCGCTCGAGCTTGATGCGCTTGATCTCACCATCAGACCACGCATCGATGCCCTTGACGTCTTCCTTGGCGAGTTCGCGCAGCTCCTCGGCTTCGATCGCCTCGCGTGCGCGGATCGCGTCGATGTGCGACTGGCGGCGCTGCTCGGTCTCTTCGGCCGAGCGTGCCTGTTCGGCCGCGGCCGTCGATTGCATCGCCTTGGCGAGCTCGGCGAGGAATCCGCTCTCTGTCGAGGCGCCATCGCCCCCGAAGCCGCCCGGGTCGGTGCCGTTCGTGCTGAACGAGGCTGACTCGGCTGCCTGGCCCATTGGGCTGATCTCGGACTCTTGATCGGACATATCGCGCTCCCGCACTCCACCGGCCGGCAGACGGTTCCCGGTTCTCCGTCCCGTGCCGTGGGCGTGTGATGGTACGTCGATAGCGCCATCTGGGCAATGGGGGTGGCCATATGACGGTGCGCGGGGCCATTCCCGCCCCCTCAGCGCCCTCGTGAGCCCCGCTTCACGATACGACGTGCATCACGGCTCACACGCAGGAACTGTGTGAAATGGCGCCACGGGCGGATGTGACTCGGTTCGCCTTCGTAGATGGTTCGGATCGGGATCTCGTCCATCGGCAGGTCGAGCGCGATGCAGCGGGCGATCATCTCGACCTCGAATTCGAAGCCCGGCTCATCGCTGTCGAGGAGGGCGGTCATCAGGCGCCGGCCGATCAGCCGATAGCCCGATTGGTTGTCCGCCACGCGACGACCGACCGCGGCCGAGAAGATCCAGCCACCGAGCGTGTTCGAGAGGCGCCGGATCGCCGGCATGGTCGCGAAATCACGCCGCCCGATGATGAGTGCCGCGCCGCTGTCCTCGAAGGCGGCCAGGAAGGCCGGGATCTCCGACGGATCATGCTGGCCGTCGGCGTCGAGGGTCACGACGGCCGCAGCCCCATGGTCGAGGGCGTGGCGGAACCCGGTCCTGAGGGCCGCACCCTTGCCGGCGTTCGGGCGCTGTACCAGGACGATGGCGCCGGCCTTCTCGGCCTGGGCGGCCGTGTCGTCGGTCGAGCCGTCGTCGACGACCACGACCGGCAGAGAGCGGCGTGCGCCCGCGACGACCACCGCGATCCTGGGCCCTTCCTGGTAGCCCGGGATGAGCGCGACGATCCTGGGCCTTTCGTCCATGGCATCGGTCCCGTGGTGGCGCCCCCGCCAGGATTCGAACCTGGGACCTTCCGCTTAGAAGGCGGCTGCTCTGTCCGCTGAGCTACGGGGACGTGGCGCGAGTCTAGGCGAGACAGGGACGCGAGGGCCACCATCCGAGCCGCGTCAGGCGGCCGAGAGGTGTATCGTCGAGGGCGACCCCCTGACTTCGTGCCGCTCCACCGGCCAGCCCCCGCCACGAGGAGCCTCCGATGCCGTTGTCCCCTCCGCGCCTCCCCGTCCGTACCTCCGCCCTGCGGAACGCCCTCGCCGCCGCCCTCCTGCTGAGCGTGGCCGTCGGTCCGAACCTGCTGTCGGCGGCGACGATCCCGACCTTCGTGCCGATCGGAGCCGGGTACGAAGCCGACACGCTCCAGCAGTTCGCCGCCGAGGCCGCGAAGGTCGATACGTCCGGCGAGGTCTCGATCCTCGTCCTCCCGATCGCCTATGGCGTCGACCCGCTGTCGATGTCGAACGGGCTGCGCAACCAGAACCTGACGCTCGCCGACAACCGCCGCGGCCAGATCGAGGCCGCCTGCCTCGCGGTCATCCCGGCTGGCGAGACATGTCATGTCGTGCTCGCTCCCGTCCTCGTCCGCGCGGACGCCTTCCTCGAGGCGAACCTCGACCTTGTGACCCCCGGCCTCGACGGCATCTTCGTGCTCGGTGGCGACCAGGACGTGGCCATGCTGGTCGTCGCCAACACACCCTTCGAGGCAGCGCTGGCGAACGCCCAGGCCGCCGGTGCGGTGACCAGCGGGAACAGTGCCGGCGCCGCCGTGGAGTCGGCCGACATGATCGCCGGGTACACGGGCAGCAACGGACCCGAGCAGGGCCTCGAGCAGGATTCGGTCGACGTCTGGGCCTACGACCCCCCGACCGACAACATGCGTGGCCTTGTGTTCGGCCTCCAGGACGTCCTGCTCGACCAGCACGTCTTCCAGCGCGGCCGGATCGCGCGCCTGATCAACGCATCGTTCACGGCCGGCGAGCTCGGCCTCGGCGTCGACGCCAACACGGCGGCGACGATCGAGGACGGCAC
>Ga0307281_10000361_pt1 | contig 11812 bp, 10 predicted proteins | sample ER_DNA_120_FD_194486 | JGI IMG/M metagenome (GOLD analysis project Ga0307281, IMG submission 194486) | Bulk soil microbial communities from the East River watershed near Crested Butte, Colorado, United States - ER_DNA_120 | ecosystem: Environmental > Terrestrial > Soil > Floodplain | place...
GAGAACGGCGCCGGTAGACTGGGCCGCGAAGCGCAGGGCGGGCACGTGCTCCAGCGAGTCGCGCAGCGCGTGCAGCTCGCGCGGGATGGCCTTGCGCGCGGACACGCGCGCAACAATGCGCTGAATGTCCGCTACACCACCCAATTCGCGCACCAGAGTCTCCGCGAGCGTTGCATTCGAGTAAACGCACGCCACCGCTTCAAGCCGCTCCTCGATGGCGGCCACGTCGCACAGGGGACGCTCTATCCAGTGCCGGAGCTCGCGGTTTCCCATCGACGTGCGCGTCCGGTCGAGGATCTTGAGCACGGTTGCGTCGTTGCGCCCGCCGCGCAGCGGTTCGAACAATTCCAGGTTGCCGATGGTCTCGTCGTCGAGCAGGAGGAACGGCGCGGTCGCACTGCGATCGATGCGGACCACCTGAGGTAACCGCGCCCCTCGTAGCCTCATGCAATGTGAGAGAAGAGCTGCCGCGACCGCGCGCTCCGTCGCGGCCAGCGATCCGGGCGCGGTCTCAGACGAATCCCCAAACTGCTGCGCCAAGGCAGCATCCACGGCGCCGGGTTCAAAATACGACTCATCGAGCTCCGTGACAAAGGGATGCTCCAGATGTTCGAGCAGCAACGCTCGCAGCGACGGCTCGATCTGTTTTGACACCACGAGCTCGCGCACGCGCTTGCCCTGGACGAGATGCAGGAATGAATCGGCCGGGGCTTCTCCGGTCGCGCACTCGCCCGTGCCCACGTCGATCAGCGCCACCGCCACGCGACCGTTGCCGTTGGAGTACACGGCCGCGCAGTAGTTGTTGTCGGGCTCGGAAATGAACTGCGCGTTGAGCGCCGTGCCCGGGGTGAGCACCTCCACCACATCGCGGCGTACGAGTCCTTTCGCAAGCGCGGGATCCTCCGTCTGTTCGCAGATCGCCACCTTGCGGCCCGCCGCCAAAAGGCGCCCGATATAGCCCTCGGCGGCGTGAAACGGCACGCCGGCCAGCGGCACCGGGACGGCCTTGTTCTTGTCGCGCGAGGTGAGCGTGATGTTCAGGATCGACGCCACGTCGATGGCGTCTTCGTAGAACGTCTCGTAGAAATCGCCGACGCGGAAGAGCAGGACGGAATCGGGATACTGTTTCTTGATGTCGCGGTACTGCGACATCAGTGGAGACGTGTCACTCATTGGTTCCCGGGAATGGGCATGATGGTGTACGGCTCGCCGAGCGTTTTGGACATCGCTTCGCCGGCGTCACGGGCGGCGTCGCGCGTGGCATAGAAACCGAAGCGCACACGGAACACCTCGTGGTAATTGACAAGTTCGCTGTCGATGCGAACGTTGGGATACTGCTTCTTGATCTCGGACGACAGCTTGATGGCATTGGCGCGCTCCCCGAACGATCCGAACTGGAGCGTGAAGCCCGCGCCCCGCGGTTTCTCGTCCTCGGGCGCGGCGGACGCCGCCGGCTCGGGCGCCGCGGCCGCTTCCGGCAGAGCCTGCTTTTCCGCGGCCCGCACGGCTTCCGGCGTCAGCGGGAAGGCTTCGGCCAGCGCCTCGTACTCCTTCTTCGCTTCGCCGTCGTTGCCGGCTTTCTCCAGGCATTCCGCATGGCGATACCACGCCGCGGGACTCACGCGCGCGCGCGCCAGGGCATCGTACTGTGCGCACGCCGCCTCGGTCTGCCCGTTGCCGTCCATGGCCTCGGCCATCGACAGCGTGGCCCACACCTTCGCCCGCCCCTTGCGCACCTTCTGCAGCGCCGAGAGCGCGTCGTCGTAGTGGTGCAACATCACCGCGGACATGCCCTCGAAGAGAGACGCCTCCTCCGACTCATCCGACGCGTTGGACTCGTGGAGCGTCGTATAGGAGCCCTCGTAGCGGCCGGTGGCAAACTGGATCTTGGCCAACTCGAGCACGGCGCGCCTGGAATAGCCCCCGGACGGGTCAGTATCGAGAAGCTTGCGGTAGAGTGCCTCCGCGTCCTTTCCCGAACGCGTGACACCGGCGCGCAGGAAGAGGGCCTCGGAACGGTCGTCCCCCTTCCCGACGGCTGCCGCGCGCGCGAAGCTGGACTCCGCCTCCGCCACGCGACCGTCATCGAGCGAGCGCTTGCCGCGCTTGATAAGATCGCCGGCGTCGTCTCGTGCGCGTGATGACGCCACAAAGGCGCACGCCGCCGTAACGGCGCAGACAAGACTAATGCGAATTGCGCGAGAATGAATCAAATCGGTTGCACTCCGGACAATGCCAACGCATCAGCTCCGACTCACGGCCGCACGTACAGCGAAAATGCGCGGGGCGCCGGAGCAGGCGGTCACCGCGGTCGACGATGCGCTCGAGTTCGTTTTCGTCGCCGCGGAGCGCGTGCAGCGCCGTCAGCAACACCGTTCCCGCCATCGAATCGGGATTGGCGTTAAGGTGCTCTTCGAGGAGCGCGATGGCGGCCTCGGATCTTCCCTGCTTGCGATAGAACGATGCCAACGCCACGGCGGCGTGCTCGTCCGTCGGCCGCGCGTCCAGCACGTCGCGGTACACGGTCTCGATCTCGTTGAACGTCCCGCGCTGGTAGAACACGCGCTCCAGGTTCGAAAGCGCCGGCGCCGCCAGCTCCGGGGAGAGGCGCGCCGCATCGCGCCAGTGACGGATGGCGGTCTCGCTGTCTCCGGCCGCCTCTTCGAGTCCGCCGAGGGCCAGGAGCGCCGGACCGCACTCCGGATCGTGGCGCAGCGCGCGTGAGAGCGTGCGCCGCGCATCGCGTGTGCGCCCTTTCGCCACGTCCGCCTCGGCGATGCTCACAAGGTACAGCGCCATCTCCCGCTCACCCACGCCGCCACCTTTGCGTAGTTCCTTCAAGAACTCGTATGTCTCCTCGGAGCGTCCGAGGGCGTGGGACGCGCGCATCCCGATTGCAATTAGCGCGGGATCGCGATCGTTGAGATCCCGCATCGCCGTCTCGACGGTACGCAGCGCCCGCTCCGGTTGCGACAGGGCCAGCAGGTCTTCGGCCACATTGGCGAAAATGTCGACGCGCTCCCGGTGCGTGAGATCCGACTTCACGGTCAGGCTCCGGTGCACCTGCAGTGCGCGCGCCGCATCCCCGCGTTCGCGCAGCATGCGGCCGATGCGCACGTACGCATCCGGCGGGGCACTTCCGGCGACCACGGCCTGTTGCAGCCTGACGAACGCATCGTCGCCCTTTCCATCGGCCAGCATGCGCAGCGCGTCAGCATAGGGATCGCTGATGCGCTCCACGTGCCGTTCGCGCCGTCCGCTCAGGAGCCAAGCCATGGCGAGCGCAAACAGTGCGCCCGCGACGCCGGCCAGGAACAGGGTTGCCGGGGAATTACCCATGGGAACCGTGCGCGCCCTCTAGCTCTTCCCCGCCGAACCGATGTCGGCCTCGTCGAACGGAAGGCTGCGCAAGGACGCCACCTCGCGGTTCACGCGCTCGACATCGCGGCGCGCCTGCGAGAGCTGGCGGCGCAGATTCATCTCGTTCACGACCGAAATCAGAAACGAGAATATCATCCCGCTCACGAACACGAGCAGCATGAGAAAGTCCAGGCTCAGGCCCGGATAGCGCCGGGTGAAGAACGTGAAATCGACGGACTGCCCTGCGTTCTCCATGCCGAGCCAGAGAAACGCAATCACACCCATCATGATGACCAGGGACCGGATGAACCACACGGCGGTCGCCTCCTCGCGTCGAAACGCTGACCTGCGGGTATGATGGACGTTGCCTAACCCGGGCGTCAAGGTGCGCGAGCGCGGGAGAACTCCACAAACGGTATTGCGAGACCGGCATCGGCATCCGCGAGTCACAAAAAAAGGGCCGGTCAGATGACCGGCCCTCTTTCGAGCGGCACTGTCGTGCCGCAGTCTAGCTCTCCAGCGCTTCCTCGGCGCCGGCAATCAGGTCCGCATCGACGTCGTCGATCGCATCGCCGGAGGGAGCCGGGATGACGATGTCCTTCTTTGGATGCTTGTCCATGAACGCGCGCACTTCGTCTTCGCTGCGCGTCTTGAGGTGCGCAGTGACGCTCAGCACGATGCGCTTGTTCTTCGGATCCACCTTGATGACGCGGAGCGGAATCTCCTCGCCGATCACGAAGTACTGCTCCGGATGCTGGATGTCCTCCATCCCCATCTGGCCGACCGGCACGAAGCCCTCCACGTCGTGGCGGACCTCGACGACCGCGCCGCGATCCAGGATGCGGGAGATCTTGCCCGTCACGTCGGTGTCGGGCGCGAACTCGACCGCCAGGCGCTCCCACGGGTTCTCCGTGAGCTGCTTCATGCCCAGGCTGATGCGCTTCTTGTCCTGGCTGATCTCCAGCACCACGACATCCACGAGGTCGCCCTTCTTGACGACTTCGCTCGGATGGCGGACCCGCTTGGCCCACGACATGTCGGAGATGTGCAGGAGGCCGTCGATGCCCTCTTCGATCTCGACGAAGGCGCCGAAGTTGGTCAGGTTGCGCACGATGCCCTTGAGGCGCGTGCCCGGCGGATAGCGGCGCTCGATCGTGGTCCACGGATCGGGTTCGGTCTGCTTCAGGCCGAGCGAGATCTTCTGGCTCTCCTTGTCGACCTTGAGCACGACTGCTTCCACGTCCTGTCCCACGGAGAGAATCTTGGACGGGTGCTTCACGTGCTTGGTCCACGACATCTCGGAGATGTGGATCAGGCCCTCGACGCCCTTCTCGAGCTCGATGAAGGCACCGTAGTCCGTGATGCTCACCACGCGGCCCTTGATGCGCGCGGCGACCGGGTAGCGCTCGTTGACGCCCTCCCACGGATGCGGCGTGAGCTGCTTCAGGCCCAGCGAGATCTTTTCCTTCTCGCGGTCGAAGTCGAGCACTTTGACGTTGACCTTCTGGCCGATCTGCACGACATCCGAGGGATGTCCCACGCGGCCCCACGTCATGTCGGTGAGGTGAAGGAGACCGTCGACGCCGCCGAGATCGACGAAGGCGCCGAAATCGGTGATGTTCTTCACGATGCCCTCGCGCACCTGTCCGGGCTCGAGCTCGCCCATGAGGCCCTTCTTCAGTTCCTCACGCTTCTCCTCGAGCACCACACGGCGCGACACCACGATGTTGCGGCGGCGCTTGTTGATCTTGATGATCTTGAAATCGAGCGTCTGATTGATCAGATCGTCGAGGTTGGGAACCTGGCGGAGTGCTATCTGCGAACCGGGCAGGAACGCATCCACGCCCAGGAGGTCGACCACGAGGCCGCCCTTGATGCGGCGCTTCACGCGGCCCTGGACGATCTGGTTGTTGTCGTGTGAGTCCTTGATCTGTCCCCACACCTTGAAGAAGTCAGCCTTCTCCTTGGAGAGGACGACCAGGCCTTCCTGGTTCTCGAGTTTCTCGAGATAGACGTCGAACTGGTCGCCAACGGCGAGATTGTCGACGCTGCGAAACTCCTGGAGTGGAATGGTGCCTTCGCTCTTGAAGCCCACATCGACGATCACTTCATTCTCACGAATGCCCGTAACCGTACCGCGCACGATCTGACCTTCTTCGAAGGTCGTAATCGTGGCTTCGTAGCCGGGAGCCAATGTAGCCCCGGCTGCGCGACCGGTGGCTTCGACAGCCGCCGCTTCCGCGTCGAGCCGCTCGAAGAGCGCATACGCCGGTGAGCGCAGACCTGCACCTCCCTTCGTACTGGTCTGCTCACTGCGGGAAGTCCCGCTACTAGCGTCAAGCATCAAACCGGATCGCCTCCAAACTGAAGTGGATAAGTGTTGAAATCCAGAAAAAGGGGTTCGTGGATAATAGCTTTTCAGAAACGGGGTTGCAACCCCCAAATCACGCGCAATGAGAGGCGGTCAGGGCGCACCGTCCCGTAGCGCCCGGATGGCGGCCAGAACCATCTCGGAGTGGCGCCGGTACAGGCTCCTGTCGTCCTGGCGGCGGTACTCCTCCGCCAACGCGCGCGGGATCCGGATGGGCCGGCCCTGGATGACGCGGAAGCGTCGCAGCCGGAACAGGCACAGGTGAAGATGATTGGTGCCTTCCACGAAGCACGGGACCACGGGGGCACCGGTCTGAATGGCGAGATAGCCGACACCGCTACGGGCGGTGCCGAACTCGCGGCCACGGATGCGGCCCCCTTCCGGGAAAATGAGAACCGACCCTCCCGTGTTCAATACCTTGACCGCGTGGGCCATCGCCTCGCGGTCGAACATCTCGCGGCGGATCGGGAATGCATTGAGGTAACGGATCAGCGGGCCGAGCACCGGGACCTTGAAGAGCGAGTCCTTCGCAACGAAGTGAACCTCGCGCGGCAACCGGCACGACACCGCGGGTGGATCGGAGTATGCGCGGTGGTTGCTCGCGAAGAGATAGTTCTGTCCGGGTTCGGCGCGCAGGATACGCCGCACGCGCATGCCGAAGACGACGTGATATACCGCCGCCACAAACGTTGTGATCGAGCGATAGACAAAACGCTTCCGCTGCGACACCCGGGCACCGTCCTTCCGCTCGCGCACCGCTTCGTCGGCGAGATCGATCACGCGCTGCACCTCTTCGTCGATGGTCACGTTGGAGGTATCCACCACCCACGCCCCCACCGGGCACACGAGCGGGCTTGCTTCCCGGCTGGCATCCAGCGTGTCGCGGCGCAAGAGGTCGCGCTCGACGTCCTCGATGGTAGTTGGGATACCGGCACGCATCATTTCGGCGTGTCTCCTTTGCGCACGTATGCGCAGAGAAGCGTCCAAGTAGATCTTTACATCGGCCCAGGGTAGAACAACGCTTCCGATGTCCCTCCCTTCCAATATGACCCCGCCTTTTGACGCCAGCTGTCGCTGGCGTTTTACCATGGCGGCGCGGACATCTGGGTGCGCGCTCACCGCCGAAACCGCCGCGGTGATGTCGGGCGAACGAATCTCGGCCGTGACGTCGCGCTCCCCCACCCGCACGCGCGGCTCAGCGTCCGCCACCGGCACGATGCTGATCGCGAGACCGCGCGCGAGCGACCCCAGTTTCACACCGTCGCCGGGATCAATCCCGGCTTCACGCGCACACAGGGTGACCACGCGGTACATGGCACCGGTGTCGATGTGGCGGAGCCCCAGCCGTCGCGCCACCAGGCGCGCCGTCGTGCTCTTTCCGGAGCCCGACGGGCCGTCGACCGCAAATATGAACGAGCGAATCCGATCGTCCACGAAATGAATTCCTAGGAGGACACCGGTCTTGCCGGCGTGGAGTGCGCGGACATGATCTCGCGCAGGGCGTGGATCAGCTGGTCGTTTTCATCCGGCGTGCCGATCGAGATGCGGTAGCTGTTGCGCGTCGATCCAAACTGCCCGAGGCGCCGCACGATCAGTTTGCGCCGATGTAGCTCGGCAAAGAGATCGAGCTCCGAGTTCTGCAGGTCGACGAACAGGAAGTTCGCCTGCGAGGGCGGGCACGCGAGGCCCAGCTTGACGACTTCCCCGCGCACGCGTTCGCGCTCGGCGATGGTCTCCCGCGCGAGCGGCGCCAGTTCTTCATGGCATTGCAAGGCTGCGACGCCGGCTGCTTCTGCCAACCGGCTCACATTGAAAGGCTGGCGCACGCGGTGCAGCACGTCGACCACGTCGCGGTGCGCCATCGCGTAGCCCACACGTACGCCGGCGATGGCGAAGAACTTGGAGAAGGTGCGCAGGATGACGAGATTGGGATACTCGTGGCGCAGCTGCATCGAATCCGGGTAGTCGTGCGCGTCGACATAGTCGATGTAGGCCTCGTCCATCACCACGAACAGGTCGGGCGGCAGATCGCGCAGGAATTCGCGCACCTCGGATTCGTTCACGTAGGTCGAGGTCGGGTTGTTGGGATTGCACAGGAACACGGCCCGCGTGCGCTCTGTCACCGCGCGGCGCATGGCCGGCAGGTCCATGCGGTAGTCGCGGCACGGAACACCGATCCCCTCGCACGCGCACACCTTCGCGATCAGGTGGTAGACGATGAAGCTCGGCACCGGAAAGATGACGTTGTCGCCGGCGCCGGAGCAGGCACGCACGAGCAGGTCGATGATTTCGTTGGAGCCGTGGCCGACCATCACCTCGTCGTCCGGAATTCCGTGATGGCGCGCCAGCGCGTGCACCAGGGAGGGGACGCCGGATTCCGGGTAGCGGTTGGACGTGAGCATGGCCGCGATGACCGCCTCGACGATGCGCGGATGCGGCGGGCGCGGGTTCTCATTGGAGGAGAGTTTCACACAGCCGGGATGATCTTCGCCCGGTTCGTAGCGCTGGATCTGCCGCACGCCGGTCCGCACCAGTTTGTCGATGTTCAACGGGGTTTCCCCTTCGTGAGCGCGTCGAGCCGGTCCAGTTCGCGACGCTCCAGCGGCCGGACAGCACCCAGCGGAAGTCGTCGCACGGAGACCGGTCCGAAACTCAGGCGCTTGAGCGCCACCACGTGCAGTCGCACCTCTTCGCACATCAGGCGCACCTGGCGGTTGCGGCCTTCGAGCAGCGTCACCTTGAGAATCGCTTCCTTCTCGAGTTGCGTGACGACCTCCACCGAGGGCCGTGTGGCGCGCGGTTGCTCGCGATCGCGTATGCCCTCCTGCGCCAGGCGCAGGAGACGTCGAAGCTGGAAGTCGCTCACGTCGCCGCGCACGCGCACCTGGTAGACACGCGGGATTGAATAGCGCGGGTGCGTCAGACGGTAGCACAACTCGCCGTCGTTGGTGATGAGGAGCGCACCGGTGGTGTTCACATCGAGCCGGCCGATGGGAAAGAGGCGTTGCTTGCGCGCGAGCGGCCGGCACAGATCGAGAACGGTGGGCCTTCCCTCCGGATCGGAGACGGTACTCACGTAGCCCCTGGGTTTGTGGAGCAGAAAGACCAGGCGGCGCTGCGGGCGGCCGACGGCCTTTCCATCTACGGAGACGGCATGTTCCGCGGGCACGATGCGCGTGCCGAGCTCGCGCACGATTCTTCCATCGATGCGCACCCGGCCTGCCGCGATGATTTCATCGCAGCCGCGGCGCGACGCCACACCGATCTGGGCCAGGTACTGGTTGAGGCGGATGGCCCCATCTTCACGGGTGGATGTCATTGTCGTCGTCCTCCACTGCATCGGACGACTCCGCGTCGCCGTCTTCCTCCGGGGATTCGAGTCCGCCGGTGACCGGACGGTTCATCGGCTCCTGGATCTGCGGGCCCAGGCGCGCCGCGCGCGCAACCGGCGGCCCATCGACTGCAGCCTCTTCTTCGTCGTCCACCCCGGTCGGCGACTCGGAAGGCGCGAGGGCGTCTTCCACCATATCGGCCAACGTGTCGCCCTCGAGCGCCACTTCAGCGCTGGCTTCCTTGGCCAGGAGTGCTTCCAGGTCTTCCATGCTGGGCAGATCGCGCAGAGAGTTCAGGCCGAGGTATTCCAGGAACTCCTGCGTGCTGCCGTAGAGAAACGGCGCCCCCAGCACCTTCGCCTTGCCCACGATTTCCACCAGCGAGCGCTCCATGAGATTGGCCACCACGCTGCCGCTGCCGACGCCGCGAATCGCTTCGATCTCCGCGCGCGTGATGGGCTGCTTGTACGCGACGATGGCCAAAGTTTCCAGGCCGGCCCGCGAAAGACGGAACTTGCGCCGCCCCGCGTAGAGGCGCGAGACGTACGGCGCGTAATCGGGACGCGTAGCGAGGCGATAGCCGCCGGCCACCTGCTCGATGCCGATGCTCCACGCCTCCGCGTTCGCGCGCGCATTCCACGTTTCGATGGCCTGCTTCACGTCCGCGGTGGTGACGTCCTCGACGAGCGCTGCGATCTTGCGTGCCGAGAGCGGTTCGTCCGAGGCGAACAGGAGCGCCAGTACGATGTTATCGAGGTTCGGATTCTCCATCTTCGTCCATTCCGCCCATGGCGGGAGTTGAGTCGTGCAATGCGGCGTCCTCGGGCGCGTGCATGGAATAGTCGTTTTCTTCGAAGTCGTTGGATGGCGTCCCGGGTTCCGCTTCCGCCGGCGCCGCGTTCTCGGCCGTCCAGTCGACTTCGCCGAGCGGCCGCCCGAAGTTCGCGCCGCGATAGAGCCAGATGGGCCCGAAGGACGCCTCCTGCTCCACGCGCGCCTGTCCGTGCTTGAGCAGTTCCAGAATGGCCATGAGCGTCACGATCAGTTCGAGGCGGCTCCGGCTCTCGGCGAAGAGATCGGTGAACAGCGACGGCTCGCGCGCCGAAAGCACACCGCGCACCACGTCGATCTTCTCCTCGATGGTGAACGACTCCAGCTCGACTTCGCGAACCGGTGCACCCTCGAACTGCGTCATCACTTCCTGGAAGGCGCGCATCAACTGGTAGAGACTCAGGTCCATCTCGGGCTCGGGCACGGCGGCCTTCTCGTCGAGCGAAACCGGGCGCAGGAAGATCTGCTGCCGGTGTTCTTCGATCTCGCGCAAGCCCCTCGCGGCCTCCACCATCTTGCGGTACTCGAGCAGTGAGCGGACCAGCTCCTGGCGCGGATCCTCGTCGGTGTCGTCGTCCTTGCGCAGCAGCATCTGCACCTTGATGCGCATGAGCGTCGCCGCCAGCACGAAGAAATCCCCGGCCAGCTCGATCTGCATCCCCTCCATCGCGTTCAGATAGTCCAGGTACTCGCGCGTGATCTTCGCGATGGGGATGTCGTAGATGTCGAGGTTGTCGCGACGGATGAGATAGAGGATGACCCCGAGCGGCGCGCGCAGCCCTTCCAGCTCCGTCGTGAATTGCGTGCGCGGCTCAGCCAATGTGCATCTTCTCCCTCACCATCGACATGGTCTCGCGCGCCGCCGTGCGCGCGCGCTCGTCGCCGTCGCGGATGATCGCATCGACAGCGCCCGGCTTCGACTGCAGTGCCGCGCGCTTTTCACGCAACGGCGCCAGGTGCGCTGCGATCGCTTCTCCCACCATGCGCTTGCAGTCCACGCAACCGAGCTTCGCCGTGGTGCAGCCTTCGTAGATCTCCGGGCTGCGCTCCGGCGCAAACTTGTTCCAGTAGGTGTAGATCAAACACACCTCGGGCCGACCGGGATCGTTGCGGCGCTTGCGCTCGGGATCCGTGAACGCGGTCTTGATCTTGGTCTGGATCTCTTCCGGCGAATCCGCGAGATCGATCGTGTTGCCGAGCGACTTGCTCATGCGCCGCCCGTCGAGCCCCGGGAAACGCGCGAACTTCGTGAGCAGCCCTTCCGGCTCGGGAAACACCACGCCGTAAAGGCGGTTGAACTTGCGCACCAGTTCGCGCGTGATCTCGATGTGCGGGAGCTGGTCCTCGCCCACCGGCACCGCGTGCGCGCGATACATGAGAATGTCGGCCGCCTGCAGCACCGGATAGCCGAGGTGCCCGTAGGCAAGCCCCTCCTCGCCCTGGTCCATTTCAAGATCTCGCACCTGCTCTTTGAGGGTCGGGTTGCGCTCGAGGCGCGCCGTGCTCACCAGCATGGCCAGGAGGAGATAGAGCTCCGCGTGCTCCTTCACGTGCGACTGCACGAAGATGGTGGACGTCTCCGGGTCGAGGCCCGCGCTGATCCAGTCCAGCACCATCTCGCGCGTGTTCTCGGGAATGAGCGACGTGTGCTCATAGTCGGTGGTGAGCACGTGCCAGTCCGCCACCATGAAGTAGCAGAGGTAGTCCTTCTGCAGCGCGACCCAGTTCTCCAGCGCCCCGGTGTAGTTGCCGAGGTGAAGCCGCCCGGTGGGCCGGTTGCCGCTCAAAATGATCTTTTTCGAGGGGGTCAAATGGACTCCAAGCCGCGACGTGACACGGCGTTTTGCGGCATTCTACCCGTCTATTTCAGGGGGTGTCAATGAATCGATCAGCGCGGACACCAGCGGGCATCGCATGG
>Ga0307281_10000362_pt1 | contig 11719 bp, 11 predicted proteins | sample ER_DNA_120_FD_194486 | JGI IMG/M metagenome (GOLD analysis project Ga0307281, IMG submission 194486) | Bulk soil microbial communities from the East River watershed near Crested Butte, Colorado, United States - ER_DNA_120 | ecosystem: Environmental > Terrestrial > Soil > Floodplain | place...
ACGCGCGACCAGTTCGCCCGAGCGTACCCCAGGGCGACGGCGCTGTTTGCCGAAAAGCGGCGGGTGGACCCGGCCAACAAATTCACCAATACCTTGTGGGATCTGTACGAGCCGGATCGCGCCGGCGGGGTCCCCGACGTTGCGGCAGCCCGGATGCCGGCCGTGCTGCCGGCCGAGGCGAGCATCGCACTGGACACCATCCAGGGGTACGGGCGGTCCGAAGGCGCGGAGTACCTGACGCACACCGAGTGGGATCTCGTCTACAGCAGCGAGGCCTACGCACGCTGGCTGCGCCAGCGGAAACCGCCGAGCGAGTTCCCGTATGTGCAATCGGTGGGGACGTTCTGGCGCGGCTATCTGGCCACCTGGAGCGCCAGCCGCGCCCGCGCGCCGGCGGGGTTCGGCAAACACCTCATGCTGGGCGTGATCGGGATCAGCACCGCCGTCGAATACGGCGTGAAGGGTTTGTACGAAACGACGGTGGGGCGACTTGCCGAGCTCAACGCGCCCGCCGGCGGCACCGCCGAGGATCGGTACGCCGCAACGGTGGCCGAAGACTATGCCCTGCTGATCAACCAGAAGGGATGGTACGAATTTTCCTTCCGACGTGCCCTGGTGCGCCTGTGGACCGATGTCCCATGGATCGGCCCTGGATTGCTCCGGAAGTGGGAGCGGCGCGCGTGGTTGTCCGGGGAGTACGGCCTGAAGGCGATGTACGCGACGTTGATCGGCCTGGGCACCGCCACGGCCTACGCGCCCGACGAGCTCCAGCGCTACCTCGTGGTGGCGGGCTGGAGCGATTCAATGGCGCCTGGGGCAACGCCCGATCAGCTGCGGCGGGTGGCCTGGCTGGATCGGCACTACGCCCTTCTGGCGGTGCCCCGCTACGCCGCGTTCCGCGACGCGCTCCTGTCGCTCGCCCGCCAGTCGGCCCGCGTGCGGGTGGCCGAGATTTCGGGGAACACCGTCGTGACGCTCACGGGGACGGCCCCGCGCGACTGGCACCCGCCGGCCCGCAGCCGCGTGGTCGTGGCCTACACCGCGCCCGACGCGCCGGCTCGCGTCCGTGTCCTGCTGGCCGTGGACGCCCGCGACCTGCTCGGTGTGCTGGCGGAAACGGAGGCCGGCGGGCAGCTCCGGGTCGATCATATCTACGACTATTGAAGCCGCACGCTCGCTATCTTTGGCCGCCATGAAACGCCAGCCGCTCGCCGTCTCCGGGAAGGTCTCCCTGGCGTGACGACCGTACCGCTGAAGGTCGCGGTGCTCTCGGCGCGCCTCGCGTACGTGGTGGTGCTGGCCGTCGCCACGCTGGCGCCGTTCCATTTCGCCGCGCCGTCGGCCGGCCTGTCGCAGGGGCTGGCCAATGCCTTCACGTTCCGGTACTCCGCCGCGACCGCCGTGGACGCCATTCAAAACGTGCTGTTGTTCGCGGGCTGGGGAGCCCTGTGGGTCACGACGAGCCGGTCAATCCCGCTGGCGTCGGCGATCCGGGGGCCCGCACTGACCGGGGCCGCCATGAGCGTCCTGGCGGAGGTGTTGCAGCTCTTCCTGCCCGATCGCCGCGCCAGCGTGCTCGATGTGATGACCAACACCGCCGGAGCCGCGTTGGGCGCCGTCGCGATCGCCGTGGCGGTCCGGACGGCGCAGGCGCTGCGGCAGCAGAAGTCCTACGTCGGGCTGCCGGCCGTCGCCTTCGCCATCACGTACCTGTGCGCCGCCGCGGCCGAGGCCCTACTCCCGCTGCAGAGCGCCGCCGTCATTGCGACCCGTGGGGGCGATCAGCTGCATCGGTTGCACACGGCCGCCTCCCGGTTGGATTGGACCTCGCTGTGGCGCGTCCCGCCGGCGGACGTGATCCTCTTTTTTCCGCTGGGCGTATTCGGGGTGATGGCGCTGATCGAAGCCGGCGCGCGACATTGGTCCGCCGTCCGGCAGGTCTGCGCGTGGGGGGGCCTCGGGTGCATGCTGCTCGAGCTGACGCACGGACCTCTCGGCCAGCCGATCCAGCTGGGAACGGCGTTGGCCCACGTCATCGGCCTCGTGCTCGGTGCCCTGGCGTGCGGCGCGTGGCTCCCGGCGTTCTCCCGCCTGGTGCGCGGTCGCGGACGGCCCGCGCTCCTGCTCCTGGCGTACGCCCTGTTGATCGCCTTCTGGGCGTGGCGGCCGTTCGTGTTCGAGACCGACCCGACGGTGATTCATCAACAGTTCGCATTGGAGCGCCTCATCCCGCTCCAGGGCTTGGCGAGCCGCAGCGACCTCTCGAGCGTGGCCGAGATCGTCAAGCCGTTCTTTCTCTTCTTCCCGCTCGGCGCCCTCCTCGCCGTCTGGCCGCTGACACGGCGGGGCCCCCTGGCCGTCTGCCTCCCCGCGTTTTACCTGGCGATCGTCACGGAGGTCGCCCAAGGGTTCATCGCCGGTCGATTCTTTGACGGTACCGATCTGGTGATCCAGTGCGCCGCCGCGGCCATCGGATGGGCGGTCGTGCGACAGGCAGGGTACCAGCCGTACGGCGCGATTCTCGGGGGATAAAACTGAGGCCGGCGCTGCTGCGCGCCGGCCGATGCCCTGGCCCGGATTCGAACCGGGACGCCTTGCGGCACTGCCCCCTCAAGACAGCGTGTCTACCAGTTTCACCACCAGGGCGGGCTCGGTAAGCTAGAAACCGCCGCGCCCGGGGTCAAGCTTGCGGCCTGCGTCGCGCGGCGACACACTCCCGCCATGCTGCGCGCACTCGATGCGGGGAAAATTCTCGACACGCTGGAGCGGCTGGGACGGCGGGTCCACGAGCGGTTTCCCGAGGCGGGCCTCAACAACGTCGTCGCGGAGCTGCTGGCGATCGGTCGCGACACCGAACGGCGGGCGGCGTTCGTCAATCGGCCCTACGTGCCGGTGCGGGTGCTCGCGGGGACGCTGATCGTGGGGCTCGTGGTCGTCGTCGTGATGGGCGTCGCGGCCTCGCTGCACGTCCCCGGACGGATCGAAAACCTCGGCTCGCTGGTGCAGGCGCTCGAGGCCACGGTGAACGACATCGTATTCGTGGGCGTGGCGATCTGGTTTCTCGCCACGGTCGAAACGCGGATCAAACGGCGCGCGGCGCTACGCGGTATCCACGAGCTGCGCAGCATCGCCCACGTCGTGGACATGCACCAGCTCACCAAAGACCCCGAGCACGTCCTCGGCCTCGGGCCGGGGACTACGTCCTCCCCCGACCGGCCGATGACCCGCTTCGAGCTGGCGCGGTATCTCGATTATTGCAGTGAGATGCTCTCGCTGACGAGCAAGCTGGCCGTGCTCTACGTGCAGCGCCTCGACGATGCCGCCGTCCTCGGCGCCGTCAACGACGTCCAGGAGCTGACCAGCGGCCTGTCGAACAAGATCTGGCAGAAGATCGTGATCCTGGACACGTCACCCCACCCCGCACCTCCCTAATGCCGAATGCGGAATGCGGAATGTGGAATTCAACGGGTGGTCTCGAGCCTCACTCCGGGCTCGAAGCTCACTCGCGAAATTCCGCATTCAACATTCCTCATTCCGCATTTGAACAACATGGTACGTGGTAGGGACGGGCGAGCCGGAGGGACGGTCCCGCACCGCCCGCTACCACGTACCACAACATGCGGCGTCAGTTCGGCGAGTGTACTCCCTGTCCGGAGTAGGGTCGACTCTGGCCGATGCCCGGCCCCGACGGGAAGATGTTGTTCAGATCGTTGTCGATCTGCGCGATGACCTGCCGGATGGAGCCCGCGAAGGGCTCGGTGCGTCCGTGCCGGCCGAAGGGGTCGGTGTACCACACTCTCGGCCCGGCGCGGTTGCTGATGACGGTGGAGTTGATGTCCACGACGCGATGCGCGCCGTTGAACTGCGAGCGCGGGTCGTTGAACACCACCCCGGTGTCGACGCCGTTGTTCGTGGACGCCTGACAGGGACCGCCGCGGGCCCGCTCGCCGTTCGGCCCCACCCAGTAGCACACGTCGATCGGCCGGCCGGTGATGTTGAGCGCCGACGGATCGTAGAAGCGGCTCGGCAGGAAGACCTGGAAATAAGGGTTGAAGAACGCCAGCCCGTGGCCGCCCTCGGCGACGACCGCGTTGGAGGTCTGCCAGCTCTCATGCAGTAGATCCCAGTTCGACGTCTGCCCCACCGGCACCAGCAGCTGGTCCGCGCAGCTGCGGTCCGGGATGATCCGCTGCCCGCCGCCGTCGGGAGAATTCGCCGGCGTCGCAGGCCCGACCACCACGTCCGAGTCCCCGTTGCAGCTGCGGACGAACTCCCCGGGCGTACCGATCGCGATCAGCTCCGTGACGTGGAGCTCGGTGCCGTCCGAGCACTTAACATGGTAGGCGAGCTCGTGCAGGTTGTTGGTGAAGGCATCTTTGGAGTGGGTGCCCTGATGCATTTTCACCAGGACGTCGCACGTGATGTCGAACAGCTGATCGGCGGCGTCACTGCCGAAGTGCAGGTGGACATCGTTCGCCCATTCGATCTTGTGCCCGAAATGGTCCTCGTGACGGGGATTCGCCGGGTCGTATACATCGAGCTGCTGGTTGGCGTAGCCGAACGGGATCGGACCGACGGCGTTATAGAGGTCGGAGCCGCGGGGATCGCGGCCGTGCTCGTGCCCGAAGCTGCATCCGGTGGCCGGATCGACCGGCGGATGCCACGTCGGATACACCAGTCCATCGGGCCCCACCACCGAATACTGATCGTGGATCGCCGGGGTGCAGGTATCCCCCGGCCCCGGCGTCCACAAGCCGTAGGCGGCGCTGAATCCCTTCGCGGACGGCTGGACGGGCGAATCGCTGGTGCACGCGAGCCCGACCAGAATGGCGAGCGGCGTGCCGGCGCGCAGCGCCTGCACCAGATGGCGCAGTGCGGGTGACATGATCTCGGGCCTCCCAGGCAGGGACCTGCCGACTTCCCTCCGAGGAGATACCTCCACCGGCGCGCAGTGGTCCGTGACCACGGTCACCGGACTTCGGGCAACACTCCGAGTGTTGAATTGTGCGCGCCGCCGACGTACTCATGTACCATGCGCACACAGAACACGTCTCTGCTGCTCGCGGCGCTCGTGGCGCTGTCCGCCAGCCCGCTCGCCGCGCAACGGTCAACGACCCGACCCGGCCTGTGGCTCGGTGGCGGACTCGGACTCGGCTGGGCGCGGGTCAACTGCCGCATCTGCGGCGCCAATCGCGGCCACAGCCTCTCGGCGACCGCCCAAGTCGGCGGGCGGATTTCCAATCAGGTACTGCTCGGCGGTGAGATCGAAGGCTGGCTCCGCAACTCCAATTCGGACCAGGGCCGGCCGGGGGACGAAATGATGTTGGCTTACAGCATCGTCACCTACTGGTATCCCTCGCACCGCTACCTGTACTACCTGAAGGGCGGACTGGGGATGGTCACCTACCGCATCGACGACGGCACCGACCGCCTCACCTCCTCAGCGCTGGGCCCGCAGATCGGCGCCGGATGGGAGCTGCCCGTCGGGGCGCACTTCTCCTTCATGCCGTACGTCAACCTCCTCTTCGCCTCGACTGGCGCCGAAATCAAGTTCAACGGCAGTCCGTTCCTCGACAACGCGAGCCTGGAGCTGTTTCAGGTCGGGCTGGCGCTGGCAAGGCGGTGAGAAGGGGATGTGGGGACGTGGGGATGTGGGCCCACAACCCCACGTCCCCACACCCCCGCGGATCAAGCGGCTTTGATGACTCCCTTGGGGTAGACCGCCGTCTTCATAATCATGTCGTGCACGGCCTGCCTCGCGGTGCCGAGGGTAAAGAAGCAACCCACGAAGATGATGAGCCCGCCGAGCCGGCCGAGCGTGAGCAGCACGTGGATTCCCGTCACGAAACCCAGGAGGGACAGAATGAAGTTGCAGTTCTTGACCAGGTACCGGCCCAGGAGCGTCGTGACGCTCGCCGCCGTGCCGTCCGCATTGGCGATACGGATGCCAAGGATCAGCTTGCCCAGCGTATACCCGGTGAAGCCCTCGACCAGGAAGTAGAGCGTGCCGATGACCGCAAAGGCGACCACCATCGCGATGATGACACCAATGAACCCGCCGACCATCGCCGCCGCCGCCGCAGTGGAATCCCCGGCTGTCATGCCGCTCGCAGCGACGCCGGCAGCCGCCCCTCCCAGCAACCCACCGATGGTGCCCGCGCCAGCCCACGAGACGATACAGACGAGGATCAAGTCGAGCACCAGCGCGCCCAGCCGCTTCCCGAAGCCGATCCGCTGCTCCATACCGCCACCTCGCTCTTAGGGGTGAATGAGCCAACGAGCCCCCATATGCGGCCTCGCCCGCTCCCCGTCAAGTGCGTTCGATGATCGCCTCGGCCAGCCGCCGCGCCGCAGCCGGCGAGAATTCAAGGAAGAGCTGCGGCTCGAAGACCTCGAACTCCATGACGAGAAACCGTTCCGAACGCTCCACCCCATCCACCCGGGCATAGAGCCAGGGCCCGGGCACACGGGAGAGCGCGAGGCTCCCCGCCTCGAGAGCGCAGCACGACCGCGTCGAAGGCGCCCAGTCCACGGCCGTCGCGTCCCACGAGACGGCGCGTACCCGGGCGCCCCGGGCGCGCAGCGCGTCCCGCAGCGGGTGATCGTCCGGGTTCAGGTCCGGCAGTTTGGGGTAGGTGACGAGGGCGATCTCCACCGCCCAATGCTAATACCGCCGCGCTTGCGTTACGGCACGGCCCTGCGCATCGTCCCAGGCCATGCGACGCAGTGGAAAAACGGCCCAGCTGAAGGCCGACGAGCTGGCGGCGAAGGAAACCGAACGTCTGCGGCAGGCGGCGGAGCAGCTGGCGCGGGCGGTGGAGGAGTTCCTGCGCCGGCGGTCACCCTTACATTCGGGCCCAGAATGCCGGGAGGGCCAGGTCGAGCTGCTCGACTGGTCGGCGGCTGGGTGCGAGTCGTTGTGCCCGTTGTGTCTGCTGAACCGGGCACTGTCGATCTATCGCATGCGAGCCTAGCGCCTCGGAACCGTCGAGCCGCGCGAGGTGGTGCTGCGAACGCCCGACGGGGAGCAGCACTTCCAGACGACCATGACCTACACGTTTCGCCTCCGGGGCGATTCGCTCGTGGGCACGGAGCAGTGGATCGCCGTCGATCGCTCCTCGCGCGGGCCGCTCCGGCCGTTCGTCGCGACGCGCGAGCGGCCATAGCGGCCGACGACCATCGTCAGGCCGGCGCTCGTACCCTTGTGGTGCCCGGGCTCATCCGCCCTGCCGTTCGACGTTCTTGGGATGTTTCGCGACCTTGTCGACGATCTTGAATGCTGCGTCTACGGCGGCGCTGATGGTGGCCTCGGACTCGAAGTTGCTGCCTGAGCTCATCAGAATGGCCGCGAGGACGGACACCAGCTCGGTCTGTTTCATTGGAGGATCCTCGGGGTAAGGCGAGGCGAGCTTTGACCGGAATGGATCACTCCACAATACAGCGGTTTTGGGGCCGCGACATTCCCGAGACAAAGCCGCGCCGCCGACACCGAACGGTCGACGACGCGGCTCGATAGTCCGCGCAAACCCGGTACGATCGCCTGCGGCAATCGATCGGAGGCGCAGATCGCGGTTCGGTCCTGGATCAGCTACCGATCAGGCGATCGCTTGCCCATACCAGGTTGCGCACGGCACTGGGACTAGACAATGGATCACCTCCTTGGTTGAGGGGACGGATCGGGCGTGAACACCGGTATTGTATTGAATCCGCCATCGCAAGGCAATCGCTCGGCGAGTTGACGCGCCCCCGCTGAAGGGCGAGTCTGTACGGCTATGACCTTCTCGCCCCGTTTCGCGGTGGTGCTCGCCGCCGTCACGCTCTCCATCCCGGTCGCATCCGCTCAAATCCCGAACTCCGAATACGCGGCCCGGCGCGACTCCCTCGCGGCCCGGATCGACAGCGGCATCGTCGTGGCATTCGGGGGCCGCACCCCCGTCACCGACTTCGGCCCGTTCTTCCAGGTCCCCGCCTTCCATTATCTGACGAACCACGACTACGCCGACGCCGGGCTGGTCATGATCGTGCGCGGCGGGCACGGCTCCGCTACGCTCTTCGTGACCCGCAGCACGCCGCGCCGCTCGCTCTACTACGGCGCCGAGCCGGATTCCGCCGGTCTGGCGCGCGACCTCGGCCTCGCCTCGCGGCCGGGCGACGACCTCGGCGCGGTGCTCGACTCCCTCACGGCCACTGGCCTGCCCTTCTATGTGCTGCGCGATTTCGAGGACGCCGATTTCGCTCGCGCCGATTCCCTCACCCGCGGCGGGCAGGTCATCCGGGCCCTGACGCAACGGCACGCCGGGCTCGTCGTGCAGGACGCCGCCCCGATCGTGGACCGGCTGCGGGCCACCAAGAGCGGGCCCGAGCTGGCGCTGTTGCGCCGGGCGGCGCAGATCAGTGTCGCCGGGCACCGCGCCGCGATGGAGACGATCGCACCGGGCCTGCACGAGTACGATCTCCAGGCGACGATCGAGTACACCTTCCGGCGCCAGGGCTCGGAGCGGCCGGCGTACGGCTCGATCGTGGGGTCGGGTCCGAACGGCACGCAGCTGCACTACATGAAGGACCGGCGCGAGCTAGGTGCCGGCGAGCTGGTCGTGATCGACGCGGGCGCCGAGTATGGGGGGTACGCGGCCGACGTGACGCGGACGTTGCCGGTGAGCGGCAGCTTCACGCCGGACCAGCGCGCGATGTATCAGATCGTGCGCGACGCGCAGGCCGCGGCGGAGCGCAATTCGGGCCCCGGCAAGTCGATGCAGGCGGCCCAGGACTCGTCCATCGATGTGCGGGCACGCGGCCTCGCCCGGCTCGGCCTGATCGAATCCCCCGATGCCGTGTTCGACCCGCCCTGGCCGGTCGACTGCACGCAGCAGCCGCGCGCGTGCCGCCAGGTGATGCTGTTCGCGATCCACGGGATCAGCCATGGGCTGGGCCTCGCCGTGCACGACCCGATGCAGGGGTACTACGACGAGCGGGTGTTCCGGCCCGGGGACGCATTCACCATCGAGCCCGGGATTTACGTGAACACCCGGCTGCTCGACATCCTCCCGGACACGCCGAGGAACAGGGCATTCGCCACCAAAGTCCGCGCCGCCGTGGTGCGCTATCAGAACACCGGGGTGCGCATCGAGGACGATTACATCGTGACGCCGACCGGCCTCGAATGGATCACCCCCGCCCCGCGCGAGGTCGCCGACGTGGAGGCGGCGATCGCCCACCGCGCGAGCAGGCCCGTGCCATGACGCCCCTCTTCGGTCTGCTCGTCGCCTCCCTCGCGCAGACGCCGGGCGCGGCCGTACGCCCCTACGTCACGGTGTCGGCTCCGGTCGTGGCGCTCACTCATGTCCGGGTGATCGACGGCACCGGGGCCGCGCCGGCCGAGGATCAGACGATCGTCATATCCAACGGCACCATCGCGTCGATCGGGCCGGCGGCGGGTGCGGCGATTCCCGCCGGCGCCGAGCTGCGCGACCTCACCGGCCGCACCGTGCTCCCGGGCCTCGTGATGGTGCACGAGCACTTTTTCTATCCCGCGGGCAACGGGATGTATACCGAGCAGGGGTGGAGCTTCCCGAAGCTGTACCTGGCGGGCGGGGTGACCACGCTGCGCACCGGCGGCAGCATCGACCCCTACGCCGACCTGAACCTGGCCCGGGGGATCGCGGCGGGCGAGATCGTCGGGCCCGCGATGGATGTGACCGGACCCTATCTCGAGGGTCCGGGGCTGCCGCTCGTGCAGGTCCACGCGCTCGCCGACTCGGCCGAAGCGCGCCGCATGGTGGAGTATTGGGCGGGGGTGGGCGCGACGTCGTTCAAGGCGTACATGCACATCTCGCGCGCCGAGCTGGGGGCGGCGATCGCCGCCGCACACACGCGCCGGCTCAAGGTCACCGGGCATCTCTGCTCGATCACGTTCCGGGAAGCCGCCGACCTCGGGATCGACGACCTCGAGCACGGCTTCCTCGTGGCCACCGATTTCGTGCCGGGGAAGCAGCTCGACACGTGTCCCAGCAACGACTCCGTGGTTGCATCACTCCTGGCCTTGGATCCTGATGGCCCGGCCGCTCGGGACCTGATCCGCTATCTCGTCGCGAAACACGTCGCGTTGACCTCGACCCTGACGGTGTTCGAGACCTTCACCCCGGGCCGGCCGCCCGCCACAGCGGCGGCGCTCGACGCCATGCTCCCCGAAGCGCGGGATCAGTATTTGCGCCAGCGTGTCCGCATCGCCGCTTCGCGCGACACGACCTGGGTCGTGCTGTTGCGGAAGGAGATGCAGCTCGAGCGGGCGTTTGCGCAGGCGGGCGGGTTGCTGCTCACGGGCACCGATCCGACGGGGTACGGCGGCGTGGTAGCGGGATTCTCGAACCACCGCGCTCTGGAGCTCCTCGTGGAAGCGGGATTCACCCCGCTCGAGGCGATTCGCATCGGGACGTTGAACGGCGCTGTCTACCTGGGGCGCGCCGACCGCATTGGCTCGATCGCCGCGGGCAAAGCGGCGGATCTGGTCGTCGTGAACGGAAATCCGGGCGTGAGCATCGCCGACGTCGAGCACGTGGAGCTGGTGTTCAAGAGTGGGACGGGGTACGACCCGGCCAAGCTGATCGCAGCGGCGCAGGGTTCGGTGGGGTGGCGCTAGCCTAGGGCGTTTGGGAATGCGCCGGCTCGGAATCGTTCCCGAGCACGCCACCGCCCCGGCGGGTGTGCCGGGACGGCGGGGTCGGTTATTGCTTCGTCACTTCCAAGTAGATCTCGTCGTGGTGCAGGCAGCAGCACTACGCGTAGATCAGGTCGTCCTGAACCTTTCGGACACCCGGGGTGGCCCAGGCCGCCCGCACCACATCTTCGCGTTCTGCCCATGAGTGGATCGTGCCACGGAGCGTGACGGCGCCACCTTCCGCAGCGTCCACCGTGATTCGCTGTGCATCAGTCTCCGCACTCCGCGTGAGGGCATCCTTGATGTGTTGCCTCACATCGATCGATCTCCCCGAGGAGGGAGCGACGGCGATCTGATCGGTGACTCCTTTGACCCCGACGAGGTAGCGAACTGCCCCATCCGCGGCCGCACGTTGATACTGCCAATCCACTTTGCCTTCGAGGGTGATCCATCCGTCGCGAACCGAGGTCTTGATCTTGTCGTGGGGCACCTCGACGTGCCAGCGCAGCGCCTCGGCCACAGCCTTCGCGAGGTCTGCGTCGGTGCGGGCGTGCAGGTCGGGCAGGGCCACATCCAAGTGTTCCACGACAACGTTGACGCCACTCACGCGCTCCGCGTCCTGGCAGGCCGTGAGCTTCGCCGCCCATGTTGGCGCGGATCCACTTAGCGTGACCACCCCGCTTTTCGCCGAGACGGTGATTGCCTTCACGTCCACCCTCGGATCGAACGCCAATTCGTCCCTGACGTCCCGCTCCAGGTCCTTATCGCCCTTTTGCTGCCACATACGCCAGCTCCTTTCCGCAGGCCTGCACGCCGAGATCCTCATGAATCGGAACACTCGCGTGCTTCTCACAAGTAAAGCCCAGTGAGGATTAAGACCCCGTTAAGCCGAGATGAGAAATCCGCTTTCAGTCTTTGAGACCCGCCACCCTGCCCCGCAACACGGTGATTGAGGCTTTCGGGAGGGTGAACGTTGACGGCGGCCCCTGCAGCAGCGTGGCTACCGGCGGATGGTCAGGATCGGGATGACTGTTCGGTCCATCGTTGATCCACACATACTGCTCG
>Ga0307281_10000363_pt1 | contig 11714 bp, 9 predicted proteins | sample ER_DNA_120_FD_194486 | JGI IMG/M metagenome (GOLD analysis project Ga0307281, IMG submission 194486) | Bulk soil microbial communities from the East River watershed near Crested Butte, Colorado, United States - ER_DNA_120 | ecosystem: Environmental > Terrestrial > Soil > Floodplain | place: USA...
CAACACGGCGTCCGCGGGTGCGTCTCCGGCGCGCAGCTCGACGCGCTCGCGAACCCGCCCTTCGACCAGATCGACCACCGCGATCGCGTCGTCTCCGGTCAGCGCGACGTAGGCCCGCAGCCGCTCGGGGTCGATGGCGAGCCCGGCCGGCCCGCGTCCGACGGGAAGCACCGAGGAGATTCGGCCCGTGCGCTTGTCGAAGAAGGCGACGGACTGCCAGCCTCTCACGGTGGCCAGACCGAGAAGGCCTGTCGTGACCCGTTCCGGGGGCGCGAGGGAGATCTCGGGCTCGAAGCGGGGTCCGTCACCCTGCGGTGGCTTCGAACGGAGCTCCGCGGTCAGGACGACCGACGCGTCGGCCGTGACGGTCAGCGGGAAGGGAACATCGACCGGAACGTCGGAAACCACGAGCGGCGTGACGCCTCCCGTCGTCGTCCTCGCCGCGGACGCGAAGCTCAACCGCAGACCCACATAGGAGCCCGGAGGCACGGCGCCGGACAGCCAGAGCCGCTCGGCCGGGGGGATGCGCCCCTGCGGGGTCGGCGCCACGAGGAGCCGCGGCGCGACCCCTCCGTCCGCGCGGATGGCGTGAGCTTCAGAGACCTCGAAGGCGATCGAAGCAGGGGCGGGGTCGCGAAGGAACACGTAGACGGCACTTCCCGCAAGCGGCGCCGCGGGAGCGCCGGACGAACGGCCGAGCCGTGCGGGGGCGCAACTCGCCGCCACAAGGACCGCGACCGCGCCGATCTGTCTTCCCGAGAGCGACATCCGTCCCTCGCTCGCCCATCATAGGGGATCTCTCAAAGCAAAAAGGGGGCCGACTTGCGTCGGCCCCCTTTGGTTTCGTTACGACCCGGACGGGTTCCGGGTTCTTCGGGAAGCTAGTCCTGGGCGTGGCACTTGTTGCAGAGCACGCGCTGGTAGGTCGCCCACTTCGTCGCGGGTTGGTCGTAGTACGCGGCGAGCATTTCCGTCGAGGTGCGCCCGCGAGCGAACTGCACGGGCGCGCCGTTGTCGGTTCCCGGATAGGCGCCGTTGTAGGTCATGAACTCGCCTTCCATGTTCCAGCGGAGCATCTCGGGGAACCCCGAGGCGTGGGCGCGGTGGCACGAAAGGCAGGTCACTTGGTCGGATCCGACCGGGCCGTCCAAGACCGCGTTGGTGTTGGACGAGAGCCCGCGGAGGCCGGCGTAGTCGGTGACCGTTCCGCCCTTTGCGAAGGGAACGAGCGACTGGAACGAGGTCGAGTGCGAACCGGTCAGATCGCCGCTCTTGACGTAGCTGTCGTAGGTGGTCGCGAGGCCGCTCAGCGTGGTGTCCACGGGGTGAACGTAGTTGCCGCCGTTGGAGTGCATGTCACCGTGGCAGGTGGCGCACCACGTGCCGAAGTTTTCGTGACCGGTGGTCGAGATCGTGCCGTAGGCGACGCGGACCATGTTGACCGCCTCGCTCTGATTGTAGGTGGAGGGCGCGACGGCCGAAGGGTTGCCGAGGAAGGTCACGCCGTCCGTTGCGAAGCCGTTGCCGTTCAAGAGACGATAGACGCCGACGGCTTGACCGGCGGCCGGGTCGACGCTGTTGTTGTACGAGCCCGAGGCGACGATCACGCCGCCCGAGGTCGAAATGGTGCCGTTCGGAAGGCGGCGGTACTTTCCGTGCGGGTTGTGGCAGCTCGCACAGCCGAGCTGAGCGTCCGGATACGAACCGCCGGGGGCGGTCGGATTGTCGGTGTCGGCGACGTAGCCGTAGCTGGCGCCGGCCGCGATGATGTTGTGGCCGTGGGTCTGGCCGGCTTCCGCGGTGGTGGTGCCGCGCACCGTGAAGGAATAGTCCTTCTTCAGCCAGCCGAAGTCGCCGCCCGGGGTCCGCTGACGCGGAGCGGTGCCAAGCGGCATGTCCGCGGACGCGGTGCTGATGTGGTAGCTGGACGGGGTCAGCAGACCGGCCTGCTGGTGGCAGCTCAAGCAGGTGGAGCTGCTGTCCGGCCCGATGAGCAGGTTGGTTCCCGCGGGGTCGGCGCTGTGCATGCTGTGGCACCCGCCGCACTCCGCCACGCCGCCCGAGTGGAACGCGTAAGCGTTGCCGAAGCCCGCGAGGGCGATTACCGCGGCCAAAATGAACATCACACGGAACGGTCGCATCGGATCCTCCTTCATTACTCGGGGTTTATCGCGAATACCGCGATCCCGCGATTTCCAAGTTGAGAGACGTAGAGCTTCCCGCCGGCCCCGATCGCGAGGCTTCCGGGGCGGACCACCCGGTTCTTGGCGTTTTGCTCCTGGCCGAACTCGCGAATGAATCGGAATTCCTCGTCGAACACCATGACGACGTTCCGGAGGCGATCCGACACAATGATGTCGCCACGACCGTCGGAGGCCACGCCGGCGACGATTCCGAAGTTCCCCGCGGCGGAGCCCACCTTGCCGAAGCTCCGCGTGGTGCCGTCGGCGGCGACCACGTACACGCGGAAGAGCGTGGGAACGGCGAACAGGACCGATCCGGAGGCATCGACGTCGAAGCCTCGGATCCCGACGCTATCGCGGTCGGCGGGCGCGACGCCGGCCACTTCGGCGAGATCAATCGTGCGGAGGGACGCGCCGTCGGTCCCGAACGAGGCGGCGATCATTTGCGTCGTGCTGGCCAGCCAGATCGTGCCGGCACGAAGCACGAGGCGGTTCGGGTTGAACGTCCTAAGCCCGTCGGGAATCGTAAGAGCGACCGGACCGAGCGGGCGGCCGCGATAATCGGCGCGAGCGAGCGTCCACGGGGCCCGACCATCCGGACCGACGGGGGCATAGGTCAACGTCAGAAGATCGCCGCGATCGTCTACCGCGAGGTCCACGATCTGGCCCTTCGTCCCATCCTGCGAGAAAGCGAAAATCTGCATCCCGGTCCCGTTGAACACCCGGATGTCGTTGGCGAAGAGCGTGTAGGCCTCATCGTGCGCCGGGTCGGCGACGACGGTCGCGTCGGTGTAGGGGATCGTCCCGGTAAAATCGGAAAGCTCGTAGAGGTGGCCGACGCCGATCGGGCCGGAAGCCGCCGCCGCGCACACCGCCGCCAGCGGGGCGATGAAGGAGGCGAGGCGGCCGATGCGGTTCATGCACGTCATTAGAGCAACTGCGATGCCACGAGCGCCCGCCCGTTTTTTCGCTCTTTGTCCGTATTCTCGGCCATAACGAGGCGGACACGGCCTCGCGCCTGGGTGGTATCCCACACCTCGCTGCGCGATCCGGCGCAGCGTGCGAGGCCGCCAAAAGCGGACCGAAAGAGGCCGCAATGTTGGGCGAACGCACCTACGGTAGTATCTACGGCCCGCCATGCCGCTGATCCTCTACGTGCTGTTTTTCATCTCCGGTTCCGCGGCCCTGATCTATGAGGTCGCTTGGGTCCGCTCGCTCGGCGTCGTGTTCGGCGGCTCGCACCTCGCCGTCACGATCGTCCTGTCGGTCTACATGGGCGGGATCGCGTTGGGTAGTCGGCTCTTCGGCCGGCGGGTCGATGCGGTCGCGCGCCCGCTGCTCTTGTACGGCCTGCTCGAAGTCGGGGTCTCGGCGTTTGCGCTCGTTTTTCTCGCGCTGATGACGATCTACCCGCTGGCGTATGCCCCCCTCGCGCGGCTGGCGGAGACCAACCGGCTCTGGTTGTCCGCGATCCGGGTCGTCTTCGCCGCGGCGGCGATGATCGTCCCCGCGACGCTCATGGGCGGAACGCTCCCCGTGATGTCGAGGTTCGTCGCCGTCCGCTCCGGATCGCTCGCTCACCGGCTCGCCTTTCTATACGGCGTCAACACGCTCGGGGCCGTGACGGGCGCGTTCGTCGCGGGCTTCTTCCTCCTGAAGACGATGGGCGTCACCTCCACCATCCTCGTCGCCGCGGCCTCGAACCTTGCCGTGGGGCTCTTAGCGGTCGCGCTGTCGACCAGCGTCTCGCGCGACGCCGAGACGTTTCCGGACCGTCAGGAGGACGGGCGCGCCGAGCCCGGCGCGAGGAGCGAAGTTCCCGGCCTTCGCGATCTGCCGATCCGGCTGGCCTTGTGGGGCATCGGGGTCAGCGGGTTTTGCGCGTTGGGCTACGAGGTGCTGTGGACCCGCATGCTCAGCCTCGTCGTCGGAACGTCCGTGTACAGCTTCACGATCATGTTGGTCGCGTTCCTCGCCGGCATCGGGCTGGGAAGCCAGGCGCAGGGCTTCGTGCAGTCCCGGCGCCGCCGGGCCGGGATCTGGTCGCCGTCGATCGTCGCGTTCGGCATCACGCAGATCGCGATCGGCTCGTCCGCGTTGGCCGTCACGGTGCTCATGCGTGATCTCCCCTCGCACGCCGCGTGGCTCCAGAGCCTGTTCTTGGGCCCGTCGGCGGGCGAGTTCGCCGCGCGTCAGGCGGCGACCTTCGCCATCGCCTTCAGCACCATGATCGTGCCGGCGTTCTTCATGGGCGCGGCGTTTCCGTTGGCCGGCGCGCTCTGCGCTGAGCACGGCGGCTCGCGATCCGGGGCCGCGGTCGGCGAGGTCCTCACCTACAACACGATCGGCGCGATCCTCGGGGCGGTCGTCAGCGGATTCGTGTTGATCTATGCGTTCGGCATCGAGCGCTCCTTGCAGATGCTCGCGGTCATGAACGTCGGCATCGGGGCGATGGCGGCGCTTTCGACGCGGAAGCGGGTGGCGGCCGTCCGCTTTGCGGCCTCGGGCGCCGTCCTGCTCCTCGTCGCGTTGGCGGCGTTTCCCGGTTGGGGACGAGTCTGGAACGAGAAGTACTTCGCGATCTTCCGCAACAACCAGCGCGCCGCATTCGACACGCCGGAGCGCATCCACGACGCCCTCGAGAACACCGACGTCCTCTACTACGCGGAGGGGGCGAACGAGATCATCAGCGTGATCCGCCCGCGCGGGGCCCGACAGGCCTTTCTCGTGAATGGCCGCCCCGAAGCGACCACCTCCCCGATGGACGTGCAGTGCCAGCGCACGCTCGGCCATCTCCCGATGCTGCTGCATCCGAATCCGCGCAAGGTCTTCGTCCTCGGCACCGGCACGGGGATGACCCTCGGCGCAACATCGATTCACCCCGAGGTGGAGTCGATCGTCCTCGCCGAGATCGAGCCTTCGGTCCTCGGGGCAACGCGTACGTTCGGGGAATACAACCACCAGGTCCTCGACAATCCCAAGCTCCGCGTCGTCTTCAACGACGGGAGGAACTACCTCGCGACGACGCGCGACACCTTCGACGTCATCACGGCCGATCCGATCCACCCGTGGTCCGGCGGCGCCGCGTATCTCTACACGACCGAGTACTTCCGCAGCGTGGCCCGGCACCTGCGGCCGGGCGGCATCGCCTGCCAGTGGCTCCCGATCTACGAGCTGGCACCCAAGGACATCGAGACGGTCGTGCGGACGTTTGGCGAGAACTTCCGCCACGTGATGATCTGGCTCACCCACTACGACGCCGAGCTGATCGGCAGCAACGACCCGATCGTGCTCGACGAGGACGCGCTCGAGCGCCGGATCGCCGTTTTCGCCATCAAGCGCGACCTCGAGGTCGTGGACATGGGCTCGGCGGGAGAGTTTCTCAGCTACTTCGTCGCGGGGGCGTCGGGAGCGCGCGCGTTGGCCTCGGGAGGCAGGATCAACACGGACGACAATCTCGCGCTCGAATTCTCGGCGCCGGAATCGATGGGACTCGCCAGCCTCATGGGCGACAACGTCCAGGCTCTCGCCGCGGTGCGGGAAAGCATTCTCGACTACCTGGTCCCCGCGCCCGCGGGGCCTGCGAGGGCCGAGCAGCTCGCGCGGTGGGAACGCAATGCCGCGGCGGCGCACCTCTACGACCAAGCGCACGCGCTCTTCTTGTGGGGAGAGGCCGGAGGAGAGCCGTTCGCCGCGTTGCGCGCCAGGCTCTTAGAGACGGCCCCGCGCTACGCGCCGTTCCTCTTCCTCGAGCGCGAAAACGAATCCCGGCTGGCCGCGACTCCGAGACGGATCGCCTACGCCGATTTTTCGGTTCGGACGGACTCCGGCGGCCGGCGCGTCTTGCAGGTTTCGGCCGTGACGATGCGCATCGGCGCGTCACGTGCGGTCGTTATGTTCGTCGACAACGACAAGCGCGAGATCTACGGGCAACGATATTTCGACGGCGGCTCGGCGGAACTCGACCGCCGGGTGGAACGGTTCGCCGCCGAAACGTTGCGTGAACTCCGCGCCGCTTATGACGAACTGGCCGCTAAGGAGGGCGGTGGGAACGTACAGGCGCCGTCCGAGAGGGCCACGGCCGCCCATCTGAAAAAGCGCGTCGCCGCCGCGGTGACGGATCTCGTTGACCCGTAAAGCGTGCCGGCGGGGTGGTTTCACTCACCCGCCGGGGGATTTCACCCAGCGCGGGGCCGCACGGGCGTGGGAACCCCGATCCGGCGCCAGGCGTTCCATGCCGTGCGCATAATGAACGCGCCGCTTCCGTCGGGACGGATAGGAGGAACGCCATGGAGCCGACTGCGATGACCATCGCGCCCGAGGAGAGAACCCTCGCGGCGCTCACCCACCTCTCCGGGCTGTCCGGCTACGTCATCCCGCTGGGGGGCGTCGTCGTGCCGATCGTCATCTGGGCCGTCAAGAGCGATTCCAAGGTGATCGCGAGCATCGCGAAGCAGGCCCTGCTTCTGAACGTCGTGGTGTTCGTTCTCATCGCCGGAACGGTTCTTTTGTGGCTTACGATCGTGCTGATCCCGCTCGTGATCGCCTTTTGGGTCTTGCTGGGGCTGGCCGCGGTCGCGCTCCCGATCGTCGGCGGGATCAAAGCGCTAGACGGCGTCTACTACCGGTACCCCGTCGTCGGCGTGGCGCCGGCCGAGCTCTAGACGCCCGGACGGATTGTCCGTTCCACGGGAACCCGCCCGAAGCGGCCGACTTCTCGACGTCCGCGAGCGTCGTCTTCCGTAGCGCGGCCAAAAGCGTGTTTCGAGTCTTTCCCCAGGCGTGATGCAGCGGGCAAGCGTGATCGTCGCCGCACTGTTTCCGCCCGAGAAGGCAGGATTTGCGCCCGCCCAGATGGTCGAAGGGCTCGACGATCTCGAAGATCGTGACCGCCCCGGGATCGCGGCGCAGCCTGAAGCCGCCACCGCGGCCCCTCTTGCTTTGCAGGATTCCGGCCGCGGTCATGACCTGCAAGACCTTGCTGAGAAAGGGCGGCGGCATCCCCAGATCGTCCGCGAGCTCACGGCCGAGCATGAACGGCCGACCCTTGCGGGAACCCAGGTAGGCCAGCGCCCGGACGGCGTACTCGGAGGAGCGCGAGAGTACCGCGCTTCCCCGACGGGCTAGTCGCATCCGACCGGGCGGATCGGGGGAGGGGGGACGTCCCCCACTTCGAAATGGATCGCACGAGCGCAGGTTTCGCAGGATCGACCCAGCACCGGACACGGCACGCCGTCGGCCTGAGCCTCCGGGCAGCACAGCGCAAGCTCGAAATCCCCGACGGACGACCCCGCGCGAACGCGTCGTTCGGCCATGCGGCACCTCCGGTGACGTCTTACATCAAACCGAGACAAGACCAACGGACCTGAATGGGAGCTTTTGATAACAGGAGCAACCTGTCCGTTGATCGTCTTGGCTGTTACTTTGCATTCCACTGTATCCACCGCACTCTCCCTGAGGAGGGAACGACTCATGACGCAAATCAGCGAACGGCCGAAACCGTTCTTGTTCCCCGAGTTCTGCAAAGGGTGCGGGCGCTGTATCGAGGCCTGCCCGAAGCATTGCATCACGCTGGGGTCGGCGATCAACCCGGCGACCGGGCTCACCCCGGTGCTGCTCGACCTCGAACAGTGCAACGGTTGCGGATTGTGCCTGTCGGCGTGTCCCGAGCCCTACGGGCTCGCGGCGACTCCCATAGCGCAAGCCGGAGCCGACTACGAGCTTCGAGATCCCGCGCAGCTGTTCGGCGCGCGGACCCACGCCCCGGCACGCGCGGAGACGATCCCGGATACGAGCGTCGCGCTGAGGCGGGCGGAGCCGCTCGTCATCAAGGGGACGTACGCGTCGGCAATCGGTGCGTTGCTCGCCGGATGCCGCCATTTCTTCGGTTATCCGATCACGCCGTCGACCGAAGGCGCCGAGCTCATGGCGAAGATCCTGCCGAAGCTCGGCGGCGTCTTCCTGCAGGCCGTCAGCGAGACCGCCACGGTCAACACGATGTACGGCTGCTCGGGCGCGGGATTGCGGTGCATGACGTTCACGTCGTCGCCCGGCTTCAGCCTGATGCTCGAAGGGATCTCCTACATGATCGGGGCCGAGCTCCCCGGCGTTTTCGTCAACGTGATGCGCGGCGGTCCGGGGCTGGGGAACATCGGGCCGGAGCAGGCCGACATCAAGCTCGCGTGCCGCGGCCTGGGGCACGGCAACACGCACGCGATCGTGCTGGCGCCCGCGACGCCGCAAGAGATGCTCGACCTGACGATGCTCGCCTTCGATCTGACGTTCCTCTACCGCAACCCCGTCGTCCTGCTGGGCGACGGCTACCTCGGACAGATGACCGGTAAGGTCGAGCTGCCGACGCACGTCGTGAAGCCCGGCCTCCCATCGTGGGCGGTTTGGGGTGACGCGGAGCACCGCGGGAATCTCATCTGTTCGATCTACCTCTCCGAGCCGGACCTCGAAGCTCACAACGAGCGCCTCAACGCGAAGTACGCTCGCATCGCGGAGTACGAGCAGCGGGCCGACCTGTTCCTGTGCGACGACGCCGATGTCGTGCTCGTCGCTTGCAACACGCCGGCGCGCATGGCGAAGGGCGCGGTTCGCGAGCTGAGGGCGCGCGGCATCCGCGCCGGATTATTCCGCCCGGTGACGCTGTGGCCGTTCCCGATCGACGCGCTCCGCCCCATCGCGAGCCGCGCGCGGCGATTCGTGGTCGTCGAAGCGAGTGCCGGTCAACTCGAGGACGAGCTGCGACTCGCCCTGAGCCACGCCGCGGTCGGGCAGGGTGTGGTCATCGACGCGGTGCGCCGGATGGGCGGTGTGCTTCCCGGACAAGGCGAGATCGTCGAGCGCGTGGTTGCGCTCGAAGGAGCGGCGTCATGAGCACGGTCTTTTACGAGCGGTTCGAGCGCCACGCGCACGGCGAGGGGTTGAAGGGGCACAGCACCCACTATTGCGCGGGGTGCGGCCACGGCCTCGCGCACAAGTACCTCGCCGAGGCGATCGACGAGCTGGGCATCCAGGACCGTACGGTCGCCGTCTCGCCCGTCGGCTGCAGCGTGTTCCTCTACTACTATTTCGACGTCGGCAACACGCAGGCCGCCCATGGGCGCGCGCCGGCCGTGGCGGTCGGCCACAAGACCTCGAACCCCGGATCGATCGTCATCAGCTACCAGGGAGACGGCGATCTGGCCTCGATCGGCCTCGCGGAGATCGTCAGCACCGCGCAAATGGGCATCCCGATCACGGTCATTTTCGTCAACAACGCCATCTACGGGATGACGGGAGGGCAGCTCGCGCCGACCTCGCTCATCGGCCAGACGACCGCGACGACGCCCGCCGGGCGCCCGATGTGGATGGGCCAGCCCTTGAAGGTGGCCGAGCTCATCGCCGGGCTCGACGGTCCGATCTACGTCGAGCGTGTCGCGCTGTACGACAACAAGCAGCGCGTGAGAGCGAAGAAGGCGATCAAGAAAGCGGTGCAGCTCCAGGTCGAAAACCGAGGTTTCTCGTTCGTCGAGGTGCTCGCCGAGTGCCCGACCCACCTCGGCTTGACCCCCATGGAGGCCGAAGCGTGGGTGCGCGACAAGATGACGCCGGTCTTCCCGCTCGGCGTCAAGAAAGACATGGTCGTGGAACCGCGCGAGCAGCCGGCACCGCCCAGCTTCGATACGGACGAGCTCCTGCACGCCATCGAGATCACGGCGGAGAAAGCACCACGGTTCGCTTCGGGGTTCCCGGCGCATCTCGATCCCGCCGACGTGGCGCTCAAGCTGGCCGGTTCCGGCGGCGACGGCGCGCAGACGGCGGCCCTTTTGATCGCGCGCGCGGCGATCAACGAGGGGTACGACGCGACGCACATCCCCAGCTACGGTCCCGAATCGCGCGGTGGAACGTCGTATGCCGACGTCCACATCGCGCGGGAGGAGGTGCTCTCCCCGGCCTCGCCGCAGCCCCACGTGCTCATCGCGTTCAACGCCCCGAGCCTCGCGAAGTTCGGCCCGTTGGTCGCCGAGAACGGCACCGTGATCTACGACAGCTCCGTCATCGCCGAGCTCCCGCGCTTCCGCGACGGGGTGCGCGTCGTCGGCGTTCCCTTCACGCAGATCGCCACCGATCTCGGGCGAGTCGTCGTCAAGAACGTCGTCGCTTTGGGCGCGCTGTGCGCCGCGACGGCGGTCTTCCCCGAGGAGACTCTCCTGACCGCGATCCGCCAGGCGTTGCAATCCAAGTGCGCGCTGATCCCGCTCAATGAAGAGGCGTTCGCGTGGGGAGTGAGATCGGTCAAAGGGCACTGACGTGCGCGCGTCCTCGGCCGCGCCGCTCGTTCTCGCCCTGGCGATTCTCGCCCCGGGGACGCTGGCGTCGGATGCGGTCGAGCAGGAGGCCGAATCCTGCTTGGGGTGCCACGGCGAGCGCGACTTCACGACGGTCTTAGACAGCGGCGAGACCGTGTCGCTCACGGTCGACCGCTCGATGCTCGCCGCCTCGGTCCACGGCAAGGGCCTGCGCTGCACCGACTGCCACTCCGGGATGGGCGAGATTCCCCACCCCGAGCGGGCGGTCAAGAACGCAGCCGAGTTCCACGCGGGGTTCCGCGACACGTGCAAGCCGTGTCACTTCGACAAATACGCGCTCTCGCTCGACGGCGTGCACGCGAAACAGCTCGGGAGGGGAAACGAGGCGGCCCCCGGGTGCATCGACTGCCACGGGGCGCACGACGTCGCCAAGGCGTCGGAGCCGCGGACCCGGATCTCCGACACCTGCGCCGCCTGCCATCCGGACGTCGCCGACACCTACATGAACAGCGTGCACGGGAAGGCGTTGGCCGCGGGGAACGCCGACGTGCCGGTCTGCATCGATTGTCACCGGGCTCACGACATCTCCGACCCGCGGGTCACGTCGTGGATCGTCAAGACCCCGGAGTTGTGCGCGCGGTGCCACACCGACGCCGAGAAGATGAAGCCTTACGGCCTGTCGACGAACGTCGTTCAGTCGTACTTGGCGGACTTCCACGGCGTGACGGCCCGCACGAGCCGGGCGCGACGCAGCGATGCGACGGACGGCGTGCGGGTGACGGCGCTGTGCATCGATTGCCACGGTGTCCACGACATCACGTCGACTAGCGCCGCGAATTCACCCGTGCTTCGCGCCAACCTCGTCAAGACGTGCCGCAAGTGCCACCCCACGGCCTCCGAGAGCTTTCCCGACGCGTGGCTCTCGCATTACGAGCCGAGCCTCGAACGGGCGCCGTTGGTGTACGGCGTGAAGATCTTCTACATGATCTTCATTCCGTTCATCATCGGCGGGCTCATCCTCCAAGTGATGCTCCACCTCTGGCGCGTCGTGGTGAACCGATGAGGGAGTCGTTCGTCCGCTTCTCGCTGCGCCAGCGCGTCGAACACACGCTGGTGATGAGCCTCTTCATCGTCCTCGCGGTGACGGGGTTCCCTCAGAAATTCAGCGACGCGGCGTGGGCGCGCGGAACGCTCCGGCTCATGGGAGGCGTCGAGATCGCGCGCGCGCTCCATA
>Ga0307281_10000364_pt1 | contig 11713 bp, 8 predicted proteins | sample ER_DNA_120_FD_194486 | JGI IMG/M metagenome (GOLD analysis project Ga0307281, IMG submission 194486) | Bulk soil microbial communities from the East River watershed near Crested Butte, Colorado, United States - ER_DNA_120 | ecosystem: Environmental > Terrestrial > Soil > Floodplain | place: USA...
GGCGCCGGACAGACATTCTTCGCCGGGCGCAACGGTCTCGGCGATACGCGGCGGGCGCTCTTACGCTTCGACGTGGCCGGCCTCGTGCCCGTGGGTGCGACCGTCGACAGCGTGGTCTTGCACCTGTACCTTTCACAAACGCAACCGGGGTCGCGCGCGGTGGCACTTCATCGCGTGCTGGCGGACTGGGGCGAAGGCACTTCGGACGCCGAGGGCGGGGAAGGAGCCGGCGCGCCTGCTACTGCCGGAGACGCGACATGGCTGCAGCGCTTTTTCGGCGCGGGCCTTCCCTGGGCGTCGGCGGGCGGCGATTACGCACCGGCCGCGAGCGCCACGCGACCCGTCGGCGCGGTCGGCTTTTATGACTGGCGTTCCACGGGAATCACCGTGGACGTGTCGTCCTGGGTTCAGAATCCCTCATTGAATTTCGGCTGGGAGATGATCGGCGACGAGGTGGTGTCGGGAGGTGCAAAGAAATTCGAATCGCGGCAGTCCCCTACCCCGGCGAACCGCCCGTTGCTCACGATCTACTATACGGAAGCGCCCACGGCGGCCGGCCCGCTGCCCGGCGCGATACGGCTCTTCCCCGTTCATCCCAATCCGTTCAACCCGTCCGCGGGTATTCGCTACGAGCTCGCCACGACGCAGCACGTCACCATCTCTGTGTACGACGCGGCCGGGCGACTGGTGCGAACCCTGGTGGACGGCGTGATGCCGGCGGGCGCCAACGAGACGGTGTGGCACGGCGAAGACGCGCGCGGTGAGCGCGTGGCATCGGGCGTTTACGTGGTGAGATTGATGGCCGCGAACGCGGCGCCGCGCACCGAGAAGATGGTGCTGCTCAAATAGGATTGGACTCAACCCTCGTCGATCGCGAATCCCATCGCGGAGAGGATCTCCGTCGCCACCATGGTGGAAAGCCGCGCGAGCATCTCCTCGCCGTGGGCCGCGGTGGCGCGCGCCGGCGACCCCGCGTAGGCGCGCGAGAGCCCCATCTCCGTGAAGTGCATCTTTCCCGCCCGCAGCATCTCCGAAAGACTCACGTCCACGTCCGGAAGCTGCGCGATGAGTGCCGTGCGCACGGCCTCGGGGTCCGCGGCCAGCACGATGGACGTCTCGTATTCGCCCGCGTGACACGCGCCGCGTTTGAATTCATCCGAGAGCGTGCGCGCCCAGCGGCGCGCAAGCGGTGTTGCCGCCGTGCAACGCGACGGCGGAAACCGCGCGGCGGTGGAACGCAATATCTCCTCGTGCGCCGGCTCGAGATGGTTGCTCACCAGGCACACATGCGTCACTCCGTTGTGCAGCCACGCAAGGACCACGTCGTGGAGATAGGCCGAGAGTGACGCGGCCGTCACCCCCACCGCGCCCGCGAAGCCGTCCGCGCAGTCGGTCACGCCGTACGCGACGTCGGGTGCCACCAGTCCGCGCACACCAGATGACTCGAGGCGCGGGAGAGCACGCTCCGCGGCGGCGCGCGAGATGATGAGATCGGTGTCGAGCGGAAGATGCGGCCCGTGCGGTTCTACCGCTCCCACCGCGATCATCACCGCGACCGGCTGCGGTCCTTTGAGCGCCGCAGCCAGCTCTTCACTCGTCATCCACGCCGCGCGAAACTGGTACGGGTTCATTGCCACGGATTCTCGCCCGCCTTCTCGCGATCGATCAGCACCTTGCGGTCGATCTTGCCGCGATCATTCTTCGGGAGATCCTCGACGAAGATCACCCAGCGCGGATACTTGTGCTTCGAGAGCCGCGCCTTCACGTGTTCCTGCAATGCGCTGCGAAGCGAGGCCGCATCCGACGCGCGCGCGCCTTCGCGGCACACCACGAACGCCTTCGGCTTCACCAGCCCGGCTTCCTCGGCCGGAATTACGGCCGCCATCGCCACCGCTTCGTGCGTGGCCAGGCACTCCTCGATTTCGAGCGGTGCCACGAACACGCCGCCCACCTTGAACAGGCTGTCGGCGCGCCCGCCGAACCACAGGTAACCCTCGTCATCGCGGCGGAACAGGTCCCCGGTGCGGCACCAGTACCCGTGGAACGTCTCCCAGCTGCGCTCGCGGTCCAGGTGATACCCGAGCGCCACGCTGTCGCCGCCGACCCACATGACGCCCACGTCGCCGGCGGGAACTTCTTCGGCACCCGGCTCCGTCGCGTCGGTGGGAAGAATGCGGATGTCGTAGCCCTCCACCGCGCGGCCCAGCGATCCCGGCATCACGTCGCCCGGCCGGTTGCTCGCGTAAATGTGAAACATCTCCGCGGAACCGATACCGTCGTACACGTCGTTACCGAAGCGCGCTGTGAAGCGCTCGAGCAGCGGGGGCGGAAGCGCCTCGCCGGCGGAGAGATGAAAGCGGATACAGGAGAAGTCCAGCGGCCGGTCGCCCCGCGCGCGCAGCGAGTCGTCGTGATCGAGAAGCTTCGCCATCATGGTGGGCACATTGGTGACGATGCTCGGACGGTAGCGGGCGATCGCGGCGACCAGCGTCTCCGGCGTGGGCCGCTCCGAGAACAGGCACGTGGTTGCGCCGACCGCGAAGGGAAACATGAGATTGGTTCCCGTCGCGTAACCGAAGAACAGTCCCGGTACGCTCACGGTGCGATCGTCGCGCCGGTAACCGACGGTGTGCTTCGCGTACACCTCCGTGTTGTAGGCGAAATCGCGGTGCGTGTGCATGGCCGCCTTGGGCCGGCCGGTGGATCCCGACGTGAAGAGCCAGATTGCGGGCGCATCGCGGTGCAGGGATGGCAACTCGCCCTTCGCATCTCCGCGGCAAATGTCGGAGAGGTGTTCGACCGCAAAATGTGCATCACGCAGCGCGGCCGGAATCTCGCACGCCGCTTCCGGGTCCTCGCCGGTGGCCGTGTCCGGCACGAGGACGACGGACTTGAGCCAGTGCGCGGCACGGAGCGCCGGTGCCAGGTCGTGCGCGACCGCGGGTGTGGTGACGACCGCGCCCGCGCGCACGTAGTTCACGACGTAGGCGAGGTCGTCGCGCGGCGAAAGCGGATTCCCCATCGTGACCACACCGCCGGCTGCCAGCGCGCCGAAAAAGCTCCACGCGAAAGGCGGCGTGTCCGGGAGGACGATATAAACGCGCGCTTCCGGCGCGAGGCCGAGGTCTTTCCAGTAACACGCGAGCGCAAGCGAGCGCTGCGCGACATGCGCATACGTGTACATGCGATCGCCGTATTCGATCGCGGTCCCTTCGCCCAATCCTTCATCGAGCCGGTTGAAGAGGAAATACTGCGCAACGTTCAGCGATTCCGGAAACGACGGGCGCATGCGTCACCCGATTCGCGGCGTGTCCGCCGCGGGCGTTACCGCGGTGGCTTCGATCTCGACCCTGGCATCGGGCTCCACCAGTGCCGCCACCTGGATGAGCGTCATGGCCGGATAGTGCTCGCCCATCACCTCGCGGTACACCGTGCCGATGGCGCGGCGCTCGCGCCGGTATTCGTCGAGATCGACGACGTACCACGTCATGCGCGTCACGTCGCGCATGGTCGCGCCCGCGCACGCCAGCACGGCTTCGATGTTGCGCAGCGCCTGGCGGGTCTGCGCGACGAGACCGGGCGCCACCATGTTCGCATCGGGGCCCCAGCCCACCTGCCCCGCAACGAACACGAAACGCCCTTCGGCTTCGATGCCGTTCGCGTATCCCGACGGTTTCTTCCAGCCCGGCGGCTCCAGCTTTCGCATCATGAACCTGCTTCCCCGGTGTCATCGGCCAGGAGTTCGCGCCCGATGATGAGATGTTGGATCTCGGTGGCCCCCTCGTAGATCCGCAGCGGCCGGATCTCGCGATACAACTCCTCCACGATGGAGCCGTTCACCACGCCGCGCGCGCCGAGGATCTGCACTGCGTCGTCGATCACACGCTGCGCGCTCTCGGTCGCGAAACTCTTGGCCATCGCGGCCTCCGACGTGATGCGCGCACCCGTCGTGTCCTTCTTCCAGGCCGCGCGGTAAACGAGCAGCGCGCTCGCATCGATGGCGACGGCCATCTGTCCGAGCTTCTGGCGCACGCCATCGAGATCGGCGAGCGTTCCTCCAAATGCGCGCCGTTCGCGCGCGTGGCGGCGCGCCTCAGCGAGCGCGCGCCGCGCAAAGCCCAGCGCCGCCGCGCCCACCGTGGGCCGGAACAGATCCAGAGTGCCCAGCGCCACCGCCATCCCGCGTCCCTCTTCCCCGATGCGGGCGCTCTCGCTCACCCGGCAATTCGAGAGGCGGATGGTCCCGAGCGGATGCGGCGAGGTCACCTCGATGCGTTCCACCACCGACAGACCCGGATTGTCCGCGTCGACGATGAACGCGCTGATGTGCCGCGTGGCGGTGTCGGCCGTGCGCGCAAACACGACGTAGAAGTCGGCCAGGCCCGCGTTGGAAATCCAGGTCTTCTCGCCGTCGATTACATAGTGGCTGCCGTCGCGACGCGCGCGCATCTCCATGGCGCCGACATCCGAACCGGCATTCGCCTCCGAGATCGCAAACGCGGCGATCGCCTTTCCGGCCGCCGCGCGGACAGCGTAGCGCTCGCGTTGCTCCGCCGATCCGTACGCGGAGATAGGTCCAGTGCCGAGCCCTTGCATCGCATAGGCGAAGTCCGCGAGTCCCCATTCCCACGCGAACGTCTCGCGCAGGACGCACGCCGCGCGCACGTCGACCGACGCGCCCTCTTTCGTGACGATGGCGTGGCGCAGAAAACCGGCGCCTCCCATGGCTTCGACCAGGGCGCGGCACTGCGCGTCGGTGTCCTTGATGGAGTGAATACTCCCCAGGCCGGTTTCGCACCATGCCGTCGCTTCGCGCGCGAGCGAGCGGTGTGATGCTTCGAAGAACGGCCACTCGAGATGGTTCGACAATGCCATCAATCCCCCTCGAAACGCGGCGTCTCCCGCCGCGTGAAGGCGTCGTAGGCCCGCCGGAAATCGCGCGTCTGCATGAGACCGGCCTGCACGTCCGCCTCGGCCCGGATGGCGTCGGGCACGCTCATGTCCCACTCGGCCAGGAGCTGGCGCTTGGTCGCGCGATGCGCGGCCATCGGTCCACGTGCGATGTCTCCCGCAAACGCAAGCGCGCGCGGCAGTAGTTCCACCGGTTCATGCAGGTGATTGAAGAAACCCCACCGGTGCGCCTCGTCCCCGGGCATCACGCGCCCGGTATAGAGAAGCTCCGCGGCCCGACCCTGCCCGATGAGGCGCGGCAACACCGCGCAGGCCCCCATGTCACAACCCGCGAGCCCGACGCGGACGAAGAGAAACGCCACGCGACTGCGCGCGGTGCCGAGACGAATGTCGCTCGCCATCGCGATGGCGGCGCCCGCCCCGGCGCAAACGCCGTCGATCGCCGCCACGACGATCTGCGGGCACTCCATCATGGCGATCACGAGATCACCCGTCATGTGCGTAAAGCGCGAGAGACCTTCCGCGTTCATCGCCACGAGCGGCCCGATGATCTCGTGCACGTCGCCGCCGGAGCAGAAATTCTCCCCCGCGCCGGTGATGACGACGGCGCGCACGTCCGGCGTCGCGGCCAGGTCGCGAAACGTGTCGCGAAGTTCGGCGTAGGACTCGAAAGTGAGTGGATTCTTGCGCTCGGGACGATTGAGCGTCACCGTGGCGACGCCGGCGTCGTACTGCCACTGGAAATGGCGCGGCGCAAACGTGGTTGGATTCATGTGCACGCCTCCAACGGCCGCCCGTCGACGGTGACGAAACGGCCCGTCACGCCGTCCGCCTCCGGTCCGCACAGCCAGGCCACCACGCGCGCCACCTCATCCGGTTCGACGAGACGGCCCCCCGCGTTGCTGGCGGCGAAACGCGCGCGAACCTCTTCCTCGCTCTTCCCTGCGCGCGCGGCGGCATCGCGCAGCGATGCGACGAGCATCTCCGTATTGGTATATCCCGGACAGACCGCGTTCAACGTGACTCCATCCTTCGACACTTCGATCGCCAGCGCGCGCGTGAATCCGAGCAGCGCGTGCTTCGAGGCGGTGTAAGCACTCACGTGCCGGTAGCCGCGCAGCGAGGCCGTGCTGGCCATGTTGACGATGCGTCCCTCGCGTCTCTCGAGCATCGCCGGCAGCACGGCGCGCGTGCAGAATACCGCACTCATCAGGTTCACGTCGATCATGCGCCTCCATTGCGCCTCGGTTGCTTCGAGAAACGCGGCCGCCTCGCCCGCGCCAGCATTGTTGACGAGCGCGAAAAGCGGCCCCAGTCGCGCCACGGCGTCCGCCATCATGGCCGTCGCTGCCTGCGGGTCGGTTACATCGGCCGCGAACGCCGCGTGGCGTTCCGCGTGCGGCAACCGGGTCCGCGCGGCTTCCACGTGTTCGAGCCGGCGGCTCACGAGGGAGACGCGCGCACCCGATCGGGCCAGCTCGAGCGCCACCGCCGCGCCGATGCCGCGGCTCGCGCCCGTGACCACCACGTGTCGGCCCTCCAGGCCAACCGCACGGCCGGTGTCGACGGGGATCGCGGCAACGGAGGCGCTCAAATCGGCTCCGTGGATTCGCGCGCGCGACGCATCAGGGTTTCGATCTGGCGTTTTCCCGAGCGGTACTGGTCGGGCCAGCGGATGTCTTCGTACCCGAGCTGGGCGGCCGCGCGCAGGGTCCAACTGGGATCCCACAGGTGCGGGCGCGCGAGCATGCACACGTCGGCGCGCCCCGCCGCCACGATGCTGTTCACGTGATCGGGCTCGGTGATGTTCCCGACCGCGAGCGTCACCATGCCGAGCTCGAGACGGATGCGCTCCGCGAACGGAACCTGGAACATGCGCCCGTACACCGGGCGCTGGTCCACGGACACCTGGCCCGCGGACACGTCAATGAACGCGGCGCCCGCCTCGCGAAACGCGCGCGCGATTTCGATGCTGTCCTCCACACGAATGCCGCCCTCCACCCAGTCGGTCGCGGAGATGCGCACCCCCACCGCGCGCTCCGCCGGCCACACCGCGCGCAGGGCGCGGAATACTTCCAGCGGATAGCGCAGCCGGTTTTCCAGACTGCCGCCGTATTCGTCGCGACGGCGGTTGGTCACCGGTGAAATGAAGCTCGAGAGCAGGTAACCGTGCGCCGCGTGCAGCTCGAGAACGTCGAAGCCCGCGTGAAGCCCGCGCTGCGCCGCGGTGACGAACTGGTCGCGCACGATGTCCATGTCCGCGCGCGTCATCTCGCGGGGAACCTGGTTCAGCTTGCTCCACGGCAACGCCGACGCCGACATGACCGGCCAGTTGCCCGACGGCAGCGGCTCGTTCTCCCCTTCCCACATCCGCTTCGTGGAACCCTTCGCACCCGAGTGACCGAGTTGGAGCGCGAGCACCGCTTCGCTGTGGGCATGCACGAAGTCCACGATGAGGCGATGGGCCTCCGCCTGCGCGTCATTATACAGGCCCGCGCAACCGGGTGTGATGCGACCTTCCGGCGAGACGCACGTCATCTCGCTGAAGATGAGACCGGCGCCGCCCAGTGCGCGCGCACCCAGGTGCACGAGGTGAAAGTCGTTCACCACACCGTCGACCGCGCTGTACATCGCCATGGGCGAACACGCCACCCGGTTCGACAGGCGCGCCGTGCCGAGCACCAGGGGCAGGAACATGGGAGGCACGGCTTCGTCGCGCTGGTCCTGGGTTGCCTTGCGGCACAGCCAGCGCTCAAACGAGGCCAGGTACTCCGCATCGCGGGCGCGCAGCGACTCGTGACTCACGCGCTGGCTCCGCGTCACCAGGCTGTACGCAAACTGTTCCGGCTCGAGATGCGACTTGATCGCCACCTGCTCGAACCATTCCGTGCTGTTGCGCGCGGCATTCTGCAGGCGCAGCACCTCGACGCGCCGTTCTTCCTCGTAACGCGCCAGGCGCTCGGTCATGGGAGCATTGCCCGGCTCCACCAGTTTTTCCGCGAGCGATACCGCGCTCTCCATGGCGAGACGCGTGCCCGATCCAACCGAGAAGTGCGCCGTGGCGGCTGCGTCGCCCAGCAGCACAATATTATGACGGTGCCAGCGCGCGCAATTCACGCGCGGGAAGTTGAGCCACGCCGCGGAGCCGCGCAAATGTTCGGCATTGGAAACCAGTCGGTGGCCGTCGAGGTGTTCCCCGAACAGTGTCTCGCAGAACGCGATCGTCTCCTCTCCGCTTGCGTGTTCGAGGCCGTCCGCGCGCCACACCTCTTCCGTCGTCTCGACGATGAATGTGCTCCACCCTTGCGCGAAGGGATAGCAGTGCGCCTGGTACCACCCGTTCGCACTCTCCACGAAATAAAATGTGAATGCATCGAAGGGCCGGTGCGTGCCGAGCCAGATGTACTTGCACGCGCGCACGTCGATGTCGGGTTGAAAGTGATCGGCATGGCGGCGACGGATGGTGCTGTTGATGCCGTCCGCGGCGATGATCACGTCGGCGCCGGCCAGCCCGCTCTCATCGGGCAGGTCGTGCTCGAACTCGACCTGGACCCCGAGCCCCTCGGCTCGGCGGGTGAGGATGTCGAGGAGCTCCTGGCGGGCGATGCCACAGAACCCATGGCCACCGGAGCAAATGACCTGGCCGCGGTAGTGGATCTCGATGTCGTTCCAGTGGACGAATCGGTCGGTTATCTCGTCGTAGGTGACCCGGTCGGCCTCCCGGAGCCGACCCAGCGTGCCGTCGGAAAACACGACGCCCCAACCAAATGTGCTCCCCCGGCGGTTCCGCTCCAGGACCCGGATGCGGGCGGCTGGATCGCGCAGCGCCAGTTGGATCGCGACGTAGAGGCCGGCCGGCCCCCCGCCAATAACACCGACGGTCATGGACATGGCGGCGCGCATTCTCTCAAATCCGCGCGATTTCCTGAACCGCGAAAACAGGTGGCAGGGCTGGAACTATCTGCTTGTAAATTACTGGAATCACTGCTAAACTCTGCATTGATCTGGCAATACGCCCACTGGTCATTTGGGGGACCGAATTTGCAGCAAGCTGGGCGGGTGTGAGTGGCGAGCCGGCATTTCTAGGCGTCTCACATTGACATACGCATGAAGTGCACGCACGAATCGCCCTGGAGGGCAGCTATGAAGCACTGGCATCGAATCGTAGTTCTCACTGTTATCTTATCATTATTGATTGTTTCCGCCGCGTTCGCGGCACTCGACACACCGTCGATCTCGACGGGATCGAGCGGCCACGCGAAGCAGACCCTGTTCATCACGGCGGGTCCGAGCGGCGCTCCCAACGGATTCACCATTCGTTGGATGGATCAGTCCACATATTACTCGAACGGCGGCCAGTTCAACGCCGAGCCTTCGCTCGGCGAGAGCAACGCGGCGTTCACGGGCGAGCCGACGCTCAACACGTTCGGCGGCGAGTACACGACGTTCAAGATCGGACCGAATGAGACGATCCGCGTCGAGATCGGCGATCTGACCGACGAAACGGGCGTTTCCGGAACGAAGGGCGAACTCGACGAGGGCGTTCGTTACTATTTCGCGGCCTTCGCGAATGACGAGAGCGGCGCTCCCGCGAGCGACCTCAGCGTCGTCGTAAACGATGCAACGACCGAGACGACGAACTGCACGTATACGCAGGGTTACTGGAAGACTCATCCGGACGCATGGCCGGTTACGTCGCTGACTCTCGGCACCGTGGTTTACACCAACGCGGAGCTTCTCGCCATTCTGGATGAACCGGTGAACGGCAACGGCCTCATCAGCCTGGCGCACCAGTTGATCGCTGCCCTGCTCAACATCGCGCAGGGTGCCGATCCGTCGGCCGCCAGCGCGGCCATCGCGTCGGCCAACACCTTGATCGGCGGCCTCGTGGTTCCGCCCATCGGTGGCGGCTTCCTCGATCCGGCGGATACCACCGATCTCACGCAGACCCTCGACGACTATAACAACGGTATCACCGGGCCGGGACATTGCGGCACGGTTCCGACGCAGCCCACGACCTGGGGTCAAGTCAAGGCGCTGTACCGCTAGTCCGAAGGCCATTTCATAGCGGCTCGTATATCAAGGGCCCGTCGCGCATGCGGCGGGCCCTTCGCTTTTCCGGGAAGCAGCACGGCGCCGCCGGGGGCGCCGGCCAGGAGAGTTTGGAGGTCAGGAGGGATTGGAGGCGGCATCCGGATTCGAACCGGAGAATAACGGTTTTGCAGACCGTCGCCTTACCACTTGGCTATGCCGCCATCCCGGCGGATTCTATCCGCTTCCGCGGCGACGGTCCACGCTTGGTTCAGTCGCCGGCAAAGGAGGCACTCCTTTCAACCAAGGATACGAATTGTAATCGGTGATCCGCTCCATGCGGTAGATAGTAGGCCGGGAAGACGATAGATTCTCGTCTCCAGGCAGCGGCGTGTAGAATTCCCACACCAGCTCTCCGTCCGAAGTCACCTCGAAAACCCGGCCACCCACGGTGTCGGTAATCATTGTGTTTCCGTTGGGCAGGCGCTGAACACCGCCGCATACCGGGCTGTAGAATCTCTCCCGATGCTCGTCCTCATAGCTCCAGAGAATCTGATCGGTCGTGGGATCCAGCTCAATTATGCGGGAATACCCGCGCCGCACCCCGTTGTCGAAAATCAGGATGTGGCCGTTGTCGAGCACGCGCGCGTTGTGCGGCCCCTCCAGCTGACCCGGTCCCCACTGCCACACGACCCGGTGTTGGTACGGGTCGATCACCGCCACCACGTCGATCATGGGGCTGCACACGATGATCTCGCGTTCCCTCAGGACCTCGTTGTAGTTGCGGTCTATGACCGTCACTGTGTTCGCATGCAGGAGGTCCATGAAGCCTTTGTCGAACATGGACGCATTGCGCATCCGGAGCTGAATCGACGTCCGGATGTTGGTCAGCTGCCAGCGCCAGATATAGAGTGCTCTCGAAACCGGTACCGCGTCCCGCAGCAATTGCCCGACCGAGAATTCAGTCTTCACGTCACCCGACGACGAAAAAACCACCACGTGGTCGTCCCGCACCGGAGTCGGCATGTTGTGAACGGAGATAAATCCATACGATCGCTTCAGGACAAAAATGTCGCCGTTCGGAGCCTCGCTGAGGTCGTGATGGCAACGCACCCTTTGCACCCACTTGATCCGCGAAGTCCAGTCCAGCCGCGCGAGCTTGCGGTCCTGGATAGAAACGAGCAGATCACCATTGCGACATAGCTTGACAAACTCCCACGGGTAGCCCGGGTCGATGTCCTTATTCCATTCGTGTACCACTTTGCCCTTCATGTCGAGGAGGAAAGCGCGTGGTGCAACCAGCGACGCGCACAGGTTGAACCCGCTGAAGGAACGTACGGAGTCGACGTATGCTGCCCCGGCATTGGCGCGCTCTTCCGATTCCGGAACGAACGCGATGTAAGGCAGTGTGGCGAGAGTCTGGGCGATTTCTTTGGTCCGGTTTTTGTCTGGAGCGACCGCGGCTGGTGGCGATTTCGTAGCGCGCAGACCCGACGTGAGCAGGACCGTAGCCAGTGCGACGACTGCGTAGGGTAGCACCCTGTCCGGGCGCAGCTTCAGCAGACCCTTCGCCAACAGACATGAGCCGAGCAGCAAAACGGCATTCCCCATGATACTCAATGGGTGGTACCGGTATGGCAGCCATGTCGCGTTGACCAGCATACCCACGCGGTAGAGGAAGAACAGCGAAGTGGCCGCCACCAACGCCAGCTGCCTTCGGCGCGCGAGGAAAGGCTTTTTCCATCGATCGGGAAGAACATGCCCGAGCACG
>Ga0307281_10000365_pt1 | contig 11713 bp, 9 predicted proteins | sample ER_DNA_120_FD_194486 | JGI IMG/M metagenome (GOLD analysis project Ga0307281, IMG submission 194486) | Bulk soil microbial communities from the East River watershed near Crested Butte, Colorado, United States - ER_DNA_120 | ecosystem: Environmental > Terrestrial > Soil > Floodplain | place: USA...
TGGTGCAGGTCGACAAGGCCGACCCGGCCTTCTCCAACCCGACCAAGCCGATCGGGTCGTTCCTCGACGAGGAGACGGCCGCCAAGCGCCAGGCCGATGGCTGGACGGTCGTCGAGGACGCGGGACGCGGCAAGCGCGTCGTGGTCGCCTCGCCCAAGCCGGAGCGAATCGTGGAGCTCGCGGCGGTCAAGACGCTCGCAGCCGCCGGTTTCGTGGTCATCACCGTCGGCGGAGGCGGGATCCCCGTCGCCCCCGACGCGAACGGCAACCTCCACGGCGTGCCGGCCGTGATCGACAAGGACTTCGCCAGCTCCCTGCTGGCGAGCGAGCTCGGTGCCGACATGTTCGTCATCGCCACCGCGGTCGACCGCGTGGCGCTTGACTTCGGCAAGCCCGAACAGCGGTGGCTGGACACCATCACCCTCTCCGACGCCAAGCGCTACCTCGCCGAGGGAAGGCATTTCGCGGCTGGCAGCATGGCGCCCAAGATCGAGGCCTGCATCTGGTACCTCGAGCGGGGCGGCCGCGAAGCCGTCATCACCGACCCGCCGCATCTCCGCCAGGCCGTCCGCGGCGAGGCCGGAACGCACATCGTCCAGGATCCGGACTAGGCATGACCGGCAAGGCGCTGACGGCTGGCGCCCGCACAGACATGACCACGGTGGCCAGGTAGCGCCATGGCTCCCGGCACCGGCTCGGCTCCCGGCGCCCGCGGCGCTCCCGGCGCCCGCGGCGCTCGCGGCCGGCGTGGTCGCGACATCCTCGGGTACGCCCTCGGTGCGTCGCTCCCACTCCTGGCCGTCGTCGCGGCGTTGCTGGTCGGCGCCGTCATGCTCCTGTTCCTGGACGCCGACCCGATCGCGGCCTACGGCGCGCTGATCGAGGGAGCGTTCGGCGGCACGTCCGGGATCACCCAGTCCCTCGTCAAGGCCACTCCCCTCCTCCTGGTCGGTCTCGGGATCTGCATCGCCTTCCGCGCCAGCGTCATCAACATCGGCGCGGAGGGCCAGATCATCCTGGGTGCCGTCGCGGCGACCTGGTTCTCACTCCAGTTCCGGACCTGGCCCGGCTGGCTCCTGATCCCCTGCACGATCGTGATCGGGTTCGCGGCCGGCGCCTTCTGGGGGTTCATCCCCGGCATCCTCAAGGCCCGCATGCGGGTCAACGAGATCCTGACGACCGTGATGATGAACGCGATCGCGCTCCAGTTCATGAACTTCATGATCCGGGGGCCACTGATCGATCCGGCCGGTGTCGAGGCCGGGCAGTACCTCGCCCAGTCGGAGAAGGTCCCCGAGCAGGTCTGGCTGATGCGCCTGGTCCCGCAGACACTCCTCCACGCGGGCATCTTCATCGCCCTCGCCCTGGCGGTGGCCACGTACGTCTTCCTGTGGCGGACGACGATCGGCTACCGGATCCGTGCCGTCGGGCTCAACCCGGACGCATCGCAGTACGCCGGTATCCGGGTGCCGGTCTACCAGGCCCTGTCGCTGACGCTCGCAGGCGGCCTCGCCGGCGTGGCCGGTGCCGTGGAGGTCATCGGCGTCCAGCACCGCCTGCTCGACGGGATCACCAGCGGCTACGGCTTCAGCGGGATCGTGACCGCGCTCTTCGGCGGGCTCCACCCGCTCGGAACCATCCCGGCGTCGTTCGTCTTCGGCGGCCTGCTGGTCGGCGCGGACAAGATGCAGCGTGCGGTCCAGGTGCCCTCGTCGCTCATCCAGGCGATCCTCGGGCTGATCGTGCTGTTCGTCGTCGGCTCGCAGTACTGGGCGCGGCGGCGGGCAGCTCGCCGGATGGACAGCAACGTGAACGTGGCCGCCTCGGCCGCCGCCGCTGAAGAGACACCGGCATGAACGAGGCCGTCCTCGCCACGATCGTGGCCATCGCCGCAGCCTCGCTCCGCCTGGCGACGCCCTACCTGTTCGCGTCGATCGGCGAGATGTTCGCGCAGCGCTCCGGGGTGCTCAACCTCGGCGTGGACGGGATCATGCTGGTCGGTGCGTTCGCCGCCTTCTACGGGACGCTGACCACGGGCAGTGTCTGGGTCGGCGTCGCCGTCGCGATGGTCGCGGGGCTGGCGATGGGCCTGCTCATGTCCGTCATCAGCGTCACCCTCAAGGCCGAGCAGGGCATCAGCGGGATCGGGCTCTCGCTGTTCGGCCTGGGCCTCTCCAGCCTCCTCTTCAAGGTCCTGGTCGGGACGGTCAAGACGGTCGACGGCTTCCGGCCGATCCACATCCCGCTGCTCAGCGATCTTCCATACCTCGGCGATATCTTCTTCAGCCAGAACCTGACCGTCTATGTCGCATTCCTGCTCGTACCGGTCAGCTGGTACGTCCTGGAGCGCACGCCATGGGGCCTGACGGTGCGCGCTGTGGGTCAGAACCCGGCCGCCGCGGACACCCTGGGTGTCAACGTCACCGTCGTCCGGTACCTGTGTGTCTGCCTCGGCGCGGTCCTCGCCGGCCTGGCCGGGGCGGCCCTCTCGATCGCCTCGGTCAACCTGTTCCAGGAGAACCTCACGGCCGGCGCCGGCTACATCGCGGTCGCCCTGGTCTACTTCGGCGGCTGGCGGCCCGTCGGCATCCTCATGGGAGCCTTGCTGTTCAGCACGGTCACCGCCATCCAGCTGCGGATGCAGGTCCTGGGCATCGAGATGCCGTCGGACTTCGCGGTGATGCTGCCGTACGTCCTCACGATCGTCGCATTGACGTTTTCCGCCAACCGAGCCCGCCAACCGGCGGCGCTCAACCAGCCATTTGAACGAGGCGTGGCCTGATGGCCCGGCCCGGGAGGTACCCATCGGAAGCAGCAGACGTGACCCACGCGCCTGATCAACCCTGCGATGTATTCGCAAGAAGGAACACATGAAGATCCGGACATCGCTCATGGCGACAGCCGCACTGTCGCTCATCGTCGTGGCCTGTGGCAATGCCGCGACCACGTCGGCCCCGGCTTCGTCCACGCCGGAACCCAGTACCGCACCGGCATCGGAAGCCGCGTCGACCGCCCCCGAAGTGACCCCGGCCCCGGCAGCCGAGCCCTTCCGCGTCGCCGTGATCATGCCCAGCTCCACCACCGACCTGGCCTTCAGCCAGTCGATGTACGCGGCTCTCGTTGCCGAGCAGGAGAAGGCCGGCGGCGAGGCGAACTTCGAGATCAAGTTCACCGAGAACATGTTCAACGTGCCCGATGCGCAGGCCGCCATCCGCGACTACGCGTCGCAGGGGTTTGACCTGGTCGTCGCCCACGGCTCCCAGTACGGAGCCGGCGTGGAGGAGATCGCCAAGGACTTCCCCGAGGTCTCGTTCGCGTGGGGCACCGACGTCAACACGTTCGGCCTGCCCAATGTCTTCGCCTACACGGCCGCGGCCGAAGAGGGTGGCTACGTCAATGGCGTCCTGGCCGCCCTCGTCAGCACGACCAAGAAGATCGGCGTCACGGGACCGGTCGAAGTCGGCGACGCCAAGACCTACATCGACGGCTTCACGCAGGGCGTGACGGCGACCGATCCCTCGATCAAGGTCTCCAAGACCTGGACCGGATCGTTCTCCGACGTGGCCGCCATGACCGAGGCCGCCAAGGCCCACATCACCGCCGGCGCGGACGTCCTGACGGGCTCCTCGCAGTCGGTCGTCGGCTCCATCGGCGCGGCCAAGGACGCCGGCAACGTGCTCTGGTTCGGCACCCAGTCCGACCAGGTCTCGTTGGCCCCCACGCTCGTCGTTGCCTCGCAGGTCTACGACTGGACGGTCGTCCTCGACGACATCATCACCAAGATCCAGTCGGGCACGCTCGGCGGCGAGATCTACACCCTCAAGCTCGAGAACGGCGGTCTCAAGATCGCCTACAACAGCGGCTACGCCCTGGCGGCAGACGCCAAGGCTGCCGGTGACAAGGCCATTGCGGACATCACCAGCGGGGCGGTCACGGTCACCCCGTAACCCTTCCCATACCGACCCGGGGCACGGGAGCTTCAACCTCCCGCCCGTCCCAGCCCCGGGCCTCCTCCCTTCATCACCACCACCAGATGGCAACGGATCGCACCAGACCCATGAATGCAGTCAAGCGCATCGAACGCATCGAGATGCGGGCCATCGTCAAGCGGTTCCCGGGCGTCCTCGCCAACGATCATGTCAACTTCGAGGTCACCGCCGGCGAGGTCCATGCGCTCCTCGGCGAGAACGGCGCGGGCAAGAGCACCCTGGTGCGCCAGCTGTACGGTCTCTACCGGCCCGACGAGGGCGAGATCCTGATCGACGGCGAGCCGGTCGTCTTCCGCTCCCCGTCGGACGCGATCCGGGCCGGGATCGGCATGATCCACCAGCACTTCATGCTGGTACCGACCCTGACGGTCGCCGAGAACGTCGCCCTCGGACTCAAGTCATCGCGCGGGCCGCGCCTGGATCTCGACGTCGTCGCGACGCGGATCGCCGAGCTGTCGCGCACCTACGGGCTCAAGGTCGATCCATCCGCCTACGTCTGGCAGCTCGCGGTCGGCGAGCAGCAGCGAGTCGAGATCATCAAGGCGCTCTACCGGGGCGCCAGCGTGATCATCCTGGACGAACCGACCGCGGTCCTCACGCCCCAGGAGGTCGACGACCTCTTCGTCACGCTGCGTCGGATGGCCAGCGAAGGGCACGCCCTCACATTCATCTCGCACAAGCTGCACGAGGTCATGGCCATCAGCGATCGGGTCACCGCGCTGCGCGATGGCCGGATGGCCGGCACGCGAGCGACGGCCGGCGCCACCCGCCAGGAACTGGCGCAGATGATGGTCGGGCGCGAGGTCAGGACCCTCGCCCCCCAGCCGATGAGCAGCCGTGACATCCGCCTCCGGATCCGCGATCTCCATGCGATGGGCGACCGGGGCACCGAGGCGCTGCGGGGTGTCAGCCTCGACGTGTCCGGAGGCCAGATCGTCGGTCTGGCCGGCGTGTCGGGCAACGGCCAGCGCGAGCTCGCACAGTGCCTGGCCGGCCTTCGCAAGGTGACCGGCGGCCAGATCGAGATCGAGACCCGAGACCTGACGCAGGCCTCATTGAACGAGCGGATCGATGCCGGGCTTGCCTACGTTCCCGAGGAGCGGATGCGGGATGGAGCGATCCGCGAGTTCAGCGTCCAGGAGAACGTCTTCCTGCACGAGCATGCCGACCCGCGCTTTACCCACGGGATCTTCCTCGACTTCGGGGCCATGAAGACGCACGCCCAGGATCTCGTGACCCGGTTCTCGATCAAGACGCCGTCGCTCGACACACCCCTCAAGAACCTCTCGGGCGGGAACATCCAGAAGCTGATCCTCGCCCGGGAGCTATCGCGCAAGCCCAGGATCCTGATCGCGGCCCAGCCGACCCGAGGCGTCGACATCGGCGCGACCGAGTACATCCACGAGCGCCTGCTGGAGCAGCGTGACGCCGGCACGGCGATCCTGCTCATCTCCGAGGACCTCGACGAGATCCAGGAGCTGTCCGACCAGATCGCGGTGATGTACGAGGGCCGAATCGTCGGCATCGTCGCGCGCGGCACGGCCACCCCCGAAGCCCTTGGGCTCCTCATGGCCGGGGTCGTCCCAGGTGATTCCGCCACCCCGCTCGGGGTGCCCGCATAAGTCAGTTGCGCTACGTGATTTCCGTAGAAACATTCGTTTGACGTAATCGATTGAGATGGCGCACCCTCCATTCGGAGCGTGCCACTTGGACCACAGGCGTCCGGTATCGGTGCAATCCCGATAAGAAGGAGCGAAGAATGCGTCTCGCATCGCGCATGGAACTGATCGGAACCGAGACGGCATTCGAGGCCGCCGCCCGCGCTCGCGCCCTCGAGGCGACCGGCCGCGAGGTGATCCACCTCGAAATCGGCGAACCCGACTTCGACACGCCCGCCAACGTACGTGAGGCCGCCAAGCGAGCCCTGGACGCGGGCGCCACCCATTACGCACCGTACCCGGGCATCCCCGACCTGCGTGCGGCCATCGCGGAGGACTACTCGGCGCGACGCGGCATGGCCGTTGCCCCGGACCGGGTCTTCGTGACCGTCGGCGGCAAGGGCGTCATGTACTACGCGATCATGGCCATGGTCGATCCAGGTGACGAGGTCATCGTCCCGGACCCCGGCTACCCGATCTATGCCAGCGTGACGAGGTTCGTCGGTGGCACGGCGGTCCCGCTCCCGATCCGCCAGGAGAACGACTTCCGCCTCGACGTCGACGAGCTGGCCTCGCTGGTCACCTCCAAGACGAAGATGATCGTCATCAACTCGCCGGCCAATCCCACCGGCGGGGTCCTCACCCGAGAGGACCTCGAGCGGATCGCGGCCATCGCCCGGGACCACGACCTGGTGGTCCTGTCAGACGAGATCTACAGCCGGATCCTGTACGAGGGCGAGCACGTCTCGATCGCCACCCTGCCCGGGATGGCCGAGCGCACCATCGTGCTCGATGGCTTCTCCAAGACCTACGCGATGACCGGCTGGCGGCTCGGCTACGCCATCGTGCCCGAGGCGCTCGCCTTCGCCTTCGGACGCCTGATCATCAACTCGGTCAGCTCGGCGACGACGTTCGCCCAGGTTGGCGCGGTGGAAGCGCTGCGCGGCCCGCAGGACGCGGTCGACGCCATGGTCGCCGAGTTCCGCGCCCGCCGCGACCTCGTGGTCGACGGCCTCAACTCGCTGCCGGGGATCAGCTGCCTCCGGCCGAAGGGAGCGTTCTACGTCTTTCCCGACGTCTCGGGCACGGGCCGAACGGGCGACGAGCTCGCCCACATGCTGCTCCACGAGGCCGGTGTCTCGGTGCTATCGGGGACCGCGTTCGGTGGGGTCGGCACCAGGCACATCCGGCTCTCCTATGCCAACAGCCGCGCCCAGATCAGCCGTGCGATCGAGAAGATGCGCGCCGTTCTCGAACCCGTCTCCGCGGGACGCTGAACCAGGCGCTGAAGGAAGACCACCATGACCATCCAGGCACCCGTTGACGCTGCGGCCGACCTCTACGCGGCCGCCGAACCCGACTTCGAGCACTACCAGGTGCTCCTCGACATCGTCGACGAGTGCCTGGACCTGACCCTCAACGAGCGCCAGTCCGGGCATCCCGGTGGGTCGCGCTCGAAGGGCCACCTGCTGCTCTCGACGCTCCTGTCCGGGGCGATGCGCTGGGACATCAAACGTCCCTGGCGGCGCTTCGCGGACCGGTTCGTCCTGTCCGCCGGGCACACGGTGCCGCTGGTCTACACGACGCTCGCGGTCCTCAACGAGGGCCTCCGCGCGCGCCACGAAGCCGATGGCGATGCCCGCTTCGCGTTTCCCGACGACGGGCGCTGGGCACTGACCTGGGAGGACCTGCGCACCTTCCGACACCGAGGCGGGCTGCCGGGACACGCCGAGATGGCCGGCAAGACCCTCTTCTTCAAGGCCAACACCGGGCCGTCCGGCCACGGCATGCCGTTTGCCGCGGGCCAGGCGCTCGCGCTCAAGATGGCCGGCGCGGAGAGCGTCAAGGTGTTCGCGGTCGAGGGCGAGGGCGGCCTGACGCCCGGGGCCACGCACGAGACGCTCAATTCGGCCTTCGGCCTTGGCCTCTCCAACCTCATCCTGCTGATCGACTGGAACGACTTCGGGATCGACGAGCGGGCGGCGTCGACCGTGGTGCATGGCACGCCAGAGGACTGGGTCGCGCCACACGGCTGGCGCGTGGTCGGTACGCCCGACGGAATGTCATGGGGACCCGTGACCCGCACCCTGCTCGACGTGGCACGCGGCGACAACGTCGAGCGGCGCCCGTCCGCGGCCTGGTTCCGGACCCGCAAGGGCCGCGGCTACGGCAAGGTCGATGCCGCCTCCCATGGCACGCCGCACGCGCTCAACAGCCCGGCTTTCTGGGCCGGCCGCCACGCCTTCATGGAGCGCTACGGCGTCACCTACGAGGGCGTGGACCAGCCCGCCCCCACCGATCGCGCCGAGCGGGCCGCCCAGTTCGAGGCGAACCTGCGCACCGCGATCTCCGTCCTGCGTCGCGACCCCGCGCTGGTTACCTGGCTGTCCGAACGGCTCCTGGCGATCGCGGCCACGGTCCCGGACGAGATCCCGGGCGTGCGCCTCGGACGGTCCGACAGTGCCGGGATCTTTGCGGACCCGCGTATCACCGATGCAAGCACCTACCCGGCCGGGGTCTTCAAGGCGCCCGGTGAGCGCGCGCCCAACCGGGCGGCGCTCGGAACCTGGGGCGCATGGGTGAACGCCCTCGCGAAGCGAGACTACGGGCGACCGCTGTTCGTCGTCGCCTCGGCCGACCTCGCCGAATCCACGAACATCGCCGGCTTTGGCAAGGACTTCGGCGACGCGCCGGGGTTCGGCTGGTACGAGCGGGATTCGAACCCGACGGGTGCGGTCCTGCCCCAGGAGATCACCGAATTCACCAATGCCGGGATCGTCGCCGGGATGGCCTCGGTCAACTTCGCCGAGGACCCATTCGCCGACTTCGACGGGTTCTGGGGCGCCTGCTCCACGTACGCCTCGTTCAGCTACCTCAAGTACGGGCCGATGCGGCTCTTCTCGCAGCTCGCCCAGGACACCGAGCTCAAGCTCGGCAAGCTCCTCTGGGTGGCGGGGCACTCGGGCCCCGAGACCGCCGAGGACTCGCGCACCCACTTCGGCATCTTCGAGACGGGGGTGACCCAGCTGTTCCCGAGCGGTGCCGTGATCGATCTGCACCCCTGGGAGCACAACGAGGTGCCGGTCATGCTGGCGGCCGCGCTGGCGACCGACGTGCCGATCGTGGCCCTCCACCTCACCCGGCCGCCGGTCGAGATCCCCGACCGGGCTGCGCTCGGGATGCCGTCGCATTTCGAGGCGGCCAGGGGCGCCTACGTGCTCCGCGCCTATCGCCCGGACCTGCCCCGGATGGGCACGGTGTTCGTGCGCGGGACGGTGACCACGGCGAACCTCGTCTCGGTCCTCGCGGAGCTCGACACCCGTGGGCTGAACGTCAAGGTCGTGGCCGCGCTCAGCCCGCAGCTGTTCGCCCGGCAGGACGCCGCCTACCGCGACGCCACCGCCGGGACGGCCGACCGCTGGGACGCGATGGCGATCACCAACGGCGCCTTCAAGCTGATGGCCGACTGGGTCGATGGCCCGGTCGCGCGCGAGTACTCGCTGTCGGCGGATTGGGACGACCGCTGGCGAACCGGCGGCTCGCTCGAGGAGGTCGCCGATGAGGCGCACCTGTCGGCCGGGTACATCGTGGCCGCGATCGAGCGGTTCGCGACCGAACGCGAATCCAGACGGGCGGCGCTGCGCTCGATCGCCGACGCCATCGATTCGAACCTGTCCGCCGGGTCCTGAGCCCCCATGCTCGGGATCTGGCGCCTGCAATTGCTCCGCGAGGTCGCCCGGCGCGGCACCCTCAAGGCAGCGGCGCAGGCAATGTCCATCACCCCGTCGGCCGTCTCGCAGCAGCTCAGGATCCTCGAGCATGAGTCGGGCGCCAAGCTGCTCGAGCCGTACGGTCGGCTGGTGCGCCTGACCGAGGCCGGTCGGATGCTGGTCCGCCACGCCGATACGATCACGGCCGCCATCGCCGCCGCCGAAGCCGACCTCGCCGCGACCCGCAGCGAAGTCTTCGGCACCCTGAGCGTCGCCGCCTTTCCGACGGCAGCCCGGGCGATCATGCCGCATGTCCTGGCGTCGCTCGGGCGCAGCCATCCCAAGCTCCGGCTGATGCTTCGCGATCTCGAATCGAACGAGAGCCTCCTCGCGCTCCAGATGGACGAGGTGGACCTCGCCATCGTCGACGAGTACGACGAAGCCAGCCGGGTTCGCGCCCAGGGCATCGAGACGATCGAGATCCTGCGCGATCCCCTCTACGTCGCGCTATCCCCGGAGGCCGATGTGCCCGCGGATGGCTTCGCCCTGACCGACCTGCGCGAGCAGTCCTGGGTGATGGACACCGAGACGAGCAACATCTTCCAGGTGACGTTGCGCGCCTGCCGGCGCGCGGGGTTCGACCCGCAGGTCCGCTCGCACTGCAAGGACTACTCGGTCATCCTGGCGCTGGTCGAAGCCGGCCTCGGGGTCGGCGTCGTCCCGGGCCTCGCCCTGTACGAACGAGAGGTCCGTGCGCGCGTCGCGCCGTTGCGACCACCCCTGGAGCGGACCGTCCACGCCGCGATCCGATCGGAGCGACGGTCGCACCCGGCCGTGGCCGCGCTGCTCTCGGAGTTGACGGCCTTCGGAACGGGGTACGGGGAGCTGACGCTCGACTGCTGAGTCCCGAGGCCCGGCGTGCCCAGGGTCCGATGGCACGGCGGTCGCGGATCGCCGTCAGGGGCTGGTGCCGGTGGTCCCGCTCGATGTCAGCAGGGCCGCGTCCTCGAGCGGCAGGAACCTGAGCCAGGCGCGCCCGACGACCGTCGAGATCGGGATCGGACCGAATGTCCGCGAGTCGACCGACACGACACGATGGTCGCCGAGCACGAACAGCGAACCCTCGGGTACCACCCAGCGCGTCTGGTCGGTCATTGGCAGCGTCGGCTCACCGCCGAACGTGTACGGCTCGTCGATGGCTCGTCCGTCGACGACGACCTGCCCGTCGACGATCTCGACAACTGACTCTCCGACGGCGATGACGCGCTTGATCAGTGGCTCTTCCTGGTCCGTGCCCGCCGGCGCCTCGAACACGATGATGTCGCCCGGCTTGTACGGATCAAACCGCGGCGTCAGCTTGTCCACGATGAGGCGCTGCGCCGGCTCCAACGTCGGCTCCATGCTGGTCTGCTCGACGGCATACGTGCGTCCGACGAACGTCTGGAGCAGGACGAAGATGACGAGCGTCCCGACCAGCGTCTCGACGAGCGCGCGGGCGAGCCGGATCACGGCGCCCCGCCGACCGCCATCGTCGCTATCGCCCTCGCTCATGCGCTCCCCTTGCCCGCTCACGCTTCCCTCGGTGGGAGTTCGAACCGTACAGGGTTTTGCGCATTGAGGTCACGCAGACCGGCGCGCGCGCCTACGCTGGCCCCTCAATGGTCGTCCGCCGCGCAACCAGGAATCGGAGGTCGCATGGACTTTGCCGAAGTCGTCATGAAGCGTCGGGCCGTCCGACGGTTCGAGGAGGGCGGCGTCGACCGGGCCGTCATCGAGCGGATCGCCAGGCTTGCGCAGCGAACCCCGTCCGCGGGGTTCAGTCAGGGTCAGCGGCTGATCGTCGTCGTGGACCGCGAGCGACGCCGCGAAGTGGCCCGGATCTGTGGCGAGGCCGAGTACGAGCCGGTGTTCGGGCCCTGGATCTCCGAGTGCGCCGCCCAGTTCATCCCGTGTGTCTCCGAGGGGATCTACCACCGGCGTTACCAGGAACCCGACAAGATCCAGGATGACGGGACCGAGATCGACTGGCCGATCCCCTACTGGTGGGTCGACGTCGGCGCGACGGTGCAGAACGTCATGCTGGCCGCGGTCGACGAGGGACTCGGCTGCGGCTTCGTCGGCACCGACGCGGCCGGCTGGCGGGCCCTTCGTCGCGCCCTGGGAATCCCGGCCGAGTTCGCACCGATCGGCGTCATGCCCGTCGGCCGGCCGCTCGCCGATGTCCGCTCACCGAGCCTGAAGCGCGGCTGGGTGCCGTTCGAGGCGTTTGCCCACTGGGACGGCTGGCAGGCCTGAGGCTGAATTCTCGCGCGATTGCGAGCAGAACCAACTGATCGCGCTGCGGTCTTTACCCGAA
>Ga0307281_10000366_pt1 | contig 11711 bp, 8 predicted proteins | sample ER_DNA_120_FD_194486 | JGI IMG/M metagenome (GOLD analysis project Ga0307281, IMG submission 194486) | Bulk soil microbial communities from the East River watershed near Crested Butte, Colorado, United States - ER_DNA_120 | ecosystem: Environmental > Terrestrial > Soil > Floodplain | place: USA...
GAAGGCATTCGACCGGTTGAGAACCAGCTGGACCTTCTCGGCCGGGTAGCCGAGGTGGTCCATGGTCTCGATGATCAGCCGGACGTTCTTGAGGCACGACAGGTCGGCGGTCATCACCACGAAGATGGTCTCGGCCGCCTCGAAGACGCCCAGGTTGACGTCGTCGAGCCGCTTGTCGATGTCGATCAGGGTGTAGTCGTAGAGCGACGAGAGCTGTTCGGCGATGACCGGCAGGTGCTCGGGACGGACCAGCTCGGCGGTCTCGGGCGACGGCGGCGCCAGCAGCAGGTCGATCCCCGAATCGTGCTTGACCATGACCTGCCGGACGAGGTCGACGTCGATCGACGGCGCGGTCACGAGGTCGACGATGCTCTTGCGGTCGAGCCCGAGGTCCAGGAAGACGCGGTGGTCGCCGAACTGGAGGTTGCCGTCCACCAGGGCGACCTTGCGCCCGAGTTCACGGTGGAGCGCGATGGCGGCGTTGATGGCGATGGTCGTCGTCCCGACCCCACCTTTCGCGCCGTAGAACGCGAGCACGCGACCGAGCGGGGGCCGGGCGAGCAGGGACTCGCGCGGAGCGAAACGGGCGAGCAGGCTCTTGATCCGCGCTAGCAGCTCGGCCGGGTGGAACGGCTTGATGAGGTAGTCGTCGGCACCGGCACGCAGGCCACGGACCTTCTGCTCCACCTCCCGCTCGGCGGTGAGCATGATGATCGGGACGTGGCTGGCGCTGCCCTCCTCGGACCGGATCTTGGCCGCGACCTGGTAGCCGTCGAGCTTCGGCAGCATGACGTCGAGCAGGATGAGGTCGGGCGCCTCGGCTCCCCACAGACGGAATCCTTCCGCGCCATCGGACGCGACGACGACGTCGTAGCCCTCCTGCTTCAGCGTGTACTGCAGGAGCCGCTGTACGTTCGCGTCGTCATCGACGACGAGGATCTTGGCCGCCATCAGTCCTCCACGGGGAACGCCGGTTGGAGCATGTCCGCCGGGTCGGGCAGTACTGGGGACGACTCCCCCGGCTGGCCGATTATAGGCACCGTCTCAGGCCGCGACGTATGTGATGCACCGGACGCGGATCGCGCAGAGGCCGGCAGCGACGCGCGTGGGGCGCCTCATCGACCCGCCACCGACCCGGCCGCTGAGCCGGCGAGCGCCTCGAACACGAGCCGGCTCCACGTCTCGAGCCTGTCGGCGACGTCCGCCACGGCCGGTGCGTCGACGAACGAGCCGCTCAGCTTGTCGGTCTCGCGGATGGTGACCGGACGCCCGCCCGCATCGGCGACGTAGACGGCTCCCAGGTGGACAGCCCCGACCTCGGTCGTGTCGTCGTTGAGCAACGCGACGAGCCGGAAGTCCGGGACGAAGTCCGCCACGAGCTCCTCGTCCCACTCGCGACGCAGACCGCCGAGCAGGCCGCCGTCCCCGGGATTGAGATGACCGCCGACGCCGATCGAATAGCGGCCGTGCAGCCGGGCGTCCCCTCCGGCGGCGGTCCGCTGCATCAGGAAATAGCGCTCACCGTCCCGTAGCACGAGGTACGGGATGACCTGCTTGAACGCCAGATCGATCTCCATCTTGTCGCGTGGCTCGTATCGGCCGTCGCGCTCCAGGGCAGCCACGAAGCCGTCGAGCCCGTCCGTCCGCAGGCCGTACCAACCCGCCTCGTCGATGACCGTCGCTCGCGGCACGACGAAGACGTGCTCGTCGCTCACTTCTTCGACTTCTCGAGGATCGCCTTGGCCGCGGCCAATCGAGACGTTGCGCCCTTCTCATCGGGGCCGTCGGGCCGGTCGAGCTCGGCCTGCCAGGCGTCGAGCACGCCCCGAAGGTCGCGCAGCCGGGCCCCCAGTTCGGCGGCGTTCGTCACGGTGATCGCGGCGCCCATCGCCGGGTCGCCCAGGGCGAGGCGGGACATGTCGCGCCAGCCGCCGGCAGCCAGACCTGAGGCGACCGGCCACTCGGCACGAGCCGCCGCGCGCGACTTGGCGTCGCCGGGCCTGATGGCGACCGCCTCCACCAGCGCCGCGGACACGAGGAGCGGGAGATGGCTGATCGCGGCCACCGCGCGGTCGTGGACCGTCGCGTCCATCGGCACGACGTGCGCCCGGCACGCCACGGCGAGCTCGGTCACGCGTTCGATGTCGCTCTCCCCGGCGAGGGCGCCTGGGACCACGACCCACGGGCGATCGACGAACAGGTCGGCATCGGACGCCTCGTAGCCGACGTTCTCGCGGCCGGCCATCGGGTGGCCGCCGACGAACCACAGGCCCGCCGCATCGGCTCGCTCGACGATCACCTTCTTGGTGCTCGCGACATCGGTCACGATCGCGTCGGGCCGGATCATGGTCCGCCACTTCCCGGCGAGACGGTCGATCAACGGCAGGCACGACGTCGCTGGGCCGGCTAGGACGATCAGGTCCGCATCGCGCAGGACGGCCTCCGCTTTCGCGCCGGCGACGTCGATGACCAGGTCGGCCGCGGCCTTGCGCGGTCCCTCGCCAGACGGCGACCAGGCGGCCATCGTCCAGTCCTTCGTGTCCGGGTTGGCGCGGACGGCACGCGCGATCGAGCCACCGATCAGCCCGAAGCCGAGGAACGCGATCTGCATGTCCGCGAGTATCGCAGCCGCCGGGCCGGGCGGTGCGCCGAGGAACGGTCAGTCCTTCCAGCCGCCTCGATCAGACGCCTCGCCCGGCAGGGTCGGCGGGCCGCCGCGGCGCCGATCCGTGCGCCGGTCAGCGCCGCGACGCTCCGGACGTTCGGCTGGGGCGCCCTTCTTGCCGCGTCCGCCGCCCTCGACCGGCGGTGGCCCCGGATCGTCAGGCGGGTTCTCGCGTCGGATCGTCATCCGGCGCTCCGGTCCGCGGCGATCCTCCTGCATCGGCGTCCCGCACCGGGGACAGCGAAGCTCGTCGGCCGTCATCGACGATAGCGGCGCGACCGAATAGATCCGGCGCCCGCAGGTCCGGCACGAGAGATGGGGCATGGATGGTCCTTTTGGTCAGACCTTGGGAAGGCCGACCAGCGCGGCCTCGACCTTCTCGAGCGGGTATTCGTAGTCCTCGAGGCTGCCGTCGAGGTAGCGCTCATAGGCCGACAGGTCGAAGTGTCCGTGACCGCACAGGTTGAACAGGATGACCCTGGCCTCGCCTGCCTCCCTGGCAGCAAGGGCTTCGTCCATCGCGACGCGGATGGCATGCGTCGGCTCCGGAGCGGGCAGGATCCCCTCGGCCCGGGCGAACGTGACCCCGGCCTCGAAGCTGGCGCGCTGGTGGACGCTCCGCGCCTCGATGTCGCCGTGCTCCTTGAGCAGGCTGACCAGCGGCGACATGCCGTGGTAGCGCAGCCCGCCAGCGTGGATCGGCTCCGGGATGAAGTCGTGGCCGAGGGTGTACATCTTGGCGACCGGGGCCATCCTCGCCGTGTCGCCGAAGTCGTAGGCATAGACGCCGCGGGTCAGGCTCGGCGCCGCCTCGGGCTCGACGGCGATGATCCGATGCTTTGCCCCATCGCGGAAGTTGCGACCCAGGAACGGGAACGTCAGACCCGCGAAGTTCGACCCTCCGCCGGTGCAGCCGATGACGACGTCGGGCGATTCGCCGGCCATCCCCATCTGCTCGATGGCCTCCTGGCCGATGACCGTCTGGTGCAACAGCACGTGGTTGAGCACCGAGCCGAGGGCGTACTTGGTGTCGTCGCGGGTCGCGGCGTCCTCGACGGCCTCACTGATCGCCATCCCGAGCGAGCCCGGACTGTCGGGCGTCTCGCCAAGGACCGAGCGCCCGTAGTTGGTGGTCAGCGACGGGCTGGCCACGACCTCCGCCCCGTACGTCTCCATCAGGATCCGCCGGTACGGCTTCTGGTCGTAGCTGGCGCGGACCATGTAGACCTTGACCTCGAGACCGAAGTAGGCGCCGGCGAAGGCCAGGGCACTCCCCCACTGGCCGGCACCGGTCTCCGTGGCGAGGCGCTTGACACCCTCTTCCTTGTTGTAGAAGGCCTGGGCGAGCGCTGTGTTCGGCTTGTGACTGCCGGCCGGGCTGCCGCCCTCGTACTTGTAGTAGATGTGCGCGGGTGTGTCGAGGACGCGCTCGAGGCGATGCGCCCGGTACAGCGGGCTCGGCCGGTAGAGGCGGTATGCGTCGCGGACCGGTTCGGGGATCTCGATCTCGCGCTCAGCTGAGACTTCCTGCCCGATGAGGGCCATCGGGAAGAGCGGCGCGAGGTCGGCGGGACCGATCGGCTCGAGCGTCGCCGGGTGGAGATAGGGCGATGGCGGGACCGGCAGGTCGGCGGCGATGTTGTACCAACTCCGCGGGATGCGCGATTCATCGAGGACGAACTTGGTCTGGCGAGGATCCGACGGCGCCATGGGGACCCCTCCTGGATGGCCTGATTGGAACCGGACGCGCCGGCTCGGGACGGGAGCCTAGCGCGCGCGGCGACGGATGCGCAATCGGCGCCCGGACTTGTGACCACGCTGCGACTTGTCGACCGTCGCTTCATCGCGCTCACCGTGCTGGCGGTGATGCCCACGGTGCCCGTGGGGCTTTTGGTGATGGTGATGCTGCACCTTGGGCGGCTTCGCCTCGTGCGCACGGCCGGGCTTGTCGGTGTCGGGTGTCTCAGGCGAACCGGGCGCTGCCTCGGTCGGAGTTGGGGTCGGCGTCGGCATCCGAACATTCGGTTCGGCGACGACACCCGTCGGGGCGCGGACGGGGTTCGGTGCAAGGGCGACCGGCTGGTCGGGCGTCGGTTCGACGGACGGGGACGGTTCCACGGACGGGGACGGCTCGATCGCCGGCGATCCCACGGGGGTTTCGGGGGTTGGCTCAGTCGTCGGCGAGCTCGTCGGCGTGGGCGTGCCCGGTGTCGAGGTACCCGGTTCCTCAGATGACGACGGTGTGGTCGGCTCGGGGGCTGTGGCCGTTGCCGTCGGTGCCGGCGAGACGAACGCGATACCGGGAGTCGGGCCGCCCGCGGTCGTCGGTGGGGATTGCAGTCCGACGATCCCGACACTGAGCGCGACGCCGGCCAGCACGAGGTTGATGACGCCGAGGGCGAGCACGAGTCGGAGTCGTTGAGCGGCCGTCACGCGTCCCTCGAGCCTCCTCCTCTGGTGGGGTTGGCCCGGACCGCCGTCCCCGCGGTTCGATGGTAGCACCGGGATGCCGACCGCCACCTTTCAGGACGGTGTCAGCCCAGGTCGACGACCTCGAGGGGCTCGTAGCGGGCGGGGCCGCCGCCGGTCAGGCTCTCGTACAGGCCGACGCGATCGGCGCGAAAGCGCACGTCGAGGTCGTCCGCCTCCTCGACCAGCCGAGCGCCGATGGCGGCTCCGGCCGGGACGCCGTCGGAGCGGGCCAGTGTCAGGTGTGGACGGAAGGGTTTGTCGTCCAGCACCCAGCCGGCATGCCTGAGCTCCCGATCGATCTCGCCCGCCAGCCCGACCAGGCCCTCTTCACCGTCACGCACGTCGAGCCACAAGGCCCGTGGTCGGCCGTGCGGCGGGAAGGTCCCGCCGCCGCCGATCGAGATGTCGAAGGCCGACCGGCCGTCCGTCGCGCCATGCAGAGCCTGTGTCGCGGCCCCGATGCGATCGTCGAGGGTCGGTCCGAGGAAACGTAGGGTCAGGTGCAGTCCCTCGAGCCGCACCCAGCGGACATCCCGACCGCCACCGGGAACGCCCTCGGCGCGGATGGAGGTGACGATGTCGGCGATCCGATCGATGGCGGGCTGCGGGATCGGGACCGCGTAGAAGAGGCGCCGCCCCGGCAAGTCCGCGCCCGGCCAGCGCGGCCGGCGGCCGGAGCTGCTCACCCGGGCCGAACAGCCGATTCGCGCTCCCAGGTCGCCCGGTCCTCGCGCAGGATCTCGAGGGCCCGGTCGGCATCGCGCCAGCCGACGACATCGACCGCCTTGTCCTCGAGCGCCTTGTATGTCTGGAAGAAGTGCTCGATCTCGACCAGGCGGTGCGGCCGGACCTGCTCGAGACGCTCGATGTGTTGCTGGTGGGCGTCACCCATGGCAACGCACAGGACCTTGAAGTCGAAGCCCTTCTCGTCGCGCATCTCGAGCCCGCCGATCGGGCGGGCCCAGACGTGGCAGCCGGTGAAGGTCGGCTCGTCGATGATCAGGAGGGCGTCGGTGTGGTCGCCGTCGCCGGCACGCGTCCCCTCGATGAAGCCGTAGTCGAAGTTGTAGTAGACGGCGCTCGACAACACCCGATCGAGCCGGAAGACGTGGGTCTCCTCGTCGTACTCGTACTTGTTGCGCGACCCGCGCGGGATCTCGACGACGATCTCGACGACTTCCGGGAACGTGCCGGGCGACTTCACCTGGTCAGTCTAGCGGGCGCCGCGGCCGGTTCGGGCCGGGGCGCCGGTCGCGGCAGGCCGAGTCGCAGCGAGGGTGCGTCATCGTTCCTAGCCATCACCCGAGCCATCGCCGAACGGATGCACGCCACATGTTCATTCCGGGCCTTTGAGCGCGGCAAGGGCTCGGACAGAGCCCGCAATCGAATGCGCGCCGGACCTTGAGCGATCATTTGCACACAAGCTGAGCTCCAGGATCGATTACGACCCGCCGTGCGCGCCCATCAGAATCGATAAGGCTCCGCAATGCCCGAAATGAACACCTGGCGTGCACGACGCACGCTGGCCCATCGCGTCAAAGCGCCAGGGTCACCTCTAGGGTCGAGTCAGCAGGACGCGCTCAGACCGATCGACTCGCTCAAGGATGGATTCAAGGCCGACCGAATTGTGGCCCCGGATGGCCTCCAGGATCAGCGCATCAAGATGAGCGTCTGGCTCAGTCGTTGTAGAGCCGCTCCTCGATGAGCTTCTCCTGCACCGTCCTGCCGTTGGGGTCGAAGCAGCTGAACTCGAAATGCTTCTCGAATTCGAGGTCCACGTTGTCCTGGCCGCCACGGTTCTTCTCGACCGAGATGATCACCCAGTCACGGAAACGCTGCGCCTGGTACGGGTTGAACTCGATGTTGACCTTGGCGACGATGTGGTACTTCTCGTTGAGGATCAGGATGATGTCGGCCTCGTAGTTGATGGCCGACGAGCCGCGCAGGTGGAAGTTGCGCAGGCGCGAAGCCTTGAGGCCTTCCTTGTCGGCGGCCACGATGCACACCGTCGGCACGTCCTCGGACAGGGCGATGTCCTTGAGCCCGTTGACCAGGTAGGTGACCTTCTCGGTCTCGTTCTCGGGCTCGGGGATCTGCGGCACCTTCTGGAGGTAGTCGACGAACAGCACCAGCCGCCGGTCGCCCGACAGGCGGCGATGCTCCTGCACGAGCTTGCGGATGTTGTCGATGGTGCTGGCGGTCTGCGAGCCGCGCATCAGGAACAGGTTCTGGCCGTAGCGCGCGATGCGGTCCATCGATGGACGCAGGCGCGGGTTGTTGGCCATCTGGGCGTTCGCCTCGCCCTCGGCCATCCACGTCCCGAGGATCTCCTTGCGGACGTCCTGGATCTTGATCGCACCGGTCTTGTGGGGAAGGTGGGCGAGCGCCGACTCCATCGCGATCAGGCGGTTGAGCAGGTATTGCTCGTCGTGCTCGAAGCAGATGTAGAGGACGTTGGCCTGGCCACCCGACGCGACGTTCCGCGCCATCTGCAGAGCCATCGTCGTCTTGCCGGTGCCCTGTGCGCCGCCGATCAGGAGCAGCTCACCGGCACGCAGGCCGAGGCCGATCGTCTTGTCGAGCGGCGTGAAGCCGAGCGGGACCGGCTGGTATTCGGAGACCTGGCCGGTCGTGACCTTGTCATTGAGGTCGACGAGGACATCGAGCGCCGAGCGGGGCCTCAGGCTCCCGTTGGCGGTGTCGAGCTGCCACGCCGCTGCGGCCGGCGCCGCGGTCGGCGCACTCGCTTCGGCGGGTTGAGAGGTCTTGGGTGCGTCAGCGGTCTTGGTTGCGTCCGGAGCGTCTGTGCTCACGAGATTGGGTCCTCCCGGATGGCTGCGTCGGCGCATCGTAGCACCGGCAATCGGGCCGAACACCCATCCGAACGTACCATTTCCACACAGGTCCGAGCAGCGGCCCTCAGCGTGGCAGGTCGACCGATTCGTCGAACATCCGGGCGATGGCTCGGATGCTCGTCTCGTAGTTGCGCAGGTCCATCCACTCGTTCGGCGCGTGGGCGTTCTCGTCGGGCGGTGTGAAGCCCATCAGCACGACCGGGAGGCCGAGGATCGAGGTGAAACTGGCACAGACCGGGATGGATCCGCCTTCGCGGATGTAGACCGGGGCCTGGCCGAAGGTCGCCTCGAGCGCCCGGGCGGCGGCCTGGGTGGCCGGGTGATCCATCGGGGTGAGGCTCGGGAAGCCGCCGCCAAGGTACTGGACGGTCGTGGTCACACCGGGCGGTGCGATCTCCTCGACGTACGCCCGGAATGCCTCGAAGATCCGGTCGGGATCCTGCGCGGCCACCAGCCGGCAGCTGACCTTGGCATGGGCATGGGCCGGGATGATCGTCTTGCTCCCCTCCCCCTCGAAGCCGCCCCACAGCCCGTTGACGTCCAGCGTCGGACGGGCGGCGCGCCGCTCGAGGGTCGTGAAGCCGACCTCGCCGACCAGCGCAGGGAGCCCCAGGTGCTCCTGGTACGCGGCCTCGTCGAACGGAAGCGCCGCAAGGGCCGCCCGATCCTCCGCGGAAAGCGGCACGACGTCGTCGTAGAAACCGGGGATCCGGATCCGCCCGTCGGGGCCCTTGAGTCCGGCGATGATCGTGGCCAGCGCATTTGCCGGGTTCTGGACGGCGCCGCCATAGCTCCCGGAATGGAGGTCGACTGCGGTCCCGACGACGTCGATCTGGGCGTACATCAGCCCGCGCAGGCTGAGCGTGATCGCCGGCCGATTGCCTTCGAAGAAGCCCGTGTCGCTGATGATCGCGACATCCGCCGTGAGCCGGTCGCGCTCGGACTCGAGCCAGTTGTCGAGGTGGACGGACGACGACTCCTCCTCGCCCTCGAAGACGTATTTCACGTTGATCGGGAGGCTGCCACGCGACGCCAGCAGCGCGCGCGCGGCCATCACGTGGGCGTGGACCTGGCCCTTGTCGTCGGCCGCGCCGCGGGCGAGGATCCGGTCGCCGACGACCACCGGATCGAACGGCGGCGACGTCCACAGCTCGATCGGGTCGACCGGCTGGACGTCGTAGTGGGCGTACACGAGGAGGGTCGGGGCGTCGGGGGCATGGAGCCAGTCCGCGTAGACGATGGGCGGGCCGCCGGTCTCGACCGCATCGGCGTGTTCCAGGCCGGCCGCGGTCAGCGCGTCACGAAGCCAGTGGGCCGCCGTCCGGCAGTCGTCGAGGTGCTCCGGCAGCGCGGAGATGCTGGGGATCCGAAGGAACTCCTTGTAGGACTCGAGTCGCGCGTCCTTCGTGTCGTCCAGGTGCGTTTCCAGGGCGGCGTCAGTGTTGGGCATGGGCGGCATTGTACGGAGCGGCCCGGTCATCGGCCGGCTCGTCCCGGAATCGAAACGAGCGGACCATCTCTGGCCCGCTCGTCGTGGTCCCTCTTGAGTGCTGCTCCAGGATCAGGCCGGCTGCGGGTTCGCGTCCGGGACCGGGATCGGCTGGCCTGGCCCGATGATGGTCGGGATGCCGTGGACGTTCTCCTTGGCCGGCATGTCGCTGAACAGGGCCTCGAAGCCGTCGGAGTCGACGGTCTCCTCGGCGACCAGCTTCTCGGCCAGGGCGATGAGCTTGTCCCGATGGGTCGTCAGGACCTCGGTCGCGCGCTCGTATGCCTTGTCGATGATGGCCCGGACCTCTTCGTCGATGGTGCGGGCGACCTCGTCGCTGTAGTCACGCTGCTCGCCCATCGAGCGGCCCAGGAAGACCATCTCGTCGCGCTTGCCGAACGAGAGCGGTCCGAGCTTGTCGCTCATCCCGAACTCGGTGACCATCCGGCGGGCCAGGTCGGTCGCCTTCTCGATGTCGTTGCTGGCACCGGTCGTGGTGTCGCCGAAGATCAGTCGCTCGGCGACGTTGCCGCCGAGGAGCCCGGCGATCTTGTCCTCGAACTCGGTCTTGCTCTGGAGGTAGCGGTCCTCGGTCGGCAGGGCCATCGTGTAGCCGAGGGCCATGCCGCGGCTGATGATCGTCACCTTGGCGACCGGGTCGCACTTGGGGAGGATCCGCTGGACGACCGCGTGGCCGCCCTCGTGGTAGGCGATGATCGCCTTCTCCGCGTCGGAGATGATCCGCGACTTTCGTTCCGGACCGGCCACGATCCGCTCCAGGGCCTCCTGGAACTCGGACATCCCGATGACCTTCTTGTTGCGCCGCGCGGCGAGGATCGCCGCCTCGTTGACGAGGTTGGCCAGATCCGCGCCGGAGAAGCCGGGCGACTGGCGGGCGACGCCCTCGACCTCGACGCCCTTGTCGAGCGGCTTGCCCTTGGTGTGGACCTTGAGGATCTCGGTCCGGCCCTTCATGTCGGGTCGGTCGAGGATGACCTGGCGGTCGAACCGGCCCGGGCGCAGGAGCGCCGGGTCGAGGACGTCGGGGCGGTTGGTGGCGGCAACGACGATCACATTGGTGTTCGTGTCGAAGCCGTCCATCTCCACCAGGATCTGGTTGAGGGTCTGCTCGCGCTCGTCGTGACTGCCACCGAGCCCGGCGCCGCGCTGGCGGCCGACCGCGTCGATCTCGTCGACGAAGACGATGCACGGGGAATTGCGCTTGGCCTGGTCGAACAGGTCGCGGACGCGGCTGGCGCCGACGCCGACGAACATCTCGACGAATTCAGAGCCGCTGATGCTGAAGAACGGGACGCCGGCCTCACCCGCGACGGCGCGCGCCATCAGCGTCTTGCCGGTGCCGGGAGGTCCGACCAGCAGGACCCCGCGCGGGATGCGGGCGCCGAGCGAGTTGAACTTCTCCGGGTACTTGAGGAATTCGACGACTTCCTGGAGTTCCGTCTTGGCCTCGTCGACGCCGGCCACGTCGTTGAACGTGACGACCGTCTTGTTGCCGAGGAACATCCGGGCGCGGCTCTTGCCGAACGACAGAGCCTGGTTATTCGTGCCTTGGGCCTGTCTCATCATGAAGAAGATGAAGCCACCGATGACGAGGAGTGGCAGGAGTCCGGTGAGCAGCAGCCCGAGCCACGAGGTATCGGGTGCCGGGAGGGCGCCATAGTCCGGCATCGCTTCGAGGTTTCCGGCCTTGGCGGCCAGCGCCATGTCGTCGTAGACCTTGGTCACGATCGGCGCCGGGACGGTGACTGTGTAGGGTGCCACCGTCGGGGTGCCCTTCGGGGTCACCGTCAGGGTCTCACCCTGCTGCGTGACCTTCGCCACGTTGCCCGCCTTGACGTCGGTCAGGAACGCAGAGTAGGTATGCGTCTGGGCATTACTGCCCGTCGACTGGATCCACGTGAACAGCAGCGCCGCAGTGCCGACGACGAGCACCAGCATCACGATGCCGTTTCGAAAGAACTTGGGATTCAAAAGGGAGCCTCCGGGTCGAGTGAGCGACGACCGCGCGTCGCCCGATGGTCCGAGTATAGCGTCGGGGGCCATGACGGCCCTATGACAGAGGTCCTGCCCTGCGTCATGGGGTTCGGACGACGGACGCACCCGGATGGTGGCGTCACCGACCGTAAAGGATTCGACACCGCGCGGAGGCGGTAGCTGCGGCCCGATCTCCGGACCGGGCCGAATCGAAAGGCCCGCCGGTTCGTCCCGC
>Ga0307281_10000368_pt1 | contig 11700 bp, 10 predicted proteins | sample ER_DNA_120_FD_194486 | JGI IMG/M metagenome (GOLD analysis project Ga0307281, IMG submission 194486) | Bulk soil microbial communities from the East River watershed near Crested Butte, Colorado, United States - ER_DNA_120 | ecosystem: Environmental > Terrestrial > Soil > Floodplain | place...
GCTCGACATGGCGGCGTCGACCGACCGCGCCAAGGAGATAGGGCGCGCCATCATCGGCAACTTGAACGAGGACGGCTACCTCAGGGCCAGTGTGGAAGAGCTGCAGGAAATGGGAGGGTTCTCCCCGGAGGAGATCCGGTCCACGCTCGAGATGGTCCAAGGATTCGATCCCGTCGGCGTCGCCGCCAGCGACTTGATCGAGTGCTTGACGATCCAGCTTCGGCATCTCGGCGAAGAGGGAAGCGCCGCCGAGACGATCGTGCGCCACCACATGGACAAGCTCCAAGCGCGGCGGTACAAAGAGCTCGCGGAAGAACTGGGCCTGACGATCGACGACCTCCACGCCGAGATCGAGATCATCAAGGGGCTCGATCCCCGCCCCGGGCAAAAATACAACGTCGAGAGCAGCCGTTACGTGGTTCCCGACGTGTACGTCGTGAAGATCGACGACGACTATCAAGTTCTCCTCAACGAGGAGGGGCTTCCGCGACTGCGGATCAGTCCCGTCTACCGGAAGATGATCGAGCGAGGAGGCGGCGACAACGCCCCCGCGGACGCCAAGGAATACGTCCGCAACAAGCTTCGCTCGGCGTTTCGCCTGATCAAGAGCCTCGAAGAGCGCCAACGCACGATCTACAAGGTCGCGGTCTCGATCGTGAAGCACCAGCGCGAATTCCTGGATTTCGGCATCGAGCGCATGCGCCCACTCGTCCTCAAAGACGTGGCGGAAGACATCGGCATGCATGAAAGCACGGTCAGCCGCGTCGTCAACAACAAGTACATGCACACCCATCGCGGTCTGTTCGAGCTTCGATTCTTCTTCCACAGCGGGATCGCCTCGGTGCATGGCGGGGACAACGTCTCCTCGCTCACCGTCAAGGAGCGCATCCGCAAGATCGTCTCGGCCGAGGACGGCAAGCGGCCGCTGTCCGACGCCGCCATCGTGAAGGTGTTGCTCGGGGAAGGATTGCAGATCGCCCGGCGCACCGTCGCGAAGTATCGCGAAGAGCTCAAGATCCCGTCGTCCGGAAGCCGCAAGGCCGGAACGTTCTAGGAGGGGACGATGCAAGTCCACATCACGGGCCGACAGGTGGCGATCACGCCGGCGCTTCGCAAGTACGCCGAGGAGAAGCTCAAGAAGGTCGAGAAGATCCTCGGGGGACCGATCGAGGCCCACGTCGTCCTCGCCGTCGAAAAGCGGCGCCACCACGCCGAGATCCAGGTGAAATCCCGGAGCGCCCTGCTCTCCGGGGCGGAGGAGACGGGAGACCTGTACGCTTCGATTGGCGACGTGGTGGAGAAACTGGAACGCCAAGCGCTCAAGCACAAAGAGAAGCTCACCAACCGTAAGAAAAGGGGGGGCCGCGATGCCGAGGCGACCTTCCCGGCCGCGGAGCCGCCGCCCAAACGCGCGCGACCCGTCAAATCGGGCGCCGCGCCGCTCCCTCCGCGGATCCTCCCGAGCGACCGCTATCGGCTGAAGCCGTTGTCCGCCGAGGACGCCGCGATGGAGTTGGATTCGGCCGGCGGCGATCTCCTCGTCTACCGGGACGACCAGACCTACCGTGTGAACGTCGTGTACCGTCGCAAGGACGGCAACTTCGGCCTCGTCGACCCGGAGTTCTGAGACGGTCCCGTTTCTTGACCGGTCGCTGGAAGCCTGGTAAGTTCAGACGCTGTAACACTTCGGCGGAATCGAGCGCGTGTGTGCGCGCGCGGAGATGTGGATGAGCGACGCCGGCACGCCCCGGAAATCGACGGAGCGCCCCATCGCGTTCACGACGGTTTCCGATCTCCCGATCGAACGCCTCTACACCGAGGAGGATCTGGGGCCGGACTGGAGCGAAAGCGAGAAGCTGGGGACGCCGGGAGAGTTCCCGTACACCCGCGGCATCCACCCGACGATGTACCGCGGTCGGTTGTGGACGATGCGTCAGTTCGCGGGATTCGGCTCGGCCGAGGACACCAACGCGCGCTTTCACTACCTCCTGGAACACGGCCAGACGGGCCTCTCCACCGCCTTCGACCTGCCGACGCTGATGGGGCGCGACAGCGACGACGCCCTGTCTCGAGGCGAGGTCGGGCGGGAGGGGGTCGCCGTCGACACCCTAGCGGACATGGAGATCCTCTTCGGGGGGATCCCCCTCGACCGCGTGTCGACCTCGATGACCATCAACGCCCCCGCGGCGGTGATCTTTTGCATGTATCTCGCCGTGGCGGAAAAACAGAACGTTCCCTTGGCTCAACTCGAAGGAACGCTGCAAAACGACATCCTCAAGGAGTACATCGCCCAGAAGGAGTGGATCTACCCACCGCGCCCGAGCATGCGCATCATCACGGACCTGATGGCGTTTTGCAGCCGTGAGGTTCCGAAGTGGAACACGATCTCGATCTCGGGATACCACATCCGTGAGGCCGGCTCGACCGCCGTCCAAGAGCTCGCGTTCACGCTCGCGGACGGCATCGCTTACGTGGAGGCCGGACTCAAAGCGGGATTGAGCGTCGACGACTTCGCGCCCCGGCTGTCGTATTTTTTCAATTCGCACAACGACTTTTTCGAGGAGATCGCAAAAATGCGGGCCGCGCGCCGGATCTGGGCGCACGTGATGCGCGACCGGTTCGGAGCGAAAAACCCGCGCTCGCAGACGATGCGATTCCACACGCAAACCGCCGGCTGCTCGCTCACCGCGCAGCAGCCTCTCAATAACGTCGCCCGTGTCACGGTTCAGGCGTTGGCGGCGGTGTTGGGCGGCACGCAGTCGCTCCACACCGATTCGTTCGACGAGGCGTTGGCGCTGCCGACCGAATCGGCGGTCACCGTCGCCCTGAGGACGCAGCAAATCCTCGCCGAGGAATCCGGGGTCACGAACACGATCGATCCGCTGGGCGGCTCGTATTTCGTGGAAGCTCTGACCGACAAGATCGAGCGCGACGCGCTCGCCTACATCGAGCGAATCGATGAGATGGGAGGGATGATCGCGGCGATCGAGCGCGGCTTCCCCCAGAAAGAGATCGCCGATGCGTCGTATCACTACCAACGCCAGGTCGATCGTGGCGACAAGACGATCGTCGGCGTCAACAAGTACACGTTCGACGGAGAGCGACGCACCGAGACGCTGAAGATCGGGGACGACGTCGAGAGGGCGCAGCTCGCGCGGCTGGCCGAGGTCAAGGCGCGGCGCGACGAAGCAAAGCTGCGCCGGGACCTAGCGGCGCTCGCGCAGGCGGCGTCGACCGACCAAAACCTCATCCCGTTCATGCTCGCGTGCGTGCGAAACTACGGCACCGTGCAGGAGCTCAGTCAAGCGTTGGTTCCCGTGTTCGGCACCTACCGGGAAGTCTCCGTGCTCTGATGACGAGGGCTGGCGAGGGGCACGTGAGCGAGGAACGCAAGCTTCGATTGCTCGTGGGAAAGGTCGGCCTCGACGGTCACGACCGCGGGGCGAAGATCATCGCGCGCGCGCTCCGCGACGCGGGCTTCGAGGTCATTTACACCGGTCTGCACCAAACCCCCGAAATGGTCGTCGCGACCGCCATTCAGGAAGACGTCGACGCGGTGTCGCTTTCCATCCTCTCGGGAGCGCACAACTACCTGTTCCCGCGGGTCATCGAGCTCCTCCGCGAAAAGGGTGCGCAAGACATCGCCGTTTTCGGCGGCGGCATCGTCCCGGACGAAGACATCGAGAGCTTGAAGCAGGCCGGCGTGAAAGAGATCTTCACGCCGGGGGCAACAACCGAAAGCGTGATCGCGTGGGTGCGGGCCAACATCCATCCGCGCCCGCTCGATTGAGGCAGGGAGAGGCGGAAGCGAGCATGCGGCGGACCATTCTCCTCGCCGACGACAGCGTCACGATCCGGAAGATCGTCGAGCTCACGTTCAGCGATACGGACATCCGGGTCGAATCGGTGGCCTCGGGGCGCGAGGCTCTCGAACGATTGAACGAGCTCCGCCCGGATCTCGTCCTCGCCGACGTCGTGATGCCGGGACCGTCGGGGTACGAACTCTGTCGCGCGATCAAGCAATCGGACCGTCCGGTTCCGGTTTTGCTGCTGGCGGGAACGTTCGAGCCCTTCGACGCCGGCCAGGCTCGCGCGTGCGGCAGCGACGGCCACGTCACCAAGCCGTTCGATTCGCGTCAGCTCGTCGAACGCGTCGAGCATCTCCTGGCCCACCGGGCCCTTCCCGCGAAGCCCGGAGCTCGTCGCGCACTGGCGCCGGCTGACGATCTGGAGGCGATGTTCAACGACCTTGCGGTCCCGGACTCTCGCGTGAACGAGAGGCTGAAAAGCGTGGAACCGGAGGCTGCCGCAACCACTCCGGGAGAGGCATCGGAAGGGCCAACGCTCACCCCGGCCGACATCGATGCGATCGCCGCTCGCGTCGTCTCCCGGTTGTCGGAGCGCGTCCTCCGGGAGATTGCCTGGGACGTCGTTCCGGATCTCGCGGAGCTGATCGTGCGCGAGCGGATCCGCGAGCTCGAGCGTGACGGCCGCGAGTCGAGTTAGTCCGCGCATCGATACTCAGGACGTGCGGGCGGCCCGCCCCACCGAGGTCCCGATGACCATGGAGAAAGAGTATCGCCCCGAGGCGATCGAGGAGCGTTGGTCCCGGGAGTGGGTCGAACGAGGACTCTTCCGCGCCGGGACGGAGCGCGCGAAGCCGCCGTTTTGCATGATGATCCCGCCCCCCAACGTCACCGGCAATCTCCACATGGGGCACGTTTTGGTCTACACGCTCCACGACGTCGTGGCGCGCTGGCGGCGCATGCAGGGATGGGACGTGCTGTGGCTTCCCGGCACGGACCACGCCGGCATCGCGACGCAGGCGGTCGTCGAGCGGGAGATCTTGAAGGAAGGAACCGATCGCCAGGCGATCGGGCGCGCGGCGTTCGTGGAACGCGTCTGGGCCTGGAAGGCCGTCTACGGCTCGCGGATCACCGAGCAGCTCAAGCGATTGGGCTCGTCGTGCGACTGGTCTCGCGAGCGCTTCACGATGGATGACGGGCTCTCGCGCGCCGTGAGGGTGGTCTTCGTTCGCCTCTTTCGCGAAGGACTGATCTATCGCGATCGCTACATCGTCAACTGGTGCCCGCGGTGCCAGACGGCGATCTCGGACCTCGAGACGATTCACGAGCAGAAGAAAGGCAAGCTCTACACCGTTCGCTATCCATTCGCGGACGGCAAGGGGGGAGGCCTCGACGTCGCGACGACGCGTCCGGAGACGATGCTCGGGGATACCGCCGTCGCGGTCCACCCCGACGACGAACGATACCGGAGCGCCGTCGGCCGGCAGCTCGCCCTGCCGCTGACCTCGCGATCGATTCCCGTGGTCGCCGATTCGTTCGTCGACCCGTCGTTCGGCACCGGGGCCGTCAAGGTGACCCCCGCGCACGACCCGAACGACTTCGCGGCCGGGAGACGCTTGGGCCTCGCCGAGATCGTCGTGATCGACACGGCGGGGAGGATGACCGCCGAGGCGGGGGAGTTCGCCGGGCTCGATCGCTTCCAGGCCAGAAAGCGCGTGGTGTCCCGCCTCGAGGACCTCGGCCTTCTGATCGGCGTCAAGGAGCACGAACACGCGATCGGCCACTGCCAACGCTGTGGGACCGTCGTCGAGCCGTTGGCCTCGACCCAGTGGTTCGTGAGGGTGGGCCCGATGGCGGCCGCCGCCGCCGAGGCCGTCGCCGCGGGACGAACGGAGTTCGTCCCGGCATCGTGGACCAAGGTTTACTTCGAATGGATGAAGAACATTCACGACTGGTGCATCTCGCGTCAGTTGTGGTGGGGCCACCGCATCCCGGCCTGGTACTGCGACGCCTGTGGAACGGTCGAGGTTTTCGAGAACGACCCCTCGGCGTGCGGACGCTGCGGCGGCGCGCTTCGTCAGGACGAGGATGTCCTCGATACGTGGTTCTCCTCGGGCCTGTGGCCCTTCACGACCTTGGGCTGGCCCGAGACGACGGACGATCTCGCGCGGTACTACCCGACCACCCTCTTGATCACCGGGTTCGACATCATCTTCTTCTGGGTCGCCCGCATGATGATGTTCGGGCTCAAGTTCATGGACGACGTGCCGTTCCGGCAGGTCTACATCCACGGCCTCGTGCGCGACGCCGAAGGGCAGAAGATGTCCAAGTCGAAGGGGAACACGGTCGACCCCGACGACGTGCAGCGGCGCTACGGGACGGATGCCGTGCGGCTGACGATGACGATGTTGGCGGCGCCGGGAAACGACATCCCCTTGGCGCCCGAGCGCATGGAAGGGTATCGCGCGTTCGCGAACAAGCTTTGGAACGCATGTCGATTCGTGATGATGAAGGTGGGTGAGAACGCCACGACGGTGCCCTACACCGAGGAGGACCTTTCGCTCGTCGATCGCTGGATCCTGGCCCGCACCAACGCCGTGATCGGCGAGGTCGATCGCGCGCTCGAACAGCACCGGTTCGATCGCGCGGCGGACGTTTTGTACCATTTCGTCTGGCACGACTTCTGCGATTGGTACATCGAGGTCGTCAAGCCCGACCTCGCGCCGCAAGGGGCGCCGGCGGGCCAGCCGGAGCGCGGCCGCGAAGCGGTGGCCAGGACGGTGCTCCTCGAAGTGCTCGACTCGATCTTGAGGCTGCTCCACCCGATCATGCCGTTTCTCACCGAAGAGCTGTGGCAGAAGTTCCCCCACACGGGAGAGTACCTGGCGACCTCGCACTGGCCGAAGGCCCGGGACGAGCGTAAGGACGCACGCGCCGAGCGGGACATGGAGATGCTGCAGGAACTGGTGGGGAAGATCCGCAACGTGCGGGTCGAAGCCGGAATCGACCCGTCCCGACGCATCGAAGTCCTGGTGCACGCGGAAAGCCCGCGAAACGGCAAGCTCGTCACGGATCAAGCCGCGCTCGTCGCCGGGCTCGTCCGCGCGGAGCGGGTCGTGGTGGTTGACGCCTTCGCCCCGGATCTGGTTTCCGCACGCGGGGTGGTGCGCGGGCTGGAGGTCGCGGTGCCTCTGGTCGGCATGCTCGATTTCGACGCGGAGAGAGCGCGACTCATCAAGGATCTCGGCAAGATCGACGCCGAGCTCGACGCGCGCAATCGCAAGCTTGCCAACGAGTCGTTCCTCGAGCGCGCGCCGGCTGAGGTCGTGGACAAGGAGCGGGCGATCCAAAAGGAGTTCCTGGAGAAGAAACGGCGCATCGAGTCCACGCTGTCGAGTCTCGGCGGCAAGGAGACGGGGGCGTGAGTCGACCGCCCCTCGACCGCGAGGCGGCTGCCCGGTGCGTCGCGACGGCCCTCGCCGAAGACTTGGGGCCCTCAGGCGACGTCACGACGGACGCGCTCGTGTCCCGGGTTCGCTTGGCGCGGGCGACGTTTTGCGCGCGCGAGCCGATGGTTGTGTGCGGGCTCGCCGTCGCCGAGGAGGTCTTCCGTCAGCTCGATCCGGCGGTTCGATTCACCGCGCTGGTTTCGGACGGCCTGTGCATCCAAGCGGGCGTCGTCGCGACGGCGGAGGGTCCGGCGCGCGCACTGCTCCAAGGCGAGCGTACGGCCCTCAATTTCGTGCAGCGCATGAGCGGTATCGCGACCGCAACGAAAACCGCCGTGGACGAAGTGATCGGAACGGGCGCCGTGATCCTCGACACGCGAAAAACCGCTCCCGGCCTCAGGGCGCTCGACAAATACGCCGTGGCGGTCGGGGGGGGCACCAACCACCGCATGGGCCTCTATGACGCGGCGATGATCAAGGACACGCACCTCGGCGCCGTCGACTCGTTGGGGGCCGCGATTCGCGCCTGTCGGGCCGCGGGCTTGAAGCCCCAGACGATCACGGCCGAGGTCCGTACCCTCGACGAGTTGAACGAGGCGATCGCCGCGGGAGCGGGGCGGGCGCTGCTCGACAACATGACACTTCCCGAGCTCGCCGCTTGCGTGCGGCAGGGGAAGGGGAAGATCGTCCTCGAAGCTTCAGGCGGCCTTCGCCCCGGCTCGCTGCGGGCCGTCGCCGAAACGGGCGTCGATGCGTTGAGCCTCGGCTACCTGACGCACTCGGTCCGCGCCGCTGACCTCGCGATGGACCTCGCGGCGCTCTCCTGAGCGATCGCATGCCAAGGCTCGACGCGAACCGCATCGGCGCGAGCCTGAAGCACGTGGCCTTCGTGCGGCGGATCGTGGTTCTCGAGACGACGGGATCGACCAACGATGACCTCCGGCGCTTGGCGAGCGCCGGAGCCCCCGAGGGAACGGTGGTCTTGGCGGAACGGCAAACCGCGGGACGCGGGCGGCTGGGGAGAATCTGGGAATCGCCCGGCGGGCTCGGATTGTATCTTTCGGTCCTGCTCCGTCCGGACGATCCGATCGACCGGATCGGGCGCTACCCGATCGCCGCGGCGGTGGCGGTTTGCGCCGCCTGTCGCGATCTTGCCGGCGGCCCGATCGAGTTGAAGTGGCCGAACGACGTGCTCTCCGGCGGATCCAAGCTGGCCGGGATTCTGGCCGAGATGCGCCACGGCTCATCCGGGGCGGAGCTCGTCCTGGGTGTCGGAGTCAACGTCAATCACGCGGCCGAAGACTTCCCCGAGTCGCTGCGAGAATCGGCCACGTCGCTCGGGATTTTGGTCGGCGGGTTCCTGGATCGCGAGACCGTCGCCACGGCCGTGTTGGCGAGACTCGGCGCGACACTCGCGAGGATTCGAGGCGATGGTTGGGGGGAGGTCGCCGACCAGTTCCTGCGCTACGCTCCTGACGCGACCGGGCGGCGCGTCCGACTCGCCGCGGGAAGCTCGGGGCTCACGGCTGGGCTCGACGCCTCCGGAGCGCTGCGTATTGCTACCGCGAACGGAGTCGTGCTCGTTCACGCGAGCGAGTCCGTCGCGATTGAGGAGTGACGATGTTGCTCGCCATCGATACGGGGAACACCCACACCGTGCTCGGGTTGTTCGACGGGGAACGATTGGCCGCGGACTGGCGGATCGCGACGCGGAAGGGCGAAACGGCGGACGAACTCGGAGCGCTGCTACGGGCGCTCTTCGCGGGAGAGGGGTTGACGCCGTCTTCGGTCGACGGCGTCATCGTGTCTTCGGTCGTTCCCGATTGGAACGGGATTCTCGCCGCGACGGCGCGCCGGGCGTTCGCGAAGGACGCTCTGTTCGTGGCTCCGGGGATCAAGACCGGCCTTCCGATCCTCTATGAGAATCCCCACGAGGTCGGCGCGGACCGCATCGTGAACGCGGTCGCGGCGGTGCACCGGTTCGGCGCGCCCGTCATCGTCCTCGACTTCGGGACCGCGACGACGTTCGACGTCGTCAGTCCGAAGGGGGAATACCTGGGCGGCGTGATCGCACCTGGTCTCGGAATCTCCGCGGAGGCGCTGTTCCAGCGCGCAGCTCGACTCATGCGGGTCGACGTCAAGAAACCGGCCCGGATCATCGGCCGAACGACCGAGGAGAGCGTCCAATCGGGGCTCTTCCACGGCTACGTCGCGCTGGTGGAGGGCGTCGTCAAGCGCTTGCGCGCGGAGCTTTCGGTCGATGCGCCGGTGGTCGCGACGGGGGGATTGGCGCCTGTCTTCCACGCCGAGCTCACGTTCCTGACCGCCGTCGATCCCCATCTCACGCTGACGGGCTTGAGGTTGGTGTGGGAGAGGAACCACCGATGAAGGTCCTGTTCGTCTGCGACGGGAACATCTGCCGGAGTCCGCTGGCCGAGGCGTACTTTCGCCAACGCGCGGCGAGCGAGGGGCTCAGCCACATCCTGGTCGAATCGGCGGGGATCTTAGGCATCGAGGGGGCCCCCGCCGCGCCCTTCTCGATCGAGGTCGCGGCGAAGGCGGGTCTCGACCTCACCCGACACCGGTCGCGCGGCGTCACGCGAGATGATGCGGAAAACGCCGACTGGCTGATCACGATGACGAGCACGCAACTGGAAACGCTCGCGCGCCGATTTCCGGCGAGGGGCCGGCGGCGGTTGATGCTGCGCGCCTTCGAGGACGGTCCCGCGCCGCGCGCGGGCGCCCAGGAGCTGACCGATCCCGTCACCGGCCCGCTCAAAGGCTATCGAGAAGCCTTCGCCGTCATCCGCACGTGCGTCGACAACATGATCGAGCACCTCCGACACCTGCCGTGAGCGTGTCCCAGGACGAGCGGCATTACGTGCGCGCCGTCGAAGCGGCGTGGTCGCAAACGCTCGGGAGGGCCGTGGTCATCTCGCCCCGAGAGTTCGAAGCGGTCGACGCGTGGCGGCGCCGCGGCATTCCGCTCTCCGTCGTCCTGGAGACGATCGCGGCCACGGCGAAGCGCCGGTCCGGTCGCACCCCGACCTCGCTCGCGTCCCTGACGCAGGGCATCCTCGAAGCGTGGAGCGTGATCGCATCCGGGCGGGCGACTCCCCAGGTCTCCGACGAGCTTCCCGCGCGGTCCGACGCGCGACGCGCCTGGCACGAAGCGCTCGCCCGATGCCCGCCGGATCAGAGTCTGCATTCGGTCCTTTCGAGCCTGCTCGCCCTAGAGGCGAAAGGCGAAGCGGCGGAAGCGATCGACGCGGCCCTCGACGCCGCGCTTCCCGCTTCGGTTCCCGACGAGCTCGTGCGGCGCGTCACGCAAGCGACCGAGCGTGAGCTCGAACCGTTTCGAGCACGCATGCAAAGCGACGAATTCCAGCGGATGTTCGCGCGCGCGCGCATCGACGGGCTTCGTTCCGAGCTCCGATTGCCGCGCCTGACGCTCACGCGTTAAGCGATCTTTTCAGCCGGTCGTTCCTGGACTAGAGTGAGTTCCGGTCCGGCCTCCTTCCGGCGTCAAGACGCGTCCTTCCGTTCCCGCTCCCGTCGTCCCGATTGCGGCGGCGTACATCGCCGGCGCCGCTTCGGGAGGGGTTTGCCTCCCGCCGGAAGCGGCGTGGGCCGCCGCCGGCCTGGCGCTTCTCGTCGCGTTTCGCGCCCGGCGGCACCGGATCGTGACGATCGCGCTGATCACCGTCTCTGCGTTCGCGCTGGGGGTTGGCGCTTCCGGGATCTCGTGGCGGCATGCCGGGCGCCGCATCGAATCGACGTTCGGGACGGCCACCGCGGTGGAGCGTGAACTGCTGGCGGAGGTCGCCGCTTCTCCGGAGCGCGACGCTGGGGGAGGCCGGTCGTTCACGGTCACCGCCGTTGCGAGCGGCGCCACGCCGGCCCTTCGTGTTCGTCTCGACGTCGTCGACGTCCCGGGAGACGATGCGGAGCGCATCGACGGTTTGAGGCGCGGCGACACGGTACGCGTGTGGTCCCGCCTGCGCGCTCCCGTGGCAGGCCCCGGAATGAGCGAGAACGACTCGCGGCGCCGGCTCGCCGCCCAGCGCCTCGACGCGACAGGCCGGGTGAAGAGCTCGCGACTGGTCGTCCTGGTGCTCGCGGGCGATTGGTCGCCGGGTCGCGCGCTCGATGACGCGCGCGCTCATGGCCGCCGCGCCCTCGATGCCGCATGCGGAGCGACCGGGGAGACGCGCGCGGTGCTCGGGGCGATGCTCCTCGGCGACCGTCTCCTTGTGAGCGAGGACACGAACGCCCTCCTCCGTGACGCCGGCCTCATCCACATCTTGTCGATCAGCGGGCTCCACACGGCGCTTTCGGTTCTCCTGATCCTCGCGATGCTGCGGCGCGCGGGTTTAGGCGCGCGCGGATTGCTCGTCGCGGGGGGCGCGACGCTCCTGGCGTTTTCCGCCTTCGTGGGGCACGGG